>ERZ1643251.525-NODE-525-length-53921-cov-6.918130_pt1 | contig 53921 bp, 51 predicted proteins | sample MGYA00579261_ERZ1643251 | MGnify/ENA primary metagenome ERZ1643251 (study PRJEB29033, sample SAMEA4952267) | chicken gut metagenome | biome: Broiler Chicken; feature: Gastrointestinal Tract; material: Caecum | place: Ireland | collected 2018 | study: Broiler...
TGGCCTGCTTCTGGGCGGGGGTCCTGGGCATGGTGCTTCGCCTCGCTTTCGGTCTGCGCTGCCGGGTGCGGCCTCACACGCTCAGTTCCTGCTTTTCGCCAAGCAGCTCGCGGTTTGCCTCCAGCACCGGGCGGATGACGTCCCGGAGGAATTCCTCCACCTGTTCCTCGCTCCGGCCGGTGAAGTTGGCGGGATCAAGGATGGCCTCGATCTCCTCGCGCGTGACCATGAAGGCGGGGTCTGCGGCGATGCGGTCGATGAGGTCGTTCCTGCCGCCCTCCTCCTTGACCACGCGCGCCGCGGCCTGGCTGTGCACGCGCAGCTTCTCGTGCAGCTGCTGGCGGTCGCCGCCGCGCTTGACGGCGTCCATCATGATGTTTTCGGTGGCCATGAAGGGCAGCTCGTTCATCACGCGGGCGCGGATGACCTTTTCGTACACCACCAGCCCGTCGCATACGTTCATCATGATGTTGAGGATGGCATCGATGCCCAGGAACGCCTCGCTCACGGCGATGCGGCGGTTGGCGCTGTCGTCCAGCGTGCGCTCGAACCACTGGGTGGCGGCGGTGATGGCGGTGTTGAGCGTGTCCACCATCACATAGCGGCTGAGCGAGGTAATGCGCTCGCAGCGCATGGGATTGCGCTTGTAGGGCATGGCCGAGGAACCGATCTGGCTGGCCTCGAAGGGCTCCTCCATCTCCTTGAAGTTTTGCAGAAGGCGCATGTCGTAGCTGAACTTGCTGGCCGTCTGCGCGATGCCCGAAAGGGTGCTGACCACCATATAGTCCATCTTGCGGCTGTAGGTCTGCCCGCTGACGGGCACCACGCGGGTAAAGCCCATCTCGGCGGCGATGTCCTGCTCGATCTGCCGGATCTTCCCGCTGTCGCCGCCCAAAAGCTCCATAAAGCTGGCCTGCGTGCCGGTGGTGCCCTTGCTGCCCAGCAGCGCAAGCGTGCCAATACGGTGCTCGATTTCCTCAAAATCCATGTACAGCTCGTTGAGCCACAGGGTGGCGCGCTTGCCCACGGTGGTCAGCTGCGCGGGCTGCAAATGGGTGTAGGCCAGCGCGGGCAGGGCCTTGTACTTTTCGGCGAAGCGCGCAAGCAGGTTCATGACGTTGAGCACCTTGCGGCGCACGATTTCCAGGCCCTGCTTCATGAGGATCACGTCGGTGTTGTCGCCCACGTAGCAGCTGGTGGCCCCCAGATGGATGATGCCGCGCGCCTTGGGGCACTGCAGGCCATAGGCGTAGACATGGCTCATCACGTCATGGCGGCACTCGCGCTCGCGACGCTGGGCGTCGTCGTAGTTGATATCGTCCTTGTGCGCCTCCAACTCGGTGATCTGCTCGTCGGTGATGGGCAGGCCCTGCTTCTGCTCGGCGCGCGCCAAGGCGATCCACAGCCGCCGCCAAGTGCGGAACTTGTTGTCCTCGGAAAAGACGAACTGCATCTCCGGACTTGCATACCGGGTGGAAAACGGGCTGATATACCGGGAATGATCGGACATGGGGCGCCCTCCTACGTCTGCAAAAAATGGGATATCCAAAACGATTATACCACCAACCCACCCCATTCGCAAACGAAACTGAAAATTTCCGAACGTTCGTGACAAAAAATGCTGGAAATATTCAGCATCGTGTGCTATACTGTGCTGGATATTTCAACAAGGAGGAAGCCCGTGGAACGCATCAAGCGCAACGAAAGAATGGCGGCGCTGACCAAGCTGCTCACCGCGTCGCCCAACCGCATTTTCACCCTGTCTTATTTTTGTGAAATGTTCGGGGCGGCAAAGTCCACCCTGAGCGAGGACATCGACCTGCTGCGCGGCGTGTTCGACACCTTTGGTCTGGGCAAGCTGGATACCGTGACCGGCGCAGCCGGCGGCGTGCGCTACCGCCCCGTGATGAAAAGCCAGGACGCGCGGGCGTTCCTGGGCGAGCTGTGCCAGGAGCTGTGCACCCCCTCGCGCCTGCTGCCCGGCGGCTTTCTCTATCTGGGCGATATTCTGAGCATGCCGGAGATCGTGCGCAAGATGGGCGTGATCATCGCGGGCGAATTCTATGACGCCGCGCCCGACTTCGTGCTCACCATGGAAACCAAGGGCATTCCCGCCGCGCTGATGGCGGCGCAGGCGCTGGGCGTTCCGCTGGTGATTGCCCGGCGGTCCAGCAAGGTATATGAAGGCTCCGCCGTCAACATCAACTACGTCAGCGGCTCCTCGGCCCATATCGAAACCATGAGCCTCAGCCGCCGCGCCGTGCGCGAGGGCCAGCGCGCGCTCATCGTGGATGATTTTCTCAAGGCCGGCGGCACCGCCCGCGGCATGATCGAACTGATGGGCGAGTTCAATGTGGAGGTTGTGGGCATGGCGTTTGTCATGGCCAAGGCCCAGCCCGCCAGCAAGCTGATCCAGGGCGAACGGGCGCTCATGGTGATGGACCTGGAGGGCAACGATCCCTCCACGCTGGCCATTCGTCCGGCGGATTGGGTGTAAGGACTTGGCAGTTGTGAAAGAATCTAGTATAATGGGGCTGGCAAGGAGAACGCCAAAAAAATAACAGGAGGAGCCCCCATGACCAAAAAGCTGCTGAGCCTGCTTGTTGCATTTGCGTTGCTTGCGATGCCCTGTCTGACGCTGGCGGAGGGATACCAGACGTACGTTTCCGAGGATAAGAGCGTCACCTTCCTTTATCCCTCCGACTGGATTCTGCTGAGTCGGGAGAACATTGATACCATGATAGACGCGGCCGCCACCGTCGAGGAAGTGGCCGAGCTGGCGCAGACGGCCCGGACGCAGATCGAACAGCTGGGCATCATCGTCCTCATGGACGCCACCGGCGCCAACAATATCAACTTCCAGCACCAGAACGCCGGGGTGGCGCTGAGCGGGGATGACCTGATGAACCTGTCCTCCTCCCTGCAGAGCAATATTTCGTCGGCCATCGGTGGCGTGAGCTTCTATGATCCTGAGCTTATGGCCATTGGCGGGACCGACGCGATGCTGCTGCAATACGTCTACACCATGGCGGGGATCGATTTTACCGGCATGCAGGTCTATATGCCCGTGGGGACGGAGCTTGCGATCTGCACACTGACCTCCTCCGCCGAAGATATCAGCGCAGGGGCGGAGGCCGTGGGGATCATCATGGGAAGCCTTGAGCTCCAGTAGGCCCACCCTCAAAAAAGCGCGCCGTTGTCGTCAAACGGCGCGTTTTTTTCGTCCAATAGGTAAAAGGAGGTGAGCGGCGCATGGCGGCGGACAGGAATCAGGGCTGGCGGGAAGCAGCGTTGACGGGTCTGGTGGAGCGCCACAGAACCGCGCTCGTGCGTATGTGCTGCCTGTGTCTGGGCGATGCCTCGCTGGCCGAGGACGCGGCGCAGGAGACGTTTCTCAAGGCCTATCGTGCGCTGGACAGCTTTCGGGGAGAGTGCGACGAAAAGACGTGGCGGATGCGCATCGCCATCAACACCTGCCGGGACATGCGGCGTTCCCGCTGGACAAGGCATGTGGACCGGCGCGTGACGCCGGAGATGCTTCCCGAGGCGTCGGCGCCGTTTGAGGAGCGGGACGAGGAGCTGACGCTCGCGCTGATGCGCCTGCCGCCCAAGCAACGGGAGGCGGTGCTGCTGCGCTACTACCAGCGCATGAGCCTTGCGCAGACCGCCCAGGCGATGGGCGTGACGGTTTCCACGGTGTCCAAGCAGCTGGGCCGCGCCCTGCGAAGCCTGCGCGGCATTCTGGAAGGAGGGCGCGAGCATGAATGAAAGGAACGTATCGGAGCGGATTGTCAGGGCCGTGGACGCGCGCCTGTCAGGCCTGACAGGCGACCCGTGGATGGCGAAGCATGTGCTGGCGCGCGCTGAGGAGGAACTCCCGAATCGCAGAAAAAAAAGGGCCGTGGCCCTGATCGTGGCCGCGGTGCTCGCGCTGGCGGGCATGGGCGCGCTGGCGGCGTCGCTTCTGTGGCGGGAGCAGGCAGCGTCCATGAAGCAGGTCGAGCAGACCGAGGGCGACTACGCGGGCTGGACCATCGAGGATAAGGCGGCGCTTGTGCGGGCGCTGGTGGATTCGGGATACCTCGCGCAAGGCGGGGAGACGGAGCGCCTCTTTGACGAGGGCACACCGGAGGCGGAGCGCCACGCCATCGCGGACGCGCTGCTGCTCGCCCTCACCGGTCAGACGGAGGTGGCGGAGATCAGCGTGGACATCATCACCTACGCCGTGATGGGCGCCGAGGATACCTGGACGCCGGAGGAACGCGTGTGGTGGCAGCAGGTCACCCGGAAGTTTGACGGCGACGACGGCGCGGACGACACGTTCCTCGTGCCGGATGACGGCGTAATCACCGAAGCGGAGGCCGTCGCCGCGGCAAGGGCGGCCATCCTGTCGGCAAAGGAGCTGGCGCCGGACGCACTGGACGCGGCCCAGCCCGTGGCGGACCTGTACGTGACGCAGCAGCAGCCGGACCGGCCACGCTGGAACGTGCAGTTCAAGCTCTTTCGGGAGGGCAGCGACAGCTATGTGGAGCGGGTGTATTCGGCCGTAGTGGACGCGCGCTCCGGCGAGGTCATATCCGACCCGGATACCGGCGTGCCGCATTCTGACGAGGCCGCGGCGCAGCAGTCCGCCGCCCGGCCGGACACGCCGCTGTTCCAGGCCATCGACGCCATGGCCGAAAGCGTGCAGCGGGATATCGCGTCCTTCCCTGCATGGCCGCTGGCGCTCAAGGCCGAATATGCGCGGGACATCGCGCCCCGGGTGCGCGCCATCGTGGACAGCGGCGACCTCACGCCCCTTGATAACGGCGCGGGCCCGAACCTGTATGTGATCGCCGCGGCGGCGTATGACTACGGCCTGCCCGGCGAAGGGGACCTTGCGCAGGAGGACGCGCTGGAGCGCGCCCGCGAGACGGTAAGGGAGCGCTTCGGGCTCTCGCAGGAGGCGCTTTCGCGCTATACCGACGTGCTGGTCTACTTCGACGCGACCGACCCGGACGCGCCCCTGTGGCGCTTCGTCTTTCAGCCTGAGATGGACGCGCGGGACGCCCTGGGCCAGACGCAGTACGATCTGCGCTACCGGGTGGAGATCGCCTCTCCAGCGGGCGACGTAGCCTCGGCGGAGGCGTTCAAGCGGCAGGTCCCGGCCTATGATCTTTCGTATCTGATGAATCTGTATTAAACCGGCGCGGAGGCGTTCTCCTGCATCAGGTCATGCACCCGCGTCATCACGGGGATGGCCAGCTTCAGCGCGGCGGGCGCGTCCAGGCCGCGCTCGGCCAGCACCAGCTCCGCCGTGCGCCCGGCGGAAAAGCGCAGGCGTTCGTCGGCGCGGCTCACGGCGTCAAACAGACGGCCGGGGTCGGGCAGGAAGCGGGTGTCGATGCGCATATGGATGCCGTCGGGCCGCAGGAACAGGTGGCTCACGCCCAGCCTGCGCGTCACCCCGCGCAGCTGGGCGATGCGCATGAGGTTCTCCACCGGCTCGGGCACGTCGCCAAAGCGGTCGATGAGCTCCTCCTCGATGTCCATCCGCCCGGCTTCGTCCTGAATCATGGCAATGCGCTTGTAGATCTCCACGCGCAGCTTTTCCTCCGGCACGTAACTCTCCGGCAGGAAGGCGTCCACGGCCAGCTCCACGCGGGTGTCCAGTTCCGGCGTGACCTCCACGCCCTGCGCCTCGCTGACGGCCTGCTCGATGAGCTTGAGGTACATGTCGTAGCCCACGGTGCTCATGTGGCCGCTCTGCTGGGGCCCCAGCACGTCGCCCGCGCCGCGGATCTCCAGATCGCGCATGGCGATGCGGTAGCCCGCGCCGAACTCCGTAAACTCCCGGATGGCCGAGAGGCGCTGGTCCGCCGTTTCGGACAGCAGCTTGCCAGCGCGAACGGTCAGGTAGGCGTAGGCCTGCCGGCTGCTGCGCCCCACGCGCCCGCGGATCTGATACAGCTGGGAGAGGCCGAAGCGGTCCGCGTCAAAGACGATCAGCGTGTTGGCCTCCGGCACGTCCAGCCCGCTTTCCACGATCGTGGTGCAAAGCAGCACGTCATACGCCCCGGCGTAGAAGTCCAGCATCACGTCCTCCAGCGCGTTTTCACGCATCTGCCCGTGCGCGATGCCGATGCGCGCCTCCGGCACCAGCTGGTGCAGGCGGTCGTACATCTTTTCAATGCTGCGCACGCGGTTGTAGAGGAAGTAGACCTGTCCTCCGCGCGCCAGCTCCCGCCGGATGGCCTCGCGGATCACGTTGTCGTCGTATTCCATCACGTAGGTCTTGACGGGCAGGCGTTCCTCCGGCGGCGTTTCCAGAATGCTCATGTCGCGGATGCCCGCCATGCTCATATGCAGCGTGCGCGGGATGGGCGTGGCCGAGAGGGTCAGCACGTCCACGCGGGTTTTCATGTGCTGGATGCTCTCCTTGTGACTGACGCCAAAGCGGTGCTCCTCGTCCACGATGAGCAATCCCAGGTCCTTGAACTGCACGTCCTTGTTGAGCAGGCGGTGCGTACCCACCACCAGGTCCAGTTCGCCCTCGCGCAGCTTGCGGACGATTTCGCGCTGCTCCTTGGACGTGCGGAAGCGGCTGAGCATGTCAAACTTCACAGGAAAGCCCGCGAAGCGTTTTTTGATGGTGTTGTAATGCTGCTGCACCAGAATGGTGGTCGGGGCCAGAATAGCCACCTGCTTGCCCTCCACCACGGCCTTGAAGGCCGCGCGCAGGGCCACCTCGGTCTTGCCGTAGCCCACGTCGCCGCACAGCAGGCGGTCCATGTTGCGCGGGCTTTCCATGTCGGCCTCGATCTGGGCCACGCTCTTTTGCTGGTCCTCGGTCAGCTCGTAGGGGAACAGGTCCTCAAACTCCCGCTGCCAGGGGTTGTCGTGGCTGAAGGCGTAGCCCGTCTCCTTGGAGCGTCTGGCGTAGAGCTCGGCCAGGTCGAAGGCCAGCTTTTTGAGGCCGGACTTGACCTTGCTCTTCTGCCGTTCCCATTCCTGGCCGCCCAGGCGGTTGAGCTTGGGGGCGGCGTTTTCGGAGCCGATGAACTTGGTCACCCGGTCGAACTGGTCGGCAGGCACGTAGAGCTTGTCGTTTCCCGCGTACTGAATCAGCAGGTAATCACGCCTGGCGCCGTCGTTTTCCAGCTGCACCACGCCCTTGAACAGACCCACGCCGTGCAGGTCGTGCACCACGTAGTCGCCCGCCTTGAGGTCGGTGAAGGAGGCGATGCGCTCGCCCGCGGTCTGCTTCTTGCGGGCGCGCTGGTAGGCGGTGCCGTAGATATCGGAATCGCTGATGACGCACAGCCCCGCGGGCAGGTTCACAAACCCCTTGGTATAGGATACCGGCAGCAGCAGCACCTCGCGCGCGATGAGGTTGCCGTCCAGCGTGGCGCAGTAGGAGGCGGGCACATGCTGCGCCGCGAGCGCGGTTTGCAGCCTGCGTCCGCGCGCCTCGCCGCCGGTGAGCAGCACCACGCAGGCGCCCTCCTGCTTCCATTTGGCGATATCCTGACACAGCGGCTCCAGCCGGCTCTGATAGGGCATCGAGGGCCGGGAACCAAAGGCGATGGCCTCGTCCGGCGCAAAGCGGCCAAAGGTGCCCACCGTGTCGCTCAGGCACACGGCGGGCCGCGCCTTGAGGTCGCTCAGCAGGTTTTCATAGGTGAAGCGCAGGTCCTTCTGCGCGTCGAAGGCGTCGCCGCGCAGCCGTGCGTCCTCGTACGCCTCCGAAAAAGCGTCCGCGGCGGCGCGCAGGCGGACCTGATACTGGTCCGGCCGGTCCAGCAGCACGATGGGGTCGTCCAGGTAGTCGGTCACCAGCGCCGTATCGTCCAAAAGCACATTCATCCACATGGGCGCGGTGCGGATCACCTGTCCCGCGCGCACGCGGTCCACGTCGTCCAGGTGGCGCTTCCAGGCGGCGCGCGCCTCCGCTCCGGCCTCATCGGAGCGGGCGCCGTCGTCATTCCCCTGCGGCTGGGCGAGCAGGTCCTCCGTGGCCTCCAGCGCGTCCAGGCCGCTCAAAAAATCGTCCAGCGAGGACAGCCCGTCCGGCCCCGGCGCGGCATGCTCGGGCGCGGCGGATTCCATGGCGTGGCCCACGCCCTTTTCCAGCGCGGCCTTCAGGCGGTCTGCGGCGGCCTGAGCATCGGCCACGAGGCATTCGGTGGCGGGGGCGATGCGCGCGCCCTTCACCCGCGCGATGCTGCGCTGACTGATGCAGTCAAAGCGGCGCAGGCTGTCGATCTCGTCGTCAAAAAACTCGATGCGCAGCGCGTCGGCGGCGTTGGCGGGGAACACGTCCACGATCGCGCCGCGCATGGCGCACTGGCCCCGGCCCTCCACCATGGGCACGCGCTCGTATCCGCCGCGGATGAGCGCTTCCATCAGCCCATCCGGCGCAATGCGGCCCCCTTCTGACAGCGTGATGGCCGCGCTTTGAAAGCGGGCGCGGGGCGCGCAGCGGTCCAAAAGCGCGTCCACGCTGGCGCACAGCACCTTTACCCGCCCGGCGGTCAGACCGTCCAGCACGCTCAGGCGCTGCCACGCGCTGTCGCGGCTCATGGCCGCGCGGCTGAACTGGATGTCGCGCGCGGGCAGCATGGCGCATCCGTCCCCGGTCAGGCGCTCTATGTCCTGCGCCTGGCGCTGGGCGATCAGCTCCGTAGGCGCGACCAGCAGCACGGGCCGCCCCGTGGCATGCGAAAGCGCCGCGGCCAGAAACGGCCGCTCTCCTTCGGCGATTTCGTACAGGGCGGTGCATCCGCCCTCCCCGATGCGCTCCATCAGCCGCTTCCAGGCGGGCAGGCTTTGGTAGGCGGTAAAGAGGCCCTCGTTCATGCGTCGGCTCCTTCGGCGGGTTCGGGCGGTTTTTTGGTCTTTTTGGTATTATACTTGCACATGGCGCTTTCGATGCCGTTTGTGATGTACTCAATGATGGCGTCGGCGGCCAGGGCATAGGCCGCGTCGGCGGTCTGCTGCTCCTCGCCGGGCAGGTAATGGCCCAGCACCCAGTCGGCCAGCTCGTAGCCGGGCCTGCGCTGCCCCACGCCTACCCTCAGGCGAGGAAAGTTCTCGTACCCCAGCAGGCCCACGATGCTGCGCATGCCGTTATGCGTGCCCGCGCTGCCGTTTTTGCGGATGCGGATGGCTCCCTGGGGCAGGTCCACGTCGTCGTAGACCACCATCAGGTTTTCCGGAGGCAGGCGGTACCAGCGCACCAGACGGGAGACGGCCTCGCCGCTCAGGTTCATATAGGTCTGCGGGAGGGCCAGGATGGTCTTTTGCCCGGCGATGAAGCATTCGCCAAGCAGGGCCTCGTCCCGCTCCCGCCCGATGGTCACGCCCAGCTTGCGGGCCAGCGTGTCCACCACGTCAAAGCCCACGTTATGGCGGGTGTGGGCGTATTGGGCGCCGGGGTTTCCCAAACCGACGATCAGGTACATGGCGTTTTCTCCTTTGAATCAGGCACGCGGTCAAGCCGCGGGCGCCGCTATTGTAGCACATCCGGAGACGGGCGCGCAAGGCGAGCCGTCAGGCCTTTTGGCGCTTTTCGCCGGCGCGCGCAAAAAGCGGACGGTCCAGCGCCATCGTGGCCAAAAGCACGTACAGCGGCGCAAAAACGAACAGGTAGCGCGGCCAGACCTCAAAGAGCAGCAGGTAAGCCGTGGCTCCCAGAATCGCCAGGGTGAGCGCCTGCGCTTCCGGGCGGCGGCGGCGCGCAAACGCCGCGACCGCGCACAGCGCCAGCACCGCCAGCCACAGGCCCTGGGCCAGCGTGTGGCACAGCGGGTTGAGGCTGCCGCGGTGATGGTAGAGGCTGCGAACAAAAGCGCTCAGCGCATCCGTGCGGCGGGGAATCTCCAGGTCCAGAAAGCTGGAATTGGCGGCGAAGCTGCCGTCGGCATAGGCCTTATACAGTTTAATGGTGAAAAAGCGCACATTGCCCCACAGGCCCTTTTCGCATACCCGCTCCCAGGCCCTTTGCAGGTTGGCCCGCTGGCGGTCGGCCAGGGATGCGAACGACTGGGAAAACGCCACGTCGTCCGGGGAATGGCCGCCGTAGGTTTCGCCGTTCATGCCCAGCATGAGGTAGTGCGTTTCGCTCAGCTGCTCCTGAGGGACGGCGCTGCCCGCCAGATACGCCGTGGACGCGCGCTGGAACACCTGCCCCGGCACGGCGCCCAGCACGAGCGCGGCCAGCACCGCCAGCGCGCGTTTCCATGCGGCGGCGGAAAAATCCCGACGGCCCAGAAAGCGGCACAGGCCGAGCAGTCCCAGCGCGATGAGCACGATCAGCACCGTGGGCTTGACCGCGGCGCCGGCAAAGCACGCCAGCGAAACCAGCCCCCACCTGAGCGCCGGGCGGCGCACGGTCAGCCACGCGTAGATCGCCAGCACGGGAAACAGCACGGCCCACGTATCGGTGTAAGGGTAGAGCACATACGGCGACAGGGCGATCCAGAGGATGGAGACCGCCGCGGCAAATCCCCTTGCCCAGCGGCTTGGGGTGATGCGCTGGGCACAGCGCACCGTGAAATATGCCGTCAGGTTCAAAAGCACCGCGTCCAGGTAGGGCAGCACCACAAACGGCACCGCGAGCCCCAGCTTGACGGCCACCCACATGGGGACGGCCTGCAGGATGGTCAGGGGCGCGTTGTTGGGGCACAGGCGGAAATAGTCCGGGTCGGTGAGGGCCTGTCCGCGGGCCAGTTCCTCGGCCGTGGTGTAGACATTGGCGATGTCCCAGCCCATCTTGTACCAGGCGCAGCGCGCCACCACCAGCTGCACCGCCAGCACCGCCGCAAACAGCGCCCGCATGCGCCACAGGGCCCCTTTGCCGCCGGGCCGCGCGTCCGCCGCCTCCAGCCGGGCCCGGCCCCACAAAAGCAGCGCCACGCCCGCCAGCGCCGCAGGCAGCAGCGCCAGGTTGCCCGCCAGGCTCAGGTTCTGATAGTACCGGGACAGCGCCGGCTGCCCCAGCGTCAGCAGCCCCAGCACAAAAACGAACATCGCGCCCGCCAGAGCGCTCCACGCAGCGGGCAGGGAAAAGCGGTTGTGTTCGGACCGCATGCGGCGGCACGCCCCTTCCTGATTTGACGATACGACAAAAAGCGGGCATCCATCCATCCCGCCTGTAGAGGTGCTGCCGGCGCGGTCGTAAGCCGAGTTCTGTCGTTGGACGATCATCTATCTCCACCGCGCGTTGCCGCACGGCTGAAGCGATCTCTTTGGGAGCACGACGGGCCGCCGTATCGCTCCCGGTCGGATCTTGCATCGGGTGGGGTTTACAGCGCCAGCCTGTCGCCAGGCCGCGGGTGAGCTCTTACCTCGCCTTTCCATCCTTGCTCCGCGCGGGGTGCGCGGGGCGGTCTATCTCTGTTGCACTTTCCTTGAAGTTGCCTTCACCGGCCGTTAGCCGGCACCCTGCCCTGTGATGCTCGGACTTTCCTCATGGCATGCCACGCGATCGCCTGGCCGCCCGGACAGCTTTATAAAGGTAGCACGTTTGGAAATGGGTGTCAAGGGGGAAGAAACGAAGGGATGACGGTTCTGCGCCCGCTGTTTTTCTCCCGCGGTTCCCTGTCCGCCCGGACGGAGCGCCGGGTCCGGCCTGCCTTCCCCCGGGCCGTCACGCGCCGCAGAAAGCCGGCGTCCCGGTCCCCTTTTCCCCGGATTCTGCCCTTTTCTCCAAAAAGGAGTGTCCGCTCCATCCATGCCCCTTGCACGCAACGAAATTTTGTGGCAAAATAGGCCTTGTTGCGTCGGGGCGCTGTTCCCCGGCATCCTGAAGGGGAGGGAATGCGAGTCTTATGGAAGCTCCTCAATGCATTTTGATTCTGGACTTTGGCGGCCAATACACCCAGCTGATTGCCCGGCGTGTACGTGAACGCGGGGTCTATTCCTGCGTGCTGCCCTGCAGCGCGCAGCTGGCGGATATCCGGGCCGTCCAGCCCATGGGCATCATTTTCAGCGGAGGCCCGGCCAGCGTGCTGGATGAGGGCGCGCCCCGGGTGGACGAGGGCGTGTTTGCGCTGGGCGTGCCGGTTCTGGGCATCTGCTACGGCATGCAGCTGATGGCGCACCTGCTGGGCGCGCCGGTGGAGCGAGGCACGCGCCGCGAATACGGGCGCACCGATGTGACCATGGACCGGGTAGACGGCGGCCTGCTGGCAGGGCTCCGGCCTCAGAGCCCCTGCTGGATGAGCCATACCTATCAGGTGGCGCGCCCGCCGGAGGGCTTTATGGCCATTGCGCACACAGCGGACTGTCCGGTGGCCGCCATGGCCGACGATGCGCACCGCCTCTACGGCGTGCAGTTTCATCCCGAAGTGACGCACACCGAGGAAGGCGCGCGCGTGCTGGAAAACTTTCTCTTCGGTATCTGCGGCTGCAAAGGCGACTGGAGCATGGATGCGTATGCGGACATGGCGGTTGAGCAGATCCGTGAGCAGGTGGGCGACGGCACGGTGCTGCTGGGGCTGTCCGGCGGGGTGGACAGCGCGGTGGCGGCGGCGCTGCTCTACCGGGCCATCGGCAACCGCCTGACCTGCGTATACGTGGATCACGGCTTCATGCGGGCCGGAGAGAGCGATCAGGTCGTGGATGTATTCACCCGTGTGTTCCCGGTGGAGCTGGTGCATGTGGATGCGTCCGAACGTTTCTTCCGCGATCTCAAGGGCGTGACCGATCCGGAAGCAAAGCGCAAGATCATCGGCCGCGACTTTGTGGAGGTTTTCCGCGAGGAGGCGCAAAAGCTGGGCAAGCGCGACCACTTCGCCCAGGGCACCATCTACCCCGACGTGATCGAAAGCGGCCAGGCGCAGGGCAGCGCGGTCATCAAGAGCCACCACAACGTGGGCGGTCTGCCCGCCGAACTGGGCTTTGAGAGCCTGGTGGAGCCGCTGCGCATGCTCTTTAAGGACGAGGTGCGCAGGCTTGGCCTGACGCTGGGTCTGCCGGAGAGTCTGGTCTACCGTCAGCCCTTCCCCGGCCCCGGCCTGGCCATTCGCGTCGTGGGCGAGCTCACGCCGGATAAGGTGCGCATCGTGCGTGAAAGCGACCTGATTCTGCGCCAGGAGATGGCCGCCGCCGGACTGGACAAGCAGGTATCGCAGTATTTCACCGTGCTGACGGGCGCGCACTCCGTGGGCGTAATGGGTGACGAGCGTACCTATGCCTACGCCGTGGCCCTGCGCGCCGTGACCACCGACGACTTCATGACCGCCGACGTGGCCCGCCTGCCCTATGACCTGCTGGGCCGCGTCGCCACGCGCATCGTGGGCGAAGTGGCGGGATGCAACCGCGTGCTGTACGATATCACCACGAAGCCGCCGGCGAGCATCGAGTGGGAATAAGCCTGAGAGTTCAAAAAATCAAGGCATTGTAAGGATTTTGAGTCCTCATTTCCCTGCCTGCTACTGATTTGATACTGAAAGCGTTATTCTGACAATTTGGAGAGACATGAACATGCCCTCCGAAACGGCAAGTTTCGGAGGGCTTTTATGTCTCTATTTGTTTTTGCGCCATGCTTTCTTGGGTTTAAACTTCCCGCAGTCGTCCGCCGTCTGCGGCCAGTTCAACTTCCATTCCTGGTATTCTTCCCGGGTGATTTCACCGCTGCGCAGCTGCTGCTTCCTGAGCATCCACTCGGTCATGAAATCATTGAGCAGGTTGTAGTCAAAGCAAATGGCAATGCGCTTATGCGGCACGGAAGCATCCGTGTTGTCGGTCGTCTCGACCAGGTGCATCCACGGATAGCGGTCATCCAGCTCAAACAGCGCATGCAGAATACCGCTGGCGTCGTCCATTGTCGCATCCGCAAGGGATTCATAGCTGACGTCCAGCGCGCTAGCAATCTTCCTGAGCAGCTCTTCCTTGGGCTTGCGGGAGTTGTTTTCGTACTGGGCAATGCGTACATCGGCGCTGTTCTCATCGAATCCAACGGCCATCCCCAGCTCTTTCATCGTCATCTTGCGGAAATTCCGTATCCGCTTGATCCGGTCGCCTACTGCCATATTCGTGCTCCCCCGTGTTTCATCACTTCAAAAACAGTATAGCACACACCCCTGCGGGCATCAAGAATTTCTAAATAAAAAAAGTTAGATAAAATTTTCAAAAAACTTGCTAAACGTATTTATTTAGTGCTATAATACAGATGGTGACTAAGCAAAAATATATAGTCATCTAAAAGGAGGCTCTATGAAAAACACGATTCTGATGAATGCACAGGAAGTGGCAGAGGAACTGGGCGTGTCTAAGGCGTCTGCCTACAAGATGATCCATGTCTGGAATGAAAAGCTTCAGAAGATGGGGTACACCACGGTTTCGGGACGCGTCAGCCGAAAGTATTTCCTGGAACAGTTTTACGGTCTGACTGAAAAGGAGGTGATCTGATTGCCCGCTTACAAGGATGAAGCCCACGGAACGTTTTACGCCTCATTCTACTACACGGATTTTACCGGCACAAAGCGCAAGAAGATGAAGCGCGGCTTCAAGCTCAAACGCGACGCGCTGGAATGGGAGCGGCAGTTTCTCCTTCAGAAGAACGCCGATCCCGACATGCGGTTTGGGGATTTCGTAAGCATCTACCGCAGCGAAAAGCGCGAGCGCATCCGCGAACACACATGGGAATCCAAGGACAACATCATCGACACCAAGATTCTCCCGTACTTCAAAGACCGAACGCTCAGCGAGATCGAGCCGCGCGATGTGATCGCCTGGCAAAACACGCTCATGGGCATTCGGCAAAAGAACGGAAAGCCCTATTCTCCGACGTATCTCAAGTCCATTCACAGCCAGCTCAGCGCCATATTCAACTACGCGGTCAAGTACTACCGTCTCAAGCAGAATCCCGCTGAAATTGCCGGAAACATGGGCAAGGAAACGCACAAGGAAATGCTGTTCTGGACCAAGGCGGAGTACCTGCAATTTGCACAGGCCATGATGGATAAGCCCATGTCCTACTACGCCTTTGAGATGCTCTACTGGTGCGGCATCCGCATGGGAGAGCTGTTGGCGCTGACCCCGGCCGATTTCAACTTCGAGCGCTTCACGCTGACGATCAACAAATCCTATCAACGGCTCAAAGGTCAGGATGTCATCACCGCGCCGAAGACGAGCAAGAGCAATCGGGTCATCAGGATTCCCAGGTTTCTCGCCGAGGAGATGCAGGACTATCTGAAATCGCTGTATGGTCTGCGTTCAACGGATCGCATCTTCCCCATCACCAAGAACTATCTGCATCACGAGATGGACCGGGGCGCAAAACAGGCAGGCGTCAAACGCATTCGGATTCACGATTTGAGGCACTCCCATGTTTCGCTTCTCATTGAAATGGGATTCTCCGCCGTGGCGATTGCTGAACGCGTAGGCCACGAGAGCATCGACATCACCTACCGGTATGCCCACCTGTTTCCCGATAAACAGACGGAAATGGCTAACCGCCTGGACGATGAATGGACAAAGAAAGGAGAGCGCGCATGTCCCGCAAAGTAATGGATGCTCAAGGACGTTGGCGTAGCAAGACAGTATCCCTGCGCATGTCCCCAGAGGAAAACGCGCTACTGGGCCACTATGCCAAGCTATCCGGCATGACCAAGCAGGACTACATGATTGCCCGGCTTTTGCAAAAGGAGATCGTGGTTCAGGGAAATCCGCGGGTCTACAAGGCGCTGCGTCATCAGCTTGAAGCCCTTTTACTGGAACTGCGGCAGATCAAATCTGCCGGTCACGTCGAACCGGAATGGATGGACAGGCTTGAATTTGCACTGAAGATCATGGAGGGATTACATGAACAATACGATGCCTGAAAACAAAAAAGCGACCGCTCCGATTCCAGCTGTTGCAGCAGCCGGGGAACAGTCGACAATCAATGAAACCACTAACATTATACCAGAAAAAGCTGGAGAGCGCAATCTTCGGAAAGGAAGTCTCGATACCCTCTCGATGAGCGCCCTATACGACACCGCCTATCCGCCTAAGTCGGTGATCATCGAGAACCTGCTCTATGCGGGAACGTATCTGTTTGCCGGTGCGCCCAAGATCGGAAAGTCATTCTTCATGGCGCAGCTCAGCTATCACATTGCCACAGGAACGCCGCTTTGGTCATACGCCGTCCATCCGGGCGAGGTCTTGTACCTCGCCCTGGAGGACGACTACGCGAGGATTCAGAAGCGTCTGTTCAAGATGTTTGGCATGGAGGGCACAGATGCGCTGCACTTCGCCACGCAGTCCCGGACGCTTAGCGGCGGATTGAGCGATCAGCTTGACCTGTTCATGCAGGAACACCCGAACACCAAGCTCATCATCGTGGATACGCTGCAAAAGATTCGGGAACTCGGCGGAGACAAGTACAACTACGCCAGCGATTATGAAATCGTCGCCAAACTCAAGGCGTTCAGCGACAAGCACAACGTGTGCCTGCTGGTGGTTCATCACACGCGCAAGATGGAATCCGAGGACAGCTTCGACATGATTTCGGGGACAAACGGCTTGCTCGGTGCGGCGGATGGCGCATTCATCCTGCAAAAGAAAAAACGCACAGACCGCAGCGCCAAGCTTAGCGTTGTGGGCCGTGACCAGCAGGATCAGGAGCTGACCCTTGAATTTGATCAAGCACACTGCCTCTGGAAGCTGGTCAAGTCTGAGACAGAAGTCTTTAAGACGCCTCCAGATCCCGTGCTCGAATCTGTGGCAAAACTCGTTACGCCCCTCGCTCCCGTATGGAGTGGACGGCCTTCTGAGCTGGCGGCGCATCTGCCAGATGTTCCCCTTCTGCCTCATGTGCTCACCCGATATCTGAACATCAACGCCGAGCGGATGTTCAATGAACACGGAATCGTCTTTGAGAGCAAGCGCACACACGACGGAAGGCTCGTCACCCTGACGCTCAAGCATTCACCCGCGTGACGCTATGTGTCGCTCGTGACGCTATTTTCTATATTGGCCCAATATCCAAAATAGCGACACGAGCGTCACGAGCGACACGGAAAGGAGTTTTATGAAGTCTGTTCAAATCCCGGAAGACCTGTTTTGCGATCTGTTTCTGTATCATGTAATCGGCATCGACGAACCCGGCGCTCGCATCAAAGCTGCGCTTGAGCAGAAAATGGAAGCACTGAAAAGGCATGATCTCTACACGAAGTACAAGACTTCCGAAAACGAAGCCCACCGCGAGGAAGCGCGTCAGCAGTATCTTGACAGCGCCGGAATCCTGCGAAACTTCCGCTGGTAGACGCATCCCATTCTCCGCTCAGACAGGAGCGTGACACGCTCCTGTTCCCGCCCCGAAGGCGAAAGCCCTGACCGCAGACATCAAACCTGAATTTTCGAATGCACACAGCACACAAAGATCAAACACAACGACGCAAGGAGATGGAAACGATGTTCAAGCTAAACTACAACCGCCACGGTGAATTTCTGATTCCTGACATGGGACTGAGCGCAGAAGACAGGATGCCGCTCGGCAAGTACGGCGCCCTGCGCTGTCAATACCTCAAAGCACACCGGCCCGGATTGTTTGCACGGCTGCTGCTCAGCGGGCAACTGATGCACCAACTGCACGAAGTCGATCGCACAGCGGCGCAGAGAATGGACATCCTGCTGCCTCAAATGATGACGGAAGCGGGACTCACGGAGGACCTGAAAAACGCAGATCCTCTCCAGTGGGCGGGCACGATGAATGCCATTACGGCGCAGATCGAGGAGATTCTCCTCGCAGAGCTGGTCTACACCTGAGCGGTTCTGCTTTGATGAGGCCAACTCCCCAAGCGCTTCATTCATGAGATACCACGCAGCACAGATAACTAACCCACACAGAAACATAAACGCCCTATGGCGATCCATGCGATTGAGCATGGTAGCCATAGGACGTTTTTTGTCTGTCAGGCGTTGGATGAAACAGCGAAGGAAGCAAATATGCTTCACAACCGCAGAGCTTGCTCTGCATTATGGGGGATTGGGGGCTAGGTCCCCAACAAGCGAAGTGCAGGAAGTAAAACGATTGCATTGCTTGCCAATGCAAATTGTTATACTTCTGCCCTGCTTGCCAATATGTTTTTAGATCAACACAACAATGGAAGACGCCGCGCTGAGGCTTTCGTCGACCCATCTGCGCAGAAACAAGAACAAAAGAAAAATATCCCCAAAAACGGATTGAGCTATAATGTGCCGCATCAAACAAACTGGACAGAAAAATTCCCATCTTCGGTTGCCCGGAGATGGGAATCTTCCTAACTCAGCATCATCAATTCTTAGCCGAGATTGTTGTTCGTGTGGCAATCAGGATTGCTGACCGGTGTGAGCACATGGTTGATGTTGCGAACGTGGTAACCTTCGTACTTTCCGCTTTGGATGGCGCGCACAAACTGTGTACGCGTCATGTTCTGGCCGGTTTTATTGTCGTGAAATCCGGTGTTGCGCCCTGTGGCGGACTGTTGTGTGACAGTGATTCTACTTTTGGGCATATCATGCCCTCCTTTCTTTGAAAGAAAGGGGAACCGCCGACCAAAGTTTCCCCGTGGTGTCATGAAGCGTCAGCGTAGATCAATAAACCTTCTTGATCATAATCCGAATACGGATCTTGCTGCCACTACGCGTAACTTGAGGCTCAAAGACGTATTTCTTCGTCGTTCGAGGACGCCTAATGTACATAGCATCTCCTCCTTTCAGCAATGATGCTTGAAAGGAAGTCAAATCAGTGGTATAATAACTTTGGTAAAGTGTTTCGGTCGGCTACCGCTGATTGACACCCTTTCGTAAAGAAGTTGGAGACTGGACCTCTTCAACTTCTTTTTTATGTTCAGCGGTTTCCCGCAAAACATCAGTCTTGTACCTGGGCGTCATTGAGATCGAAAATCAGCGCCGGGCCGTCCTCGTCCTCGACGTAGGTTCCCTCGACCTTGTAGCACTGTTTTTTCTCGTCAAACGTCCATCCCGTCATGTTCAAAATGGTCTGATTCAAGTCTTTTGTGTTCCAGCGCACGCCTTCCGGCTTGTCTGATTTTGAAAACAGCGTTGCCATGGGGTCGTTTTCTTCGCAAACCTGGATCGCCAATCGCTTTCCTTTTCCGTCAATCAGGATTCGCACGAACTTGCTGTTCCCCAGCCTCGCTACGGCCGCTTTGCTAACGCCCAAGCCATTCCTTGAAAAGGAGATCGAGGCGCTTCCTGCAACGAGAAGGTATGGTTGAAACCCACTGAGAGCCATATGTTTCCCTCCTTGCTTGAGCACATTATATCACGATGGCTCTTCCTTCGCAATAGGAAATCACGATTTTGACGATGTTAATCTTTTTTATAAAAAATATTGACAATCAAGATTCGCAGTATTCAAAACAAGATAAGACGACGTTATCGATTTGATTATGCGGAAGCGGCGACTGTGTTTGCAAGGATTATATCCTGGCAGGCCTAGACCACAAGACAAAGGAAAAAACGCTTGGGCAAAGGCAGTACTTGCCGATTGTTTGCGCCCCTTTCAAAAACCCTTCGACACCCCCGTCAGAATCTGATATAATAAATCAGATGAATTTTTTGCGCTGCAAAGAAAAAAACCAACCCAGGAGGATTTTTCCATGCCCACCTTGAACTGGATCGGAAAAGACAAAGTGGTCAACCATCATCTGGACGTGCCCTTTTGCACGCTGGAGAAGCAATATACCTATGCGTCGGAAGGCCGGGACGACGGCGGCAACATGATCATCCACGGCGACAACCTGTACGCGCTCAAGGCGCTGCTTCCGCAGTTCGAGGGCAAGGTGAAGTGCATCTATATTGATCCCCCGTATAACACCGGCAACGAGGGCTGGGTCTACAACGACAACGTCAACGACCCCAAAATCAAAAAGTGGCTGGGAGAGGTGGTCGGCAGGGAGGGCGAGGACCTTTCCCGCCACGACAAATGGCTGTGCATGATGTATCCGCGGCTCAAGCTGCTGCACAGGCTGTTGGCTGAGGATGGAGTTATTTTTATTAGCATTGATGATACTGAACAGTCAAATTTACGAATCATCTGCGATGAAATATTCGGCGTAAACAATTTTATAGAAACCATTGTTTGGCAAAAAAGAACTTCTCCAGACGCCAGAAGAAAGTTAAGTAATGGACACGAGTATATCCTAATATATGCAAAAAATTCGCAGTTGGATATATTTAACTTACTGAATATCGAGGGAAAAGACGCAGAAAAATTTAAAAATCCTGATAATGATCCTCGTGGTCCTTGGGTATCGTCAGATTTTACTGCTCAAGGCTGGCGACCAAATCAGATGTATGAAATCACTACTCCAAGTGGATTGAAAATGCGCCCTCCGGAAGGAAGATGTTGGAGGCACCTTGAGAGCGTATATAACACATTGCTTTCTGAAGGAAGGTTATGGTTTGGCTCGGACGGGCGTGGCGTTCCTCGAAAGAAAACTTACCTAGAAGAAAAAGGGGGAAAAGGCATTTGGACGTGGTGGACAAACGCTGAAGTTGGGCACACACAAGAAGGTACTCAAGAACTCGCTTCCATTTTAGGGAAAGCAGTTTTTGATTATCCGAAACCGGTTCGTCTGCTTTCCCGAATTTTTAAATTGGCAGCAAACTCTGATTCTATCATTCTCGACTCCTTCGCCGGTTCCGGCACCACGGCGCACGCCGTGCTGAACATGAACAAGCAGGATGGCGGCCACCGGCGCTTCATTCTCGTGGAGATGATGGATTATGCAGACAGCATCACCGCCGAGCGGGTGAAGCGCGTGATCGATGGCTATGGCGAGGAGAAGAAGGCGGTTGAGGGAACGGGCGGCGGCTTCAGCTTCTATGAGCTGGGCGAACCGCTGCTCATCGAGGGGATGCTCAATCCCCGCGTGGCGGAAAAGAAGATCCGCGCGTATGTCTATTACTCGGAGACGCGGCAGGCGCTGCCCGCGCCGTCGCCTAAGGAGCGGCATCTGCTGGGCGTGCATGAGGATCATGCGTATTACTTCTACTATGAGCCGGACAGGCTGACGACGCTCAACCGGGCCTTTTTAAGCACATTGCAGACCCGCGCGCAGGATTACCTGATCTACGCGGATGTGAACGCGCTGAGCGATGAGGAGATGGCGCGCTTCCACATCACCTTCAAAAAGATTCCGCGCGATATCGCCAAACTGTGAGGGGAGGAAGCATGGGTTTGGATCTCAAGAACTATCAAAAGCGCGTTTTGCGCGAACTGGATGCCTATATCGCCCTGCTTGCCAGCACGCAGAACCTGAATACCGCGTATAACCGGCATTGGCACCAGCTGGGCATTGCCGTCGGCTTTGGCGGCCTTCCCCCGTATAATGACGTGCTGCCGGGCGTGCCGCACGTGTGCTTTAAGGTGCCAACCGGCGGCGGAAAGACGCTGTTGGCGTGCGCGTCCATCCGGCATATCTTTGCCGGCATGGGCATGATGAAGGCCCGGGCGGTCGTGTGGCTGGTGCCGTCCACGGCGATTCTGGAGCAGACCATCCGGGATCTGCGCAACCCCGATCATCCCTATCGCCAGCAGATCAATTTTGACTTTGGGGCCCGCGTGGAGGTGTACGATGGGCTTCAGGCGCTCAACGGGCAGGGGCTTACGCCTTCGAGCGTGCAGGAAAACCTGTCCATCTTCGTGCTGACGTACGACGCCCTGCGCATCAAGAAGAAGGAGGGGCGCAAGGTCTATCAGGAAAACGGCAATCTGGCGCAGTTTGTGCCCTACTATGCGGACCGCGACGCGCTGATTCCCGATGTGGATGAAACGGCGCTCATTCAGGTGCTCAACCAGCTGTCGCCGGTGGTCATCGTGGACGAGAGCCACAATGCGCAAAGCGACTTGAGCGTAGAGATGCTCCGCAACCTGAACCCGTCGTTTGTGCTGGATCTGACGGCAACGCCGAAGAAGAACAGCAATATCATTTCCATTGTCGATGCCCGGGAACTGAAAAAGGAAAACATGGTCAAGCTGCCGGTGATCATCTACAACCGGCGCACGAAGGACGATGTGCTGATCGACGCCATTCAGCTTCGCGGTCAATTGGAGACGCAAGCGAAGGTTGAAATGCAGAACAACGGCACGTATATCCGCCCGATTGTGCTCTTTCAGGCCCAGCCGCGGGGCAAGGAGAATGCCGCGACATTTGAAAAGCTCAAGGCGGAACTGGTGGAGATGGGCATCCCCAAGGAGCAGATTGCCATCAAGACCTCGGAGATCAACGAACTGCGGGGCATTCAGCTTCTTGCGCAGGACTGCCCCATCCGCTATATCATCACCGTGAATGCCCTCAAAGAGGGGTGGGATTGCTCCTTTGCCTACATCCTGGCGACACTGGCGAACCGCACGTCGCAAGTGGATGTGGAGCAGATTGTCGGGCGTGTGCTTCGCCTGCCCTATGCCCGGCGGCATGGTCAGCCGCTGCTGAACATGGCGTATGTGCTGACCTCCTCGGTCGATTTCCGCGCGACGGTAGAGAATGTGGTCAAAGGCTTGAACCGGGCAGGCTTTTCCGAGAAGGAATACCGCATCGGTTCGGAGCTTCCGGCCGAAGAACCGGCTCCTGTGCAGCAGACGTTTGACGATATTCCGACACAACCTGCTGATGACGGGGAGGAAGAGTTCACCGGTTTCCACACGCAAGAGATCAGGGAGCGCCTGCAAGCCCAGCCCGAGGGGACAGTTCCCGTCTCCGTATCGGACATGGCCCAGCAGGCCGAACGGCAGGGGGCGGCCTTTGATGAGGAAGCCAAGCGGGCCGAGGATTCGGGAATACCGCTCACGGGAGGAAGCGATATGCGCAGGTATGTGGAGATGCAGCCGGAATACGAGGATGTGCTGAACTTGCGCCTGCCGATGTTCTTTGAGGATATCGGTGCATCGCTGCTCTTTGAGCATGACCATGCGCCGGTGAGCCGTGAGTCCCTGGTGGATGGCTTTATCCTGGCGGACAAGGACACGCAAATCAGTTTCGGCATGACGCAGGGGGATATCGCCATGCTGGATGTGACCAACAACGCGCGTCCCCGGCAGATTGCGCTAGGCGAACGCGATGCGCAGCGATTCAAGGCGCTGGTGCAGAGCTATCCGGCGGAGAAGCGCAAGGAGATGTGTATCCACAGGATCTATCAGCTGATGAACCGCCTGGATTTTGTCGCCGCCAGTGATTTGCTCAAGTACATTCAGCGCATCGTCGATCAGATGAGCAGCGACCAGCTTGCCCAGATGGAAAGCGCCCTGCCCGCCTATGCTGCGCAGATCAAGCAGAAGATCACCGATCTTGCGGAGGAATACCGGGAAAAGCGTTTCTTTGAGCGAATCGAGTGCGGAGAGATCATCACGAAGCCCGCGTATACTTTTCCCAAGGTTATCAGCCCGGCGACAACGATGCTGCCCATCAGCCGCTCGCTCTACGCCGACGAAGACGATGTCAACGACTTCGAGCACCGGGTCATCAGTGCCATTGCGGGCATGGCCAATGTGCGTTGGTGGCATCGGGTGATTGAGCGCAATCCGCATAGCTTTGTGCTCAATGGCTTTATTAATCACTACCCGGACTTCATCGTCGCCACGCAGAAGGGCAATATTGTGCTCGTGGAAACGAAGGGCGATGACCGGGACAACAGTGACAGCAAGGCCAAATTGCGCCTGGGGCGCAAATGGGCGGAATTGTCTGGGCCCCAATACCGGTACTACATGGTGTTTGATGAAAACGATACGGGCTTTGAAGGAGCCTATCGCGTTTCAGAGTTCATGGAACTGATGAAGAAGCTGTAGAAATTCACACTAGTATTTATACGCAAATTTGATACTGAGAATATGGGAGGATAAAATGTGGTTCGTTAATGCTACTTCTTGCATCAACGGCTCCAAGCTTTTCGAGGCTTATGACTACGAGACGTTTGGAAAAATCCAAAGGCAATATGTGGAACTATCATCTGTGGAAAAAGCAAAATACAGAGGGGCAGAACACTATGCTACCATTCAGACAGGTAAGGAATTAACTCCGTTAAACAAAAACTTTCTCAAATTAATGGATGAAGTTACCGAACGGCTAAAGAGTACTCCACCAATGGAACCTCTGCAAATTGACACAACTTTTCAGAATGACCTTATGTTAAATTTATTAACCTCATTAGAAAACGAAGATTACATTAAGGAAGTATATAAAGCAAAAAAGCTTCGCGTCCGAAGTGGTCTCAACACCACTGAATCGTCTATTATTCTGCAGTGTTTTCGTCAAGGAAGAAGTCTCTTACAGGCTGGTGTAAAAGCAGACCTTCTTGCCAAACCACTAATAGACTTTTACGCAGCTTGTGCATATGCGTACGCGATTATTGTTATTAATTCTCCATTACATAAGAGCATTGATTCTTTGAAAGGATCTCATGGTCACACCTACAATCACTCAGATGCGACCATTGATTTTGGCGGCAGCATCCCAAGCGGTACATTTTTAGATCTGCTTGCAGCCATTCCAGTAGCCCATATTGTAAAAAACAATATTCAAATTAATTACTCGTTGGTAGATTCTATTGATTTTATTCAAACCCATTCTACTAAATTATCACTGGATGTACTTCTGTCAATGATTCCAGAATTACGAGACTCCTATCGTCGTATAGACTCAAATCATAAATGTACCCATAAACTTGATGTTGATGTTGAAGTGGTTTCAGGGCAAATTATCTACAACTTTTATATCGGGGATGGAATAGATAGGCCTGATCGAAGCAAAATCGAAAAAAGCTTCAAAACTCCCAACATCAGCGAAAATCAAGGAAGCTACAAGGTGGTAATCTCACAACAAGACATAGCGAACATTATGCCAACCATTTATCAAGATGTGAAGGGGCAACTTTGGTACATCGAGTCACCAGTAGATGGAATGGTTTTACCGGAATTTTGTTTGCATTACCTTACCATAAGCGCATTGTGCAATATTATGCGGTACTCTCCTCATGCATGGGGCGATATTATTTCAAATAAAATATCCTCGAAGTATTCTCTTCTAATTAGCGAATACATTCACCTGTTTGAGCTTAAATTCCCTATTCTCGTTGTGCGACACATCACAAACTATTTACCACAACTGCTTTGATATCGTTTGAGGAGGATATCTTATGTGGATTAGAAATAGGTACACAGGCCCAGGTGGTGGGCTATATACCGGCCCTGGCGGAGGTCTCTATACTGGTCCTAATGGTGGTGCTTCTACCGGTCCGGGTGGTGGGCTATATATTGGCCCAGGTGGTGGACTATACACTGGCCCGGGTGGTGGGCTATATACCGGCCCGGGTGGCGGACTCTATACTGGACCGGGCGGCGGGCTATATACTGGTCCGGGTGGTGGGCTATATACCGGCCCAGGTGGTGGGCTATATACCGGCCCGGGTGGTGGGCTATATACCGGGCCCGATGACGATCCATATATGTCTAATTGGCCACCAAGAGAGCACCTATTACAACACCTGAAAATGCTGGGGTACATGAAATATATCGATTATCTGCTTAAACACGGATTTTAATCTGTCTTCTATATCAAGCTACAAAGGAGAATACTGTGCCGTTTTCATATGGTACTGTCACTACTGAGAAATGGAATCTTCATGACTTTATTGAAATACCCAACACCTTGTGGAGTCTGAGAAAAATGCGACTGAAAAAGTACAAGTAAAATAACGTGAGAAGAACGTTCTACGCAACTAAAGGCCTTTCAATTGGATAAATAGGGATTCTCTTGTAAATATAGATCGAGTACTCATTAAGAGTAAAGACTATAAAAAACAAAGTGGCTGCTGGATCGTAACTTCTTTGCCCTAATATAGATATCCTGATAAATTGCTTCGTGATACTGGCACGATACTGAAAACTGTGCTATAATGAAAAACGTCCTCCATGAGGAGGATAAAGCCGAATTTAAAAGACAGGTTTCTAAACTGATTTGCTTAGAAATCGAGCAACCTTGCCGAGTGGGAATAACCCAAACCTCTTCCCCTGCGGAGGACGCTTGAGATGGAAAAAATCACACTTTGTGGCGACAATTGCTGCAAATGCCCGCGCTACCTTGCAAAAACAAACGGCGAATTGGAAAAGGTAGCGGAGCTATGGTTTCGAATCGGCTGGAGAGACAGGATTGTTCCCATTGAGGAGATTCGATGCACCGGATGTACGTCCCATAAGCAATGCACCTATTGCCTGGTCGACTGCGTCACGGAAAATCACGTTGAAAAATGCAATCAATGTCCCCGTTTCCCGTGTGAAAAAATAACGGATCTGCTCAGGCGTTCCGAGAAGTACGAGGAAAAATGCAAAGCCGTCTGCACGGACGAAGAATACCGCATGCTGAAATCGGCTTTCTTTCACAAGGAGGAAAACCTGCAGAAATAAACGCTTGGGGACGAGCGGTTGTAAAGCCGCCCGTCCCCATGTCTTTTCCATTTTCCTGCGCTCCCCGTCTCATTCCCCGCGCAGGCGCCTGACCACCTGCAAAAGCGTGGTCCGGTCGCCCACGTTGCCGGGGAAGATGACGTAGGGCATGTAGGGGAACTTGCTTTCCCCGTCTGTGCGCCAGACGGGCACGCCGGGGGCGATCTGACCCATCACCAGCGCCCGCCGCACGCGCAGGGCGCGCACGCCGATATCGCTGGAGGTGATTCCGCCCTTGGCCACGATAAAGGCCGGCTGAATCCCCAAATCCGCCACCACGGAGGTGACCGCGTTGGAAATGTCCACCGACAGCTTGAGCTGCTGCTCCTTGTCCAGACCGGCCACGTCCATCCGCTTGCGCGAGGTATACACCAGTGTGTCCCGGCCGGCGCGCAGGCTCGCCTCCGCCAGCGCTCGCACACGGGCCGCCTCCGCCTGCAGGCCGCCATCCTCCAGCGCACGGCTCACATGGAATTCGATCTGTTCCAGATCCGCAAGGCCCGCCGTCAGTTCCGCCAGCTGGTCCGTGGTTTTCTGCACATGCGAGCCCGCCACGATCAGCCCGCCGTTTTGGCTGTGCCCGTTCACAAGCTCTTCGCGCGTAAGCAGGGGCCTGTCCGCCACCCCGCCCAGCAGCTTGGGCACGGCGGCGGCCGTGCGGAACATAAATCGCTTGCCCGCCGCACATGCCTTCAAGTAGCCTGCCAGAAAGACCTTCACATCCTCGTAGGCAGCCGCGTTGACCACCACTTTTCGAAAGCCCTTTACGCCGTCAAGCAGCTGCGCTACGCCGTCCACATCCAGCCGGCGCAGCATTTCCAGCGGAATGCAGGTGGTTTCGGAGGCAGGGTATGCACCGGCGGTCTTTTCCTCGCACCATTCATCCAGCCGCGAATGCGTGTAGCCAAACGACCTGTCCCGGGCAAACTCCGTCTGTCCGGCGGGAACCAGCCGATCGCCTTCCTTGACATAGTGGACGTTCCCCAGCGTGTAACGGCCTCCCTCACAGAAGAAGGGACAGAGGATCTCGCCGTCGTAGGGCTGCCCGCCGGCGCGCTCGATCTCCCGGCGCAGCGTTTCCGTTTCCAAGGGGAAGTGCCCGCGCAGCGTGGAGTCGCTCCGGCTGATAATCACAAAGGGCTTTCCCGTGGCCCGGGACGCCTTCATGACACCGCGGGCGATCTGCTCATGCACCTCGCGGGTCTCCTTCTGCGTCATGCTGCGGGAGTTGGTGAGCAGGAAAAACATGCGGTTTTCCTCCTCAAACCCTTCCAGAATACTCTGGTCCGTCCAATCCGTATAAACGTGGATACCATGCACGGTCTGGACCCCCGTGGGATCGTCGTCGATAACGACGATATTATCCCTCTGCCCTGCCAGCGCCTGTTTCAGCAGAGCGTCGGCCTTTTCGGGCTGCGGTGGCGCATACGTGTCCAGTACCGATAGCGGAAGCGATTGTTCATTCATGGCGGCATTTCTCCTTTCCATTGTATCCGGACAGGGGCGCGGCTGTCGCGGCCCGTTTCACTGCGGCTGCACCTCCACGCCGGCCAGGCGTTCGTAGAACTTCACGATGCCCGAATGGTCGTTGTCCAGGCACCCCATGTTTTTGAGGGAGGTCATGATCTCGTACAGACCCGCGGACAGCGGCAGCGGCACGTCCGCCTGATGGGCCGTGGCCAGCACGTTCTTGATATCCTTCATATTAATGGACAGCTTGCCGCCCGGCTGGAAGTTGCGCGCCAGCATCATAGGGGCCTTGGCGTCCAATACGGCGCTGCCCGCCAGCCCGCTGCGGATGGCCTGATACACCTTCTCCGGGTCCGCCCCCGCCTTGGTGGCCAGCACCAGCGCCTCGGACACGGCCGCGATCGTCAGGTTGACGATAATCTGGTTGGCCAGCTTGGTCACACAGCCCGCGCCGCCTTCGCCCACCAGCGTCAGGCTCGTGCCCATGTACGCCAGCAGGGGCCTGGCCGCGTCAAACGCCGCCTGCGTCCCTCCGATCATAAAGGCCAGCGTTCCGTCGATGGCCTTGGGCTCTCCGCCGCTGACGGGCGCGTCCAGGAAGTGGATCCCCCTTTCCTGCGCAAAGCGGTGGCAGGCCTTCGCCTCCTCCGGCGTCACGGAGCTCATGTCCACCGCCAGCGTACCGGGAGCCATATGGGCCAGCATGCCGTTCTCCCCCAGCAGTACCTGATGCACGATGCTCCCATTGGGCAGGATGGTGAATACCGCCTCGCAGCTTTCCGCGATCTCCGCCTGGGAAGCCGCTATGGCCCCCTTGTCGCACAACGCCTTCACGGCCGCTTCGTTCAGGTCGTTCACATAGAGCTCGCATCCCGATCGGAGCAGGTTGAGCGCCATGGGCCTGCCCATGATCCCCAGTCCCACAAATCCGATTTTCATATCCGCATTCCTCCTTGCGCTTTGTTTGTTCAGGCATGAATTTCGCTTTCTAATAAGTATTCGGTTTGAAGCGAGCTGCCGGCGCCGCATCCTTTCACCGCCGACAGGGGATGGTTTTGCCCGGCCGATCCGGCATCGGATGGAGCCGCGCCCATTCTTTCCCATGTGCGTAGTATAAATCAATCGTATGCGTTTGTAAATGGCACAGGCGTTTTTCCCAATGGCCGGAATTTGTTTCCACTTTTTGGCTGAGGCGGCCTAAGCCTGGCATCCTGTCGTCTCCCCGGGGCAAAAGCCGGCCCGTCAGCGCGGAACAGACCTGCCTGATCTGCGCTGACGGCCCCATAAAAGCGCAAACGGTTTCTGAGCAAACGACCGGCGGGATTTTCCGGAAAACAGGCGCTGATCCCCGACGGGGATGCCCGCCACGCCCAAGACCCCTTTTGCTTTCTGTGGCCTTCAGCCATCCGGCCGCCGGCAGGCCGTGCCAAAAGAAAATCACCTCTGCAAAGCTGTTCGCAGAGGTGATTTCATGGAGCTGATAGCCAGATTCGAACTGGTGACCTCATCCTTACCAAGGATACCAAAGCCCTTGTCACATAAGGATTTCCGGCATTCCGCACAACAATTACAGACAACTTGGAGGCATATGTTCTGAAACGCTATTTCCTTGTCAGGATCAGCGAAAACCGTTTTCTGTTGCATTGGCTTTATTAGCGTATCGACTTTTGCTTTAGGGCGGAGGCTTACTCTTTAGGCGGTACCCTTTATTCTTACATCTCCCTCCTTAGCAGTTTATCAGAAACGATAAGCCGTTTTGTTTCGGGGATTCCGGGTAAAGAAAACCTTCCATTTGTCAATAAAAAGCACCTAAAAAGGTGTTCGTCTATCGCACATCCATTGCTGCTACAATAGGGTCACAAGGTTGAGGGACACCAACGCAAAGCCTTGAATCGCAAGCAATGAAGGGAATGATTTGATGGAAACTTCCGCCTCTGAAAATGGTATCCGCAAGATTGACCGCATCCACAAGAAGGTTCTGGTCACCAAGGACTTTCTGATTAAGGGAAGCCAGTATGGCACGGCTCAATTTGAACTGTATGAGAAGCTGAAAGAAACCTACCCCGGCTTTTCTATTGAGGTGGCAAAGCTGCGTCACAACACCGGCAAGCAGACCTATGCCAACCTGACCTACAAGCGGATGGAGGATTTCATGCAGGGGCATGAAACTGATCCGCAAAAGCTGCTTGAAGTGCAGGCTGAATATAGAGAGCTGCGGGAACTGCTCGCAGGAAAAAAAGGCGCATATGTGCAGGTCAAGAGGTGGTTTCTCGATAAGTACAAGGACGAACTGAAACGCATCCGCGACGAAGAAGAAAGCACCAAACACGCCCAGATAACCGCTCGTCTCATCTATACCCCTGCCGCACAGTAACGGAAAGGAGCCATGATAATGACTAACAAGGAAATGATGCTTGCCGCCCTCAAGGATTCTGGTCATTTTATCGACCGTGAGAACAATGTGGTCTATGTGAGCCCAAAATTCAACCATGAGGCGGAAAAATTTGATACCGATGAGTGCAAGACGCTGGATGCCGTAATGAAGCGCTTCCCGCAGATGACCATCAGGGAGTATGTTCCCAAGCGCAAAGCCCGACTGACCTTTCAAGCCATGGAAGTGTTCATTTGCCAGATGCCCAACGCAGAAAAGAACTATGATGAGTTCATGCGGCTGCGCAAGACGGCCCCTGCGTCTCACCGCAATCCCTATAAGGCCGTATGTGATTGGTTTGAGAAGAAGTACCCCTATTATGGCAAATCCATCGTGTATAACGATGAGGGAAGGCAGGTGTGGAACCTTGTGGAAGCATCCCGCCTTGCGAAGGAAGAACAGGCCCGGCGGGCGGCTGCGAATGAATGCAACGTGATTCCCATGCCTTCCGCGGCGGACAACGCCATCAGCGCATGATGAACGAAACGAATCCGCAAAGGCAATATCTTTCGTCTTTTCTGTATGGGTTTGTCCGATGGAACGGAAACAGCAATCCGCCAAAAGAAAAAAGGTGCCCGTGCCGACAAGCGGCACAGACACCCGGAATTTACCATTTTGGAACTGCGTGAGCCGAAGGCGAGCGGCAGTTCTTTTTTTGTAAAAAAGCGTTTGCCAAAAATGGGGGTATCTATAATATAGACACCCCTGTTTTTGGCAGTTTGTTTGGTTGTCAGTCAAGGGGTTGTGAGACCGGACCGCAAGATTCGGCCTTGGTAATGACGATATAGCGTCGGTTATTTTCACGGCCTTCGGTGATGGTATAACCGTTGGCTTCCAATCGCTCGCGCAGGGTTTTGAATGCAAGCAGATGCCCTTTTGCATCTTTGAGGCCCAACTTCTCGCGCAATTCCTTCTTTTCTTGCTGGAAAAGCCGCTTATTCAGATATTCTTCCGGCACAATAATTTTCCCATTGTGGCAATCATAGTAATATACGCTGTCCAAATCGCCTCGGTAACGTCCTCTTGCCTGTATGCGGTGAGTAGGATTGTTGGAATGAATAATCATGTAATCCATTTGGCCGTACAGGTTGATACTGGTTTCACAACTGGCATTAAAGATAAGCAGATCGTATTCCGGGGGTACGGCCTCATTTTCCAGAATATATCTGCGGGCCTTAAACTGTTCCTCATTCATGGGATACTTCTCGTTGGCAGCGCTCCATATACAAATGGGTTTAAACCCGGCGGCGGAGGCGATTTTTTCATATTGCTTGATCTGCGAAATATGGCCTATATAGAGTGCGCCGCGCGTTCCTTTGGGTATCTGTGCTATAACCTGCTCTAGGCTGGCATAATATCTGATGTCGTGGTTTTGGTATTGTTTGAGACGACTGATATCAATGGGGACGGAGTAGGCAAACGAAAGGTCTTTTAGCTTTCCGGGCGTTGCAGTTATGCCTACAACAAGGGTATGGCTGCTTCGGGCCACCTTGTAGATAGCATCTCTTGCGATACTTGTACAATTGGGTTCTTCACTCATTGCGGCAAAAGCAGGAAGATTATGCAGTTCATCGCAAATAATGAGCTCAAAATAATCGGCAAAATCAGGGGTGTGAGATACCCACACGCCAAACTGTGCATAAGTGGTTACAACAATTTTTGTTGGATCACCTTCTTCTTCCGCAGGGAAAGACGCGTATTTTATGTCGTACTCATAAAAACAATATGGTCTGTTCAGCCGCTCGTTTTTGGCAAGCCGTTCAAAACCATTGCGCGTATCTATGAGGTATAGAGCCTTTTTCGGTGAAGAAGCCAGTTTTGAAATGACATTGATGGCGGCTGTTGTTTTACCGCACCCACAGGGCGCTTCGATAATATTTAGTTTCCTGCGCTTAAAATTGGCAGTACTTAATACATCAGCTAGATATTGATTCTAATTCATAAGTATTATTCCTTTCTTCTTTAAATTAATTTAATACTTTTCTTTTTAATGAATAGAAGAAATGGATTCCTCTTTCACTATTATTATTATAACTCAAATTTTGATATTTTGCAAAAGTTAACTGCGCTAAAGTTTACCATATAAATCTTTTAAGGGTAAATTTTGTTATGCTTATCACGCGCATGATACAGCCAAAGCGCGCGTACAAAGGGACTATCATTTCTTTATATACAGAACACTATAAAAAATACCCTTCCCCGGTGGGAAGGGCGAGCGGTTATTGTATTTCCTGCTCCAGCGTGTCAAATATCTCCGTGCTGAAAAATTCACCCAAGGTTATCTCCAGACCATCACAGAGTTTTTTCACCAGATTGACGGATACCTCCTTGCGGTGGGGGTCAAGCATGCTATACACGCTGGAAGGGGTCACGCCCGCGCGATTTGCCAGTTCATTGGTACGAATGCCACGTTCTTTGCACAGATCGCGGAACCGTTGGGCCACGGCTTCCTTGACGGTCACAAAAATCACCTCAAAAAAGAGCATAGAAAAAAATATGCTTTTGTATGTACGCACTTGCGTAATTTTGGAAAGAAAGGTATAATGGGGAAGAAAATACGCAGATGCGTAAAAAGGAGAGGGTCAAATGAAGAATAACAAAGCAGTCATCCCGTTTATTATCGCCGCAATAATTGCACTTGGTATCATTGTAACAACAACGTACGATTCTTCTACTCCGCGTGTGGAATCGCAAGTCGCTACAACAGAAATATCAACCACAGTTTCTCCTGCTACTGTGCCTGCCCAAAAGCAAACAAACTATTCATCAACATCTTCTTCTACAACCAAAACCAATCATAGCGATTCTTTCCAATCTGATAATGATTACGGTTATGGAGACCCGCTTCCGGGGGAGAGTTTCGTAGATTATATGAAGCGAGAAGACCCTGAATTGTACAATGATATGAGCGATAGATACGATAGCATCACAAGTAATGATTACCAATCTGATAATGATTACGGTTATGGAGACCCGCTTCCAGGGGAAAGTTTCGTAGATTATATGAAGCGAGAAGACCCTGATCTTTATAATAGTATGAAGAATGACTATGAGTCTATGTTTGGTGATTGGTAATCCCTAAATTAATAAGTTCTAGACAAGGGGATAATTGAATGGCACTTATTCAATGTCCAGTATGTGGAAAAGATATTTCTGAAAATGCGACAGCGTGCCCTCAGTGTGGCGAACCCATGAAAAAGGAGCAGGATTCCACAAAAATTGTGGAAAGCGGTACGGAATACTTTATTGTAACGGCTGGAAATCGCTTTGAGTTAGCGGCAATGACTAACCAAAAAATTCAAGAAGTAACACAGCAATTAGCAAGCCAAGGAAAAAGTGTGGTCAATGTTCATACAACTGCTCCACAACCATTGAGGATGGTATTCACATTCTGGCAAACCAATGTAACACTCATTTGGCAGCGGACCAGATAAGCATTCGGTAACTGTCGATGTACTGTTTCAGCCGCTACTAAAAGTGTGATTATTCATTGCATTTTAAATTGGAGGATACATAATGATGAAACAAAAAATTGCTATTCTACTTCTACATGCAAAATGTCAGTTTCCACAAGCCGTACGCGATGAAATAAACAGATAAGGAACGTGAAGAAACAATCACATCCATTCTGCTGATGTAAATTTTGATATAATTTAGCTCGTTCGTTACAATAGAAAATGCAGAAAAAAGCAACATAAAGGAGATACATCATGGAGAGTACGCATCAAGAGAAATATATAAAATGGAAACGTTTTGCCGCTATGATACTGTTGCTGGTCGCATTGTTGACACTTGCTGGCTGCTCCGGTTCGTACTACGATGCATCCTCTGGAAAATGTGGTTGGTGCGGAGGACTAGGGTATGCCGCAAAAGGCGACGGGACCCCAAGAACGGTAACATGTTCACATTGTCATGGAACTGGACTTAACTAAATATAATATAATAAAAGCAATGATTCAGTTTGATAGGCTAAAATAATTGGCAAAACGCAACATAACATGAGTTATTGATAACAAGCCTTTATTCGCTGAGAAGAGGGAGATTCATTATGGATAATAAAGGTATAGGATGTGGAACTATACTTTTAGTGTTGCTGGCAATTTTGGCAATACTTAATAGTTTTGGTAGCAAGACATCGACGAAAAGCTATTCCAATAGCAGCTATGACCCATATGATCGTTATTACTCTGAGGAAGAAATTCACGAGTTTGTCAATAGCTATGATGATAAGTGGTAAGCATTAGACACATAAGAGCATCAAACTGTTGCCCCCATGTTCACAAGAGCGCGGGGGCAATGTTTATTTACACCATCCTCAAATACTTATACACTGTCGGCCTGCTTAACCCACACACCCGCGCCAATTCGCTAACATTCATCTTTCCCGCCTTGTAGGCCGGATAGTGCTTGAGAAATATGCCGGGGATGTCCTCCTTGGTGCTGCGCGGTCTGCCGATTCTGCGCCCTTTTGCTCTGGCATTCGCCATGCCGCTTTTCACCCTTGCCCTGATGATGGACAGTTCCAGTTCGGCAAATACTGCGCTCATTTGGATGAACGCCTGACTCATGGGGTCGATTTCGCCGCTGCGGCAATCAACTGTGATGCTGCCCACAATTACCAGCCGCAAGCGCTTCTGTCTAATAATGTTGATGATTTCACACAACTGCTGCGTGCTGCGGCTCAGGCGGCTTACTTCGAGCGTGATGATGCTGTCGCCCGCGCGCGCCGTGTCCAGCAGCATTTGAAGCTCCTTTTTGATTCGCGCGTCGCCGTGCTCGTACTCAAAGACGACTTCCTCCGCGCCCGCCGCCTTCAATTCCCTAATCTGCCGCCGGATGTCCTGTTTGCTGTCGTTTGTTGAGCACCTTGCATATCCGTATATCATGTCTGCTTCTCCTGTCAAAGAAAGGGTCAAACAAGGATTTTACATGGCGGACACGCCGCAAAGCCTGAAAAACGGTGCACGGGCCGCGGCGTGTCCGTTGGAAAGTTAATCATTTGTTTGATTTGACACATCCATGGCTTCCTGAATGGCAGCCTCCTGCGCGCCGCTGATCTGGCTGTGCAGTTCATACAGGGCCGCGCCGATGGTGTCAAAGGCGATTGCCGCCTTCATGTTCCCACTCTTTTTCGCCAGCAGGTTCAGGCTTTGCGCTTCGGATTCAAAAAGCGCAATGGCGCCCTCAGTCAGCAGGCGCGCGACCGACAATGTATGTTCTATATCGTAATAAACCTGTTCCATTGTGCTTCCTCCATGGGAGGATTGCGGCGAGCGCCGCCGCAATCTCTGTTTCATCAGGTTCCCAAAATCAGTGCAACGGCTTTTTCCGCCTTGCTGGATGCGCTGACGATGAACCGTTTGTCCCCTTTCAGCACATCCAGCCAGTTTTGAATGTAAGCAGCATTGTTGCGCAGGCTGGCGGAGGTTTCAAGCCCGGTATGATTAACCAGCGCCGCCGCGCCGATCTCCGCAACCAGTTCTTCCTTGCTGTAATCGTCGCTGCCAAAGCGGGCGAGCGCAGTCAAACGATCAAGGCGGCTGCTGTGTCCTGTGGAGTGGACAAGCTCATGAAACGCGGTGCTATAATACTCTGCGCTTTCCGCAAACTGTGCCAGCAATGGAAGCACCACGCGGTCTGTGCTGGGCTGATAATATGCCCCGTCAGCTTGTCTGTGTTCCACCTTCACGCCAGAGCGCTGCACATAGCCACTTATGATGGTTTCGGCGTTTTGGTCTGTGCTGGCCGTCTGCGGCAGGGGTTGGGAGTGTCTCGCCGCCAGCCCTTCGCACTGGTCGATGTGGAACACGCTGTAATAGCGCAAAAGGGGAATGGTTTTCTGTTCGCCCGTTTCCTTATCCGCCTGCTCCATCACCTTCCAGAACACAACCATGCTGGCCTTTTCACCCTTGCGCACATAGCCGCCCTCCTGCTGTATCTGCCGGAAAGTTGCGTATTCACCGGGGCGGCCCAGCAGCATTTGATTCAGTAGCGAATAGGGCTTGCCGGTAGCGTAGCTGATGGCTTGGCCGCGCGCGACCCACGGTTTCCTCCACGGAATGATGCCCTGCTCCATTTGCGTGATGATACGGTCGGTAATCTCCCTGTAAATATCCATGTTTCCTGCTCCTTTGCTTGTGGGGAGCAAGGCGATTGTGGTAGAATGTCCTTGCTCCCCGGTTTGTTGGTAGCTTACCTGTGGGGCATTGCCGGAGTGCTGTGGTAGGTGCTCCGGCTTTTAGTTGATGGAGAAGCGGCGGGCGGTGGTTTGCTTGGTGTAAGCCGCCGCAAGCTCTGCGTGGTCCTTCCTAAAGCGGGTGCTGTCAAAGCGACTGGCGGTGTAGGTGGTCCAACTGACCTTGAACGCTCCGGCCAAAAGCGTTTCTTCGTTGCCCATGCGGGCTTTGATTTGGTCTTCCAGCGCGGTGATCTCCGCTTCCAGTTCCTCCTTCATGCGGCGAAGCTCCATCAGTTCCTTGACTTTGGGTTCCATGTTCTGGTCGCTCATGTGGTGGCCTCCTTTTGCTATTTGGTCGAATTGATTTTATCAACCTTACAAATACATTATAAACGATATGCTTTATTTTGTCAATAGAATAATAAAACTTTTTCTTTACAATTTCATTTTATATTTGACGAAAGAAAGTGTTTTCTATATAATAAGAAATGGAGGTGTTTCCATGACCATATCACAGAAAATCAAAATGGCGCTTGCATATAAGGGCATGAGCGAAGCCGAACTGGCGCGGGCTGTTGGTTCCAGTCCGCAAGCGTTCAACCAGCGAATGAAAACAGGGAAGTTTTCTTCGGAGGAAATGGAGCGAATCGCGGAGGCGCTGGAAGCCACCTATTACTTCGGCTTTGAGTTCAGGGACGGGACAAAAATCTGATATGCCGCAAAGGCAAAGCGGCCGGTCCGTGCGTGCTCTGCATGAACCGGCTTTTTGTATGCGGGCCACCTTTCGGGCATGGTTTCTTTTTGTTCCTCAAAAATCTTTTCCCCCGCCGAAGGAAGCGCCGGAACGGTTTTTTGAAAAGGCTTGGGCCAAAACGTTATCAAATAATGGCTTTTCTCTAAAAAGCAGGCTCCGTTCCTATCATTTTATGGCCTGATGTTGTAAAATAAAGCCTATCAGATGTAAGAATAAACCCTTTGTTTCAAAAAGGAGTGCGCCATGGCCGTTTATGATCGTGAAGAGGATGCGCCGCAGGTCAATCTGTATGGCCGCAAAATGAAGCTGCTGGAAGTGATGCGCATTTTGGAGAGAGAAACCGACGCCGAACATGCGCTGACCGCCAACAGGATTGCCGCCCGGCTGGAGGAAAAAGGCTTCCCGCACGCGGATCGAAAGGGGATTTATGATGACATCAATGTGCTGAACTGCTTTCTCAAGCCCGGTGGCGGAGGCGGCTGCAAAAGGCCGCGCATTGAGAAGGATGAAATCACCTTCGGCTATTATCTGGACAACCGGCCTTTTTCGGTGGCAGACCTCAAGCTCATCATTGATGCGCTGCTGTCCAGCAGATTTTTGTCGGAGGCAAAAACAATGGAACTGGTCGGCGCGCTGGAATCGCTCTGTTCCGTGCATCAGGCCAAAGGGCTGAAACGGCAGATCATCGTTGCCAACCGCGTGAAAAACATGAACGCCAATGTGCTCAACAATGCCGACCACATCCATGCCGCGATTGACCGGGATGTATGCATACGGTTCAGGTATTTTGATTATGGCGTAAAGATGGAACGCCTCCTGCGCAAAAAAGGCGCATGGTATGTGGTCAGTCCGCTGGCGCTGGTGTACTGCGACGATAACTATTACATGGTGGGCTATGTGCCGCAAGAAAACATGGTAAAAAACTACCGTGTAGACCGAATGACAAGCGTATCGGCCATCGATATTCCGCGCACGGGAAAAGAGCATTTCACAAAAGAGGAACAGGGGCAGTATCAAAGCTATACCTTCAAGATGTACAGCGGCAAGGTGCAGGATGTGACCCTGCGCTTTCGTAACAGCATGATGAACGAGGTTGTCAGCAAGTTTGGCAGACAACCCTATGCCCGTGCGGTGGACGATGAGCATTTTGAAATTACGGTGCCTGTGGCAGTCAGCCCGCAGTTTTTCGCATGGGTGTTCGGGCTGGGGCGTTATGTGCGGATTGTCGCGCCTGAAAGCGTGCGGCAGGATATGCGCAGGATGCTGGGGAAGGTCGCTTCGCTTTATACGGAAACGTCTTGACACCCGTTCTGATGCCCCTTATGCTTTTCATGGGGAGCACCCTGCGTATCTTGACAACGGAATAGCGTTCAAAACATATGCCATCTTCAGGAGGAAAACAAGATGGCAAAGACCAGAATCAGGAGAAGAATTACCATCAACGGCCATGTCCAATGGATAACGGGCGCGACAGAGCAGGAGTATGCCGAAAACCTGTTCAAGGCGATGAGTGGAGGAAAAGCGCCGGAAAATCCACAGGAACCTCTTGGACATGATTTTGGGCGATACGCGCTGGACTGGTTTGAAGTATTCTCAAAGCCCAACATCGACCGCACAACAGCCATCACCTATGAAAGGCAACTCAAAAAGCACATCCTGCCCGCCTTTGACGGATTATGCGTTGAAGAGATCACGCCTGCCGACGTGCAGAAGCTGTTCAATGCCATGGATGCGGAAACCGCACCCAAAGCGAAAGCCACCAAGCAGAAGGTCAAGAATGTACTGAACATGATTCTCCAACAAGCGGCGGAGGATCATCTGATAACCAGAAATCCGCTTTGCTCCAGAAGCATACGCATTCAGGGGCGGCCAAGCGCGTCAACACCGCTGTACAGTGTGGCACAGATGCAGTATATCGCCGCGCATTTGGGCGACGTTGCCGATGAATACGACCGCAACTATATTGCCCTGCATGCCCTGCATCCGTTCAGACCGGAAGAAGTGCTGGGCCTGCGCTGGATGGACATTGATCTTCGCGCCAATGTCATCTGTATCCGTAGCACCGTGACCTATCCTGACCGCAATCAACCCGTGTTTGCGCAAAAGACCAAAACAGACAAAAGCCGCCGCGCCATTCGTCTGGTGGAACAGATCAAGCCCTTTCTGACACCGGGCGCGGCGGAGGCGTTTGTGGTTGGCGGCGATGCCCCTTTCTCCTACACACAGGTGCGCAGGATGTGCGGGCGCATCCAAAAGGACATGCGCTTTGAGCAGCGCATCATCCCCAACCGCTTCCGCACAACCGTACTGACAGACCTGTACGACAGCACGAAGGACATCAAGCAAACACAGGCGGCGGCAGGGCACACCACGGCGGCGATGACGCTCAGGCATTATGTGCAGGGCCGCGAAGCATTGCCGGATACCGCCGCTCCCATCGCAAGCGTGTACGGCCTGTGATGTGACAGGCCATGTGACATGTCCAAAAGCCCGAAACCGCTTCCGCCACAAAGGTTTCAGTGGCGTTCCGCGCTCCGAAATGTGACTTGTAAGCTGACAAAAAGGGCACCATAAGCCTGAGGTCATCCAGAGTTGCAGAAATTTTCCCCGATTCCTGCAAAGCCATGGCGATTTTGTCCATAAAACAAGAAAAAGCACTTGCATTTCTGCAAGTGCTGTGGAGCTGATAGCCAGATTCGAACTGGCGACCTCATCCTTACCAATGCCATGGTAGGATTGCTATACAGCCCTCTATGCGCATAGAAACAGGTTAATTCACCATATTCCCCAGAAAAAATGAATTTATTTGCACTGTGGGTCATCGTTATTCCGATGATGTCGTATACGCCTGATTAGCAGAGGTGTAGCAGAGAACGCTGCACAAGCGCGTAACGATTAGCACAGGATGTACTTTGAGGCAAATGAATAGAGTTTCCGAAGGCGTTCAGAAATGAGCGCCTTTTTTCTATACTCTTGTAATTGCCTTGATAGAAGATATGATCTGCTAGCAGCACGGAAGATCATAGGATCAATAACGCAGTGCTCATGGAGGTTACCACGAATGTAGCGCCGATGGCTCAGTGCTTTCGACATTTTCTCATAATGACCATTTCATGAAACGGAGGATTCACCGTGGCTGTTTTTCGCGTAGAGAAGAATCGGAATTACACGGTCATGAGCAATGTTCATCTCAAGGACAGTGGAATATCCCTCAAGGCCAAGGGTTTGCTGTCTGTTATTCTGTCCCTGCCGGAGGATTGGAATTACACGACGCGCGGACTGGCTGCCATCTGCAAGGAAGGTGTGGACAGCATCGGCGCAGCCCTGCGCGAGCTGGAAAGCGCCGGGTATCTCATCCGCCATCGCCTGCGCGACAAGGGCGGACGCATCTCGGATACGGAGTATATCGTCTATGAGAGCCCGCACAAGACGCCGGAAGCGGATTCATCATATACGGCTTCACCATGTACGGAAAACCCGTATATGGTTTCCCCGGATACGGCAACACCGCGAACGGATGCGCCGGATACGGAAAACCCTGCGCAATTAAATACTCAGGTATCCAATACGTATGAATCAAATACCCAAAAATCAAATCCTAATCCAATCATGATCCAAAGACAAAGGGCACAGCAAGCCGATACGGGCATGAGCGATACGGATCAGATAGATGCACGGGAGTACCGGAGAACTCTCGCCGAGGTTAAGGAGCAGATCGAATATGATGCGCTGGACACACCGCACGACCATGAACGTCTGGACGAGATCGTGGAGATCATGACAGAGACGCTGTGCAGCCGCAGGCCATATATCAAGGTCGCAGGAGAGAATTACCCCACCGAGGTGGTCAAGAGCCGGTTCAAAAAGCTGAGTTATCATCACATCGAGTACGTCTTTCTGAGCCTCGATAAGAAGCACACGGAGGTGCGCAATATCCGGCAGTACCTGATGACGACGCTCTATCATGCGCCAACGACGATGAGCAATTACTACGACGCGGCGGTGCGAAGCGCCGGAATTTTGTAATCCCATGCAAAGGATTTGCTGACGGGCATTCCGTCCGAAGCTGGTCGAGGAATGCCTGTTGAGCAGAACAATCAACGACTGCATATCAGGAGGCCCAAAGTGTACAGGAATCAGGAATACTATGCGGACCCGATAGCCGGGGAGGCATTGGCCCGCATTGCGCGTGAGGAACAGCTTCATGCCCAAGCGAAACGGTTTAGAGAGATAAAATACAAGCTGGCGTGGACGAATCCAGCGTTCCTTTGTTCAGCCGACCATGGGAGGAATTGCATTGGCTATCAGAAAAATCTGCAGTGTAAAAGGTGAAGAAAACCCGTGGCAGGCGCTTGCCGATGCCATCATTATTCAGGCGGTCAAGGATTATCGAAACCGCGCCCGGATGATGAAACGAATCCGTGGACGCCTCAAAAAGAATAAGGAAATGACTCCATCTGAATTAGATTATCAGGCGCAGCGCTTGCAGCAATATGAAGAAAAACAGGATATAGCCAGCAATTTTTTCTTTTCCAGATGGTTTTCGGTTCTGTCAGATTTGGATGGATATGATTTGCTGGATAGACTGCAAAGGGAGGCGATGTGATGCCGACTGATGCGCTTTTTGAAAAGCTGCGGCTTGCAGAACGCCGCCTGACTGCGGCGGAGGAGCGGGTATCCTTCTGCCGGGCAGCGGCGACAAAAGCCTCGGCAGTGCTGGGCGGTGAATTTGTTTCAAGATCGCGCGACGTTACCGTCCATGAGAACGCTGTTATCCGCCTGATGGAAGCCGAGCAGGAGTATGTCGAAGCGGAACGGCAGTACAGTGACCTGCGCAATCAGGTTTGTTCTCTTCTTCAAAGGCTGGATGATCCCATGAATGCTGATATTTTGAGACTGCGGTATGTGGAGCACAAGCGGATGCCAGCCATTGCGAAGGAGCTTCATCTGAGTCGATCCAGTATCTATAGTCGGCATGAAATAGCATTGTCAGAGCTACAAGGCATACTTCAAACGCAGTCCACTTGAAAAGTTCGGACAACTCTGGACAGTTTTGGACAATTCTGGACAGAACTGGACAAAAAGCTGTGCTATAATGGTATTGTGAAAGATGAGATTGAGAGCATCGTCAGAGCAATCTGGCGGTGTTTTTTTCTTACCCTGGTGATTGGAGGAATGATATGAGCGCGTCAGTAATCGGAATTGTCAACCAAAAGGGCGGAACGGGCAAGACGACGACCTGTGCCAATCTTGGCATTGATCTGGCCCGCGAAGGAAAGAAGGTGATGTTGATTGACTGCGACCCGCAGGGAAGCCTGACCATCAGTCTGGGCTATCCGCAGCCGGATACACTGCCGGTGACACTGGCAGATCTCATGGGAAAGGTGCTGAGCGATGCCCCCATTGATCCGGGAGAGGGGGTGCTTCATCACACGGAGGGCGTGGATCTGCTGCCTGCAAACATCGCCCTTGCCGGGATGGAAGTATCCCTCGTCAACGCCATGAGCAGGGAGATCACGCTCAAGCAGGTCATCGCAAACTACAGAAAGGACTATGACTACATCCTGCTGGATTGCAGCCCGTCGCTAGGAATGCTGACCATCAATGCACTGGCTGCTGCTGACCGTATTCTCATCCCTGTGCAGGCGCAGTACCTTTCGGCAAAAGGCGTTGAACAGCTTCTCTCGACTGTTGCCCGCGTGAAACGCAACATCAATCCGAAGCTGCGCATCGACGGCGTTCTGCTGACCATGGTGGACAGCCGGACACACAACAGCCGGGAAATCTCGGCGCTCCTGCGCCATACCTACGGGGCCAAAATCAACGTGTTTCATGTGGAGATTCCGCGTTCGGTCCGTGCCGCGGAGATCAGCGCCGAAGGCAAGAGCATCTTTGAGCACGATCCGGGCGGCAAGGTCGCCAGCGCCTACCACGCGCTGACAAAGGAGGTGTTGCAGCTTGAAAAGCAGCGGCAGAAACATCAGCTTGACCTCCTACGATGACCTCTTTTCCACTGAGGAGATCCGGGAAGCCCGTGCGCGGGAACAGATTCAGCAGATCCCGTTGCCCGAGCTGTATCCCTTTAAGGACCATCCCTTTCGCGTGGTGGATGATGACCGCATGATGGAAACCGTGGAAAGCATCAAGGAATATGGCGTGCTCGTACCGGCGATTGCCCGGCCTCTGGAGGAAGGGGGATATGAAATCATAGCCGGGCACAGACGAAAACGCGCCTGTGAGCTGGCGGGGCTGGATACGATGCCGGTCATTGTCAGAGATCTGGACGACGATGAAGCGGTCATCATCATGGTGGACAGCAATCTTCAGAGGGAAAACATCCTGCCCAGCGAACGGGCCAAAGCCTATCAGATGAAGCTGGAAGCCATACGCCGAAAGGCAGGAAGGCCCTCTAAAGAAAATTCTGCTCAATTTGAGCAGAATTTTCAGGGTAAGACAAGCGTTGAAATCCTCGCCGAGCATTCTCCTGACAGCCGACCTCAAATTCAACGCCTTATTCGGCTAAACAGCCTTGAACAACCTCTGCGTGATAAAGTGGATAGCGGCGAACTGGCCTTTACACCGGCTGTTGAGTTGTCATACCTCAAGCCGGAAGAACAGAAATGGCTGCAAACTGCGCTGGAGGTCACGCAGCAAACGCCCTCGCTTTCGCAAGCGCAGCGGATGAAAAAGGAGAGCAAAGAAGGCACGCTGTCGGAACAGGGCGTGATGGATATCCTGTCAGAAGAGAAAAAACCCCTGTACAATTCCGTGACGCTCAGTCACGATACGCTGAAAAAGTACTTTCCCAAATCCTACACAGCCAAACAGATGGAGAAGGTCATTCTTAAACTGCTGGACAACTGGCTCAGGAGCCGCCAAAGATCACAGGAACGATAAGCACACTTGAGGAAGAGAGTGTGCTTTTTTCATTGGAGGGATTGCTTGAACAAACACACGAAGGCCGCTTCCTTTGCACTGCTTACGGCGTTTGCCGCCGGCGTGGCGCTGTTGCTGCTGCCCGTGGCAGCAGAGCTTGCGGCCTACCGAATCGACGAGAATGAATATGTGGAGATGGCGCGGCATTACCGTTTGCCGTCGCCAAGTCCAACGGCGGTTCCGCTGACGCCTGTGACCGATGTAAAAATGACAGACGCATCACTGGCATCGCCCCTTCCGGATACGCCGCTGCCAACTGGCACGCCATCCGGGAGTTTCGTTCCACTTTTGCAGGCCGGGGATACCCCCAGCGTGTCACCGTGCGCGACTTCATCTTCCTTCGCTGGTGCTTTGCAGACCTCCGGCCTGGATCTTTCCGCCTGTCGGGCGCAAAATGAAGACTTTGCCGCCTGGCTTACGATCCCGGGGACTGCGGTCAGCTATCCGGTCGTGCGCTCGGATGACACGGCGTATTACCTCAATCACCTGTTTACGGGAAAAAAGAGCAAGCTGGGGTGCCTGTTCTCCCTGACCTCATCCGACTATGAAAAGCCCAGCCAAAACATTGCGATATATGGCCATCACCTGAGCCAGAGCAACGCGATGTTCAGCTCCCTGATCGAGTACAAGGATGCGGCCTATTACGCGGAGCACAGCACCGTGACGCTGGACGGCTTTTTCGGCAGGCGCAGCTATCGAATCTTCGCCGTGCTGAACATGAAAGTCAGCGAGTGGGACCCGTCAACGGCAACCTTTCACAGCAGCCAGGCATTTCTGGGGTTTGTGAATCGCGCCCGGGAAAAAGCGCTGTACAGCACGGGCGTGGAGGTTGAAGCAGATGACCAACTCCTGACGCTGATCACCTGTGACCGCAGCTATGGAGGGGTCAGCGGGCGGCTGATCGTCATGGCCGTTCAGGAATCCTATTGACTTCATGAAGGAGGAACCCTATGCAGTTGAAACAGAGAATCAAACGCCTGGCGGCGCTTCTGCTGGCGATGAGCATGGCCCTCGGCTGCATGCCTGGGAGCGCGTGGGCAGAAACCGCTACGCCTACTGATCTGATCGCCACATCCGGTGAAGCATTGCCGGACACGACGCTTCCTTCCGCTACGCCTGAACCCGAAGGAGAAAGCGGGGTTCCCGGCACGGAGCACTCGGAAATACCCGATGCCCCCGGGAACGACGACGACCCTCCTGCAGATGCCCCCTCTGCCGGTCAGGAAGAATCCACAGAAGAGACGCCGGGCAATGTACCTGCCGATACTCCGCAGGACAATGCCGAACAGGAAGCGCTTCCCGACGAGCCATCCGTCGAGGATGCGGATGGAAGCGGGATGACCGAAACCGACGGGGAAATGGACAGCGGCAATCCGCTTCCCATCCAGACGGTAATCCTTGAGCGGGGGTATGTGTACGCCGCTACCGTCCGTCAGACCTGCGTGTACAGCAACCCGACAATGGCCGAGGACGATTTGCTCTACACCCCCATGGACGATATCGTATGGGTTCTGGCCACGGAATTCATGGAACCCGCTTCGGTTAAAATCTGGTTTTTGAACGATGCCGGTGAAGTGATCTGCGGCTATGTGCAGGCGGGTGACCTGGATACGCATTTTCTGCTGGATGAGGAGATTGTCCAAATCCAGGACGTCCCCGCAGGCGAGGGCATGACGGATATCGGCATGATGACCTTGTTCATCGTCAGAGGCGCACAGCCGATAGAGGGGGCGGAATCTGAACCTGCGGAAACACAGGAGGATACTGTGCCTGACGAACAGCAGCCGGTTACGGAAACGCCGAATGATGATGCCGAGCTTCAGCCTGAGCAGGATGAATCCGGTGATACAGCCAAACTGCTTCCGGATTTGGGCATGACAGAACTTCTTCCACCGGATGAAAACACGGATGAGCTGGCACTCGCTGCGCCCGGTGAATATGTCAGCGTGACCACCGATACGCGCGTCTTTGACGGGGTTGACGCCTATGCGGTGGAAAGCAACGTCTGCGCCGGTTACCTGGGACAGTTTGTGCGGGACGCGATCGTGCAGGTCCTCTCTGCCGAACTGGATGAGCGCGGTAACGGCTGGTATGAGGTTCGTTTCCTCTATGGCGACGATTTTGCCGACGGCACCATGAAGTGGACGGATTACGCGACTTGCTTTGTGATGGCTGCGGAAACCGGCCCTTCTGACGGGGACGCCTGCACGGTCACGGATTTCGCCTATTCCCAGGATGACATGCGGCAGATGCAGTCCATGAGCGTATCCCTGATGTCCACCCCGATGAACGGCTTTTCGCTCAAGAACATCAATGGCAGCGTGGGCGGCTTCTATGCCGGGCAATCCTCGCTCTATGGCAGTTCGGGCAAGGACAGCGCCTATCCGCAGATCGCAAAGTCCCCATCCCATGGGACGATCTACGCGACGCCTCACTATTTGGAGGGCTTCACCGTCTACTGCCTGGAGCATAATCTCTCCGGCCCCGGCGAAGGCTCCGGCTCCAGCCAGACCGCCAAAGGGCCCTATGTGCTGGTGGATATGGACTACTTTGTGAATAACCCGGGTGGCGGCGGTGTTTCGGGCGTGCGCTTCTCGGCCAGGACCATGCACGCGCTGGCCTGGGTGCTGCGCCACACTTATCCTTTCATGGCGCTCAATCGCAGCGATTCCAACAACGAGGTCTGGAGCCGCGTTGCCGGGCAGTTCGCCATGCGGGAGGTCATCAAGCAGCTGGAAGGCGCGCAGTACGTCAGGAGCTATTGGGATATGGACAATTTCTACGCCTTTTCGGGCGGTGCTCCGGCTGTGTACCTTGCCTATGCCAGATGGCTTGCAGAAAACGGCATTGCCCGCGCGTCCATTACCGGCAAGATCACAGCATCCAACCAGAGCTTGAGCGTGTCCGGCTCCCAGTACATCGGCACCGTTACGCTCACCACAGACGCCGACCTGATCCGCATTCCCAAATCCGTGGGAACGCTGACGGGCAACAGCGCCGGTGCCGACAGCAATTACTACTATTTGAGAAGCGGCGATACCATTCAGGTCACGTCTTCCCTCAATCGATTTGCCATTTCCATGGAATCCATCTCTTCGGATGAGGAGGAAGCCAACTTCCTCGTCGGCATTCCCAGCGTGTCCATTCAGAAGGTCATGGTTCCGCTGTACGGCGCGCCTTATGCGCTGCAAACCGCAAGCGTCACCTTCGAGCTCAAGACCGGAGAAATCCGGGTGACCAAGAAGTCCAGCGACGGCTTGCTCCTGCAAGGTGCTGTCTTTGAACTACTCAGCAGCTCCGGTTCTGTTCTGGCCACAAAGACCACCGGAACGGCCGGCGTAGCTCTCTTTCCCGATCTGACGCCCGGCATGTACACCGTCAGGGAAAAGACCGCGCCGCAAGGCTATGCCCTGTCGGCTTCTTCTTCGGGCAGCGTCAGCGTGGTGGCCGGGATGACGGCGGATGTAGCGTTTGTCAATGACCGCATCATGGGGCGCATCCGCATCGTCAAGACAGACAGCCTCACAGGCAAACCGCTGGCCGGAGCGGTCTTTACTGTAACCCGCCTGTCCGGACCGGCCTCGGATCACGCGGCGGACGTCGGCAAGGTGGTCGCCACCCTGACAACCAATGCACAGGGCATCGCGGAAACGGGCCTGCTCCCCTGGGGCGAGTACAAGATTACGGAAACGGGCGTGCCAGATGGGTATCTGGATGCCGGTTATACGGCAAACGCATGGATCAAATGAGAGGGGGACGTCCATGACCTGCTTCACCAAAAGGTTTGTCTTTCTGGGACTGTGCGCGATTCTCTTTCTTGGGATGCTAGTCATCCTGATGCTGCCCATGACGGCGCGTGCTGTGACCACCGGTGACGCGGCAACGGTCACGCTGAACGTCACCAATACGCCGGTACGCGGCGATGTGCTGCTCGAAAAGACAGGCATGCAGCTGGTGCGCTTTGAGGATGAGCAGGACGCCTATGGGAACACCGTCATGCGCCCGGTATTTCAAAACGGCTACCTGGCCGGGGCTGTGTTTGAACTGCGCGCTGCCGAGAACATCGTGGGCAAGGAAGGCTCCGTGTTCTACCGCAAGGATGAGCTGATTGAAACGCTCACCACCAGCAAGACTGGCTCGGTCAAATCCAGGGTTTTGCCATTGGGCAAGTATTCCCTCACGGAAATTTCTGCGCCGGATGGCTATGTGCTGGATGCCACGCCGCACCCCTTCACGTTGGCCGCTGTGGATCAGCAGACCGCGATGGTCGAGGTCAAGGTGTCCGCCGGCAATACCTATCTGCCGGTGCGCGTCACCCTGCGCAAGCAGAAGGAAAACCTGCTGCTGACCGAAACCGCGGACGGCATGATTCATCAGACTGTGGAGACGATCCCCGGCGAAGGCTTTGTCTTCGGCCTGTTCAACCGTGATGTGATCACGTATGGCGACAGCCAGAAGCTGCCCGCGAACACCCTGATGGCCACCGGCGCAACCGACAGCCAGGGCAATCTCACGTTCTCCGGGTTGTATCCGCATGGGAATTACTACATCAAGGAGCTGTCCGTGCCAGACGGCTGGCTGCTGAGTGCGCAGACGTACCCCGTCACGCTGACCCAGGACCATAAGGCGAGCGGTGAAAACGTCATCACCGTGTATCTGGATCAGCCGATCCTCAACCGCCTGATGTACACGCCTGTGACCCTCACCAAGACGGATATCACCGGCGCAGAAAAATTGCCCGGCGCACTCATCGAGGTCTACGACGTGGAGGGCAACATCATCTACCGCGAATACACCGATGCAAACGGCGAGATTTCCGACATTCCCATTGTGCCCGGCACCTACACATTCAAGGAAACCTATGCGCCCTCCGGGTACGCGCTGAACACCGCCATCAAGACCTTCACCGTGACCGCTGATGGCCAAGTGCACGGCGACACCGTGATTCGGGACGAGGTAAACCGGGTGACGCTCAAGAAAATCAGGCAGAACGGCGAAGCGCTTGCGGGCGCGGTGTTTGGCCTGTTCAACGATCAGGGCGATCAGGTGCAGGAAGCTACCTCCGATGCGGATGGCTCTGTTGCGTTTCAGCAGATTCCGTATGGCCGGTATACCATTCGGGAATTGAGCGCGCCCTATGGTTATCATCCGTCTGCTAAGACGTGGGAGATGACGATTGACGGCACCTATCAAAACCCCATCGGATTACTGGACACGGTCGTCAATGAGGACGCGCCCGGACGGATCAGGATTCTCAAGCAGGATGAGCTGGACCAGCACGTCATTGCGGGCGTCCGCTTTGACATCTATTCGGTGGATGAAGCGGGCAATGCCGCGGACTGCGTGGCGCAGATGATCACGAATGAACAGGGCATTGCGGAATCGCCCGATCTGTTCCCCGCCGACTACATCGTGATGGAGCACGCCGTGCCCACGGGCTATGAGGAAACGCTTTGGAGCGAGAAGATCACCGTGGGCATGGACGAGATCGTCTCCCGCACCGTGACCAACCACCCGATTCAGGGCATTCTGCGCATCGTTAAAACGGACAGCGAAACCGCCAAAGGGCTGCCGGGCGCGCAATTCACCATTACACGCATTTCGGGCCTGCCCTCCCACAACGGCGAAGGGGACGGCGAGGTGGTTGCCGTGATCACGACCGATGAAAACGGAATCGCGCAGACGCCCTGGCTGACATGGGGTGAATATGAGGTGACGGAGACTGTTGTGCCGGACGATTATCTGGACGGTGGCTACTCCGTCATCGTGCGCATTCCAGAACAAACCGAAAAGGAAGCCCCATCCAAGGCAAAATGATGCTCAAAAGGCAGCGGAACATTCCGTTGCCTTTTTTCATTCCAATGAGAGAAACGAGGTAAACAGATGAATATGAAACGAAAGCCTGTCTGTGCCATCCTGCTGTGGCTTCTGGTCATCGTATTTCCCATGATCGCATCGGCAGCGACGGACGCGGCCATCGTGCAGGAGATTCATGTGACCAACACCCCCATCCGGGGCACGATTGAGATCGACAAGCAAGGGCCTGTGCTCACAGGATTCAGCGAACACGAGGACGCCTTCGGCTATACGGTGCATACGCCCCAGTTTGCGGATGGCCTCCTGGCGGGCGCTGTCTATGAAGTGCGCGCAGCCGAGGACATCGTGGGCAAGGAGCAAACCGTCTGGTTCAAAGCCGGAGAGCTTGCCGCCACGATCACGACGGCGGCAGACGGCCTTGCCGCCACAGACCCGCTGCCGCTTGGGCGCTATGTGGTGACCGAGGTTTCCGCGCCTGACGGATATGTGCTGGATGAAACCTGCTATGAGGTTGTCCTTTCTGCTGCGGATCACGATACCGAATTGGTTCGGGCACGCCTTGCCGTCTCCAACGAGCTGATGCCAGCCCGCATTTTGCTCACCAAAGAAAAGGAAACCGTGTCCGTGCAGCAAGGAGAGGACGGCATGTGCACTTCCGTGCTGGTGAACCGTCCGGGCGAGGGCTTTATCTTTGGGCTGTTCACCTGTGATCCCATTCCTTATGGCACAGAAACGCTTGAAGCGGACACGCTCATCGCTACCGGCATCACCGATGAGGAGGGTGAGCTGACCTTCAGCGGGGAATTTCCCCACGGGGAATACTATGTGCAGGAATTGTTTGCCCCGGAAGGGTGGGTGCTGCAGGATACCCGCTATCGCGTCAGCATCACGGGAGAATTTGCAAACGAGGAACATGAGGTGATCTACCGGGTGGAAACGCCCATCCATAACGAGATCGTTCATGCCGACGTGCGGATTTCCAAGACGGATCTGACCGGTTCCGAGTCTCTGCCGGGCGCGCTCATCGAGGTCAGAAATGCCGAAGGGGAGATGGTCTGCCGCGGGTATACCGGCGAGGACGGAACCCTCCCCACATTCCCAGCGGTTCCGGGAAGATACACTTTTCGGGAAGTGTGGGCCCCTGAAGGCTATGCGCTCAGCGAAGCGGAGATGGCCTTTACCGTCCATGAAAACGGAGAAGTGACCGGTCAGACGGCCTTGGCGGATGAGGTTACCCGCTTCTCCATTCAAAAGGTGGATGCGAACCGGAAACCGCTGGCGGGTGTTGAATTTGGCCTTTTCCGCGAAGACGGCACGCTCCAGGCTTCCGCGGTATCCGATGCGGACGGATTGGCGACATTTGAGAGCATCCCCTATGGGACATACACCATCGCCGAAACCCAGGCGCTGCCCGGTTATCTCAAAAACCCGACACGGGTCCCGATCACGCTGGACGGCTCCTTTGTGAACCCGGAAAAGCCTATTGCCACCTTTGAAAACTGCCAGACGGAAATTCTGATTCGGAAGGTCGATCAGGATGATGTTGCGCTTGCTGGCGCGACATTCGGTCTGTTTGACGAGCAAGGGGAGCTGGTCAAGACGGCCACCTCCGACCCGGAGGGCATGGTGCGCTTTGTGGGCGCTGCGTATGGCCGCTACACGATCCGCGAGCTGGAAGCCCCGGAAGGCTATCTGCTGAGCAAGGACGTGATCCATGTCACGCTGGACGATGGCTATACCAACAGCCCAACGCCCCTCGCCACCGTCGTCAACCGTCAGAAAAAGGTGTCGTACATCAAGGTAAATACCTCCGGCACGCCCATCCCCGGCGTGGAGTTCAGCCTTTTCAAGGCGGACACGATGGAAAAGGTAGAGACGGCCATCAGCGACAAGAACGGCGTATTCACCTTCAGCCAGTTTGATTACGGCGACTGGATCATCCGGGAGACGGCTGCGCCGGAAGGCTATTGCCGCATGGAGGACATCCGCCTGCATGTGGGAGACGATTGGACGCAACCCGAGCCCATCCTGTGCGTGAACATTCCCGACCACTATGCGTTTCTCAAGACGGACAGCTCCGGCGTACCGCTGCCGGGCGTGAAGTTCACCGTGGAGGACGCAAGCGGCAAATCCATCGGCACGTATGAATCCGACAAGGATGGCATCGTCAGCATCCGCGGCCTTAAGCCGGGCGAATACTTCATCAAGGAGATCGAGACGCTTGAGGGATACAGCGTCTCCGGCGAAATCATCCGGCTCAAGATCGACGAGTACTACGTTGTGCCCGATACGCTGAGGCGGTTTATCAACTATACGACCATTCAGACCGGTGTGAATCTGGCTGTGACCGGCATCATGTGGGTGGGCATTGTGCTCATGGCGGTCAGCGGCACGCTGGGCCTGATCCGCAAGCGTCGCGCCGCGAAAGGGCAAAAGAAAGACTAAGGAGGGCCTATGCTGATTCGATCCTTTTTCAATGCCAAGGGCGATCCGTATTATGTGCTGGGGTTTGAAAACGAAACCGAACGCACCCGGATGTTTGAGGCCCTGAATCAAAGCGATGTATTCCTTACGCCGCTGGGCAAGCGGATGGAGTTTTCCGATCTGGTCAGACAGCTTGAGCAACGGGATACCAGCCACCTGGCCATGAAGGGCGCATCCATCGCCATGCCGCTGCGCGGCCAGGAGATGAACCGGCTTCTTGAAGGCATCGCGGAGATCCTGCTTGAAGCCGCCAGGGAGCGCGCGGCGAAGGATCAGCAGGACAAGGTGCTCGAGATGATGGCGCAGATCTTTCCTTTCGATGAGGAAAGCGGGGCCGTGTGAGAAGGGCTTTTCCCGTGATTCAGGCGATCATTCAACCGCTGTACTACCTTCACCGTCTGGAGGTGCCTCCGTGGCACATCCGGGTTCATTCTGATACAGGAGGGGATAAACCATGCAGGAAGACATCGAAAACAGGTCGCTTACGCTGATCATCAACACCAGCAAGCTGACCGCACGCACGCTGGCGGCGGCGTTCATGAAGTTCCTGCGGTATTCCAAAGGCAAGGTGCAGGCGCATCAGCAGGTAAAGCCGCAGGGAAAGCAGACGGTCAAAAAGCTCATTGCGCAGAATCAGGGCGTTGAACAGGCCGAACTGGCAGACCGCGACGAGGCGAAAGCCTTTGACCGGTATGCCAGGCAGTACGGCGTGGATTATGCCATAAAGAAAGGCGTTTCCGAGGATGGCAAGCCCCGTTACATCCTGTTCTTCAAGGGACGGGACAGGAGCGCCATCCATCAGGCGATGGCCGCTTACTCGGTAGGATGGGCCAGACAGCAAAAACAGGCGCGCTCTGCCGCCGAACCCGCGCTTGATTCCGTTCAGGAATCGCCGGGCAAAAAGGTGGAGCGCATGCGTCAGAAGGGGATGGAGCGATGACCCAAACCCGTCTCAAAAGGCTGCTGATCCTCAACATCCCCTATGTGCTCATCGGCCTGTATGCCACCAAGCTCGCGGAAGCCTGGCGCTTGGCCGAAGGCACGGAGATATCGGAGAAGCTGCTCCACCTCATGGACGGCTTTCTAGCCGCGTTCCGGTCTCCATGGCCCAGCTTCGTCCCATCGGATCTGCTGCTGGGCGTGGCTTTGGGCTGCCTGCTGCGGCTGGCAGTCTATGAAAAAAGCAGAAACGCCAAGAAGTACCGGCGCAATGCTGAGTATGGCTCCGCGTGTTGGGGCAAGCCGGGCGATATCCAGCCGTTCATTGACCCTGATCCCTGGAACAACGTGATCCTGACCCAGACCGAGCGCCTGACCCTGAACAGCCGCCCCAAAGACCCAAGGTATGCGCGCAATAAGAATGTGCTGGTGATCGGCGGCTCTGGCAGCGGCAAGACCCGCTTTTTCATCAAGCCCAGTGCGCCCGTAAGGGCGGTAT
>ERZ1643251.528-NODE-528-length-53848-cov-12.264124_pt1 | contig 53848 bp, 45 predicted proteins | sample MGYA00579261_ERZ1643251 | MGnify/ENA primary metagenome ERZ1643251 (study PRJEB29033, sample SAMEA4952267) | chicken gut metagenome | biome: Broiler Chicken; feature: Gastrointestinal Tract; material: Caecum | place: Ireland | collected 2018 | study: Broiler...
ATTTTTGAAATGCTGACCGTAACGCTTTGCGCGGACGGGAAGGATTTTCAGGCGTTCCGCATTTAAAGGGGGAAACGACAATGAAGAGACCGCTTGCTTATATCACTGCCCCCTGGGGCAGCAAGGATTTTGATAACCGTGAGAATGCAGCCCGTTATTGCCGCCAGGTGTACGAAGCGGGGTACTCTCCCATCTGCCCGGTTCTGTTCCAGCCCTATTTTCTTCATCCGGAGGTGCCGCAGGAAGCAAAAGACCGGGCTGACATGGCCGCTGAACTGCTTCGCCGCTCCAGGATTCTGGTGGTCTGCGGGAATATCGCGACACAGGAAGTGAAAAATGACATCGCTCTGGCAAAGCATCTGCGGATTGCGGCTACAACGCTGGAAGGGATTCTGAACGTGGACGGCAGAAGCAAAGCCGACAGGGAGGGCATATGAGATGGGAAAAACCATTGGCGAGATGATGGAGGAAATGCGTATACGGGCAGGGGCCATGGAGTACAAGGGACATGAGTATCTTGATCTGAACCGTTTTGCAGAGGATACCCGGCACATGATTATCTTCGATGTGAAATCGAATGAATCCCCCTGGGGCTTCAAAGGTGACCGGATGCGCCTGTACCTCAATGATACAGGGTATGAGAAGGCAAAAGGTTTTCAGAAGCAGGGGTATATCCAGATCCGAAGCCATGCCAGAGTAATCGCCGGAAACCTGCATTATGATTCCAGATCGCAGGAGCGGTGACAGAAAGGGAGGAGGAAGGACAATTCAGAAATATCAGGTAATCTACGCAGATCCGCCATGGGATTACCAGCAGTGCCGTTTATCCGGCTCGGCCAAGAAGCATTACCCTACCATGCGGATCGAGGAACTCTGTGCGCTCCCGGTGGCTGAGATCGCTAACCGGGACTGCGCGCTTTTTCTATGGGCTACGTTTCCGCAGCTTCCTGAAGCGCTACGGCTGATCCAGGCATGGGGATTTATGTATAAGACAGTTGCCTTTGTCTGGCTGAAGCAGAACCGGAAAGCCCTGACCTGGTTTTACGGGCTTGGCTTCTGGACACGCAGTAACGCGGAAATCTGTCTGCTTGCCACAAAGGGACATCCGAAGCGCCAGTCTGCCGGAATCCATCAGCTGGTCATCAGCCCGGTGGAACGGCACAGCAAAAAGCCGGATGAAGTACGGGAGAAGATCGTGGCACTGATGGGTGATGTGCCTCGGATTGAGTTGTTTGCACGTCAGCAGACACCGGGATGGGATGTCTGGGGCAATGAGGTGGAAAACAGTACCGCTCTGCTGAAGGAGGGATAAGGTTTGCAGGAGGAAGTGGAAAACAGGACAGTCAATCTGATGATCAGCACCACAAAACTGACCTGGCGGGCGCTGGTAACAGGCTACCGGAAATTTCAGCAACACCGGGCAAGGGTAAAGGCAGGAAAAGAGGTTCCTCATGGAAAGCAGACCGTGAAAAAGCTAATCGGGCAAAATCAGGGCGTATCCAGCATTGATATTGCCAATACCGGGATACGGGACTTTGACCGCGTAGCAAAGAAATACGGCGTAGATTATGCCATCAAAAAGGATCGGTCAGTCTCTCCGCCAAAGTATCTCGTATTTTTCAAGGCCAGGGATGCGGATGCCCTGACAGCTGCATTTAACGAGTATTCTGCAAAACAGATGAACCGCAGCCAGAAGCCCAGCGTATTGAAGCAGCTCTCCAGATTCAAAGAACTGGCAGCCAGGATTCCCGCTAAGGTTCGGCAGAAAAAGCTGGAGAGAGATTTGTAGGAGGCAGTAAATGGATTACAGAGAATTTTTGGAGCAGATAAAAAAGGATTTGTCGGAACGGCTCTCCGGGGTATTGGAAGGGGCCACAGTAGACACAACGCAGGTGGATAAACTACAGGGGCGTTCCTATGAAGGACTCAGTATTGTGCCGGAAGGTTCCATAATCGGGCTGACAATGGACTTACAGCCCTATTTTCAGATGTTCAATGATGGAATATCTTACGAGAATATTGTGGAGCAGATTGCAGACAGAGCCGCTGGGGCCTATGCAGATCGTCCAGCCGTTACGGCAGAAGACATTGGCAGTTACGAAGCTGTAAAAGATAAGCTGATGATTCAGCTGATAGGCCGGGAAGGGAATGAGGAAATGTTGCGGACAATTCCCCACCATTCCATTGAGGATATGGAAATTGTTTACCGTTTCCACGTTCAGGATACAGAGCTGGGAATGGCTTCGGCGCTGGTGACAAATTCCATGCTGGAGCGTTATGGAATTACAGCAGAACAGTTGAAACAGGATGCTTTTGTCTCGGCAGTCTCCCACGATCCTTTTGAGATTAAAACCATGGCGGAAATCCTGAATGAGCTGATGGGAGCAGAAATTATTCCAGAAGATGCGATGCCTATGTATGTGGCCAGCAATAAAGAACGGATTCATGGCGCGGGAGTGATTGCGTATCCGGAATTTATGGAGGAAGCGGCAAAACGTCTGGGTGGGGACTTCTATGTTTTGCCGTCCTCGATTCACGAAGTAATTCTGATTCCGGATACACCTGACGTTTCTGCCCTGGAGCTGCAGGGAATAGTGCAGTCTGTCAATGTGGAACAGGTTGCTCCGGAGGAGAGGCTCAGCGATCATATTTATCATTACGACAGCAAAGAAAAACTGTTTGAGCGGTCAGATAAATATGAGAGCCGGAAACTGAATCAGGAACAGGAAAGGGAATCTTCCCGCTCTTCCGTTCTTGACGCACTTCGCAGCAATCAGAAAGATTGTTCAGAAAGACCTCACAAAAATACTGCGGTTATCCGGCGGGATGTGGCTGCTCTGTGAGAGAGAATTTTATGATAAAGATATGGGAGGGGCGCGAAGCATGACGGATAAAGCAAGAAAGCTGCTGATTTTGAATCTGCCCTATGTGATTCTTGGGCTTATTGCCACAAATTTTGGAGAAGCATGGAGGCTGGCGGAAGGGGCGGATATTTCCGAGAAACTGCTGGCATTGTTCGGGATTCTTCCAGCGGCTTTCCAGAATCCCCTTCCCAGCTTTCATCCGCTGGATCTTTTGATTGGGCTGATGTGCGGGGCGGCTCTGCGGCTTGCCGTATATCTGAGGGGAAAGAACGCGAAGAAATATCGCCATAATGTGGAGTACGGGTCAGCGCGATGGGGAACAGCGGCAGATATCGCTCCTTTTATAGCACCGAAGTTTGAGGATAATATCATCCTCACGAAAACGGAGCGGCTGATGATGTCAAACCGTCCCAAAAACCCGGCCAATGCCAGAAATAAGAATGTCCTGATTGTGGGCGGCTCCGGCTCAGGCAAAACAAGGTTTTGGCTGAAGCCGAACCTGCTCCAGTGCCATTCTTCGTATGTTTGCACCGATCCAAAGGGCCAGATCGTATGCGAATGCGGAACTGCGTTATTGAAGCATGGGTATCGGATTAAGATTTTTAACACAATCAATTTTAAAAAATCTATGCATTTTAATCCTTTCGCCTATATTCACAGTGAGAAGGATATTTTGAAGCTGGTAACAACTCTGATTGCGAATACCAAAGGCGACGGAAAATCCGGAGATGAATTCTGGACGAAAGCCGAGACGCTGCTGTACACGGCGCTGATCGGCTATATCCATTACGAAGCCCCGGAGGAAGAGCAGAATTTTGCCACCCTGATTGAGTTTATCAATGCCATGGAGGTCCGGGAAGATGATGAAGAATTTCAGAATCCGGTGGATATGATGTTTGAGGATTTGAAAAAACGGAATCCCAATCACTTCGCAGTCCGTCAATATGCCAAATATAAATTAGCTGCGGGCAAAACAGCAAAGTCGATCCTGATTTCCTGCGGAGCCAGACTTGCGCCATTTGACATCCAGGAGTTGAGGGAGATCACAGCATACGATGAACTGCAGCTGGATACGCTGGGAGATCAGAAAACAGCGCTGTTTTTGATTATGTCGGATACAGACAGCACGTTCAATTTCCTGATTTCTATGATCTACACGCAGCTATTTAACTTGCTGTGCGAAAAAGCAGATGATGTGTATGGCGGCAGGCTTCCGGTTCATGTGAGGTGTCTGATCGATGAGGCAGCCAACATCGGCCAGATCCCCCAGCTGGAGAAACTTGTCGCAACAATTCGAAGTAGAGAGATATCAGCGTGCCTCGTGCTGCAGGCAAGGAGTCAGTTAAAAGCTATTTATAAAGATAACGCAGATACGATTATCGGTAATATGGACTCGCAGATTTTTCTGGGCGGTTCAGAACCGACTACCCTGAAAGAACTGAATCAGGCGCTGGGAAAGGAAACCATAGACACGTTTAACACCGGAGAAAGCCGGGGCAGGGAGACTTCCCATTCGCTAAACTATCAAAAGCTGGGAAAAGATCTTGCTACAATCGATGAGCTGGCAGTGTTGGACGGCGGCAAGTGTATTCTTCAGCTGCGCGGCGTCCGGCCTTTTCTTTCAGACAAATATGATTTGACTCAGCATCCCAATTATAAGTACACGTCTGATTATGATAAGAAGAATACTTTTGACATTGAAAAGTTTCTGGAGCATCGTCTGAAGCTGAGAGCAAATGATGAATATGAGGTAACCGAGGTATAAGGAGGTCAAAATGGCAGGAGAAAAAAGCGTACAGGAACAGTCGGCAGTCCCGAAAGATTCCCAAAAGCGGGAGGAAGTGACGATAAAGTTTGGCAAGGGACTGGTGGGGGAACCGTTTATTTCAAGAACCGGGAAAGAGCTGGTGGAAATCAAAATCCCAAACAGAGACGCCAGAGATCATCGGCCATGGGAATCCTTTGTGGTATCGCCGAAAATGGTTCACGAGAATCAGTATGGAGCGGGGGTATGGATGAAGCTCCCAGCTGACGGGACAACAAAGGTTTCCCGTCCGGAGTACAAGGGCCGGGATGAAAGCGGGAAAAGTATCTGGGGAACCGAATCCAGAACTGTGTCCAATCAGGAGCTGAAGACCCTGATGGAATCATATAAGGAAAGAAACCGAGAATCGGTGCGGTCAGCGCTGGAGGAAAAGAAGGCGGATACTGGAATGAGGGAAAAACCCTCGCCCGCAAAGACTGCACCGTCTAAAGAAACTGCCAGATAAAATCGTAAAACTGAATCAATATCCAATCATTTTGGGCAGCCTGCCGGGAAACCGGAACCACAGGCTGCTTTTTTTACGCAAAACTTCGGCGGCAGACAGAGAAACAGCCAGACTGCGGCAGGCAGGGAAAAGAAGGTTTCCGGTAATCTGCCGTCGGATGCGATAAGAAACCTAAACTTAAGTACCGCTCTGAATTTCTGAGCGCAGAGAAAACGGAGGAACGTGTATGGATTTTTTCAACAGTGCGATTGAGGTACTGCAGACCCTTGTGATTGCCCTCGGTGCGGGCCTTGGAATCTGGGGCGCGATTAACCTGCTGGAAGGGTACGGGAATGACAATCCGGGAGCCAAGAGCCAGGGAATGAAGCAGTTAATGGCTGGAGGAGGGGTTGCCTTGATCGGGATGACTCTGGTGCCGCTCCTGTCCGGTCTGTTCGGATGAGCAATCCCAGGGCATGACTATGCTCATGCCAGGTGGCGGCGAAAGCCGCCCTACATAGACCGTGTAAAGGGCAGGCGGGTACGTAGCCGTTCAGCAGACTGATCACCTCTGAAGGCTGATTTTATGCGGGTTTTCTCGATATGCAGGTGCGCAGGCAGAGAGAAAAACGCAAGGAAACTACTATCTCATTTTCAAAGGAGGAACTGCCCTATGGATTTTTTCAACAGTGCCATCGATGTACTGCAGACACTCGTCATTGCCCTCGGTGCGGGCCTTGGAATCTGGGGAGCCATCAACCTGCTGGAAGGTTATGGTAATGACAATCCGGGAGCCAAGAGCCAGGGAATGAAACAGTTAATGGCCGGAGGAGGGGTTGCCCTGATCGGATTGACCCTTGTGCCGCTGCTTTCCGGTCTGTTTGGCTAAGAAGGAGGTAACTGCCCGTGGACAGCATTATTTCAGCGATTCAGGACTGGATTAAGGAAATGCTGGTCGGTGGGATTATGTCGAACCTGTCCGGGATGTTTGACGCGGTCAACCAGCAGGTGGCTGAAATTGCGGGCGATGTGGGGACGACTCCGGCGAACTTTTCGCCGGGTGTCTACTCCATGATCCGCAACATCTCTGAAAGCGTCATCATCCCGATTGCGGGCCTGATTCTCACCTTTATCGCCTGTTATGAACTGATCCAGCTGATTATTGACCACAATAATCTGGCGAATTTTGAAACCTGGATATTTTTTAAGTGGATTTTTAAAACCTTTGTAGCGGTCACGCTGATTACCAACACATTTAACATTGTGATGGCGGTCTTTGACGTGGCTCAGAATGTGGTGAATGCCAGCTCCGGCATTATCTCTGCCGGGACGGCGGTAGATGCTTCTACCCTTGAGGCGATGGAAGAAACTTTGATGGGGATGGATATCGGGCCGCTATTGGGGTTGTTTCTGCAGTCCATTATCGTACAGATCACCATGTATGCCCTCTCCATTGTGATATTTATCATCGTGTATGGAAGAATGGTGGAAATCTATCTTCTGACCAGTCTTGCGCCGATCCCCTTTGCCACCTTCGGTAACCGAGAGCAGAGCCAGATCGGCCAGAATTATCTGCGTTCCCTTCTGGCGTTAGGCTTTCAGGGATTCCTCATCATGATCTGTGTGGGAATCTATGCAGTGTTGATCCAGTCAGTTGCATTTTCCGATAATATCATTTCTTCCATCTGGGGAGCCATGGGCTATACGGTTCTTCTGGTGTTTACCCTGTTTAAAACCGGGGCAATCGCCCGCAGCGTGTTCAATGCACATTAGAAAGAGGTGGTAAAAATAGCAGCCTATGTATCAGTCCCGCGTGACCTGACGCGGGTGAAATCGAAAATCCTATTTGGGTTGACCAAACGTCAGCTCATCTGCTTTGGAGCGGCGGCACTGATTGGAGTGCCGTCTTTCTTTCTGATCCGGCAGATGGGAAATACCAGTCTTGCGGCCATGTGTATGATTGTGATCATGCTGCCGCTGTTCTTTCTCGCCATGTATGAGCGGGACGGTCAGCCGCTGGAAGTGATTGCGAAGCATTTTATCGATGCCCGCATAATCAGGCCGAAAATACGGCCCTATGAGACAGATAACTACTATTCCGCTCTTCTGCGGCAGTATCAGGTTGAGAAGGAGGTACAGCAGATTGTTTGGAAAAAAGAAAATGAAGCGCGATGTGAAAATGCCGCCTCATCTGTCACCGAAGGAACAGAAGCAGATCAAGGCGGTTGTGGAAGCGGCGCGTAAGGATAACGGCGTCCCCCATACCGCACAGCAGTCCATCCCGTTTCAGAGGATGTTCCCGGACGGGATCTGCCGGGTAAGGGACAATTACTACACAAAGACAATCCGGTTTCAGGATATCAACTACCAGTTGGCCCAGCAGGAGGATAAAACGGCGATTTTTGAAGAGTGGTGTGGATTCCTGAATTTTTTCGACAGTTCCATCCACTTTGAGCTTTCTTTTATGAATATGGCGACGGATGCGGACAGCTTTGAGCAGTCGATTCGGATTCCCTTCCGGAAAGATGAATTTAATCCGGTCCGTTCCGAATACAGCCAGATGCTCAGGCAGCAGCTGGCACGAGGCAATAACGGCCTGACCAAAACGAAATTTTTGACCTTTGGGATTGAGGCCGACTCCATGAAGCAGGCAAAGCCCAGGCTGGATCATGTGGAGACGGATTTGTTAAACAATTTCCGGCGTTTGGGCGTTTCCGCCAGAGTATTGGACGGAAAGGAGCGGCTGCACCTGATGCATTCCATGTTCCACATGGGAGATGATGATAAATTTTTCTTTGAGTGGAAATGGCTGGTGGAATCCGGACTGTCTGTAAAGGACTTTATTGCGCCGTCTTCCTTTGCCTTCCCGAAAGGACGGATTTTCCAGATGGGGAATCTGTACGGGGCCATGTCGTTTCTTGCCATCACTGCTTCCGACATTTCTGACCGGATGCTGGCGGATTTCCTGAACATGGATTCCAGCCTGATAGCCTCCATGCACCTGCAGTCGGTGGATCAGACGGCGGCCATTAAGACAGTCAAACACACCATTACGGAGCTTGACCGTTCCAAAATCGAGGAGCAGAAAAAGGCTGTCCGGGCCGGATATGATATTGACATTATTCCCAGCGATCTGGCCACCTATGGCAAGGACGCAAAAGCGCTCCTGAAAGAGCTGCAGAGCCAGAATGAGCGGATGTTCCTGATTACCTTTCTTGTCATGAATACTGGCCGTACCGAGCAGGAGCTGGAAAACAACGTATTCCAGGCTCAGAGCATCGCTCAGAAGCATAACTGTAATCTGCGGCGGCTGGATTATCAGCAGGAGCAGGGGCTGATGAGCAGCCTGCCTCTTGCGCAGAACCTGATTGAAATCCAGCGGGCGCTGACAACCAGCTCCACAGCGATTTTCGTTCCTTTTACCACGCAGGAGCTGTTTCAGGACGGGCCGGAAGCCCTGTATTATGGGCTGAACGCCCTTTCCAACAACCTGATTATGGTGGATCGGAAAAAGCTGAAAAATCCAAACGGCCTGATTCTTGGTACACCCGGATCCGGTAAGAGTTTTTCAGCGAAACGTGAGATTACCAATGCCTTTCTGGTAACGGATGATGATGTGATTATCTGCGATCCGGAAGCGGAGTATACCGCTCTGGTGACGAAGCTGAAGGGACAGGTGATTAAAATTTCACCTTCCAGCAGCCAGTATATCAATCCCATGGACATCAATTCCAACTACTCAGAGGAGGACAATCCCATTGCTCTGAAAGCGGATTTTATTCTTTCCCTGTGCGAGCTTGTGGTGGGCGGAAAGGACGGCCTCCAGCCTGTGGAAAAGACGGTCATTGATCGCTGTGTCCATCAGATTTATCAGAAATACTTCAATGATCCCAGACCGGAGAATATGCCGATTCTTCAGGATCTGTATGAGACTCTTCTGAATCAGGAGGAAAAGGAAGCCCATCATGTGGCGACTGCCCTTGAGATCTATGTCACAGGCTCTCTGAACCTGTTCAACCACCGTACAAATGTGGATATTGAAAACCGCCTGGTCTGCTATGACATCAAGGAGCTGGGAAAGCAGATGAAGAAGATCGGGATGCTGGTGGTACACGATCAGGTCTGGGGACGTGTCACTGCCAACCGGAACGCTGGAAAAACCACCTGGTATTATATGGACGAATTCCACCTCCTTCTCCGGGAAGAGCAGACGGCGGCGTACTCGGTGGAAATCTGGAAGCGGTTCCGGAAATGGGGCGGCATCCCCACAGGTATCACTCAGAATATTAAGGATCTGCTGGCAAGCCGGGAGGTTGAGAATATTTTTGAGAACAGTGATTTCATCTATATGCTGAATCAGGCCGCCGGAGACCGGGCGATTCTTGCAAAGCAGCTGAACATTTCGCCCCATCAGCTTTCCTATGTGACCCATTCCGGCGAAGGGGAAGGACTGCTGTTTTACGGGAATGTCATTCTGCCGTTTGTGGATCGGTTCCCGACAGACCTGGAGCTGTACCGGATCATGACAACCAAATTGTCCGAGGTATCCGAAAATGACAGAAAGCAGGCATAGCGCGGCCGGAAGGGAGGAAGGGACGGATGAAAAAGAGAACCACGCGGCTGCATTTCTCCGAGAAAGATTTGGAGAATGCAGCCGTCTCCCGCGCTGCAAAGAAAGCGGAGCGGGCGGCGGACAGGGCAGATGCGGCGAAAGCCCGTCTTCCCACCAAAGGCAAGTTGAGGGACGAGAAGGAAAAGACAGCCTTCTATGGAGAACAGCTTCGTTTTGGAAAGAAGGATTTTTCAGATGTGGGGGAAGAGATTGCCTCACCGAGCAGGCCAGCAAGCCGCTCTGTTCTCCATGCGGCTACCGGAATGCTCAGTGCGCGGGCGCACCGTGAGATTGCGGTCCATGAAGATGACAATGCTGGCGTACAGGCGGCGCACCAGAGCGAAGAACTTGCGGAAGGGGCCGGGCGGGTCATTGACCATGCCAGCTACAGCCGGAAACTGAAAAATTACCGGAAGGCGGTCAGGCTGGAAAAGAAGGCGGATAAAGCCAATGTGGAAGCATTATTCCAGAAAAGTATGGCGGATAATCCGGAAGCTGCATCCAATCCACTCTCCCGCTGGAAGCAGCGTCAGGAGATTAAAAAGCAGTATGCGGCGGCAAAATCTTCCCGCAGCGCAGCAGTCGGGGCAAAATCAGCGGGCGGGACTGCGAAAGGGACAAAGAAGGCAGCCAAAGGAGCCGGAACAGTATTGGAACGGCTGAAAGAGTTTGCGGCTCGGCACTCCCATGCCCTGTGGCTGGTGCTTATTTTTGCGTTCCTGCTCATGATGATTTCCGGAATGTTCTCTTCCTGCTCAGCCATGCTGGAGGGAGGAACAGTATCGGTTCTGGGAACTTCCTTTACGGCGGAGGATGAAGATATCATCGGCGCGAATGATGATTACAGGGCATTGGAGGAAGAACTGCAGAGACAGATTGACCGGATTGAAACAGATCATCCTGGCTATGACGAATACCGTTACCAGCTGGACGAGATTAACCACAATCCCTACGAACTGACGGCTTATCTGACGGTATCCTTTGAGGACTATACCAGAGCGGAGGTGCAGTCGGCCCTGCAGGAGCTGTTCCAGAGGCAATATACGCTGACACTGAGGGAGGAAGTGGAAGTCAGGACACGCACTGAAACCCGTACCCACACTTCTACAGATCCGGAGACAGGCGAAACCACAGAGGAGGAATATGAGGTAGAGGTGGAATATAACTACTATATTCTTCATGTGACACTGACCAATCACAGCCTTGGTTCGGCCATAGAGGAAGGTGGGCTTACAGCGGATCAGCAGGAACGTTATGAGATTCTTCTGCAGACGAAGGGGAACCGCCCTTATCTGTTCGGCGATGACATTTACGCCAATTCTTCCGGTGAGTATCTGGACTATGATATTCCGGGCGAGGCCCTGACGGATGAAAAGTTTGCCAATATGATCCGGGAAGCGGAAAAGTATCTGGGGATGCCTTACGTCTGGGGCGGAAGTTCCCCCAGCACAGGTTTTGACTGTTCCGGCTTTGTCTGCTGGGTCATCAACAACAGTGGAAACGGCTGGAATGTGGGGAGGACTACGGCAAACGGACTGATGGACTGCTGTGACATTATCCCGCTCAGTGAGGCGGAGCCGGGGGATCTGATTTTCTTTCAGGGAACCTATGATACGGCGGGAGCGTCCCATGTTGGAATCTATGTGGGGGACGGCATGATGATTCACACGGGAAATCCCACGTCTTACGCTTCCATTGAGACAAGTTACTGGCAGTCTCATTATTATTGCTGCGGCAGAATCCGCTGATTCTGCCGGGAAAGGAGAAACAATGGGGGTAAAACTTGAAAAGATCGGTGCTGATTTGGAAAAGGCCCGGAAGAAGCGGGCGGAATGGGACGCAAAGGTCAAAGACCTGGAGCGGCGGTATCGGGAGGAGGAAAACACCGAGATTCATGAAATGGTTCATGCGGCTAACCTGACTCCGGAACAGCTGGCAGAGCTGATCCGGAAGTCTGCAACGTTCATGCCGCAGGTAATGGCTGCGGAAGTGAAGGAGGATGGACAGTATGATGAGTAAAAGGCGGATGTTAGCGGTATTTCTGGCGGTGGCTTTGTGTATGACCGCATTTCCGGTTACGGCTCTTGCGGCCGGGACAGAGACAGAAGAGGCGGCGGAAACAGAAGGTGCGGAAGCGTCAAAAACCGAAGGCTCCATTGAGGGAGATGAAGCTGTCTCTATAGAAGGGGACATTGATGAAGAAGTTCTGAAGGAACTTTTGGGAGGTTCTTTGGAGATTACGATGACAGAAGACGGCATTGAGGTCGGTGGTGGAGAATCGGCTGAGGAAAGCCCGGATGATTCTGCTGGGGAAGAAACGAAAAGCTCCCAGGTGGGGATTGTCACAACCAATGGCGGAGATCTGAACGTCCGCACTGGCGCGGGAATAGAAAACACTGCCTTCGTCCAGCTGCCGAACGGCACCGAGGTGGAGGTGATCGGCAGAGATGGCGAATGGGCAGAGATTCTTCTGCCGGAGCGGGTCGGCTATGTGTATGGCAGTTACCTGACAATCCAGACAGGTGGAGAAACCGACAGTGATTTTACTCTGTCTTTCAGCGAGGAAGAGTTATCCCGGCTGATGGAGTTGTTTATGAGCGGTGCATTCAATCTGAATCAGACGGACGGAAATGCTTTCACGCCGGACGGAAACCTGACGCTGGTAGATGACTTGGGCGGCATCACGAAAACGGGAAAACAGTTTATTACGCTGGTCACAAAAAATGGAAACTACTTTTATCTGATTATTGACCGGGACGATGAGGGAAATGAGACGGTACACTTTCTGAACCAGGTGGACGAGGCGGATCTGCTGTCACTGATGGACGAAGAGGAAGCGGCACAGTATCAGACAACGGAAGAACCAGAGGAGACTCCGGCTCCTGAAACAGTTGAAACGGAGGAAGAAAGCACAGAAACGGGGGACGTGGAAATGGAAACTGAAACGAAAAAATCTGTAAATCTCCTGCCTGTGGCTTTGCTGTCACTGGCACTGATCGGTGGCGGCGCGGCATATGGCTGGATGAAGCTGAAGGGAAAGAAAAAGGAACAGGCGAAGCCGGATCCGGATGCGGATTATGAAGAGGATTTGGACGAGTATGACTTCCCGGAGGAGAATGAAGAGGAAAATTATGAGGAGGAAGAACCGGAGGATGCAGAAGGTTCGGAGGACGATGAGCTGATGTGATGAAGTTTGAGGGCGGCTTTGGGCTGCCCTACATAGGGCCGCGTACCATGCTTTTATCCGCTTCGCTTCCGGGTTATACTATTTCTGTAACCTGTTATGAGAAATATTGCCGCCAGTCGGCAGAAATGGAGGATACTTATGGGAGCAAAGAAAAAGGAAATGGAACGTCTTGCAAAGATTTTTACCGGGTGCATTGAGCAGCATGAAAATTTTGAACTGCTGTATTCAAAGAAGCTAGACTGTTATCTTCTTCTGGAACTGAATTCTTACAGGAAAGATGTGGAAGCTGTAGACTGCTACTATGAACCGAAGGAGTTTTGTCGGAAAATGTTCGAGATCATTGCTCAGGACGCATTTGCACTTTCAGAATTTGAGCATGACGAGCCGGATGAGCAGGAACAGGCGGAAATGAAAAGGTCGCTGGGAATTTATACAGACCAGCTTCCGGAATATAAGTTTTTGGCGGATGAGGTGTTGGAGGGGTATGGTGTGGCTGATTGAATGCAGGAAGTGTGAGAAATTTGCGGCTTCAGATGCTGCTGGGGCTGTTTTTGCGAGTAGAGCTATGATATACTAAATATATTGGGTTTTATCTATATAGAATAGAGCGAGAAATTAATTGATAATATTGTTGAATATACTGGAGGATAAATTTTGAAAGAATATATTTGGAACGGTGAAATGGATTATGGATGGGAAGAGCTGTCTGAGTTACTGATGAACACATGCCACAAGTTTATAGAAATTATGTTGAAAACAACTAGTATTTCTCCTAATGCAGAAAGTAGAGAAATGATAACTTCTGAATGTATGGAGCGTTTTGAAAGTATAACACGTATCTTGGGCGACATAATTAAAGATGGCGACTATTATAATTATGAAGATTTTGACAGTAAAACGCAGAACGCGTCAAAATTAAATGGATGGATTCTTTTGGGGTCTTTAACAGAAACCACACTTCAAATGTTCCTTGCATTTTATATCGATGATTATAAAAGTACAAAATGGCAACAGTGGGAAGAATTTGAGGTAGAGCAAGTTAAAAAACCAATTTTTGAATGCATTCAAAAATTGGTTGATGAAAATAAACTTGATTCAAAACAAGCCAAAACTTTAAAAGAAGTCATTAAAACTAAAATACAAGAACATACTAAAGAACACAACGTGCAAAAAGTAATGTTGGACGAGTTGATACAGTTGTATAAAGCCTTAGAATTGCTTGATGAAGATGACATAGCATATTTGAAAGAAATCCAATCCAACAGAAATGGAATACACTCATTTGAACATAGAGATATTGGAACATGGAATGATTTACAGTATAGTGTGCGGTTTTTTTGTTATCTGCTAGAATGGGTAATTTTTCGTCTTCCCGATATTTCAGATTATGAAGAAGTATAAAGAAAATTTAAGAACAATAAGACTAGATGTAAAGCAGTAGTTACATAGCAGCCCCGGCCACACTTCCGGGGCTGCTCTTACGTTCAGGAAAGGAGTGGATGCAGATTGAGCAAATTGGTTCTGGCCGAGAAGCCCTCAGTCGCACAGGCACTGTCAAAGGTTCTTGGAGCAACCAGACGCGGGGATGGCTATCTGGAAGGAAACGGCTATGTGGTGAGCTGGTGTGTCGGCCATCTGGTGGAGTTGGCTCCGCCGGAGGCATACGGTGATCAGTACAGGAAATGGAGCAAGGAAGACCTGCCGATTTTCCCGGAGCCGTTTCAATACCGGGTTTCAGCGGCAACGAAAAAGCAGTTTGAAATCCTGAAAAAGCTGATGGCCCGTGAAGATGTGGAGAGTCTGGTTTGCGCGACAGATGCAGGGCGTGAAGGGGAGCTGATTTTCAGATTGGTCTATCATCAGTGCAGGTGCCGGAAGCCGTTTGAGCGGCTTTGGATTTCGTCCATGGAGGACAGCGCCATCCGGGAAGGCTTTAAGAGCCTTCGTCCATCAAAAGAATACGATGCTTTGTATGAAGCGGCCCTGTGCCGGGAGCGAGCCGACTGGATTGTCGGAATTAACGCTACCCGGCTTTTTTCATGCCTGTATGGAACAACGCTGAATACCGGACGGGTCATGTCCCCTACTCTTGCCATGGCCGTTGAGAGGGAAACAGCGATTGCGGCATTCCAACCGGAAGCATTCTATCAGGTACAGCTTCACTTCGATGGCTTTACCGTATCTGGCGAGCGTATGAAAAATCGCGAGACGGCAGATAGCCTTGCTGAAACCTGCCGGAAAGAAGGTTCAGCCAGAGTCGCAAAGATTACGCAGGCAGAGAAAAGCGAAAGGCCTCCTGCACTTTATGATTTGACCAGTCTTCAGCGAGAGGCCAACCGGATACTTGGCTATACGGCACAGCAGACGCTGGACTACACACAGGCCCTTTACGAGAAAAAACTGGTCACTTATCCCAGAACGGACAGCAGATATCTGACAGAAGATATGGCGGAAATGCTGCCGGAGCTTGTGGATGCAGCGGCAGCTGCGTGTTTCCCGGATGTTGGCGCTGTATCGGTGAGTGCCGGACAGGTCATCAACAACAGGAAAGTAACCGATCATCACGCTATCATCCCAACGAAAGAATTGCAGAAATGCACTTTATCAGAACTTCCGATAGGGGAAGTGGAGATCTTAAAGCTGATTGTTCAGCGCCTTCTGACAGCTGTAAGTGAGCCATGCAAAACAGCGGAAACTACAGCTGAAATTCTTTGCGGCAATACCGTTTTCAAAGCGAAGGGGAAAACGGTTCTTTCTGTCGGATGGAAGGGGATTGAAGAGAAATGCAGTCCTAAAAAGAAAAAAGAGAAAGAGAACGTCCTGCCATCCATGAAGGATAACTGTACTCTTCCGCTGCTTTCCGCAGAGATAAAGGAGGGGAAGACCGTTCCGCCAAAGCATTTTACAGAAGATACGCTACTGCAGAGCATGGAGACGGCTGGTGCGAATGAAATGCCGGATGAGGCAGAGCGTAAAGGGTTGGGAACTCCGGCTACCCGCGCTGGAATTATTGAAAAACTGGTACAGAAGGGATTTCTGGAGCGGCAGGGAGACAAGAAGGCCAGATATCTGATTCCCACGCAGAAAGGAGCCTCTCTCGTAAAAATTCTGCCGGAGCAGATTCGGTCTCCTGCAATGACTGCGAATTGGGAAGAAAAACTTCTTCTGGTTGAACGTGGCGATTACCAGGCGGAAGATTTTATGAAGGAAATCTGCGGAATGATACGGGAATTGGTAGACACTTATGAGGTTGTGAAAGGAGCCGATGTACTGATGCAGAAAAATGAAGTGATTGGAACCTGCCCTCACTGTGGGGCGGAAGTTGTCGGTCGCAGTAAGGGCTGGTTCTGCTCGAACCGAGAGTGCCGTTTTGTCCTTTGGGCGGATAACGCCTATTTCAACAAAATCGGCAAGCGGATGACGAAACAGATCGCAGAAAAGCTGGTACGGGACAGACGTGTGAAATTAAAGGACTGCAAGAGCCAGAAAACGGGAAAGACCTATAATGCCTCAGTATTACTGGAAACAGAAAATGACGGCAGGCCGCGTTTTAAAATGGAATTTGAAAACGGGGGACAGAAATGAGCGAAGAAAAGAGGAAAACGGAAGCAGCTTTCCTGATTGATGATAAATCTTTTCTGCACTTGCAGGAAATTGAGGAAGGCTATTATTTTGTATTTTATGATAAAGCCAGTTATGAGAAACAGTACGATGGAGATATTTCCAGAGAAGACCTGCACAGCTGTCCGGTTAAAAATCCCATGGCTGCGGCCAGAATCATTGCAGTGGAGATTGCAGGATTTGACGGGCTGAGAGCAGAAAGAGTGTCTCTCCGTATGCTGGAACCTTGCCTGGAATCGGGAATTCGCAGGCGAAGCCTCTGGGAGCCGGAAACATTGCCAAAACGGGATATCCGGTTCATTACTCCGGATTATAAAGAAAAGTTTCGTATTCCGGACGGCGGCACGATTGAAGTAGTATATCCGAACAGGGCTTTCACGGCCAGGTGCCGGTTCCTTGATGAATATCACCTCACAGTATCCGGCTCCGTCTATCATATCTGTGAATATGCAGAAAAACTTAAGCTGTCAGGTGGAAGCTGCAGGCCGGAGGCAGAGCTGGACGCAGACAAAGGCTGCTGGGAAATAGGAAATGACCGCTATCTTGCCGTTCAATATTGTGATGACGGCTGGACTTATCTCCTGTTGAATGGTCAGTATTGCGAAATGGAAAAAGGCAAGCTGGAGAAGCCGGAATCCTCTCTCATTGAAGCGCGCGAGGAAGTTCTGGACAGCGTCGGCTTGGCTGATAAGACACGTTACCGGGCCGTATATGACGTGATTCTGGACAGAGCTGCAGAAATCAGGGAAAGAAATAGCGCAGGGAAAAGAGAATCGGCGGTGGAAAAACTCAACGGCATGAAAAGAACCGGAGCAGAGTACCATTCTTCCGGTATAAAACGCCGGGAGGAATCACGATGAGCCGCCGCTATCACCTGACGCTGGCGGAGCAGGAAACGGTGATCCTGTGGGATAATGAGCTGGATACCGCCAGCGTCTATACCCATGACCAGCGTCTGATCAACAAGCTGAAAGCCCTCTCCGATAAATATCCGGATCAGTACAGACTGGAACGGCGCGGGCCGCAGCGTGCTATGACCTATACCGTTCCGAAAAAGAGTATCGGGATACGGCCTCCTTATGGGGAAAGCCGCCGCCAGCGTGACATTGAAAATGCGAGGAAAAACGGGCTTCCTTTTATGAAGCCGTTGCGGGAGGAGAACGATGTCGAGGGATAAAATCGAAAAATGGGATGAGGTGAACGGGATTACTGCTCCGGATTCGGTCGGGTTCGTGGAGCTTCCGGGTTTCTTTTCCGGGAAAAATCATCTGCGGTCTGCCGAGGACAGTCTGGAGCAGAATGACAACAGTCTGGACGGAGTGATAAATAATTTGCCTGAAGGACAGGCAGGCCGCAACAGCCCGGAGGAAAAACCTTCTGTATTGGAACAGCTGAAAGGCCTGCAGCCGTCCGGGCGGACTATGGCTCCACGCCAGCCGACAGAACGAAGCAGGGAGTGAGAATGTGAATTTTACTGGCGAAGAAAAAATACTGATGATGCTTTACAGCCCCGGAGACCGTCCGGGGCTGTATCAGGCCCTTGGGGAGATGCGTGGACAGCTTGAGTATGATGAAAAGGAACTGAGGGCTTTGACGGATCGGGTAATGGAAAAGCTGGAACAGATGACGGACGAGGCTTTTGACCAGCTGGATCTTTATCCGGATATCTGAGACAGGGAGGAGGATGAGAATGGGAATCAAGGCGCGGCGCTATGCAGACATTCTGGCAGGCGCACCGGAATATGTGACAGGACGGCAGGATGAATGGAAAGCCTTTCTGACTACCGCTGCCAGAAACTATAAATATCCCTATTATGACCAGCTGATGATTTACCTGCAGCGCCCGGAAGCGACTGCCTGTGCAGAATATGATTTCTGGTTCGATACCATGCACAGGTATGTGAAACGGGGCGCAAAGGGAATTGCCCTGGTGGACAACGAAGGAGATTCGCCGAGACTGCGGTATGTTTTTGATGTGGCGGATACCGGAGCCAGAAGCAATTCCCACCCGGTCTGGCTCTGGCAGATGAAGGAAGAATACCAGAATCCGGTTATGGCTGCTCTGGAACACGCCTATGGCGTCAGCGGGGAAAATCTGTCGCTGGAAGCACAGCTTGAACAGGTGGCTGGCCGTCTGGCCGCTGATTACTGGATGAATTATGGCAGGCAGATCAGCGGCATCGTTGCGGATAGCTTCCTGGAAGAGTATGATGAATTTAACATAGGAGCTGCATTTCGGAAGGCTGCGCAGGCCAGCATTGCCTATACCCTCTCTGTCAGATGTATAGAAGAAGCGGAAAACCAGTTTGAACCGGAGGATTTCAGGGATGTTGCTGACTTTAATACCCGTCAGACAGCCGCCGCGCTTGGAACCGCTGTCAGCAGTATTTCCAGAGAGGTGTTCCGCGAAATTGAAAGGGCCATCCGGGATTATGAACGAACGAAAGCACATGAAAGGAGCCAGGACTATGAGGAAAGAAATAACATACAGACAGGAAGGGGATTATCTGCTTCCGGAGATCGAGTTGAACGTGACGATGGAGAAGCCTCCGGGCAAATACGGGAGAATGCGCAGAGCGTATCTGAAGGAGAACAATCCGATACTGTACAGCGATCTGGTGCTGACGGAGCAGCTGTTTCCCCATCTTCAGGAGATCGACGAGACAGCACACCGGAGATTGGAACAGCTGATGAAGGAGCTTCTGGAGAACAATCCGGCCCCGGACAAAAAGTCGAACCAGATGGAGTGGGTACGCCACTTAAACAGCCTGAAAGCACAGGCGGAAGAGATAATACAGGTGGAGCTTATCAACAATTAAGCCTGTTTCCAACGGAAGCGGAGCAGATAGCAGCCATAGACCGTTTAGAACCAGCGGAGAGCGTAAAGCCCTCCGTTTTTTCTGTTCCTGAAGAAGAAATTGAGAGAATACTGGCACAGGGGACCATGCTAAAAGGTGGAAAGCTGCGGATCAGTGCGATTTATGCCAGAGAAACGGAACCGAAGGAACGGGTACGGCTTATCAAAGAAGAATACGGCATAAGCGGCCACAGCTATCATTTCCTTGACGGAACGAAAGGCTTTGTGGACGCAAATGGAAAAGGAATCCTGGTCAGGAATTATGAGTATGACAGCGAAAGGCTGTTTCGCTGGACAGAGATAGAACAGCGCATTGGCAGAATGATTCGTGAGGACCGATATCTGACTGCTGAGGAACGGGAATCTTTGCAGCCCGTTTCCGGTACAGAGCCAGCGCAAATGTCCTGGGGACTTCCGGAAGAACCGCTCGAAGGCGGTGCTGTTCCTCCAGCATCCGAAAATGTAATTCCCCCTGCACCTGCAGCGGAGATTCCGGCCCAGAACTACCGGATTACAGACGAGCATCTGGGGGAAGGCGGACCGAAGGCAAAGTATGAGCGCAATGTGGCGGCTATCCGCGCCCTTTTCACATTGGAGCAGGAAAACCGAAACGTCACGCCCGAAGAACAGTCTGTCCTTGCTCAGTATGTGGGCTGGGGCGGCCTGCCCGATGCCTTTGATCCGGAGAAAACAGGCTGGGCGCGGGAATATCAGGAACTGAAAGGCCTTCTGCCTGAGCAGGAGTATGAAATGGCAAGGGCAAGCACGTTGAACGCCCACTACACCAGCCCAACCGTAATCAAAGCGATTTATGAGGCGGTCGGAGGCATGGGCTTTACCTCCGGAAATATCCTGGAACCGTCTATGGGTGTGGGAAATTTCTTCGGCCTTCTTCCGGACGAAATGAGCGGCAGCCGTCTGTACGGCGTGGAGTTGGATTCCATCAGCGGGCGGATCGCGCAGAAACTATATCCCAATGCGGAGATTACCGTTGCTGGATTTGAGACTACGGATCGGCGGGACTTCTATGATCTGGCTGTCGGGAATGTTCCTTTTGGAAATTACAAGGTCTCGGATAAGCCCTATGACAAGCTGGGATTTTCCATCCACAACTACTTCTTCGCCAAAGCGCTGGATCAGGTTCGGCCTGGCGGTATCGTGGCCTTCGTGACCAGCCGCTACACGATGGATTCCAAAAATCCGGACGCTAGGCGCTATCTGGCACAGCGGGCAGAGCTGCTGGGGGCAATCCGCCTTCCCAATAATGCCTTTAAAGCCAATGCGGGAACCGAGGTAGTCTCTGACATCATTTTTCTGCAGAAACGGGAACATCCCATTGAGATTGAGCCGGAGTGGGTGCATCTGGGGCTTACACCGGAAGGATTCCGGTTGAACAGCTATTTTGCGGAGCATCCGGAAATGGTTCTGGGAAATCTTTCAGTAGAAAATACACAGTATGGCCGGGAGGAGTGTACGGTAGAGCCGATTCCCGGCGCAGACCTGGCGGAGCAGCTGCATCAGGCGGTATCCCGGATTCACGGGCAGTATCAGGCTGCCGAGACGGCGCTCGCGGAAGGAGAAGACACGCCGCAGGTGATTCCGGCAGATCCGAATGTTAAAAACTATTCTTACACGATTATGGACGATGCGGTGTATTTTCGGGAAAATTCTGTCATGCGCCCGGTAGAATTAAATGAAACTGCCAAAGGCCGGGTACGGGGGCTGGTGGAGCTTCGCCAGACAGTTAATGAGCTGATAGACTATCAGATGGAGGACTATCCTGAGGAAGATATCCGCGCAAAACAGCGGGAACTGAATACGCTCTATGACAAGTTTACAGCGGAGTACGGCCTGGTCAATTCCCGCAGCAATGCCCAGGCATTTGCGGACGATTCTTCCTATTACCTGCTCTGTTCTCTGGAGAATATCAATGAAAACGGGGAACTGGAAAGCAAGGCGGATATGTTTACCAAACGAACCATCCGTCCGGAACGTCACGTCACCAGTGTGGACACGCCCAGCGAGGCGCTGGCTGTTTCCATCGGAGAACGGGGAAAGGTGGATCTGCCGTTTATGGCGAAGCTTCTTGGCACACCCGACGAGTATGACGCTATTACGGAAGGATTAAAGGGAGTTATCTTCAAAGATCCCCTGTCTTCTGACCAGCCTGAAGCGGGCTGGCAGACTGCGGATGAGTACCTTTCCGGGAATGTCCGTGAAAAGCTGCGGATTGCTCAGACAGCCGCCAAAAGTGACAGTGCTTTTGCAGTCAACGTAGAGGCGCTGGCGAAGGCACAGCCAAAAGATTTGGATGCTTCCGAGATTGATGTGCGCTTGGGAGCTACCTGGATTGAAGCAGACGATATCCAGCAGTTTATGCAGGAAACCTTTGAGACGCCCTTCTATCTGCTCCGTTCCATTGAGGTGCATTACTCTCCCATTACCGCAGAGTGGCAGATAAGCGGAAAAAGCGCAGTCAGCCGGAACAATGTGGCAGCCTATACCACTTATGGAACGGAACGGGCGAATGCCTACCGGATTCTGGAGGAGACGCTGAACCTGAAGGATATCCGGATTTATGACACGGTAGAAGATCCCAACGGGAAAGAGAAGCGTGTCCTGAATAAAAAAGAGACGACGCTGGCCCAGCAGAAACAGCAGGCCATAAAAGATGCGTTTCAGGATTGGATATGGCGGGATCCGGAGCGCCGGGAACGGCTGTGCAGCCGCTATAATGAACGGTTCAATGCCACCAGGCCGCGTGAATATGACGGCAGCCATATCCATTTCGTGGGTATGAATCCCGATATCAGGCTCCGGCCGCACCAGCTCAATGCCATCGCTCATGTGCTTTACGGTGGAAATGTTCTGCTGGCCCACGAGGTCGGCGCAGGAAAGACCTTTGAAATGGCTGCGTCCGCCATGGAATCCAAACGGCTTGGGCTTTGTCAGAAATCCCTCTTTGTGGTGCCAAATCACCTGACGCTTCAGTGGGCCAATGAATTTCTGCGGCTGTATCCCAGCGCGAAACTGCTGGTAGCGTCCAAAAAGGATTTTGAGACAGCGAACCGGAAGAAATTCTGCGCCCGGATTGCCACCGGGGATTATGACGCGGTGATTATCGGACATTCCCAATTTGAGAAGATTCCTATCAGCGCGGAACGGCAGGAACGGCTGCTCCGGGAGCAGATTGATGAAATTACCAATGCGCTGAGTGAGATAAAATTCCAGAGAGGCGACAGCTTTACCATCAAGCAGATGGAAAAGACCAGAAAATCGCTGCAAGCCAGGCTGGACAAGCTCCTTGGCGCAGACCGAAAAGACGATGTGATTACTTTCGAGCAGCTGGGTGTTGACAGGCTGTTTGTGGATGAGAGCCATGCGTTTAAAAATCTTTTCCTGTTCACCAAAATGCGCAATGTGGCCGGACTTTCCACATCCGAAGCGCAGAAATCCCAGGATATGTTTCTGAAGTGCCGCTATATGGATGAACTGACTGGTGGGCGAGGCGTGGTATTTGCCACAGGTACGCCTGTCAGCAATTCCATGACGGAACTTTATACAGTCATGCGATACCTTCAGTATGGAACCCTTCAGCAGAAAGGACTGACGCATTTTGACTGCTGGGCCTCCACCTTTGGAGAAACTACTACGGCCATCGAGCTGGCTCCGGAAGGAACCGGATACCGGGCCAGGACGAGATTTGCGAAGTTTTTCAACCTGCCTGAGCTGATGGCCATGTTTAAGGAAGTGGCAGATATAAAGACCAGCGACCAGCTGAACCTGCCAGTACCGGAGGCAAAATTTGAAACAGTGGTGGTTCAGCCCTCGGAGCACCAGCAGGCAATGGTGGCGGAGTTGTCGGAACGGGCTGCGGCAGTCCACAGCGGTATCGTAGATTCCACCGTGGACAATATGCTCAAAATCACTTCTGACGGCAGGAAGCTGGGGCTGGATCAGCGGCTGATGAATCCTCTTCTTCCAGATGATCCCGGAAGTAAGGTCAACGCCTGTGTCTCCAATGTACTGCGGATCTGGGAGGAGGGTAAAGAGGCGCGGCTGACACAGCTCCTGTTCTGTGATCTCTCCACGCCGAAGAATGATGGCACGTTCAATGTCTATGACGATATCCGCTCCAAACTGATTGCGGCAGGTGTGCCGGAGCAGGAAGTAGCCTTTATCCATTCGGCAGATACGGAAGCAAAAAAGAAAGAATTATTCGCAAAAGTGAGAAGCGGCCAGGTCAGGATTCTCATGGGAAGCACGCAGAAAATGGGAGCCGGGACCAACGTGCAGGACAGGCTGATTGCCGTCCATCATCTGGATGTGGGCTGGCGGCCTTCGGATATGACTCAGCGCAATGGCCGTATCATCCGGCAGGGAAATCAGAATAAAGAAGTACAGATCTATCAGTATGTAACGGAGAAAACTTTTGACGCTTATCTCTTTCAGACACTGGAAAATAAGCAGAAATTTATCAGTCAGGTCATGACTTCCAAATCTCCTGCCCGTTCCTGCGATGACGTGGATGAGCAGGCGCTCTCCTATGCCGAGATAAAAGCATTATGCGCAGGTGATCCACGGATAAAAGAAAAAATGGATCTGGATATTGAAGTTGCCCGTCTGAAGGTACTAAAAGCAGACCACATGAGCCAGCATTTCCGGCTGGAGGACCGTCTGCTGAAATATTTCCCGGCAGAGATTGAAAAGAATCAGGAAATAATTCGGGGGATAACGGCAGATATTCAGACAGCATCCGGGCATCCCCACCCGACGGATGGTTTTGCGGGAATGAAAATCGGAGCGGAAATTTTTACGGAAAAAACTGATGCAGGGAAAGCAATCATTGAGGCGTGCCGGAACCTGAAAGGAGACGTGCCGGCTCTTCTGGGTGAGTACCGGGGATTTTCCACGGAGCTTTGTTTTAATGCTTTTTCTAAGGAATTTGAAGTTATCCTGAAGGGAGCATTAAGCTACAAGGTAGCCCTTGGAGAAGACGCGAGGGGCAATCTCATTCGGATGGACAATGCTTTATCCGGGCTTTCAGGAAGACTGGAACGGGTGCAAAATGAATTGATGAATCTGGAAAACCAGCAGAATGCCGCCTGGGAAGAATTGCAGAAGCCATTTCCACAGGAGCAGGAGCTTGCGGAGAAATCAGCTAGGCTGGCGGAGCTGGATGCGGCTCTGAATATGGATGATTCCCATGCGGAAGCAGACAGCATTTCAGAGGAAAAGGAGATGAGGAGACGGCCATCTGTACTTGCGAATTTAAAGGCCAGGACAGGATACTCTCCGATATCGAAACGGGAAAATAGGGAGGAGGCTGTGCTGTAATGGAGAAAAAGGATCAGGAGCTGCATTTCTTTGTGACAAAAAGCGATCAGGAACGAATCCATCAGAAGATGGCCGAAATGGGGATACGCAGTAAAAGCGCGTATCTCCGCAAAATGGCATTGGACGGTTACTGTGTAAAGCTGGATCTGCAGGACGTAAAGGAGCTGGTTTCACTCCTGCGCCGCTGCAGCAACAACCTGAATCAGTATGCAAAGCGGGCTAACGAGACAGGAAGCATTTATCAGGAAGACATCCAGGATCTGCAGGCGCGGCTGGATGAAATCTGGCAGTGTGCCAGGGAACTGCTCTCCCGCCTTGCTTCGGTTCAGTAGAATCATTTAGATGTTTGGAATATGCTTGGCAGATGGAAAGCCGGTATGTATAATGAGGATGTTAAATAAATATATTTCAGTCAGGGAGGGGATTGATATGTGGCTTTTGAAGCTTCCGTTTAAGATACTTGCGCTTCCCGTTATTTTCTTGCTGGGGGTATTCTGGGTGCTTGGGAAAATCATAACAAATTTATCGGCTTTTGTGGTCGGAATCTTCATGCTGTTCATTTTTCTGGTGGGTGTCTTCTGCGCTTTTCAGGGACAGTGGAGCAACGTGGCGTTCCTTGTCGGTGTGGAAGTGGCCTGCCTGGTATTGCAGTATGGGGCTATGATGATTGTAGATATTTCTGGAGCGATCAATGGCACACTGGTACGTTTTCTTCGTTCCTGAGGAGTTATGGAACATGAAATGGCCATAAGCGTATATCTTCTCGGAGCAGAAGACCGGGAGAAGATGCTGCGGTAGAAAATCAATGGGGAGCTGTCCTAGAGGCGGCTCCTTTTTCTAATGGGAAGGAGGCGGACGAATGGCGGCTTCCAGGCTGATTCCACTTCATATCAATAAGGGAAAGACAATCGCTCAATGTCTGGCAGACAGAACAGACTATTCCCAAAACGCGGAGAAGACAAACGGCGGCGAATTCATCAGTTCCTATGAATGCGATCCGGAGACCGCCGATCAGGAATTCCTTCTTTCCAAACGCCAGTATCTGCAGATGACCGGACGGACACAGGAGCATGATGTGATTGCCTACCAGATTCGCCAATCCTTCAAGCCGGGAGAAATCACGCCGGAAGAAGCCAATGAAATCGGCTATGAACTGGCCATGCGCTTTACGAAGGGAAAGCACGCCTTTTTGGTGGCGACACACATTGATAAGGCTCACATCCATAATCACATCATATATAATTCCACAACGCTGGACTGTCTGCACAAATTCCGGGATTTCCGACATTCCGGGCTGGCAGTGCAGCGGCTCAGTGACATTCTCTGCCTGGAGCATGGGAAATCCGTTATCCAGCCGAAGCCTTACAAAGAACGGACAAAACGCATCGATTATCCCAAACGCCCCTGTCATCGCAACGATATCCGGGCGGCAATAGACAGAGCACTTTTGAAAAAACCGAAAGATTTTGAAGAACTGATTGCAATCCTTGTAGCTGCCGGATTTGAGTTTAAAGATGGAAAGCAGCCGTCGCTCAGAGGAAAAAACGGCGACCGCTTCATACGCTTCCGCTCTCTCGGAGAAGGCTATACGGTTGAAGATTTGAAAGCGGCGCTGTCCGGTGAAAAAAGGCATTCTGCCCAAAACCGGAAAACACAGACTAACAGGCGCTCACTGAATCTTCCTATTAACATTCAGGAAAAGCTGGCGGCCGGAAAAGGAGCGGGCTATGAACGGTGGGCAAAGGTGTATAATCTGAAAGCCGCCGCGAAAGCAATCATATTCCTTCAGGAAAACGGGATTCAAACCATGGAACAGCTTCGGGAAAAAACGGAAGACATCACCAACCGCGGCAATGAACTGTTAGCCTCTGTAAAGGAGTCCGAGAAAAAGATGGCGGAGATTGCAGCGCTGCGGAAGCATATCATCAATTATGCAAAGACCAGAGAAGCTTATGTCGCATATCGCAAGGCTGGGTACAGCAGCAAATTCTATGAAGCACACAGAGAGGAGCTGTCGCTCCACATGGCGGCAAAAGCAGCTTTTGACCAGCTGGAGACTTCAACGATTCCAAAGGTGAAAGAGCTGAATGCAGAATACGCGGAAATTCTGGAGAGGAAGAAAAAAGCATATGCGGAATACCGGAAGATACGACCGGAAATGCAGAATTACCAGATTGCTCTGAAAGTGGCGGAGGCGTGTGTGGGTGAAGAGACTGAACAGGAGATAAATCAAAAAGAACAGGAACGGCCATCGGCGCAGCGTTAAAATAGATAGTCTGAGTTAAGTCCCCGGCACTGTGAATCACAGGATTGTGGTTTGCTATGCCGGGGATTTTTGTTGTTTGAAGGAACTGACCTGTGCGGGTTCCGCTCTATCTGTTCATTTTGGAAAACATTCCAGCGGAACGTGCAGCCCTCACTGGAAGTGAGGATCTCAAGGGGATTGGGGATATGCCCCAACAAGTCGTTTGATGAGATTGGCGCGGAAGCGGAAATCTCGAAAACGAGCATTCCTGGACAGGAATGCCCTGCTTGCAAAAGACTTGTAATAGCTAAACGCAGCTTCCACATTAAAGAATATAGCGTATATATGGCGACAGTTGTGTTAAAACTGAAAAGAATTGAGCTTTCGCTCAATTTACATATTGTCTCTCCGTCTTTGGATGTGTATAATATAGAGTAGTGCGTGTCCACATGTTTGGCGAAGGAAGGGGAACGATATGGGCGTAAGCTATAAGAGATTGTGGAAGCTCCTGATCGATAAGGATATGAAGAAGAAAGATTTAGCCACTGCTGCTAATATCAGCACATATACAGTCAACAAACTAAACCGTGGAGAAAATGTGAACACGGATACGCTGGTAAGCATTTGCAAAGTGCTGGGATGTACATTCGATGACATTATGGAATTGATTCCTGACCAGCCGCCAGAGTCTCAGAAAAAACAATAATACAGGAGGCTCACAAATGGCTAAACTTGAAGATATTACGGTTGGCAGCCATGTGACAGGGATAGCGGGGAGCGAACCTGTCAATGTTGTCGCCGTCCAATGGTACGGCACAAACGTCATAGAAATTACATACAAGAACAGCAGGGGTATTCCCGGAACGCAGTTGCTTTACCGTGAAAACGAAGAAAGCATCCAGGTACAGGATGACCATCTCCCGTGGAGTTTTGATGCAGACGGAAATCAGGTGCGCCTTGCGTCAGAGGCGTACCGTATTGGACTTGCTCACTTATTCGACCCTTACCTTGCCGTACATACTTCCTCTGTGGAGCCACTGCCACACCAGATTTCCGCAGTTTATCAGGAGATGCTTCCACGGCTGCCGCTGCGATATGTTTTGGCAGATGACCCCGGTGCTGGAAAAACGATTATGACTGGCCTGTTCATTAAGGAAATGATTGCCCGTGGTTCCCTGAAGCGGTGCTTGATTGTTTCACCGGGCAGCCTTGTGGAACAATGGCAGGATGAATTATTCCAGAAGTTCCATCTTCGATTTGAGATTCTGACCAACGATCGGATTGAATCGGCTACCACCGGCAACATATTTAATGAAATGGATTTATGCATCTGCCGTCTGGACAAACTGGCCCGCAACGATGACATACAAGAAAAACTCAAAGTCTCGGAATGGGATTTGATTGTCTGCGATGAAGCACATAAAATGTCTGCCACAGTATGGGGAGGCGAGGTTAAGTATACACGACGGTTCTTATTGGGCAGGCTGCTTTCTAACATTACAAAGAATTTTTTGCTTCTGACTGCGACGCCTCACAATGGCAAAGAGGAAGATTTTCATCTGTTCCTGTCCCTAATTGACCCTGACCGGTTTGAAGGGACGCATGGGAAGTCTCAGCAGGCTGTTGACGTCTCGGACGTGATGCGCCGTCTGGTCAAGGAAGAACTTTTGAAATTTGACGGCACTCCGCTATTCCCTGAACGGATAGCCTATACCGTAAATTATGACCTCTCTGACATGGAGGCTAAGCTCTACGCGGCTGTGACCGACTATGTGCAAGAGGAATTTAACCGTGCTGACAATTTGAACAATGATAGAAAAACGACGGTTGGATTTGCGCTGACCATCTTGCAGCGTCGTTTAGCATCATCGCCGGAAGCGATTTATCAGTCACTCCGCAGACGGCGGGAACGTCTGGAGCATCGCCTTACAGAAGAACGGCTTGGCAAACGAGCAATGGACTTCTCCGAAAACTTCGATGATTTCGATGACGATGACCTTCCACCCGATGAGCAGGAAAAGATGGAGGAGAAGGTCGTTGACCACGCTTCTGCTGCAGCAACGATCGCTGAGCTGGAAGCGGAAATCAAAACGTTGAAGCGCCTGGAACAAATGGCGAATCAGGTTCGCATCAGCGGCATTGACCGCAAGTGGGAAGAATTGTCCAGGTTGCTTCAAGATAATGAAAAAATGTTTGGCACAGATGGTCAGCGTGAAAAGCTCATTATTTTTACTGAACATAAGGACACACTGAATTATCTGACGAATAAAATTCGTTCCCTGCTCGGCAACGAGGAAGCTGTCATTACCATACACGGCGGAATGCTCCGCGACGAGCGGCGAAAGGCCGAACAGCTTTTCAAACAAGACGTGGGTGTCCGTGTTCTGATTGCAACAGATGCAGCAGGCGAAGGTATCAACTTGCAGAGAGCGCATCTGATGATAAACTACGACTTGCCGTGGAATCCGAACCGGCTGGAGCAGCGGTTTGGCCGTATCCATCGTATTGGCCAGACAGAGGTTTGCCATCTTTGGAATTTGGTGGCCTCGGAAACGCGGGAGGGCTTCGTGTTCCAACGCCTGTTCCAGAAGCTGGAGGAAGAACGCCAGGCACTTGGCGGTAAGGTATTCGACATCCTTGGCAAGATGACGTTCAATAACCGCTCTCTACGCGACCTGCTTATTGAGGCAGTAAGGTATGGGAATGACCCGAAGGTCAAAGCTCGTCTGAATGAAGTGGTAGACAACACGATTAACCGGGACGAGTTCCAGAAGCTCATTGATGAAAATGCACTGACTGATGATGTGATGGACGTTCACACCGTTATGGCCATCAAGGAAGATATGGAGCGCATGGAGGCGCACAAGTTACAGCCCCACTTCATTGAAGCATTTTTCGTGGAGGCGTTCCAGTCCGTAGGCGGGAAGATTCGCCGCAGAGAGAACGGCCGCTATGAAATCACTTCCGTTCCTTTTGCCGTGCGGAATCGCGACACACAGATTGGTTATGGGGAACCTGTGCTGAACCGTTATGAGCGGGTTTGCTTCGATAAAGAGTTCTGCAATGTGCAAGGACAGACACCTGCCGCATTGATTTGCCCCGGTCATCCGCTGCTGGATGCCACGCTGGACTTGATCCGGGAACGCAATGTAGATGTGATGAAGCGGGGAGCCGTCTTTATTGATGACAGCGACTATGGAATATCTGCCCGCCTGCTGTTCTATATTGAGGATGCCATTCAGGACGGAATCATCCTGAAGGATGGCAGCAGACGTACGGTCTCTAAGCATATCCACTTTGTGGAGCTGGATGAAAAAGGCGAGGCCGCCAGTGCTGGGTATGCTCCTTATCTCGACTATCGGGCAGCGGATGAAGCGGAAACCGCTGCGGTACTGAAATGGGCACAGACCCAAAATTGGCTCTGCTCTGGCGTGGAGGACATGGCAAAAACCTACGCCATCACAAACCTGATACCTGATCATTTTGCAGAAGTCAAAAACCGCAAAGAGACCATGCTAAACAAGACGGCAAAGGCCGTCAAGGACAGAATGACCGCAGAAATTCAATATTGGGATTACCGCGCCAGTGAACTGCAACAGAAGGAAGCGGCAGGAAAAACCAATTCCAAGCTAAACTCTAAGCTGGCCTCCCGCCGGGCAGATGATTTGACGGCGCGTATGCAGGCGCGGCTGGAGGAGATTGCGAAGGAACGAAGAATCTCTCCCATGCCGCCTGTGGTGACCGGCGGTGCGCTTATCATTCCCAAAGGCTTACTTCGTATTTTGATGGGAAGCGGCACTCCGGCGACATTCGGAACCGGCGATCGTCGGGCAGTAGAATATGCGGCGATGGATGCGGTGCTGCAAATCGAAGCGTCTCTTGGCTATCAGCCCAAGGATGTCAGTGCGGCAAAATGCGGCTATGATGTGGAATCCTATGTGCCGGAATCACAGCGGGCGCGTTTGACTGCTTATGCGCTCAGGATGATAGAAGTGAAAGGGCGCAGAAAAGGTGTAACGACTGTAACGGTCAGCAAGAATGAGATTTTGACGGCGCTGAACAAGCCAGAGGAATTCATCCTGGCAATCGTGGAGGTAGACGGAAAGAATACCCACACGATTTACCTGAAGCATCCGTTTAAGAACGCGCCGGACTTTACGGCAACCAGTGTGAACTATGATATACAGGATCTGATTGCAGAGTCTGAGATTTTGTATCAGAAATAAGGAGAAAGAGATGGCGACAAAAAAGCTGATAGAGGTGGCGCTGCCTCTGGAAAAAATCAATGCGGAATCGGCGCGGGAAAAGTCAATACGGCATGGGCATCCGTCCACCCTGCACTTGTGGTGGGCACGGCGGCCTTTGGCGGCGGCCCGGGCGGTCATCTGGTCCAGTCTGGTGGATGACCCGTCCTCTCACCCGGACAAATTCCCCACGGAGGAGGAGCAGAACCTGGAACGTCAGCGGTTGTTTCGTATCCTGGAGGATTTGGTGGTCTGGGAGAACTCCAACGACGAGCGGGTGCTGGAGGCGGCAAAGGCGGAAATCCTGAAGTCCACCGGCGGCAATCCGCCGGAGCTGCTGGACCCCTTCGCCGGCGGCGGAGCCATTCCGCTGGAGGCGCAGCGGCTGGGGTTGAAAGCCCATGCACATGATCTGAATCCTGTGGCTGTGATGATTAACAAGGCCATGATTGAGATTCCGCCCCGGTTTGTGGGCATGGCTCCTGTAAACCCGGATGCTCGGACGAGCAAGATGGCACAGGCTTGGAGCCGGGCGCAGGGCTTGGCGGAGGATGTGCGCTATTATGGTGAATGGATGAAACAGGAAGCCTTCCAGCGCATCGGCCATCTCTACCCCAAGGTCAAGGTGCCCCAGGAGCAAGGCGGTGGTGAGGCTACTGTGATTGCATGGATTTGGGCACGGACGGTGAAGTGTCCCAACCCGGCCTGTGGGTGTGAGATGCCCTTGGCCAGTTCCTTTGTGTTGTCCAAGAAGAAGGGGAAAGAAGCATGGATTGAACCCATAATTGAAAATAATGAAGTTCATTTTCAAGTGCGTCAGGGAAAGTGCCCCAAAGAAATTGAAAATGGGACGAAACAAGGGAAAAAGGCAAGTTTTCGCTGTCCAGCCTGCAAAATAGGCTTGGTGGACGGGAATTACGCAGATGGCGAGGCAAATGCTGGAAGAATGGGGTCTGTCCCTATTGCAATTGTTGCAGAAGGGAAACGCGGAAGAATCTATCTATCTGTTGATGAAGCTGAGATGATGGCTTTACAACACGAAATTGATAACTATTTTACAGCAAATGAAATTGAGAAAAAGGTTTCTCATGCACAATGCCGAGGAACTTTTGCGAGCAATGCTCAGGGGCGATATTACGGGTTCCATGAGTTCAAAGATTATTTTACCCCCCGTCAGCTCACAGCCCTGACCACCTTCAGCGCGCTGGTGGCGGAGGCCCAGCAGAAAGCCGAAGCGGATGCAGTTGCCGCTGGCATGGCAAATGACCACTTGCCCCTGTGCAATGGCGGACAAGGAGCAAAAGCCTATGGGGAAGCCGTGGGTGTGTATTTAGCGTTTGCAGTGGATAGATTGGCCGATATAGGTTCTTCCATCGCCTCTTGGATAAATTCAATCGGTGCAATCAGGAATACATTTGGTCGCCAAGCAATACCTATGACTTGGGATTATGCTGAGGGAAATCCATTTAGCAATTCTTCTGGTTGTTTTGGGAATATGCTCGAGTGGGTTGTGAAATGTATTGATAATTTTCCGCTGGTTCAAGCTGATGCTGAAGCCAGCCAGGCGGATGCTCAGAGCGATTGCGGATTACGAAACCTGATGGTATCCACTGACCCGCCTTATTATGACAATATTGGTTATGCAGACTTGTCAGACTTCTTCTATGTGTGGATGCGCCAGTCATTAAAAGAAACATATCCAGAACTGTTCTCCACTATGCTGGTGCCCAAGGCGGAGGAACTCATTGCCACCCCCTACCGACATGATGGCAGCGTGGAAGAGGCCAAAGAGTTTTTCGAGGACGGGATGCTGTCTGCCTGCAAGCAGATGTATCTCTACGCTCGAGAGGACATCCCAGTGACCATCTACTATGCCTACAAGCAGAGTGATGCAGATGCTGATGGCACTGCGTCTTCCGGCTGGGAAACAATGTTGAGCGCAGTTATAAACGCAGGATTTGCAATCACAGGCACTTGGCCAATGCGGACAGAAAGAAGTGTAAGAACAATTGCGCAAGGCACCAATGCTTTGGCCTCCTCCATTGTACTGGTCTGCCGCAAGCGTCCCGCAGACGCCCCCCAGACCACCCGTCGGAACCTCATCAACGCGCTGCGCCGAGAACTGCGTCCGGCCCTGAAAAAGCTTCAGGACAGCAACATCGCCCCGGTGGACCTAGCCCAGTCTGCTATCGGCCCCGGCATGGGGGTATTCTCCCGCTTCAAACAGGTGCTAGAGGCAGATGGAACGCCCATGTCGGTGCGGAGCGCCTTGAAAGTCATCAACGAGGAAATCGACCTGTACTTCAACGAGCAGGTAGGCGACATGGACTCCGCCAGCCGCTTCTGCGTGGATTTGTACACGCAGAATGCGTTCAACAACATCAAGTACGGCGAGGCGGAGATTCTGGCCACGGCCAAGAGTACCTCCATCCCCATGATGGCCTCGCACGGTATTGTGTTCGCCAGGGCTGGCATCGTACATCTGGTTGAACGTTCGGAGTTGCCCGAGGAAGTGGATTCTCAGGAGGCCTGCATTTGGCTGCTGACCCAGCAGCTGACGCAGGCCATGGCCAAGGGCGGCGTGGAAGCCTGCGCGAAGATTGTAGCCAATATGTTCGGCTCAAACGGCGAACGCGCCAAAGATTTGGCCTATCGCCTTTACACCATTGCCGAGCGGAAGAATTGGGCGAATGAAGCCTATGCTTATAACGCCCTTGTGGTGTCGTGGCCGGATATTCAGGCTAGAGCCGCTGTGCTGAAAGAAGCCGTACCGGAGCAGTTGGATTTGTTCACCACTGGGATGCTAGACAAATGATTTTGCTAGAGAAAGGGGGCGTGGCCTTCCATGCGTAAATACATAGAGACTGCGCTCCCGCTGACGGAAATCAATGAGGCAGCGATGCGTGAAAAAGCGGGAAAACCGGGACATCCAGCTAACCTGCATATGTGGTGGGGGCGTAGCCCGGAGGCATCTTCGCTTGCTGCTCTGTCCGCCGCTGTGTTGGACTTCACAACAGAGAACTATGAGAATGATTTGGAATTGATTGGAAAGACCGCATCTGGCGATAAAGAAGCGATGGAGGCAGTCTGCAATAGGCTGAAAGAAAGCGGCAGCTTACCCACAGTCTGGGATGCTTTTTCTGGATTTGGTGGGATTCCCATTGCAGCACAAAGGCTGGGATTGAATGCAGTCGCAAATGACCTGAATCCTGTGGCGGCCATGCTGACAAAGGCTGCGGTGGATATACCCGCCCGCTTTGCCGGTCATCTGCCGGTACACCCGGGCAAGGCAAAATACGCCACCTATACCGGCGCACAGGGACTGGCAGAGGACGTTCAGTTTTACGGCGAATGGCTGGAGAATCAGGCGCTGAAGCTACTGGCAGATGCCTATCCTCAGACGGAAAGTGGCGAGATACCCTTTGCCTGGATTTGGGTGCGGACGGTCAAATGCCCCAATCCAGCGTGTAACTGCCGTATCCCGCTGGGCAGCTCTTATGTTCTAAGTACATCCAAATCGGCTCAGTATTGGGCGCAGCCGGTGGTGGAGAACGGCGAGCTGCATTTTGAGATTCATGATGGAGAATGCCCGAAAGATAAGAAAAGCAACAAAGTCTCCGGCAACGGTGCCCGATTTCGCTGCCCGGTCTGCGGCGAAATTACCACGGACGAGTATATCAAGAAAAAGGGCTCCGACAACGAGCTGGGTGCGCAGATGATGGCCGTTGTGACAAACACAGCAGGGAAAAAGAGCTTTTTCGTCCCGAGTGAAGCACAAAAAACGGCTGCGAAAGTAGAACTGCCGGAGGAAATTCCCCCCGGCGTGATTCCGACTAACGCGCACTGGTTCTCCCCTCCGGGCTTTGGCCTCACGGAATATGCAGATTTATTTACCGCCCGGCAGATGCGGATGCTGTGTACGTTCAGCGATTTGGTACACAAAGCGCAGGATATGGCTGCTTCGGCAGCGCTGGCGGCAGGTTTGAGCGAGACCGGCGGTTCGCTGGAGGCCGGTGGAACTGGCGCACTGGCCTACGGCCAAGCTGTGGGAGTGTACCTAGCTTTTGTGGTGGACAAGATGGCCGACTATAACAGCTCCATGTGTTCCTGGCGAACGGCTGGGGGAAATCTCCGCAGCACCTTTGGCCGTCAGGCTATTCCGATGGTCTGGACATTTGCGGAGGGAAACCCGTTTTCCAGTGTGACCGGCAACTTCAAGACCATGCTTGGCAGTGTGGCGGAGAGCATCGAACACTTGGGAAGTGGTAGTCCGGTAGTCGTTTCACAGGACAATGCCCTCACGATGGAGCATCCGCAAAACGTCATGGTATGCACAGAGCTTCCCTATTACCGAGATATTGGATATGCGGATTTATCAGATTTCTTCTACATCTGGCTCCGGCGCAGTCTGAAAGAAACCTACCCGAAAATGTTCCTGTCGATGGTCACGTCCAAGGAGGAACTATCTACAGCATCGATCTATTACGGTGTGGCAAAAGAAGAAGCCGAGGAAAAGTACCGTGCTGACATGAACGCGGTCTGCAAAAAGTTGTATGCCAGCAGCTCGGAAGCTTACCCGGCCATGCTGTTTTACTGCTTCCGTAAGAATGATTTGGAATGCATGAAGAACGGCGGCGCAGGAGGGAATATATCCGCATGGGAGCATATGCTATACAGCTTACTCTCTGCTGGATTTACGGTCAATGCTGTGTGGCCGATGCGCTCCGAGCCGGTGTCAGAAAAGGCGGATTCTACGAGAGTGCTGATTGTTGCAAGGAAAGTAGCAGGCCGGAGGGGACCGATAACAAGGCGAGGCTTTATCAATATGCTCAAACGGGAACTGCCTGAGAAACTGGCGAGGCTATGGTCTGGTCACGTCCGACCGGAGGATGAGCTTCTATCCTGTCTGGGGCAGGGCTTATCCGTTTTCGCGGCCTTTGAATCGGTCTTGAATGCAGACGGCTCCGCAATGAGTGTACATGACGCATTACAGGTTATCTATCTAGAATGCGAAGACTATATCGAACAAAGAAAAGCGACATTTTCCGAAAATGCTGCTGAATCAAAGGAGGAGTAAGGTATGCTGGAGAACTATGAATTGGTGCAGAAAGGCTTCCGCGTTTTGCATCCTTTGATGGCCGGATATATCGGTCAAGAGTTTAGTCGTGTCTATAAAAACGACTGGTGGCAGGAAATTCTGGACGCGCTCAGTGACCAGCATGATTTGCCAACATCCGGGGACTACGGCGAACTGATTGATTCTCTGGATGTGATGAATTGCCTCCGGCTGATTGAACGGCGTTGGAACGAAGTGTTCCGCACGAAGCTGTCATTGGATTATCGTACATGGTCGAAAGAGCTGGTGGGCGTTCGCAATAAAGCTGCACACATTGGTGGACAGGATTTTTCTAAGAGCTATGCCGAGAGAGCCCTGGATACGATGGCGCTTCTGTGCGAAGCTTTTGATACCGAGGGCGTTGAGGAAATCCGAGCTCTTTATCGGAAGCTGCGCTATGGCTCCGAGGAGGGTTCTGTGGCGACAACAACGGTTGCTACCCCTGCTCAGACAAAAGCAGCAAAAGGCAAGGCGAACGATGGCGTTATGACGCGCTCTTTCGGGCAACATCTTCCGAGCTGGCGGGACATTATGCAGCCCCATCCCGATGTTGCGGAAGGCCGTTACCGTGCCGCTGAGTTCGCAGCGGATTTGGCACAGGTTTCCCGTGGCGAGGGCGCTATCGAGTACAGAGACCCGGTGGAGTTCTTTTCCCGTACTTATGTGACGGAAGGTATGGCAGGTTTGCTGGTAGAATCTCTTCAGAGAATTTCCGGTCAGGGCGGTGAGCCAGTCATTCAGCTTAAAACCGCATTCGGTGGTGGCAAGACCCACAGTATGCTGGCGCTCTATCATATGGTACGCGGGGGTATCCGTGTTGACCATATTCCCAGTTTGAAGCCGATTATGGACAGAGCCGGCCTTGAAAAGATTCCGAAAGCAAATGTAGCTGTGCTGGTTGGCACGGCTCTTGACCCGACCCGTAAAAAGAATCCGGCGAATCTCCCCAAATATACCGTGAATACGATTTGGGGCGAGATGGCTTACCAGCTTGTCACATCTGCTGGCAAGCCTGACCTCTATGCCATTGTGAGCGATTCTGACCGGCGAGGGGTTTCCCCTGGCTCTGAGGCATTGAAGACGCTGCTCAACTCCTGTGGTCCGTGCCTCATTCTGATGGATGAACTGGTAGCGTATGCCAAGAAGATTTATGGCGTGGATGGCCTTCCGGCTGGCTCCTATGACAACTTTATCACATTCATTCAGGAAATCACGGAGGCAGCCAGAGCCAGCGAAAACAGTATCGTTGTTGCATCTATTCCCGAATCTGATATTGAAATTGGCGGCGATGCCGGTAAGACTGCCTTGGAGACCATTGAACATACCTTCGGACGCATGGAATCCATCTGGAAGCCGGTAGCCGCAAATGAAGGATTTGAAGTTGTTCGCCGCAGATTGTTTCTTGATTGTAAAGACCCGGATGCTAGAGACATGGTGTGCAATGCTTTCAGCAGTATGTATCAGGAGAATGCTTCCGATTTTCCAATGGAGGCAAAAGAAGTGGAGTACAGGAACCGCATGGTATCCTGCTATCCGATTCATCCAGAGATTTTCGACAGACTGTATGGCGATTGGGCGACGTTGGAGCGATTCCAACGTACCCGTGGTGTCCTGCGCCTGATGGCCGCAGTGATTCACGAGCTTTGGATGGCCAATGATTCCAGTGCCATGATTATGCCCGGATCGATTCCCTTGAATACGCCGAATGTGCGGGATGAATTGGTACGCCACCTGCCGGATACTTGGAACAGCATTATTGACCGCGAGGTCGATGGCAAGGATTCGATTCCCTATCAGAAGGATAAGTCCACCGCCCGGTATGGCCAGAAGTTGGCAGCCCGCCGTGTGGCAAGAACCATTATGCTGGGCAGTGCGCCTAGTACATCTGCGCTCCGCGATCAGACTATTCGGGGATTAGAAACATCCAGAATCCGTCTGGGCGTTGTCCAGCCGGGGGAGAATATTGCTGACTTTAATGATGCATTGAACACTCTTCATGGCTCTTTGTCGTACCTGTATAATAATCAGAACGGCACTCGCTTTTGGTATGATACGAAGCCCACACTTAGAAAAACCTCTGAAGATCGAGCTTCACAGGTCTCTGATGAAGACGTAGTGGTGGAGATTGAAACAAGGCTTAGAAAGCTGCGCAGAGAGAATCCGTTCTCCGGCCTGCATATCTGTCCGGTATCTTCTAACGACATCCCGGATGAACAGAATGCAAGATTGGTCATCCTCCGGCCGGAAGACAGCTTCAGACGTGCCAACGGGAAAGACAGCGGCAAAGCTCTGACTACGGTTGTAGAATTCTTGAATACGCGAGGAGCTTCCCCTCGTGTGTATCGGAATATGCTTGCTTTTGTTGCCCCTGACCAGGATAAGCTCCGTGACCTCCAGACCGAAGTGAAGCGATTTATCGCATGGAAATCGATTCTTTCTGATAAGGACGATTTGAATCTGGACGGAGGACAGCTCCGGGAGGCGGACAGCAGCTTGAATCGGAGCAATTCGTCTGTGGAGACACGGATTAAAGAGACCTACTGCTGGCTGTTGGTGCCGTATATCGACCAGTATGAGGATATTAAGACTATCCAGTGGGAAATCAGCAATCTTGGCGGCGGCGATGATGAGATTGTCTCCAAAGCCACAAAGAAGATGATTCAGGGCGAGCAAATCATTACCACTTGGGCACCGGCATTGCTGAAAATGAGTTTGGATGAGCTACTCTGGAAAGATTCTGACGATATTGCTATCAAGAAGCTGTGGGAGTATCTCTGCACCTACTGCTATCTGCCGAGGCTTGCTAACTATTCCGTCTTGGAGGATGCTATTGCGAAGGGCGTCCACTCTACGGAATTCTTCGGCATCGCCGCCGGTTATACTGGCGAACGTTACATTGACCTGAAACTGAATGAGACGGTATTCTCCATTAACCAGTCAGATTTGCTGGTCAAGCCGTCTGTTGCCATGAAGCAGATTATGGAGGAGCGGAAGTCGTTTAAATCGGACAATGGCGGTATGTCTGATGATAGAGATAGTTCGAATGATGCTGGCGGCGCCAATGGTGATCAAGGGCAGCCTCACTCGGGTGGAGGGACTGAAAAGTCTGGAGATGGCTCTGGTACTACTGCAGCTCCGAGGAATACACGTTTTTTTATGTCTGCAAAGTTAGACAACACTCGCGTAAATAAGAATGTGAATGATTATCTCACAGAAGTAATTCAGCACCTGATGAGTGTTGACGGCGCGGAAGTTGAGCTAACACTAGAAGTAAGTGTGAATGCTCCGGGCGGTATCCCGGCTACGACTGTTAGGACGGTGTCCGAGAACTGCCGTACGCTAAAGATTCAAAATTTTGGGTTTGAGGATAATTGATACAAGGAGAACCAGTCTGCATTTCTGGCTGGTTCCCATTTATACGCTTGCTTTCAAGAATGTATCGAATACCAAAACGTATTAGTTTATCGTAGATTAAATCTAAGCTGACATTTTGCAGGATTCCTTTCTTAAAAAGAGATGTTATCTCTTATAGTTCAAAAAATGACCATAAGAGATCGAGCAAATTAAGCAGGAAGACTACTTTATCTAATCTTCTATTATTACAAAAGATAAAAAAATCAAAAAATAATTCGTAATTCTAGGAGGTATGAAAATGGCTGGTAAAGTAAATTTAAAATATGGGCTGGTAAATCCGAAATATATGTTTCCTGAAGTGACATACGAAACCTACTTAGTGGATATTTTAAATGTATCACATTATTTCTATTCAAAACGTCGCTTGGGAGAACGATTCAAATTGATTAAAGAGCAAGCACATAGTGAATGCGATGCAAGTTCTTCTTTATACCAATTAGATTTTAAGATTCTTGTATCAGAGGATGTAATGAATGCCTTGAGCAAAAACAAACCGCAAGTTGATTGCAGTTATAGGAAACAAGGATTTATTTTTTCTAAATCTCCAGAAAAAGAAGTACCTGTACCGGCAGATAATATATTAAATGACATAATGGAGTGTACTAACGATGATATAGAGAAGGAAACATATAAAAATAGGACGATCAAAAATCTGATTAAGAATTTGAAAAAGGAGAAGAATCTATTTTTATATTATCCATATGAATTTCCTTGTAATCCGGGATGTTTATTTCTTGCCAGTGAATTAACAGCAGTGTTTAAAACAGTACTGTTGTATCGGAAGAAGATTTGTCCTTCTTATGACACATTTATTTGTATTAAAGTGGAAAGATCTTTTTTGATTTATGAATGGATAAAAGAGAAATTTATTCATTGTGATACTGTTGATGAAGTATTATGTACGAATTATAAAGAATTTAAAAAATATTTGATATATTAAAGGAAGGGTCATTGGAATAATATAGGGTAGACTCAATGAAAAATGTAGGAGGGCACAGTTGTGCTCTCCTCTCTTACTCTTTCGCTTAAATTTTCAAAGAGCTTAAATCGCCTCCTCCCCAAATTCCTTCCGAATCTTGGCACACAACCTCTCCCACGATGCCTGACGTTCTTCTGGTGTTTCATCCGGAAGTTCTGTGCCGGGACAGCGCTCATTCACTTCTTTTTCAAGTTTTTGTCCATAAACGTCAGTGAAATCCGGATATTCTTTAAGGAGCCGATAAAAAGTTTTGTCAGCAGCGGAGCCAAGCTCGTTGCAGCGTTCAAGAATAGATTCAAAGATTTCCTGTGTCATGGGTATTTGCTGATCCATGGCTGCGGTCTGTTCATCGGTAAACGCGAATGTTTCAAGAAGAAAACTTTTCAGATTTTCCATTTGCTCATTGGTCAAATCCATATGGCGCACCTTCCTTTTGTACTGGATGACAAATTTCCTGTTCCAGATGAAACCGTCCTGGAGATATAAAAAAAGAGCAGTTCATCTGATTGGCTTATCAGAAACTGCTCCTACTGAAAAGTGCGTATGATTTTCATCAGTCTTTCACGTTCTTCCGGGGTCAGCCCGTTCCACGTTTCAATGATTTCTCTTTGTTCGGCAGTCAGATCCGGAGGATTCTCATCTTTTGCGAAAAACTGTGCCAATGAAATATTCAGAGCGGCACATATCTTCTCAATGGTCTGAATCGTTGGTACATTTTCTCCCTTAATGATTCGTGACAGGACAGTCTGCGTCACTCCGGTCATTTGCGAGAGGCGGTACTTGGTGATCTGTTGCTTATCGCACAGTTCTTTTATTCTCGGCCCAATAAAATCAGTTGCAGCTGCCTGAGCATTCTCCGGCATTGCGGGATTTTCAAGCTCACCTGACAAGTACAATCACCTTCCTTCTGCTTTTATACTGGTCTTATTTTACCTGTAAAGCAGAAGATTTATTAGACTAATTAGAAGGTATTATATAATATCTAGTTAGGGAGTGTTGGGGCAAAATAAAAGGGGTACAGTAGACAGTTCTGATGCCCTTAATCCTAATTCTACTATTATCCCCTATATAATTGCAACAGGATTTCACTAGAAAATGTGTACTTTTTTAACAGACAGAGACTAGACTCTGACATGGCTTGACGTTATAGGCTATTTCTGGCGGCCCGAAAATCAATTCCTGCCTTCGCTGCCTGTGCCAACTGGTCTTTCCGCTCAATCTGATAGACCCGGTTTCCACGCTTAAACTTGGCTCCGGTCTGCTTGAAATGAAAGCTGACATTGTACTCCACGCACTGCATCATGGTATTCAGGATCCAGGCATAATCGCAGATTCTGGCTTCTTCGCCTGATTCCCCGCCGCAGGTCACTTCCTCGATACAGTCGTGATACTGTGCCAGATAAGGCTGGATATCGATGGATTCCAGCATCGGCTCATGGATAATGGATTTGTGACGGATTGGCAGTTCCAGAAACAGAGGCAGCCGTTTATCTGCCATGCGCTGATTCTCACAAGTACAGCAGATATATACGTTTTCATAGCCATCGCCCCAGTCATCCGGCAAGCTGACGGTGAAGCGCTCCGGACGTTTGGTAACAAAGAAAAAATCCAAATCTGACCGTTCTTTCATCATTGCCCAGGCATCCGGACGCCATTCATCGGCATTGGGATGAAAGAAATCCGACGTAAAGCAGGTATATACAAAATCACCGTCTGGCTGGAGCTTATACTCTCCCTTCCGGTTCTTCTTTACAGGCAAATTGAAAGAGGCCGTTTTGGAGACGACAGAGGCATCCTTGCCAAACTCTGCATCCCGACGATACACATAACAGTGATAACAACCTGGACTGATCTTCGTGCAGCCATGCCAGGGATTCCATGTAGACATTTCAAAAGCCTCCTTCAGTCAAAAGCCGGAACATCCGTCTGTTGTTCCAGATTTTTCAGAAAATCTCCGTTTGCCGTTATGGGAGATTCCACTTTGTAACCACGCCGCTTCAGGATGCGGAATTTGAAATCAAGCAGCTCGAATGGAACGTATAATGTCTTTGCCGCCTGAAAGAAGAACATATCGTCATTCAGCACTTCCAAAACGGCTTCGTCCGGCAGAAGCAGCTCTGAGGCGAAGACATTTGCCTCGTATTCTTTCCGGTCTGTAGTGTCGAACAAAGTGACTTCATGGAAAGCAGCGCCGGAAGAGCCAGAGTGCAGAATGCAGTGTCCCAGCTCATGGGCCAGTACCACTTTCTGAAGAATATCCGGCAGATCGCTGTTGATGGTGATATGCTTTTTTCGACGGTGAATCAGAAAAAATCCTTTGCAGCAGCCCTCAAACAATCCCATGGGCTCCCGTGATACAAGGATTTTCATTTGTTCTGCCAGTCTCTCAGGGTCGTTCTCATCATACTTCTTCTTTAATCGTTTTGCGGCGTCTGAAATCTGTTCAATGGTCAATCGAAATCACATCCTCCCCGTGTACAAGCACCAAACAATAAAACCTTCAGAGCAGCTTATCACACAAGCTGTTCCATAAACCGGACTACTGCTCGACGGGAGCAGACTTTTTCTTCCGGCCATAGGTCTCCCGGGCCGCTTCCTTACACTCAAGGTATGCTTTCATCACTGCTTGAAAGTAGGCGTCCTTGGCTTCCTCACTGATGGTTCCTCCGGCGAAAAGCGCCTGATTCTCCCGGAGCATTTCCTCCAGATCAAGGGATTCGCGCCGCCCGCCCTTCTGCCGCATTTCCTCTACATAGTCCATACGATCCATACCATAGCCGGGATCTTCAATTTCATCATTCTTCAGATATTCGGTGGAAACTCCGAGAGCCTTTGCCAGTTTGTACAGCTGCGCAGCCTGCGGGAAACGCTTGCCGCATTCATAGTAGGTGAGCGTGCGCACTCCGATTCCTGCTTTGTCTGCAAGCTCCTGCTGGCTGAGGCCGAGCTGTCCACGGTGTTCCCTGACTTTTTCCGTAAAGGGTTTCATGCGATTGCCTCCATTCTGTAAGATATTGTGCGTGTTCTTGCGGATTAGATATTGACAATCCGGCTGATTCTTGCTAGAATACGAATCAAACAAACGTATGTTCTGGCAACTATATGCACATTATAGATGCTGAAAGCAGGGATGTCAAGTAATAATCGTGCTGAAAATTGCGGAATTATGCGGATAGATACGAGAAAGAGGTGGAAGAATGGACAGGGTGATACTCCACTCAGATATGAATAACTGCTATGCCAGTATTGAACTTCTTCATCATCCGGAGCTGCGCGGCAGACCTCTTGCTGTCGGGGGAGATCCAGAAGCCAGACACGGCATTGTACTTGCGAAGGATCAGCTGGCGAAAAAAGCAGGGGTAAAGACTGGCATGGCGCTCTGGCAGGCCAGGGAGGTCTGCCCGGAGATTCAGTTTGTTCCGCCGCGTATGGATTTATATCTGCGGTTTTCCCGGCTGGCACATGAAATCTATGGAGAATATACCGATACGCAGGAGGCCTTTGGGGTGGATGAAAGCTGGCTGGATGTGACAGGCAGCTGTTCCCTGAAGGGCGATGGTATGACCATCGCAGCGGAAATTAGCCGCCGGATCAAGTTTGAGCTGGGAATTACCGTCAGCATCGGCGTTTCTTGGAATAAAATTTTTGCTAAACTCGGTTCCGACTATAAGAAACCAGACGCCATTACTGAAATCAGCAGGGATAATTACAGACATATTGTCTGGCCGCTTCCGGCGGAAGATCTGCTTTTTGTCGGTCCGGCCACAAAGAGAAAGCTGCACGATTATGGAATCCGCACCATCGGGAATCTGGCTGAGGCAGATCCGGGCATTCTGAGCCGCAGACTTGGAAAAGTGGCTTATATACTTCATGCTTTTGCCAATGGCGAGGATCAGACTCCGGTCAGCAAGGAAAATACATCCGCTCCCATTAAGAGCATTGGAAACAGTACCACCACGCCCAGAGATCTGGTAAATGAATCGGATGTAGCGATTGTTGTATATCTTCTGGCAGAGAGTGTTGCGGCCCGGCTTCGTGATAATCATTTTAAAGGTGATGTGGTGGAAATCTCCATCCGAGATAAAGATTTGTACAGCTTTACCCGCCAGCATAAAATTTCAATGCCCACTAATATTACCAGTGAGATTGCCGCTGTAGCTATGAGGCTGTTCCGGGAACACTATCAATGGGAGAAGCCGATCCGGAGCATGGGCGTCCGTGTGTCGGATCTGGTTCTGGAGGACTGCCCGGTACAGCTTGACCTGTTCATCAGCCAGGAGCAGCGCGAGAAACAGCACCGCGTGGATGTGGCGGTGGACACGATCCGGAGAAGGTTTGGATTCTATGCGATTCAGCGGGGACTGATGTACACAGACCGCAAATTAGCCGTATTGAACGCGAAGGAGGATAATATCGTCCATCCTCACGGATATATGGAAAGAGGAAACAGAACTGGCGCATATGCCGGATAACTGTACCAGAAACGAGGTGTAAGCGATGGAGGAACAGAAAAGCTGCAAAGTATATGTAGATGTAGGGGTAGAGTTTACTGCCGAAGGAAAGATGCGCCCTTCCTGGATACGCTGGACGGACGGGCATATATTTCAGATTGACCGGATAAAACAGATCTGCAGAGCGGCCAGCCGGAAGGCAGGAGGCGTGGGACTGCGGTATACGGTAATCATCAGCGGACAGGAGTCTCAGCTGTATTATGAAGAAAACTATAAATGGTTTGTGGAAGCAAAACATCCGCAGTGAAGATGAATGAGATTATTTTCTAACGCTGTCTTGGGAAGCAAAGGCAGCCGATACAGATAGAGAACCAGCAGCGCAGCTTCGCGCGACGGAACTTGCTGGTTACATACTGCGTGTCCCCCGATTTCCTTTCCCTTTATCGGGCCAGCACGCTTAGAAAGGATTTTATAAGATGAACGAATGATGAAGGGAGATTAAAAAATGAGCCGCAAAAATACACAGACATTAAACAGCATCCGGAGACTGTGCCGGATGCAGGAGCTGGATGAAAAAACACTGTATGACCGTTCCAAACTGATTTTATCCGCATACCGGGATATCTGCTGGTCAACGGCGGGACGGGCTGATCAGGTGCGTGAGGATCTGATTTGCTACTGTGGTTCCCAGCTGGATGACGCATTGATTTATCTGGAAACCTTCGCGCCGGATGAAGCCAGGGAACATTTTGAAGAACGGATAAAGACTCTGTTTGAGACACGCTGGATGATCGAACTGGTGGAAGATACTATGGTGCGGGTCAGAGACTATCCCTGTAACGGGAATCTGTACTGCGAGATTCTTTCCAAATGCTATCTAACCTGCTTTAAATACAGGGAGCCGGAGCTTTTGGAAATTTTAAACATGGAGCGCAGTACCTTTTACGACAAGAAAAAAGAAGCGATACTGGTATTCGGACTGTCTCTGTGGGGAACATCCATACCAAAGCTAAAAGGGTTTCTTGGACGTACAGATGAAGAAGCGGAGTTTTGTGAAAGCGGCTATGAATACAGCTGCATAGAAGAATCAGGCCGATAAAAGTCCGACTTTTTCCCGATAAATACCCGATGAAAGTCCGATGGAATCCCTACTGAAAGTCCGACTTTGGTTCTGCTATGATTGCTATGCTGGCAGAAGTACGGTATAGCAGTCAGGATAATTGAATAGATAAATTTCAGCCTTGTGCCTTTGACGGGTGCAGGGCTTTTTTTATGCCGTCTGCCAGACATTCGGCACAGATGAGAGTCAGAGGTGAGTAAGCCTCCGGCTCTTTTTCTGTGCCTGCGAAGGAGGGCTGGCAGGTGCAGAGACGGCGCTGGTATAACGCCAGATACCCGTGATCTCCGGTTTTGAACCAACCATTCAAAACCACGGAAAGGAGATCGCAGATATGGCGAAAACAATTTATCTGGTAAAAAAGAACTCGGAAAGCAAAAAAGAAAATACAGAATGGATGCAGATGAGCGGAGAAGAATTTTATCGTTTTACCCATTCGGAGGAAGGAAAAGGAAGGTATTTCATTCATTTGACAGATGATGTTGGATATGAGGCAGATGAGATTTACATTGAGGCAGGATATGAAGAATATCAGGACTGGTATAAGGAAGCCCGCCGCCATCGGTATCTTGCTGACTGTGCGAAAGATACCACGATTATCTCATCGGATGTTCCGGTGACTGGAGGAGAAGGACTGCTGCTGATTGATACAATTCAGGATGATGGTTTCTCAACAGAAGAAGTGATTGCGAGAAAAGAGATGCTCAAAAAGCTGTATGAAGCAATGGCTTCATTGTCATCTGATGAAATGACAATTATTCAGACTCTGTATTTTTCGGGGCGTATCGTAACCGAAGCGGAAGCCGGAAAAAGTCTTGGAATGTCACAGCAGGCATTCCATTATCGAAAAAAGAAAATTTTTTCTAAATTAGCAAAATTTCTTTTTGTTAAATCTTAAAAAGTTGCCCAATAGGAGGGGTGAAGGGACAAACTTCACTTCTCCAGGCCCTGGGCCTGATGAACGTATTTTGTTCTTTCAACGCAGATTGAAAAGAAAATACGCATTCATCAGGTACAGTCCTGTGATGTGGAGCTACATCCAGTGGTACGCCATGAGCCTGCAAGGGGGAGCGGTTAATGCCAGCTGGTAAGTGCCGGATAGCTTCCGGCATGGCGATGATTCAGCACAGGGATAATGAGACTTCCGTCCAGCCACAGCCCCGCGCGAAGCGGGAACACGCAATGGGGGCGGCCCGGCGAGAACCGCGGGGAGGTTAGATGCCTATGGAGCCGAAAGCATCCGGCCGCCTGGTGATTTCCCATGTATCGGGGTGTCGGGGACAAATAGATACAGACGCAAAAAAATATCTTTAAGATGCGGAGACTGGCCTGGTGTCAGCCTCCGCTTTTACATATCGCGAAGGAGGATAAAGATTATGAGATATGAAGATTTGGTTTATCACAAAGGCGACATATACATTGCAGAGCTGGGCGAGAATTTTGGCCATGAGCAGAGCGGCACACGTCCGGTGATTATCATGCAAAATGATGTGGGAAATTACTTTTCCCCCACGGTGACGATTGTTCCGCTCACTTCAAAAGACAAGAAGCCTGGACAGCCTACCCATTATCGGCTGGATATGAAAAAGTATCCGTTTCTCACATCATCATCCACGGCCCTCTGTGAATCGCCTAGAACACTGGATAAACGGCTGCTGAAAAAATACCTTGGAAGGATTGATAAAGCGGATTTGGCTAAGGTGGATGATGCTTTGGCGGCGCATATTGGCTATCGGATTCCGGATGCTGTGGATACGCCCTGAGCCGCTGGCATATTTTCCGAAAATTAACAATAGTTATGAGATAAGAGAATGAAGGTGGTGTATGGGGTTGATAACGGAGGAAAGGAAAAACACTGCTTCTCAGGTGTTGGACAAGTCTGAATTGACAGAACTGTCCTCTGTCAGAGTCCGGGAGAATGGCCAAAAGCAGCCGGATCTGGAGGATTTAAGGAGACAGACAAAGAATCTGTACTGCTATCGCGTAGGCAATGTGGTTGTGGAATTTGATTATCTCCATAACGGCAGAACGGTCAATGACCTGTTTGCGCTGATGGTTCAGGCCGGCATGTGACATCATTGAGTGAAAACGGAATCCCCAATATACTGTAAGTGACCTGAAAACAGGCAAAGCGGCGGCTGCCTGCCCGCAGCCGCCACCTGCAGTATTTCTCTGATAATTTTGAGAAAGGAGCGGATGTATATGTTACAGAAACGGCTGGAACGATACGACACGGCTCTTTACCTGAGATTATCGAAGGAAGACGGGGATGTGGCGTCAGGTTCCAAAAATGAAAGCAACAGTATTGCAAATCAGAAAAGCCTGATTATGGATTATTTACAGTCAAGACCGGAATTCCGGGTCGTATCCATTCGTGAGGACGATGGTTTTTCGGGTACGGATTTCAACCGTCCAGCGTTTCAGGCCATGATGGAAGATGTAAAGAAGGGAGTGATTAACTGCATTATCGTAAAGGATCTGTCCAGGTTTGGCAGGAATTACATTGAGGTTGGGCGTTATCTGGAAAAGCTGTTTCCCATGCTGGGTATCCGGTTTATCGCAGTAAATGATAATTATGACAGCCTGGAAGCAGACACAGCTCATGATATTGTGGTTCCCTTTAAGAATCTGATCAATGATTCCTACTGCCGGGATTTATCCGTAAAAATCAGAAGTCACTTGGCCATTAAAAGAAAGAACGGCGAATTTATCGGAGCGTTCGCCTGCTACGGCTATCTGAAAGATGAGAACAACCGAAATCAGCTGGTTGTGGATACATACGCAGGACAAGTCGTAAAGGACATCTTTCGTATGAAAATAAATGGCATGAGCCAATACCGGATCGCAGACGCGCTGAATGAGCAGGGAATCCTTTCGCCGATGGAGTACAAAAAATATCTGGGAAGTCATTTTGAATCTTCCTTCAAAGTGAATCCGAAGGCTGTCTGGACGGCAAAGGCAGTAACCAGAATTCTGACCAACGAGGTTTATACCGGAGTGCTGGTACAGGGAAAACAGACGACGCCGAACCATAAGGTCAAGGTACGCCAGGAGGTGGATGAGACTGACTGGATTCGGGTTGAGAATGCCCATGAAAGTCTGATTGACCGCGTTCTGTTTGATATCGTTCAGAATCTTATGGGCCGTGATACCCGTACTTCTCCCAACGAAACACAGGTATTTCCCCTCTCCGGTCTGGTCTATTGCGGTGACTGCGGCCATCCCATGGTCCGAAAAATCAGCCGCTATACAAAAAAGGAGAAGGCAGATACCGCACAGACCTACGGATATTTTCTCTGTTCTGAAAAATGCGGAAAAGGTGGATGCAGCTGGCACAGAATCAGCGAGAATGACCTTATGGGAGCGGTTCTCGGAGCGGTGAACCTGCATATTCAGAAGGTGCTGGATGTGCAGGAAGCGCTGAAGCAGATTGAAAATGCTCCATCGCGGCAGCTGATGATACAAAAATATCTGGAGAGACTGTCCATGAAAGAAGAAGAACGCAAAAAGGCCGAACGGCTGAAAATCGGAATTTATGAGGACCTAAAGGATGGCCTTCTGGATAAGGAAGAATACCAGAAGCTGAAAGCGGAGTTTGACAGCCGGATTGCTGAGGTGGATGCCGCAGTGAAAGAACTGAAACGGCAGATTGCAGGGCTGGAAGGAAGCCGCTCCGCCAATGCTCCATGGATGAATTATTTTCAGCAGTTTGGCCGTCTGGAACAGCTGACACGCTGGGCGGCTGCCATCATCATCAACAAGATTCTGGTCTACGAAGATAACCGAATTAAAATCACATTCAATTTCGAGGCAGATCTGAACCGGATTCAGGAGATACTATCCGCAGCGGAGGAACATAAGAAGGAGGCAAACTGATGGCACGAAAGAAAAGGCTGGATGTCAATGCGGTACTGGAGCAGAAATGCGCTGGATTCGGGCTTCAGGAAGAACAAAGCATTTATCACACGGCGGGGTATATCCGGCTTTCTGTAGAAGACAGCGGAAAAACAGACGGTTACAGTCTGGAAAATCAGGAAAAGCTGGTGAAGGATTTTATAGCGGAACAGCAGGATATGCGGCTGTATCGGCTGTATATTGATAACGGCGCGACAGGGACTGTGTTTGAACGTCCGGCATTTGATGAAATGATGCAGGATATGAAGGATGGGAAAATCAACTGCATCGTGGTAAAGGATCTCTCACGCCTTGGCAGAAATTATCTGGAAGCCGGGAACTATCTGGAGCAGATTTTCCCGTTTTTCCGGGTGCGTTTTATCTCTATCACAGACGGGTATGACAGCAATTCCCCTGATGTGACGGATGAATCTCTGATTATCCCGCTGAAAAATATTATCAATGAAGGATACGCGAAGGACATTTCACAGAAAATCACTACTTCCTTTGAGGCTCGGAAAAAGCAGGGACAGTTTATGGGAAAATATCCGGTGTATGGATACCTGAAGGATCCGGAAAACAAAAATCATCTGATTGTCAATCCGGAAACCTGCGGCATTGTGAAGCGAATTTTTCAGATGCGGGATTCCGGTATGGCCCTGGGAGCGATTGCCAGCCAGCTGAATGAGGAGGGCATCCCCTCTCCCGCCCGCTACCTCTGGATAAAAGGTATTTCAAAAGAAGAAAGACACAAGGATTCCTATTGGGACAGAATCAATGTGAAACGGCTGCTGACAAACAAAATGTATCTGGGAATGCTGGTCTATGGAAAAGAAAGGACATCCTTTGCCAGAGGAATCAAGCGGCAGCGTGTTCCAGAATCGGAATGGAAATACGTTCCCAATGCCCATGAGGCGATTATTGATCAGGAATTATTTGATTCTGTTCAGAGAAAGCTGGAAGGCGCGAAACAGGATTTTTTCAAAATGACGGGAATCAATGAGGATTATCAGCCGGAAAATCTCTTCCGTGGCCGGATTCACTGTTCTGACTGCGGCAGAGCCATGAAGATGACAAAATTTGTGACAACCAGGAAGGACGGGAGCATTGACCGTTACGCATTATATGAATGCTGCCGGAGAAAGCAGCTGTATGATCTCTCCTGCCCGCAGAGGAGTATTCGTAAAGCCATCGTTGATAAAACGGTGGAAGAAGCTATTCGCTTCCACATTCGTACTTTTCTCGACACAGAGCAGGTAATAGCTAAATTAAACCGTTCCCCAAAAGGCAGGGCTGCCGCTTCCAATATACAGAACCGTATCCGGGAAAAACAGCGCCGTATAACCAAAATTGAACGGCTCAGCACAGGGATCTATGAAGACTATCGGGAAGGGATTCTGAACGAAGAGGAATATCTGGCGATTCGGAGGCAGTACGGAGCAGAAAAAGAAGAGCTGCTGAAAGAAGTGGATGCGCTTATGCAGGCGGAGACGGAGCATGAGGCTGACTATCACAGTACCGGCTCTTTGGCGGATATCGTCAGAAAATATGCGGAGTTTCAGGAATTAAACCGTGAGATTGTGGAAGCCTTTATTGCCGATATCCAGGTACATACTGACTCTCATCTGGCCATTACCTTCGCCTTTGAGGATGAGTTTCAGCGGCTGATCGATATGGCAGAGCAACGCAGAAGGGAGACAGTATGAGACAAAAGACACTGGCGCTCTATATCCGGCTTTCAAAAGAAGACGATGATGTGGGGCTTTCCTCTGAAAAAGAGGAAAGCAACAGCATTACCAACCAGAGAATGCTTCTGTATGATTATCTGAAATCCCATCCGGAATTTCAGGATTACCGGATTATAGAAAAATGCGACGACGGCTACAGCGGAAAAAAGTTTGACCGCCCTCAGTTCGTCGAGCTGATGGAGCTGGTAAGGCAGCGGGAAGTGGATTGTATTCTTGTAAAGGATTTTTCCAGATTTGGCAGAGACTATATTGAAATCGGGGATTATCTGGAACAGCTCTTCCCCTTCCTGGGAGTACGGTTCATTGCGGTGAACGACAGGTATGACAGCCAGGAAGGCGGGAAACAGACGGCAGGGCTGGAAGTGGCGTTCAAAAATTTTATCTATGACTTTTACAGCCGGGATACTTCCAAAAAGATACGGAATGTCCGAAACAAGATGGCAAAGGCAGGCCAGTTCGCCAGCGCAAACGCACCTTACGGCTACCTAAAATCAGCGGAGGATAAGCATAAGCTAGTGATCGACGAGGAAGCGGCTGTTGTGGTTCGGGAGATTTTCCAGCTGCGGCTCTCTGGTCTTTCCGGAAACAAAATCGCTGCCATCCTGAACGAAAGGGCAATTCCCTCTCCGGCTCAATACGCTCTGAATCATAGACGTGGAATGGACTGGAGGCGGGTGAACCAGAAAACCGCATGGGATCCGGCTAAAGTGCTGGCAATTTTAAGGGATGAGCGGTATGCTGGAAACATGGTATCTCTCCGCAGAACACTGAACGGGATCTACGGAGTGGATACTCCGGTGGAAAAGGAAGAATGGATTCGGGTAGAGAATACACATGAAGCCATTGTATCCTATGAGGATTTCATAAGGGTTCAGGACACTTTCCTGATATACCGGAAAAGCCAGCCGGATGTTATACAGAAGTATAATGCTTTTACCTGCGCTTACTGTGGAAGGAAGCTGTCATACAGCAGAGACAGGAAAAAACTGATTTGCCGATATGGGGAGACCAATCCGGCGGCGTCCTGTTATAAGGCGGCTTATCCGGAAGCACAGCTGAGAGGCGCAGTGCTGGACAGCCTGAAATGGCATTTTGAACACTTTGTCAGATGGGAAGAACTGAAAGCCCATGCTGATCAGCGAGAGCAGGCTAAGTTGGATACCTCCGGGCTGGAAAAGCAAATTGACACACAGGAAAAGGTAAAGACAATCCTCTATGAAAAGTATCGGGACGGCAGGTTAAGCCGTGAGGAATACATTGTAGAGAGAAACCGGGTGAATCTTCTGCTGGAAGAATACAGGGGACGGCTGGAGCAGATTCGACTGGAGCGGGAAGCCAGAGAATGCGGAGAGACAAAACTCAGTGAATTTTCCTGCCTGGTTCAGAAGTACAGATATGCGGAAACGCTGACCAAAGAGTTGGAACAGAGATTTGTAGAGAAGGTTCTGGTATTTGACACGGAACACATCAAGATAACCTGGAAATTTGAGGATGTGTTCGCCGCAATCGAGGCGATGGAGTAACAGCCCAAAGTGCTGATACTCCGGAACCTCAAAATTTTTTATTCCTAATGAGACACCAGCAGATGTCACCGAACGGCTCCTCCAGATCAACCCCTCTCTTGCGGCCAGGGCCAGAGTGGTGCTGGACGTAAACAAATCAGAACGGCATATCCGGGGCGGACTGGCTACCAGGGAGAAATATCTTCATCAACATGAGTAAAACGGGAAAATGTAAAACGGAGGTAGATTGTGCAGAGACTGTGCAGCTGCTTCCGTTTTTTGTGAGAAATCTGAAATGACCTGGCATCATGACATTATGGTATGTGCAAAAATTGTACAGTAAGCGCTAAATAATTGACCGGATAGCAATGAATCGGATTTTATGAGATACTTCAGATACTTGGAGTAATT
>ERZ1643251.529-NODE-529-length-53745-cov-13.876159_pt1 | contig 53745 bp, 45 predicted proteins | sample MGYA00579261_ERZ1643251 | MGnify/ENA primary metagenome ERZ1643251 (study PRJEB29033, sample SAMEA4952267) | chicken gut metagenome | biome: Broiler Chicken; feature: Gastrointestinal Tract; material: Caecum | place: Ireland | collected 2018 | study: Broiler...
AGGCGAAGGGGGAGGTGCGGTTGCGGTCGGTGGTGTCCTTGCTGAACTTGGGCAGCACATCCACGCCCAGGTCCATCTTCATCTTGACCGGCCCCGCGTAGGGCGAATCGGTGCATACGGCGTCGATGACGGCCTCCAGCTCCTCGCCCACAAAGATCGAGATGATGGCCGGCGGGGCTTCGTTCGCGCCCAGGCGGTGGTCGTTGCCCGGCGTGGCCACCGAGGTGCGCAGCAGGTCGGCGTATTCGTCCACCGCCTTGATGACGGCGGCCAGGAAGACCATGAACTGCAGGTTTTCCATCGGGGTGTCGCCGGGGTCCAGCAGGTTTTCGCCGCCGGCGGTCAGCGACCAGTTGTTGTGCTTGCCGCTGCCGTTGACCCCCTCGAAGGGCTTTTCGTGCAGCAGGCAGACTAGCCCGTGCTTGGCGGCCACCTTCTGCAGGATCTCCATGGTCACCAGGTTGTGGTCGATGGCCACGTTGGTGGTGTCAAAGATGGGGGCCAGTTCATGCTGGCCGGGGGCCACCTCGTTGTGCTTGGTGCGGGCAGGCACGCCCAGCTTCCACAGTTCTTCGTCCAGGTCCTTGTAGAACTCGCTGACGATGGGGCGCAGGGTGCCGAAGTAGTGTTCCTCCAGCTCCTGGCCCTTGGAGGGGGCGGAGCCGAACAGGGTGCGGCCGGTCAGCACCAGGTCCAGGCGCTTGTTGTAATCCTCCTTGCGGATCAGGAAGAACTCCTGCTCGGGGCCGACGGTGGTGCTGACCCGCTCCACATCCTTGCCGAACAGCTTCAGCACCTGGCAGGCCTGGTCCGAGATGGCCTGCATCGAGCGCAGCAGCGGGGTCTTTTTGTCCAGCGCCTCGCCGGTGTAGGAGCAGAACGCCGTCGGGATGCACAGCACCTCATCCTTCACAAAGGCGTAGCTGGTCGGGTCCCAGGCGGTGTAGCCGCGGGCCTCGGCCGTCGCGCGCAGGCCGCCGGAGGGGAAGGACGAAGCGTCCGGCTCGCCCTTGATCAGCTCTTTGCCGGAAAACTCCATGATGGCGGTGCCGTCCGGCTGCGGGCTGACAAAGCCGTCGTGCTTTTCGCTCGTGATGCCGGTCAGCGGCTGGAACCAGTGGGTATAGTGGGTCGCACCCTGCTCGATGGCCCAGCGCTTCATGACGCTGGCCACAACGTTGGCCACGTCAATGTCCAGCGGCTGGCCTTTCTCAATGGTCGCCTTCAGGCTCTTGTAGGTCGAACTGGGCAGGCGTTCACGCATTTCGTGTTCGTTGAACACCTTGCTGCCGTAGATCTCCATAACGGTTGCTGCCATAATCCGGTACTCCTTTCTCTGCGCCCACCCCTGGGCGGACAAACAAAAAAGCGCTGCGAACTTGATCGCAGCGCCCTTGCTGTATGACCATATTATACGGGTCCGCACGCCAAATTGCAACTGGCGGTTTGACGAAAGTGCCTGCGCCAAACCGGCAAAAACTGTCGCTTTTGCAAGGCAAACCCGCCGCCGGGGCGGCGGCGCGGCGAAAAATGCCGGGACCAACAGCACGAAACGCCCGGCTGCGTGTTAGCTTGACGGGGCAACCGCCGCCCTGCGGCGGCGGATGTACACGCCCGTGCAGGCAAGGATGCACGCCAGGCTGACGAGGTCCGCCGCGCGCCAGAACCAGAACCCGGCAAACCGCACCGTCACCGTGCCGCTGTACCCGGCGGGCAGCGTGACGGCCAGATAGCCCTGCTGCCGCCCCAGTACCGCGCCGCTGCCGGTTTCGGTCAGCGCATAGCCTGGGTAGGCGTACAGCGGCAGCAGCACCGTGGCCTCGCTGCCGGTTGTGTTCTCGGCCGTGAACTGGACCGACAGAGCCCCGCGCACAACGTCCGCCGTGGCGACGCCTTCGGGGGCGGACAGCTCCAGCCCGTCGTAGTCCGTTGTTCCGTCGTCGGGCAGGTCATAGGGCATATACTCGCCCCCCGCGACCTGGTCCTCCTTGATGCCGAAGCTGCCCAGGCTCATATAGTTCAGGACCGGGCTGGTCGTGCAGGTCTCATACAGCAGGTATCCGGCCGGGATCACGGTCAAAAGCAGCGCCGCCGCCCCGGCCAGCCGCGCCCAGTCGGGGCGCTTGGCCTTATACAGCAGCAGCCCGCAGCAGGTCGCCAGCACCAGCAGCACGGTGGCCGGCGCCAGGAAGCGCCACACATACTGCAGCTTGCCCAGCAGCGAGGACAGCGCCTGGCTCAGCGGGTCCTGACGCAGCGAGAGCGCATACCAGGGGAACAGGTCGCTGGCCAGGTAAACGCACAGCGCGCCGAACCCCAGCGCCCAGCCGCCCAGCCGCAGCCCGCCGCGGTCGGCGCCGCGCACGGCGGGGTCCAGCAGCGCCAGCAGGAAGAGCCCTGCGCCCAGGCCCAGCACCGTGCCCAGCGAAAGCGGCATCTCGCCGGTCATGCCGTTGATCAGCGGGTTCGCATACCCCAGCCCGGAACCGGCGTCCATTTCGCCGCCGCCGAACATGGTGAACATCTGCGCGGGCCAGGCGGCGCTGTTGTACAAACTCAGCGCGTTGTACCGCCCGCTGATGAAGCAGGCCCCGGTCAGCATATACTGCAAAAGCGGAACAAGGAACCACAAGTTCCAGCCCAGCCCCGCCGCGGCCGCCTTGCACAGGCTCAGAAAAACCGGTTTGCGGAAAGTCCGCCGCGCCGCCGCCAGGCAGAACACAAAACACAGCACCCCGGCCATCATCGTGGTCAGCAGGTGGGTCTGCAGCAGCCCCGTAAAGCCGATGGCCAGCGCCGCCCAGCACCACGGCTGGCCTTTGCCGCCGTCCAGCGGCTGGGTGTAGATGCGCCACAACCCGTAGATGACGAGCGGCAGAAACAGCATGGCCGAATATTCGCCGACCGAGGCGCGCACAAACACGTTGGTCAGCCGGTAGAACGAAAGCACATACAGCGCCGTGCCCACAAGGGCCAGGCTTTCGCTTTTCAGCATCCGGCGCAGCACATAGCGCGTGAGCAGCGCGGTCGCCAGCGTGACGGCGGCGACATACAGCTTGTACACCGTCTGCAGCGAAAAGCCCAGGATGCGCAGCAAGGCCGCCGGGTACAGCAGCAGGTCGGCGTACATCAGGCTGAACGGATAGCCGCGCCCGGCCAGCAGGTCGGGGTCCATGCGCACCGGGAACTGCCCGGCCAGCAGCCCGGCCTTGAGCCCTTCGATGCGGCTCAGGTGCACGGTCAGGTCGTGGCCATAGGTCAGGTAATCAAGCCCCAGCGGCAGGCAAGCCAGCGCCACGATGCCCGCGATGGCCGCCGCGCTGTACCGCGCGCGCACCGTGGGCAGCGGGCAGGGCAGCCGCTTTGCTGTCAGCAGGATGATGAAGTCCGCCAGCACAAAGAATGCGAGCGCCGTCAGGAAATGCACATAGGCGAACGAGTGGGTGGGCACGATCTGCACTTCGGTGATGAAGGTGACTTCCCCCTCGCCGCAGTCGGAATAAAACTGCATCTGCGCGGTGTCGCAGCCATAGTCCATCCACAGGGAAAAACTCACGCTGGTCTGCCCGGGCTGCAGCGTCGCCAGGTCGTAGCGCGCCGTGGGCATGATCTCGTCCAGGAACTTGACGCTGCCCGCCTTGCCGTTGTTGACATAATGCACAACGACCTGGTAGCTGCCGGGCTCAAGGTCCAGCCAGCGCGTTGTGGCAAACTGGCCGGTATAGTTTTCCACCTGGCAGCCGCGGCTGTCGTTCACGGCCTTGTCGGCATAGGGGATGATCAGGTCCGGCGTCACATGGATGGCGCTGCCCGCGCCCCAGTCGGCCGCCAGCCGCCCGCCCAGGAACAGCAGCTCCAGCGCCAGCAGCACCGCCAGCCACCAGTTTTTGCGGGTCCACAGTTTTTTCAGCTGTCGCATCGCACAGCCTCCTCTTTTCAGTTGGCTCAGTTGGCTCATTCGTCGTATCCGCCGCGCGTCTGTTCCCAGTATTCGCCCATGCTTGCGCCGGGGCGGCCGGTCGCTTCGTCCGCCAGGTAGCCGCCCAGGCCGCAGCTTTCGGGCTGCCAGGCGCGGGCGGCGGCTTCGTCCGGGTATTCGATCTCGGCGTAGAAAAACTCGCCGGGCTGGCCGGGGTCCACGTCGTTGACCTCCAGCGTCAGGCCGCCGGGCAGCGCGTAGCTGCGCCGCTCCTTGGCGATCAAAGGTTTGCCGATCAGCTCTTCAAGCTGGCGGAACAGCTTTTCGTCGATCTCGGTCTCCACCTCGGGGCGGCTCAGGCCGGTCGGGTCGGGCGCGCCTTTAAAGCACAGCACCAGCGCCGTCGGCCCGCCCTGCAGCGCTTCGCGCCGGATGCGCACGGTCGGCCGCACGCAGAGATACCCCTGGTCCATGCGGTGCACACGCACGGGCGTAAGGCCCTGCGGCCAGCCCGCCACCATCCATTTGCGTTCGATCTCCATGGGGCAGTTCTCCTTATACAAGTACGTCCTTGATCAGCAGCGAAAGCCCGCCGTCCGCGTTGTGGATGAACTCCACCGCTTCGTCGCTGTTGCACAGCTCGGCCGGGATCTTGATCTCGATGCCGCTCTGCGTTTTGAAGCTGCGGTTCTCAATCTTTTTCATCCGCGCGGGCGAGACGGTCACATGGTCGGTCGGGGTCACGCCGGTCTCGGCCAGCGCCTCGTCAAAGGCCTGGGCGGCCAGCGGGTACTGCTCCTCGATGCGCGCGCGCACATCCTCCACCGCGATGGTGTTGTCCACCGCCTGGTTGCGCACCAGCAGGCCGACAGCCGTCTCGGTGCCGCCGTCGAACGGGGGCACGTCGTCCAGGGCTTCGGGCTCCGGGTAGGCTTTCTGCACCGCGGCCACGGCGGTCTCGCACACGGCCTTGAACTTTTCTTTTTCGGGCAGCGCCTGCGTGCAGCCGAACACATGGGTGGACAGGTAAACGTCCTTCTTTTCGTCAAGCGGCCAGCGTTTTTCAATCAGGCGGATGGTCAGGTTCGCGCGGTCGATCAGCGCGGCCTCGTCGGCTTTGGGCGTGCCGGGCAGCAGCGTGCGCTGCGGGGCGATGGTGCTGCAGCGGCCGTTGCCCAGCACGTTGGTCATGTGGGTGTAGCCGGGGCGGTAGTTGAGCTTGAGCACGCCGTAGTACGGCACGCCCGCCACCGTGAAATCCGCCACGGCCAGGTCGCCCGAAGGGATGCCCGGGTACTGCAGCTGCTGCTCGAACATCACGCCCGCAATGCGGCGGGACAGGTCAATGAAATCGTCGTTGCGCTGCATCTCCTGCAAAAAGGCGGAATCGGGCGCAAACGTGCAGTTTTTGCCGTCGTCGCTGGCAAACGCCCGCTCAAGGCAGGCGGTGAAATATTCAAACAGATCGGCGTCGAGGTCCATGACCCGGTCGGACAGCACCGGCTCGGAGGCTCCGGCGTCGAGGATGTGGTAGATGACCTGGTTGAGTTTGAGTTCCATGCGTTTTGGCTCCTTAGGTTGCTGCTGTCAGTTTTTGGCGCGCCGCGGCAGGGGATAGCGCCCGCCCGGCGGCATAGAATAGTGCGTATCCTGCGTAAATAAAAGGAGGCGATCCTGATGCAAAACCGGCAAAATTCCGCTCTCAACGCCACCGACCTGCGCCCGGCCGCACCCGATCCGCTGCGCCCCGCGCCGCCGCACACGCCCCGCTATGACGAAACGCTGCGCCGCACAGCGCCCTCGCGCCAGAAAGCGGCGAAAGCGTTCCTGGAGGGCCGCAGCCCCGGCGTCATGCAGAGCTATGCGCCGAACGCCAGAGCGGGCGCGGACGGCTGGGTCGAGGACGATGAGACGGTCCGCCGCCTGATGCACTGGCGGCAGGAAGCGATCTACTGAACGGCCGCGCCGCTGCGGGCGGCGCGCCGCCCGTACATAAAGGCGTTTTACGGCATCCGAAAACCCGGTTCGCCGGGCAGGATCACATCGTTGGCGGCCAGCAGGCGGCGGAATTCGCCGTCGCTCATCTCAAAGCTGACCTCGCGGATCATCGCCGTCTCGTGCAAAAGCACCTGCCACGGCGCGCCGTCCGGCTGCTGCAAAAACAAAAGGCCGCTCACCGGCCCCAGCGCCTGCACGGCTTCGTCTTCCGCCAGGCTGGGGGCCGGGCGCACGAAATAATGGTCGACCATGCGCCCGTCGGCAAAATCATGCTCGATCACGGCGGTCCATTCGCCTTCCTCGCGCGTGTTTTTGTACTGCAGGCGCAGCGAAAGAAAATCCGCCGCTGTCAGGACGTTGGGCATGGGATAGCCCCTCCTTTGCCAAGTGTGCTTGCTTTATCCATCTTACCAGAAACGCCCCGCACATGCAAGGCAAAAGCCCCGCCGGAGGGCGGGGCAAGAGCGCTTGTTTTAGAGTTGAGAGTGAAGAGTTCAGAGTTTAGATGTTGTGCGCTGCGCGCACATTTTAAAAAGCCACAGGGCTTTTGGTCCGGTTTTTGCGGTTTCACGATTGGCCGCGCGCCTTACCATAAACCGTAGGGGCGGATTGCATATCCGCCCGCGGGGGCCCTGCGCCGCCGCGTTTTATCGGCTGGCCGCCCTGTTTCCCCCAGTTCCGCAGGGCGGGCGTTCACGCCCGCCCTACTTTGGTGATTTCAAAAATGGAATATTTGCGCCGCCGCAGGGGTCGGCGGGATGAGGGCATCCCGCCCTACGGCCGTCCGGGGCGCTGCGGCTGTCCCCGATAGCCCAAAACATAAAATTGATTCGTAGGGGCGGGATTTATCCCGCCCGCGGAACCCCGCGCCGCCGCGAGGTCCCCGGGACGATGCGAGCATCGTCCTCTACAGAGGTTGCAATAACGCGGGGCCGCGGTTAACTGGTTGGCCGGGCGTTCGTTACGGTCAGTAGGGGAGGGCCATGGCCCTCCCGCAAAACCTTGCGCCGCCGCGTTTTCCCGGTCGGCCGCCCTGTTTCCCCCCTGTTTCGTAGGGCGGGCGTTCACGCCCGCCGCACCTTGGCGATTTCAAAATTGGAATATTTGCGCCGCCGCAGGGGTCGGCGGGATGAGGGCATCCCGCCCTACGGCCGTCCGGGGCGCGGCGGCTCTCCCTGTTGGCCCAAAACATAAAATTGATTCGTAGGGGCGGGATTTATCCCGCCCGGGGCGTTTGCGCCGCCGCAAAGCCCCCGGGACGATGCGAGCATCGTCCCCTACAGAGGTTGCAATAACGCGGGGCCGTGGTCACCCCATTTGGCCGGGCGTTCGTTACGGTTTGCAGGGGAGGGCCATGGCCCTCCCGCAAACCCCCTGCGCCGCCGCGTTTTATCGGTTGGCCGCCCTGTCTCCCCCCCCCCCTGTTTCGTAGGGCGGGCGTTCACGCCCGCCGCACCGCCGAAAATTCAAAGAATGTTCCAACGATGTGTTTATCTGAAAAATCCCCAACACTTTTGATTGGGCAGATACACCCTAGGAGTTCTCGCTTCCTGCATAATGATTTATTGCAAAATGTCCGCTTGCCCTATGTCCAACCACCAGGATCATGCAATGCCCATCGGTATCAACTTCCAGCGTGCAGGATTCCTCTTTTATTCCTTTTTTATCGTATAAAGTTTCGCCGTCGATTTGAATGGAAATATCTATGGTTCCAGAGGTGTTTTCCACTTCAATGGTGATCTCATCTCCTGCGCAAACGTCATGCTCTGTTTGATTCCCCTCAGAGCCCATTAGGACATAACTACGCTCATAGCTGTGTTCCATTTGGCGCTCTGCCGGTATGCTCGAATCGTCAGAAGGTTCGGATGATTCGTCTGAATCGACAGAAGGTTCCGGTGATTCATCCGAATCGTTAGGCGACTCGGACAATTCATCCGAAGTTTCAGGCAAGCTCTCCTCAGATTCCGCCGGGGACGATGAAGCAGCTTGCACATCGCCGGTTCCCCTGTTCGTATGGCAGCCCGTGATGCACAGCAGAATACTTGCAGAAATCAGCACCGAAAGAAAACGTTTCATGTGGATATCCTTCTTTCTAATCTTGCGCCAATATTTACAGGGACATTTTAGCCTATTATAGCACAGCTCGCCGCCGTCGGCGACGGATTTTCAACTTTTTTTCGATAATTTGAAAGCCCCGCCATGCGGCGGGGCTTTCGGAGCGGGAACTCAGTTGTTCTTGTAATAGTTGATCAGGCAGCCGTCGGCCAGGATCTGGCGCTCGGCGTCGGTCAAAGCGCCCAGGCGCAGCGTGATCGCGCGCACCTGCCAGCCGTGTTCGCCGGGCAGCGCGCAGAAAGCCGGGATGGTCTCGGCCTTTTCCAGCAGCGCTTTGCGCACGCCGGGCACGAACACATACCCGCCCAGCGGCAGCGCGTCGGGCTCGGTGGTCAGGAAAGGCAGCATGCCCCAGTTGATGCAGTTGGAGCGGTAGCGCTTGGTCGCATACTCCAGCGCAAAGTTGGCCGCGCCGCCCAGCACGCGCTGGCAGGAGGCGGCCTGCTCGCGCGCGGAGCCGTCGCCCGGCTTGTTGGCAAAGATGGCCGAACCGATGTTGGTGTTCTGCGGGTCCACCGTGCAGCCTTCGGCCTGCAGCGCCGCATAGACGGCGGCGACCTCGGCGGGCAGCTTGCCCGCTTTGCGCGCGGCGTCCAGCGCCTGCACGTCCTTGGCGCGGCCGACATAGCCCGGGTCCTTGCGGGAAAGCGTGAACTCCGCCAGGCGCAGCGGGTTGGAGCGGTAGGAGGAAGTCTCGCCCGAGGGGATCAGCTCGTCGGTCGTCGTGACCGGGTCGGTGATGTGGCTCGTGATGCGCAGCAGCAGGTCGGCGCTCAGGGCCGGCTGCTCGGGCCAGTCCTTGATGTTGGGGCCAAAGCGCAGCGCGTGGTCCGGCTCGGCCCGGTCCCAACCGTTGTAAACGCGCTTGTCGTACACGCTCTTGTCAAAGTGATACGGCGGCACGGCCAGCGGCTCGTGCACGACCTCGCTCGCCGCGGTCAGCACGCCACCGTTCGCGGCGGTGGCCGCAATGCTGCGGGCGTCCATCAGCGCCACGCCGGAGATCTGCCCCTCGCCGGGCTTGGAACCTTCGCGGTTGGGGAAGTTGCGGGTGGTGTGGCGGATGCTGAACTCGCCGTTGGCCGGGGTGTCGCCCGCGCCGAAGCAGGGGCCGCAGAAGCTCTCGCGGAAGATGCCGCCCGCCGAAACGATGTCCGCCACCGCGCCGTTCTTGACCAGCTCCAGGTAGGTCGGCATGCTGTCGGGGTAGGCGCTGAACTTGAACTGTCCGTTGCCGCAGCTCTTGCCGCGCAGGATGTCCGCCACCGCGCACAGGCTTTCATAGGTGCCGCCGCTGCAGCCCGCCACAATGCCCTGGTCCACATGGATCTGCCCGTCGGGGCCGATCTTGCTCACCAGGTCCATCTCCACCTTGCCGGAAAGCTGCTCGTTGGCGCGGTCCTGCGCGGCCTTGAGGATCGCGTAGGGGTCGGCTTTCAGTTCGCGGATCGGGTAGGCGTAGCTCGGGTGCATCGGCAGCGCGATCATGCACTCGATCTTGGAAAGGTCAAGCTCGATGCAGCCGTCGTAATAGGCCACGGCGGCCGGTGCCAGCGCGCGGTAGTCGCCCGGGCGGCCATGGATGGCGAGGTATTCCTCGGTGACGGCGTCGGTCTGCCAGATGCTCGACCAGCAGGTCGTCTCGGTCGTCATGCAGTCGATGGCGTTGCGGCAGTCGGCCGAAAGGTTCGCCACGCCGGGGCCCACGAACTCCATAACTTTGTTCTTGACATAGCCGTTCGCATAGGTCGCGCCCACCAGCGCCAGCGCCACGTCATGCGGGCCCACGCCGGGCTGCAGCGAACCGGTCAGGTAGACGGCCACCACGCCGGGGTAGGCCATATCATAGGTGCGGCCGACCAGCTGCTTGGCCAGCTCGCCGCCGCCTTCGCCCACGGCCATTGTGCCCAGCGCGCCGTAGCGGGTGTGGCTGTCCGAACCCAGGATCATCCGCCCGCACCCGGCCATCATCTCGCGGTTATAGCTGTGGATGACCGCCATGCAGGGCGGCACATAGATGCCGCCGTACTTGTGCGCGGCCGAAAGCGCAAACTGGTGGTCGTCCTCATTGATGGTGCCGCCCACCGCGCACAGGCTGTTGTGGCAGTTGGTCAGCACATAGGGCAGGGGGAACTTATCCATGCCGGAGGCGCGCGCGGTCTGGATGATGCCGACATAGGTGATGTCGTGGCTGGTCATCGAATCAAATTTGAGGCGCAGGTCGTTCATGTCGGGCGCGGTGTTGTGCGCCTTCAAGATGCCGTAGGCGATGGTGCCGGTGCGGGCCTGCTCTTTGGTCACGCCCGCGGGCGCGGCGCCGCACAGCTGGCCGTTGACAAGAAAGACGCCGTTTTCATGCAGCTTCATGCAAATTGCTCCTTTCATCTCAAAAAACCCGGCCGCAGGGCACAGCGCGAGCTTTTACCGATGTATAGTCCATTACCACGAGTATACCCGTTTTAGCGGCCCTTGTCAACGAAATCAATTAATGTCGTGCGGGCGTTTGCGGAAGATTTGCTTAATTAAATAAAGCGGCATTCGGGCAAAAATTACTTAATTTAAGGCGGAGACTTGACGAACCCGCCCCGATCCGATAAAATTAACCCATACGGAATTTGGCCGCCCCGCGGTTTTGGTAAAGAAAGGGGAACGAACGATGTACTATCCCGACGTTCCGGCGCTTGAGCCGGAGGAGCTGGAACTGCTCTGCAGCGAATATCTCGCCCACAATGCCCACCTGGACCCGCAAGAGGCTGACCGCCTCGGCGTCAAGCGCGGCCTGCGCAACGCCGACGGCACCGGCGTGCTGGCGGGCATCACCAACGTGTCCAACGTTATCGGCTACGAAAAACAGCCCGACGGCACGGTGCAGCCGATCCCCGGCCGCCTGGTCTACCGCGGCATCGACATCGACACCCTCGCCGCCGAAGCCGACGCGCACGACCGCTTCATGTTTGAGGAGGTCGTCTGGCTGCTTTTGTTCGGCAGCCTGCCCACGGCCGAGCAGACGGCACGCTTCCGCAAGCTGCTGGAAGGCCACCGCGAGCTGCCCCGCGGCTTTGCCGACGATATGATCCTCAACTCGCCCTCGCCCAACATCATGAACAAGATGGCCCGCAGCGTGCTGGCCATGTACAGCTACGACGAGCATGCCGAGGACAACTCCCTGCCCAACATCCTGCGCCAGAGCATCAACCTGATTGCCGAGCTGCCGACGATGATGGTCAACGCCTACCAGATCAAGCGCCGCGTGTACGACCGCGGCAGCATGTACTTCCACCTGCCCACCCCGGGCCAGAGCACGGCCGAGCACATCCTTTCGACCTACCGGGCCGACAAAAAGTTCACGCATGAGGAAGCCCGCCTGCTCGACCTCTGCCTGCTGGTGCATGCGGACCACGGCGGCGGCAACTGCTCCACCTTCACCTGCCGCGTACTCTCCAGCTCCGGCACCGATACCTACGCGGCCATCTCGGCGGCCATCGGCGCGCTCAAGGGCCCCAAGCACGGCGGCGCCAACCTCAAGGTCATGCACCAGCTCGACTATATCCTGCACAACGTGCAAAACCCGAAGGACGACGGCGAAGTGCGCGAGCTGCTGCGCCGCATTTTGCGCAAGGAGGCGGGCGACGGCAACGGGCTGATCTACGGCATGGGCCACGCGGTGTATACCCTGAGCGACCCGCGCGCCCAGATCCTCAAGACCCATGCGCGCCACCTGGCCTATGAAAAGGGCTACGACGAAGAGTACGAGCTGCTGTGCAGCATCGAGCGCCTGGCCCCGGCCGTCATCATGGAGGAGCACCCCAACCGCAAGCGCGTGTGCGCCAATGTCGACCTGTTCAGCGGGCTGATCTACCGCATGCTCGGCATCAGCGAGGACCTGTATACCCCGCTGTTCGCCATCGCCCGCGTGCCCGGCTGGTGCGCCCACCGCGTCGAGGAGGTCGAGTTCGCCAACCGCATCATCCGCCCCGCGTACAAATACGTCGGCCGCGAGCAGCCCTACACCCCGCTGGAAGCGCGGTAAAACCCAAACGCACACAAACAGCCCGCCGCAGGCAAACGCCCGCGGCGGGCTGTTGGATTTTCAGGCCTGTTCCAGCCACCGCTGCAGCGCGGGCCAGGCGGCTTCGGCGTCGGCGCGGCCGAGCGCATACTGCTCGTCGATCACGGCCGCATCGCGCTCCATGCGGGAGATGCCGGTGTCGCGGCTGGGGCGGATCATGAACGCCTCGCCGCGCTTGGCCGCCTGCTCGACCTCCACGACCTGCGCGTTGTAGGCGTTCGGCCGCGCGGCCATCGCCTGCACAAACTTGGGATACTGCCGGTAGGCCAGGCGGAACGGCAGCATGTTGCCGTCTTTTTTCAGGTACCCGGCGGGCTGCGTCAGCACCACCAGGCAGCGCTGCGCGCCCAGGCCCAACGCCGCGCGGTAGGGGATGCTGTCCGCCACGCCGCCGTCCAGATATTTGCGCCCGCCGTACTCCACAATGCGCGAACACAGCGGCATCGAGGCCCCGGCCCGCAGCAGCTCCATCTTGCCGCCCACGCGCAGCTCGTCGCACAGGATGTGCTCCGCGAGCCCGGTCTCGACGTTTGTCACCGTGACATAAAAATCCACCGGCGAAGCCTCGAACGCCGCCTCGTCGAACGGGTCCAGCCGCAGCGGCAGGTCCTCGTAACAGAACTTGCGCCCCACCATCTCGCCGCTGGTCAGCAGCGAGTAAAAGCCCATAAAATGCCGGTCTTTGCGGTATTTGCGGTAGTAGCGGATGCTGCGCCCGGCCTGGCCGGACACATAGCAGCAGCCGTGGATGCACCCGGCCGAAGTGCCGATGACCATGTCCGCCTGCACGCCGTGTTTCATCAATACATCCAGCACCCCGGCCGTGTAGATGCCGCGCACCGCGCCGCCCTCCAGCACCAGGCCGAGGCGGTATTTCACTTCGCTCATTTTGATTCCTCCTTCGGCAGCGCGGCCAGCCAGGCCGGGCCGGTCTCCTCGGTGTAAACGGCCAGCCCTGCTTGGCGCAGCGCCGCGGCGGCCACGCCGTCGCCGGGGACTTTGCGGTGGGTAAAGCTGCCGTCGTAAATCTGCCCGCAGCCGCAGCTCGGGCTGTTGGCTTTCAGGATCGCCGCCCGGCAGCCCGCCGTTTGCGCCAGCTGCACGGCGATGGCCGCCCCTTTCTCATACTGTGCGGTCACGTCGGCCCCGGCCTCGGTCACAACGCGCGCGCCGCGGCGCTCGGCGGGCGGGCGCGGCGTGGGCAGGCCGCCGTATACTTCGGGGCACACCGGTACCGGCGTGTGGCCGCCCGCGGCCAGCGCCGCGAGCAGGGCGGGGCAGCGGTTGTCCCCGCCCGAATACTTGCACGCCGCCCCCAGCAGGCAGCTGCTGACGAGAATGTTCATAAATTATCCCTTTCCGTTGTCGTTCGGCTGTGGTATGATACTATTATAGCATAGAAACAATGGGAAAGGGAAACATTCAAACGGAAAGGAATGCCCCAAACGCAACAGAGGGAGGCCCTCATGAAAAACTGGCTCGACCGCACCCCGCGCACGGCGCGGGACCTTTTGTATCTGATCGCCGCTGCAGCGGTCATCTGGCTCGTTGTCGGCGCTTTGCCCGGCACGGCGGGCGGCTTTGCCGCGGTGCTCGGCGCGCTTTCGCCGTTTGCGGGCGGCATCGCGCTGGCCTATGTGCTGGATATCCCCACCCGCTTTTATGCGGAAAAACTGTTCCGCGGCAAGCGCGCCCCGGCCATCGTGCTCGCCTACCTGACCTTTATCGTCGTGCTGGCGGCGGTCATCGGCCTGATCCTGCCGCAGCTCGTGCAGAGCATCAGCACCTTTGTCAACGCGCTGCCCGGCTATCTCGACAGCGCCGCCGCCTCGCTCGGCGCCCTGCTCAAGCGCTTCAACGCCGACACAGACCTCACCGCCACCCTGACCGCCAACCTTGAAAATTCCGGCGAGCGCTTCCAGGAGACCGCCGCCAACATGATGTCCACCGTGGCCGGGGCGGCTGCGGCGGGCGCGGCCGGGGCGGCGGGCCGCGTGCTGGATGCGTTCGTCTCGCTGGCGGCCAGCATCTATCTGCTGGCCGAAAAAGAACCGCTGCTCAAAGCCTGCCGCGCGCTGCTGCGCGCGCTGTTCCCGCCGCATGCGGCCGCCGGGGTGCTCTCGGTGTTTCAGCTGGCCAACCGCACGTTCAGCGGCTACATCGGCGGCCAGCTGCTTGACGCGCTGCTTGTCGGCGTCGAGACTTTCATCGCCATGCTGATCTTGCGGCTCAACTATGCGCCCATGATCGCGGTGCTCGTCGCCGTCACCAACATTATCCCCATCGCCGGGCCGTATATCGGCGCCATCCCCAGCGCGCTGCTGCTTCTGCTCAGCGGCGAACCGCTGCAGGCGCTGATCTTCTGCATCCTCATCCTGGTCGTGCAGCAGGTGGACGGCAACTTCATCGCGCCGCGCATCCTCGGCGGGGCCACCGGCATCTCGGGGCTGTGGGTGCTGGTCGCCATCATCGTCGGCGGCGGGCTGTTCGGCATTGTCGGCATGGTCGTCGGCGTGCCGGTCATGGCCGTGCTGGCCGCGCTGCTCAAGCAGGCGGTCGGCGCGGGGCTCACGGCCCGCGGGCTGGACCCCGCCACCGGCGGCGAAAGCCCGCTGCCCGACCCGGACGCGGACGAGGCGTAAAACGCGCCGCCCGGCCCTTTGCACCCTGGAACCACCCAAAAGGAGCGCCCTATGCACCCGAAACATTGGCTGGACAAAAAACCGCAGACCATCAAAGACTGGCTGGGGCTGGCCTTTTTGTGCCTTGCTTTCTTCACGCTGGCCGGGCAGGCCGGGCGGCTGCTGGCCGCTTTGGGCGCGCTGGCGGGGCTGACCGCGCCGTTTGCCTGGGCCATTGTGCTGGCTTATGTGCTGGATACGCTTGTGCGCCCGATCCATCAAACCGTTTTTCATGGCCGTCCGGGGCTGCGCTGGGCGGCCATTTTGGCTGCTTACCTGCTGGCCGGGCTGGCTGTGTTCCTGCTGGTCTGGCTGGTGGTGCCGCAGGTGCTGTCCAGCGTCACGGCTTTCTTCCGCGGCCTGCCGGACTATGTCTCCGCCGTGCAGGGCAGCCTGCGCGCCGTACAGGACCGCTACGGTCTCAACCTGGAGCCGCTGGTCGCCGCGCTCGAAGATTACGAGCAGTGGATGACCGGCCTTTCGGCCGTGATTACGGGCTGGGCCCCGCAGCTGGTCGGCACGCTGGGCAGCCTGGCCGGCTATGCGGCGCAGATCTTTGCGGTTGTGGCGGGCAGCATGTTCATGCTGGGCGACAAAGACCACCTGCTGCGCCAGCTGCGCATGCTGGCGCGGGCGTTTCTGCCGCGCCGCGCGGCCGGGCAGCTGCTGGAACTGTGCCGCTTTGCCAACCAGACCTTTGCGGGCTTTTTCTTCGGCAAGATCGTGGCCTCGGCCATCATCGGGCTGCTGCTGTGCGCGGTCATGAGCGTGCTGGGCATGAGCTACGCGCCCATGCTCAGCGTGCTGGCCGCCTTCGCCAACCTGATCCCGATCTTCGGCATCTATCTCGGCGCGCTGCCCGGCGTTGTGGTCCTGCTGTTTGTGGACCCGGTGCAGGCGGCGGTGTTCCTGGCGCTCATCATCGGCCTGCAGCAGTTTGACATCCGCTGGCTGGCGCCCAAGGTGCTCGGGCATACCTCGGGGCTTTCGGCATTCTGGGTGCTGTTTGCCATCGCCGGGGGCGCCTGGCTGTGGGGCCCGGCCGGGATGGTGCTGGGGGTCCCCGCCTTCGCCACCGTCTACGGCGTGCTGCGCCGCGCGGTGTACTGGCTGCTCGACCGCCGCGGCGTGACCGAAGCCGACCTGGACCCGGCCGCCGCACCCGCACAAGAAGCGCCCGCCCCCGAGGCCGAAAAAGAAGTGAGCCATGTCTGAACCCGGCGAACGCCCGTATACAAAAACAGGAGGTCGTTTTGTTATGTGCCAACAACAGGAAACCCTGCCCGCCGGCGTCACCGCCGCACCGTTTGCCTGCCAGCGCGGCGCGCTGACGCTGCGCGGTGTCGAATACCGCCCGGCGGGCACGGCGCTGCCCATCGCCATCGTCTGCCACGGCTTTATGCAGAACCTGGACACCGTGCGCCACTACGCCCGCGCGCTGGCCGGGGCCGGGTGGCTGGCGTACTGCTTTGATTTCAGCGGCGGCTGCGCCGAAGGCTGCCGCAGCGACGGCGCAACGACCGATATGTCGGCGCTGACCGAAGTGGAGGACCTGCAGGCGGTGCTGGCCTGGGCGGCGTCCCGCCCTTATGCGGACAGCGGCCGCGTGCTGCTCATGGGCTGCAGCATGGGTGGGTTCGTCTCGGCGCTGACGGCGGCGAAGCTCGGGGCCCGTGTGCAGAAGCTCGTGCTGTTCTACCCGGCGCTGTGCATCCCGGACGACGCGCGCGCCGGGCAGATGATGTCCGCCCGCTTTGACCCGCACGAGATCCCCGAATTTTTCGACTGCGGGCCGATGCGCCTGAGCCGCCGCTATGCCGCCGACGTCATCGGCATCGACCCGTTCGCCGCCATTGCGCCCTACCCCGGCGATGTGCTGCTTGTCCACGGCGACGCCGACGATGTCGTCAGCGTCGCGTATTCGCGCCGGGCCGCCGCGGCTTACCGCGCCGCCGCGCCCGCGCGCACGGTCGCCCTGCACATCCTGCCCGGCGCGGGCCACGGCTTTATGGGCCGTGACGACGAAACCGCCCGCAGCCTCCTGCTCGGCTTTGCCGCTGCGCCTGCCTCCGCTTCCGGCCTGTAAAACCGGCGCCCGGCAAATTACCCGCAACAAAAAGATCCCCTCCCCGGCCAAAAACCGGAAAGGGGATCTTTTGCGTTTTCTGTACAGCTTTATCCTACATACAACTCCACCGGGGACAGCACGCGTAGCAGCGTGCCCGGAATCGGGTCCTGGCCGGTCACGGTGCCCTCCACGCGGTTGGACGGCACGACCGCCAGCAACCCCTGCTCCTGCAGATAGGCGCGCGCGGCGGCCAGCTCCATGCCGGTCACGTTGGGCACCGGGCGGAACGGGTCCGGGATCGGCCGCACCACCACGACCTTGACGCTTTGCCCAGCGGCTACCTGCGTGCCGGGGGCCGGGTCGGTCCGCACAACGGTATAGGGGTCCATCGTGTTGTCCTTGAGGAACTCTACGGTGGGGGATAGGTCCATCCCGCGCAGCGCCTCCAGCGCCGCGCCGCGGTCCTGCCCGGTCAGGTCGGGCATGGTCTGCCAGTTTGTGCCCAGGCTCACCTGCACGGTCAGCGCCTGGCCTTCCTTGACGATGCGCCCGGCGGCGGGTTGCTGCCCGCACACAAGCCCGGCCTCCACGGCCGGGTTGTACACTTCCTCCCAGGTCACGGCCAGCGCCGCGGCGGTGGGGTCGGCTTCGGCCTCGGCGCGGGTGCGGCCCAGCAGGTCGGGCACCAGCACGTCGGCCCGGCGGCTCCACAGCGGGTTGGTGCTGCGCCCCAGCACGATCCAGATCAGCACGGCCGCCGCCAGCGCAAACAGCGCCGCCAGCACGGCCAGCACGCCCAAAACGCTCACGCGGAAACGGCGTCTGTGCTTTGTCGCTTCCATCGGCGCGCCCTCCTTTTCCGGCTGTGTCAAACGATCTTGTTTCTTATTGTACCGCACGCCCCGGCGCTTGTACAGCAAAAGTTTTGCGGCGGCCGCCGCGCCCACGGCCAGCAGCGCGCCGCCCAGCAGGGCCAGCCCGGCCCCGGCCCGGCCGGTGATATCGCCCGCCAGGCCGACCAGCGGCGCAGCCGGGATCATCAGCAGGCTGTAGGTCATGCTGTCCACGCTGACCAGCGTCGCGCGCTGGTCGCTGGGGAATTCGGCGTTCATGCGCCGCTCGCTGCACAGGGTCCACAGCATGTCCACGGCGGCAAACCCGCAGCCGCCCGCCAGCGCAAGCCCCAGCGGGGCCAGCCCGGCGGCCAGCGTGCACGCCCCGGCCAGGGCGGCGCAGGCGGCGTACAGCGCCAGCAGCCGCGGCGGCCGCACCCGCAGCGAAAGCCACGCGCCCAGCGGGTGGCCCAGCTCAAACAGGCAGATCAGCAGCCCCAGCAGCGCGGTGGGCACGCCCGCGTCCCGCAGCCGCTGCTGTAAAAACATCTGGATCAAAAAGCTCGGCACGCCGATCAGGGCGTTGGCCAGCAGCAGCCGGGCCACGGCCGGGCTGTGCAGCAAAAAATACACGGTGGCCCGCACATGCTCCCGCAGCCGCCGCGGCAGGCTGCGCAGCAGCGTCCGCACGTCCGCCGCCTGCCGGGCCGCCTGGGCCTCGGTCACGGTCGGTTCGCGCAGGGTCAGCGCGGCCGCGCTGCGCAGAAAGCTCAGCCCCACGTCGACCAGGTAAAACCGGGTGAAGGACAGCACGGCGGTCAGCCCGCCGGCCAGCCGCCCCAGCAGCGCCCCGGCGCTTTCCAGCCAGGCGCAGCGCGCCTGCACGGCGGGGTACAGGTCGGTGCGCTTTTCTTCGCACAGGCTGTCATAGGTCAGCGCCTGCAGCGTGCCCGAGATCAGGTTGTAGGAGAGCGCCGAACAGGCCATGGAGGCCATCACAAAGCCGAACCCGCGCTCAAAGCCCATCACCGCGCCGGACACAGCCGCCATCACGCCGGACAGCGCCAGCGTGCGCTTGCGGCCCAGCAGGTCGGCCGCCATGCCGCTGGGGATCTCGGCCATCAGGCTGACGACGTGGAACACGCCTTCGGCCAGGCCGATCTGCCACAGGCTGTAGCCGCGCGCCGCCAGCAGCGCCACCCACACAGCGGTGGTGATGTCCAGGCAGCAGGCGCCTTCATACAGATACACCCCGCGCAGCTGGCGGCGCAGCCGGGGGGAACGTTTGTTGTTTTCCATAGCGGATCAATACCTTTCTTTTATCCAAACTGTATAGGCTTTCCAAATTGTCCGAGATAAAAGAAAGCGTACCCGGCTGCCTGCGGCGGCCAAAAACAAAACGCCATGGCGAAGCCGCCATGGCGCATCAAAACACTCCACGCTCAGCCTGCCGCAGCCCCTGCCTGCGCAGGAACAGCCGAAAAAAAGGGTACACTTCCAGACGGAGCGGGTCAAATATAGCCTTTCGTCGAGAAAAGCACAACCAGCTTCCAGCCCATTGCGTACCCCTTTCCGCCGCTTTGCGGCAAACTGACTTTCTATAAGGATACCATACGGAAACAGAAAAGGCAAGGGGCGCTTACTCCTCCTCCGCTCGCGCCTGCAGGGCGGCCATCAGCGGCGGGATCAGCTGCTTTTTGCGGCTGACCACGCCGGGCAGCACGGCCTTGCCGTCCGCGGCCTCAGCGTGGAACGCCTCCTGCACAATGGCGGCGGCGTCCTTGCCGCAGAACATCAGGTCGGTGGCCTGCTTCTGCACATCGGTGAACATGAAGAACACCATCGGCACGCCCGCCTGGCCCAGCGCCTCGGGCAGATACGGCGCGACAAGCTCCTCGGCCGCCGCGCGCGAGCGCGCCGTCATGTAGCTCGACTGTCCGACGCCGAACTTGACGTCGCCGCGGCTGAACACCTTGAAGTCGGAGAAGAACACGTCCTCCGCCGTGCGGCCGGTCAGGTCGGCCCCGGCTTCAAACATCTGCTCGGCATAAGCCGTCATGTCCACCCCGGCAATGGCCGCCAGCGCCCGGGCGGCGGCCTCGTCCAGCGGGGTCGAAGTGGGGGAGCGGAACATCAGCGTGTCGGACAATATGGCCGACAGCAGCAGCCCGGCGATCTTTTTGGGCGGCTCCACACCGTGCTCGCCGTACAGGCGCCAGATGATGGTCGCCGTGCAGCCCACCGGCTCGTTGCGGAAATACACCGGCCCGCCGGTCTCCAGGCTGCCGATGCGGTGGTGGTCGATGATCTCAAGGATCTCCGCCTGGTCCAGCCCGTCCACGGCCTGCGCCGGTTCGTTGTGGTCGACCAGGATGATCTGTTTGCGGTGCAGGTTGAGCAGGTTGCGGCGGCTCACAACGCCGCAGTAGCGGCCTTTTTCGTCCAAAATCGGGAAGTAGCGGTGCCGCACGCTGGCCATGACCTTGCGCGCGTCCTCGATGGGGGTGTTGACGCTGAACTTGAGCAGGTCGGCGTTGCGCATGTAATGCCGCACCGGGGCCGCCGTCGAGATCAGGCGCGCCGCGGCGTAGGAATCATACGGCGTTGTGATGATGCTGCAGCCTTTTTCCTGCGCGCGCGCCAGGATGCTGCGCGGCACGGCCGCCCCGCAGCACACGACGATGCAGCCCGCCCCGCATTCAACCGCGCACATCTGCGTTTCGTACCGGTTGGAAACGAGCACAAGGTCCCCCGCGCCGATGCTGTTTTCCATCGCCTCGGGGCTTGAACCGATGAAGATGCGCCCGGTCGTGATGCGCGCGTCCGGGTCGCCGCAGATCATCTCGCCGCCCAGCGTTTTCAGCACGTTGCGGTAGCTGGTGCGCGCGCTGGCCAGCACGCCGGTGTCGAACAGGTCCATGTTGGCGTTGGCGATGTCCTTGACCGTGATCAGCCCCAGCAGTTCGTTGTGCTCATCTACCATGCACAGCGTGTCGATCTCGGTGTCGCGCATCTGTTCCCAGGCTTCGTGCAGGCTTGTCTCGGGCGCAATGCCGGGCTGGCGGCGGATGTCGATGTCCTTGATCTGCGGGCTGACATCGGTGCACAGGCGCGGCGCGCGCACGCCGAAATATTTGAGCACAAAGGCGGTCTCGCGGTTCAGGTTGCCCGCGCGCCGCGCTTCAAAGGTTGCGCCGCCCAGCTTGTTTTTCAGCCAGGCATAGGCGATGGCCGAACAGATCGAATCGGTGTCCGGGTTCTGGTGGCCGATGATGTTGACTTTGTGACGCGTGTGTTCCATCCGTTTCCGCTTCCCTTCCGAATATGACGGTGGCTTATGTAGAAAGTATACCATAAATCCATGCGCAGGGGAAAGAGAAAATGACCATCATGCGAAAAACATTTTGAAAATCTTGACAACATGCGCGCCCGGACGTACAATATACACTATATGCGCATCGGGCGCGCCGCGCCCTGAGGATAGGACAGAAACAACAGCAAAGAGGGAATAGAGGGAACTATGATTCGGGAAAATCTTCGCAACATTGCCATCATCGCCCACGTCGACCACGGCAAGACCACGCTGGTCGACCAGATGCTCAAGCAGTCCGGCGCGTTCCGTGCCAACCAGCAGGTGGCCGACCGCGTGATGGACTCCGGCGACATCGAGCGCGAGCGCGGCATCACCATCCTGGCCAAAAACTGCTCCTGCGAGTATGAGGGCGTCAAGATCAACATCGTCGACACCCCCGGCCACGCCGATTTCGGCGGCGAGGTCGAGCGCGTGCTCAAGATGGTCAACGGCGTTCTGCTGCTGGTCGACGCGGCTGAAGGCTGCATGCCGCAGACCCGCTTCGTTCTGCAGAAAGCCCTGCAGCAGAACCTTTCGCTCGTCATCGCCGTCAACAAGATCGACCGCCCCGACGCCCGCATCGCCGAGGTCATCGACGAGATCCTGGAGCTGCTGATGGACCTCGGCGCTTCGGACGAACAGCTCGACAGCCCGATGGTCTTCTGCTCCGGCCGCAACGGCACCGCCAGCTATGACTGGACCCACCCCGAGCAGGGCACCGACTTAAAGCCGCTGTTCGATACCATCCTCAAATACGTCGCCCCGCCGGAAGGCGACCCCGAAGCGCCGATGCAGATGCTGGTCTCCAGCGTCGACTACAATGAATTCGTCGGCCGCATGGGCGTCGGCCGCGTGCAGAACGGCGTGATCAAGGTCGGCCAGAGCGTGCAGGTCTGTGACTGGCACAACCCCGACGTCCATCTGACCGGCCGCATCACCAAGCTGTTTGACTTCAAGGCCAACGGCCGCGAGCCGGTCGAACAGGCGGAGGCCGGCGATATCGTCGCCTTCTCCGGTTTGCCGGATATCACGATCGGCAACACGCTGTGCGACCCCGCCAAGGTCCAGCCGCTGCCTTTTGTCAAGATCAACGACCCCACGGTCGAAATGACCTTCTCGGTCAACGACAGCCCGTTTGCGGGCAAGGAGGGCAAGTACGTCACCTCCCGTCAGATTCGCGACCGCCTGAACCGCGAGCTGCTCAAGGACGTGGCCCTGCGGGTCGAGGATTCCGCGACCACCGATTCCTTCCGCGTCATGGGCCGCGGCGAAATGCACCTGTCCATCCTGATCGAGACGATGCGCCGCGAAGGCTACGAGCTGCAGGTCTCCCCGCCCCATGTTCTGACCCATGAGGAGGACGGCAAGACGATGGAGCCCATGGAGCGCGTCGTCATCGACGTGCCCGAAACCTACCAGGGCGCGGTCATGACCGCGCTGGGCGCGCGCAAGGCGGTGCTCATGAACATGCAGATGCTCGGCAGCCGCTCGCGCCTGGAGTTCCGCATGCCCAGCCGCGGCCTGTTCGGCTACCGCAGCCAGTTCCTCACCGACACCCACGGCGAGGGCATTATGAACACGATCTTTGACGGTTACGAGGAATGGGCCGGCGAGATCGCCACCCGCTCCACCGGCTCGCTCATCAGCTTTGAGACCGGCGACGCCGTCACCTACGGCCTGTTCAACGCCCAGCAGCGCGGCACGCTGCTTGTGCTGCCCGGCGAGAAGGTCTACGCGGGCGAGGTCGTCGGCTACACCCCGACCGGCGAGGACATCACGGTCAACGTCTGCAAGACCAAGCACCTGACCAACACCCGCGCCTCCGGTTCGGACGACGCCCTGCGCCTGACCCCGGTCTCCAAGTTCAGCCTGGAAGCCTGTCTGGAATTCCTGGCCCCGGACGAGCTGCTCGAAGTCACGCCCGAAAGCCTGCGCATCCGCAAGCGCATTTTGGACCACGACCTGCGCATGAAGGCCGCCAGCAAGAAGAACAAGTAAAGAAGAATATGTAAATAGAAAGACCGGCGCCTCCGCTTTTGCGGGGGCGCCGGTTTTGGCGTTCGGTGCTTTTATGGCGCTTGTACATGGCGGTCCCTTTGGTAGGCCAGCCGTTCTTCGCCGTTTTCGGCCAGGTGGATGACGCCGCAGTAGACAAACCCGTTTTTGCGCAGCAGGTCCTGCATCACCGTGTTGTCCCGGTGCGTGTCAATGCGCAGGGCCAGCCCGCGGGCGGCGCAGAACGCAAAACAGGCTTTCGCCACGCCGTGCGCCTTGCCGTTGGAGGCCAGGCGGTGGATGGTCAGATAGGGCGCGTCGTCCGGCCAGGCGCCGCCTTCGATCACGGCATAGGAAGGCTCCGCGCCCGGCAGGCAGCAAAACGTGCCGACGGCCGCGCCGCCCTCCTCCACGATATAGCACACGCCATCGGCGATCTGGCTGCGCATGCGCGCTTCGCCGGGGTAGTCTGGGCCCCACTGGCGCGGGTTGCCGTGCGCGGCCATAAACGCTTCGCCTGTTCAAAAATCTCCAGCAGCTGCGGCAGGTCGGCTTCTGCAGCCGGTCGAATCCACATACAATCGTCCTCTTTTCGTGATAGGCACGGCTTGACGGCGGGCGTGCAAATTTGGAATGTGTACAACACCCTACCACGCCCGCGCCCGCTTGTCAACCGGACGCCCGCGCCGCAAAACTTTGGGCAGAATGTGCATGGTATTTTGCGGCAGGGGATGATATACTATGTTTACAGACATTTCCAGATGAGCGGAAAGGGGGAAAGCGCGAATGTTAACACCGGAAGACCTGCAGATGTTGGGCAAACTGATCGACGACAGCATCCGTGCCAGCGAGGGACGGATGGCAACCATGATGGACGAAAGGATTAGTGCCAGCGAAACCCGGGTGGCGTCCATGATGGACGAAAGGATCAGCGCCAGCGAAACTCGGATGGCGGCTATGATGGACGAAAGGATCAGCGCCAGCGAAACTCGGATGGCGGCTATGATGGACGAAAAAATCGGCGCCAGCGAACCCCGGGTGGCAGCCATGGTGGATGACAAGATCCGCAGCAGCGAAGGCCGCATGATGGCCTACATGGAAAGCCACATTGAAAAGAAGATCGACCTGCTGGCCGAGGGAATCCAGGCCAACAGCGAGCGCCTTGACCGTGTCGAAACCCGTCTCGATGAAATGAGCGAGGACCTCACCGCCCATACCCTGTATATCCTGCGCGATGTCAGCGAAAAGAAGGCCCGCACCGGCGAATGATCGCCCCCGCCTTTTGAAGCCGTTTTTTCTATAGCTATAACAGCCATGTCGGCTCCGGGAAAGCGTTTCCCCGGGGCCGCTTTGCATATAGGGCAGGGGGGAGGAAAGAGAAGTGGAAAAAGTTTACAATTAAATCCTACTAAAATACAAGGAATTGACTTGTGCTTTGCCGCGCGCCGTGGTATAGTATTAACCGAGGCAAAAAATGCCAACACTGGGCAAAAGCGCAATGCAGCCCAATTCGGAGGGAAACCCCATGCTTGAACTGAAACACGTCGGTTTTGAGACCGACGATAACAAGGAGATCCTGCGCGATATCAACCTGACCGTGCAGGACCGCTTCGTGGCCATCACCGGCCCCAACGGCGGCGGCAAATCGACGCTGGCCAAGGTCATCGCAGGCATCTACCAGCCCACGTCCGGGCAGATTTTGCTCGACGGGCAGGACATCACTCGCCTTTCCATCACCGAGCGCGCCAACCTGGGCATCAGCTATGCGTTTCAGCAGCCGGTGCGATTCAAGGGCCTGCGCGTCAAGGACCTGCTCAGCCTTGCGGCCGGGCGCAACACCAGCGTCAATGAAGCCTGCAGCTATCTGAGCGAAGTCGGCCTGTGCGCGCGCGACTACATCGACCGCGAGGTCAACGCCAGCCTGTCCGGCGGCGAGCTCAAACGCATCGAGATCGCGATGGTGCTTGCGCGCGGCACCAAGCTCTCGATCTTTGACGAGCCGGAAGCCGGCATCGACCTCTGGAGCTTCCAGAACCTGATCCGCGTGTTTGAAAAAATGTATGAGCAGACCCGCGGCAGCATCCTGATTATCAGCCACCAGGAACGCATTCTGAACATTGCCGATACCATCGTCGTCGTCAAGGACGGCGACATCGTGCGCAGCGGCCCGCGCGCCGAACTTCTGCCCGCGCTGCTCGGCAGCGCCGATGCGGCCAACCCGGCCTGCGACGTACTGACCAGCAAAATGGAGGGGGTGTGACCATGGACGCCATCGAAAAGAAACTGCTGCACGAGGTCGCCGAACTCGACGCGCTGCCGGTCGGCGCTTACAACATCCGCGCCAACGGCCAGCTGCAAACCCGCAACACCACCGCCAACATCGACATCGTCAGCAAGGACGACAAGCCCGGCATCGACATCTACATCAAGCCCGGCACCAAAAATGAGAGCGTGCACATCCCGGTCATCATCAGCCAGACCGGCCTGACCGACCTTGTGTACAACGATTTCCACATCGGCGAAGGCGCCGACGTGACCATCATCGCGGGCTGCGGCATCCACAACTGCGGCGGAGGCAACGCGCAGCACGACGGCATCCACACCTTCTATGTGGAGAAAAACGCCCGGGTCCGCTATGTCGAAAAGCATTACGGCGAAGGCGACGGCCGCGGCAAGCAGATCATGAACCCCACCACCGTCATCCACCTCGCCGAGGGCGCGCAGCTGGAGATGGAAACGACCCAGATCGCCGGTATCGACGACACCATCCGCAAGACCAGCGGCGACGCCGCGGCCGGGGCGAGCCTTGTCATCCGCGAAAAGATCCTGACCGTCGGCGACCAGCACGCCGTGACAGACTTTGCCGTCGACCTCAACGGCGACGGCTGCTCGGCCAACGTCATCTCCCGCAGCGTCGCCAGGGACCGCAGCGTGCAGGAGTTCAAGAGCTATATCAACGGCAACTGCGCCTGCGCGGGCCACAGCGAGTGTGACGCCATCATCATGGACGACGCCAAGGTCATCGCCACGCCGGGGCTCATCGCCAACAATGTCGACGCCAGCCTCATCCACGAAGCCGCCATCGGCAAAATCGCAGGCGAACAGCTCATCAAGCTCATGACCCTCGGCCTGACCGAACAGGAGGCCGAAGAACAGATCGTCAACGGCTTCCTGGAGTAAATCTCTACAGCACCAAACAAAGGAACGGGTATGCTGCGGCATACCCGCTCCTTTTTACGGGGTGTACTTTCGGCCGCCGGAATGCTACAATAGGTGTAAAAATCAGGGAGGCGGCGCAGATGGAATTTGTCCGCATAGACCGAGAAAACTGGGCGAGGAAAGAGACGTTCGAGCACTATTTTTCTGCCGTGCCCTGCACCTACAGCATGACGGTGCGGCTGGATATCACGGCGCTGCGGCAGCGCAGGCACAGGCTGTACCCGGCCCTGCTGCACGCGCTGACCGCCATTGTGAACCGGCATCCCGAATTCCGCACCGACCTTGGGCCGGATGGCGAACCCGGCGTTTACAGCGAGATGCACCCCTGCTACACGGTGTTTCATCCGGAGGATGAGACCTTTTCCAACCTCTGGACTGCCTACGACCCGGACCTTGACCTGTTCTGCGCCGCTTATGAACAGGACCTGCGCCTGTATGGCCAGCGGCGCGGGTTTACCGGCAAACCGGGCTGCCCGCCCAACTCGTTCACGGTCTCGATGATCCCGTGGGCGACGTTCGAGGGCTTCAACCTCAACCTGCAAGACAGCTACCGCTATCTGCTGCCGATCTTCACACTTGGGAAGTATCGGGAGGAAAACGGCCGCACCTGGCTGCCGCTGGCCATGCAGGTGCACCACGCTGTCTGCGACGGCTACCACGCCTGCCGCTTTGCCGAGGAACTGCAGGCATGGATCGGGCCGTAAACGCCGGGGGCTGTTTGTGTCCGGCAGAGCCCCCGGGCGGCACTTGCCATCCCCTGCCAGCGCGCTTATAATAGGGAAAACAGTGGAAAGAGAGGGGACCTACCATGGACCGCGCGCTGCTGATCGACGACGATCTCGAACTGTGCGAGCTGCTCCGCCGCTGCGCCCGGCCGGAGGGCATCGAGGTCGACGCCTGCCACACCGGGCGCGAGGGGCTGGCACGGCTGGCGGGCGGCGGGTACAGCCTTGTGATCCTGGACGTCATGCTGCCCGGGATGGACGGCTTCGAAGTCCTGGCGCAGATCCGCGCCGAAAGCCAGCTGCCGATCCTGATGTTCACGGCCAGGAACGACAGCGCCGCCAAGGTGCGTGGTCTGCGTGCCGGGGCCGACGACTACCTGACCAAGCCGTTTGAGATGGAGGAACTGCTCGCGCGGATGCTCTCGCTGATCCGCCGCTATACGCGATTCAATCAACCGGCAGGCGCGCGGCTGACGTTTGACGGCCTTGTCATCGACGCCGAGGAACGCACCGTCGCCACGGCGAACGGCACGTTTGAGCTGCCGCGCAAGGAGTTCGACGTACTGCTGTTCCTTGCGCAGCGCCAGGGAAAGATCCTTACCAAACAGCAGATCTATGAAGCCGTCTGGCAGGAACCCTATGGATACGACGACAACAACATCATGGCGGTCATCAGCCGCCTGCGCAAAAAGCTGGAACCGGACCCGGGCGCGCCGAAGTATATCCAGACCATCAAGGGCGTCGGCTACCGGTTCAGCAGGGAGGTATAACGGCGTATGACGGGCATCGTTTGGGCGGCATTGGCGGCGGGGGCCGCGGCGCTGGGTTTTGCCGCGTACACGGTTTGGCGCACGCGGCGCAAGCTGGCCGAGATGGCACAGGCCGTCGCCGACATCCGCGCCGGCAACGGCAACCGCCGCATCCTGGCGGACGAGCACGAACCGGCCGCGCCGCTCGTGTTCGCGGTCAATGAGATCGTGCTCGGCTATGAGGCCCGGATCGCTGCGCTGCAAAAAGCGGAGGAAGCCAACCGCCAGCTGATGACGAGCCTTTCGCATGATGTACGCACGCCGCTGACAACGCTGATCGGCTATCTCGACGCGGCCCACCGCGGCGTGCTGGCCGGGGCCGACCGCGACGCCTCGCTTGAGACCGCCCGCCGCAAAGCCCATGCGCTCAAGGACTACATCGACGCGCTGTTTGACTGGTTTCAGCTCCATTCCCGCGAGGCGGCGCTGCGCTGCGAACCGGTCGAGGCCGCCGAACTGACGCGGGAAATTCTGGCCGATTGGGTGCCGCTGTTTGAGGAACAGGGGCTTGCCTACCACATCGACATTCCGGACGGGCCGCTGACCGCCCGCCTTGACCCGGACGCCTACCGGCGCATCCTCAACAACCTGCTGCAGAATGTGCTGGCCCATGCCAACGCGGCCCGGGTGTCCGTCACGCTGGCGCGGCAAGGGGCGGCGCTTGCGCTGCATGTGACCGACGACGGTGCCGGCATTGCACCGGCAGACCTGCCGCACGTTTTTGAGCGCCTTTACAAGTGCGACAAAAGCCGCGGCGGGGGCGGCACCGGCCTGGGGCTGGCCATTGTGCGGGAACTCGCCGGGCAGATGGGCGGCACAGTTTCAGTACAGAGCCAGCCCGCGCAGGGCGCGGACTTCGCCGTGCAGTTTCCGCTGGAAAAATGAACCAAATCCCGCCGGGACTTGCCTCCGGCGGGATTTTTTACAAGAATGCAAGGTTCCTGCAAGGCAGGCGTCAAGTTGATGCAAGGTTGCGGTGGTATGCTGATGGAGAAGGAGGGAAAACGATATGAATGACCTTGTCATCGAGACCGAACACCTGACCAAACAGTACGGCGCACACAAGAGCGTCGCCGATGTCAGCCTGCATGTGCGCCGCGGCCGCATCTACGGCCTGCTTGGCCGCAACGGGGCGGGCAAAACCACAACGATGAAACTGCTGCTGGGGTTGGCGCGGCCGACAGCCGGGAGCGTGCGCCTGTGGGGAACGCCGCTCGCGGGCAACGAGCGCGCGCTGCTGCCCCGCATCGGCAGCCTCATTGAAGCGCCGGGCTTCTACCCCAACCTGACCGGGACCGAAAACCTTCGTATCTTCGCCGCGCTGCGCGGCGTGCCCAGCCGCCATGCAGTGGAGGACGCACTGGCGCTGGTCGGCCTGCCGTACAAAGACAAAAAGCTCTTTGCCCAATACTCGATGGGCATGAAGCAGCGCCTTGCCATCGCTCTGGCCGTCATGCACGACCCCGAACTGCTGATTCTGGACGAACCGATCAACGGTCTGGACCCCATCGGCATTGCCGAGATGCGCCGCTTTATCCGCCAGCTCTGCGACGAGCGCGGCAAGACGATCCTGCTGTCCAGCCATATTCTTTCAGAGGTCGCGCAGCTTGCCGACGACATCGGCATCATTGACAACGGCGCGCTGCTTGAGGAAGAAAGCCTGCAGGCGCTTGAGGAGAAGAACGGCCGGTACATCCGTCTCGGCGTTTCGGACGCCGCCCGGGCGGCGCAGATGCTGGAGACCGAATTCGGCACCGACCGTTTCATGGTCGAGAACGACCGCAGCCTGCGCATTTTCGATTTGTCGCTGCAGCTGCCGCAGCTGGCGGACGCCGTACAGAAAAACGGCCTGGCGCTGACCGAGCTGCACCTGTGCGAGGATACGCTGGAAGACTATTTCAAACGCGTGACAGGGGGCGAAGGCATTGCTTAAACTGATCGGCTGTGAATTTGCCAAGCTGCGCCGCCGACGCGTTCTCTGGCTGGTTGCGTTTGCGGCCTGCCTGTTCCCGGTGCCCGTCTCGCTGGTCACGCTCCGCAGCGGCGCGACCGGCGGCTCGTTCGATTCGATGCTGCTGATCCTGATGGCCTGGCTCGGCGTGCCGCTGATGCTCCCGGCGCTGATGGGCATTGTGGCGTCGTCGCTGTTTCGCACCGAACGCGCCTGCGGGGCGCTGAAAAACCTCTATGCCATCCCGGTGCGCTGGGCGCGGCTGGCTTTGGCCAAGATCGTGGTCGTGCTGGCGCTGTCCGTCGCCTTCACAGCCGCCACCTTTATGGCGGCCGCGCTGGCCACAGCGGCGGCAGGCGGCGCGCTGCACGGCTTTGGCCTGCGCCTGTGCGCGGCCGTGCTGGTCGGGCTGTTTTACGGGGCGCTTTCGCTGCCCGGGGTGCTGCTCGCCATCTGGCTGGACCGCAACGCGCTGTTCTCTAATCTGCTTGCAGTTCTCTATGCGGTTGTGCTGGAAACGATGGTCTGGAGCGCCGTCACCGCGCTTTCGAGCTCCGGCGGCCGTGTCCCGAATCTGAACGCGCCCGCGCTCAGCAGCCCGCCCGCACTGATCTTCCGCTGGTTCCCTTACTTTATCAATCCGGCATCCGCCATACAGACCGAGCTGGGCAGACTCTTCTTTGTGCCGCTGTGGCAGGTCGCGCTGGTGTGCGGCGTGGTCGCGGCTGCCAGCACGGCGCTGATCGTTCTGGTCGGCAGCAGACGGGAGGTGTGAGCATGGGTTGCTTTCCTGTCATGGTCGCGGCTGAGCTGCGCAAACTGCGCGGCACGGTGCTGCTGCCGACCGGCGCGGTGAGCGGGGCGGCCGCCATCGGCATCAGCCTCTATCTGGCGGCGGCCGATACCACGACCGCCTATACCTTCCCGCTGTTTGCGGGCAACGTGATTGCCAACACGATGGAGGAACTGCTGCCGTTCACGGCGGCGCTCGTCGTCGGCCAGATGATGGAGCGCGAACGCAGCTGCGGCACGCTGAAAAACATCCTCGCCGTGCCCGTCAGCTTCCGCCGCCTGCTGGCAGCCAAACTCGCGGCGGGGGCCTGGCTGGTTGTCCTGTACGCGCTGCTGCAGTGGGGGCTGTCGCTGGCGGCCTGCGCGCTGCTGGGTCTGCCCGGGCTCACGGGCGGCAGCGCCGCCTGGGCGCTGGGCATGCTGCTTGGCAACGACCTCTGCGTCTATGCGGCGCTGCTGCCGGTACTGGCGCTGGCCGCACAGTTTGCGGGTGGCTATGCGGCGGGGATCGGCTTTGCGCTGTTTTATGGATTCTGCGGCGTCATCGCCACCGGCCACGGCTGGACGGCGCTCTACCCGCCCACTGCCGGGACGGTGCTGCTGCGCTTTCGCATGGAGCCAACCCCGCGCGAACTGGCCTGCGCCGCGCTCAGCCTGCTCGCTTCGCTGGGGCTTGCCGTTGCCCTGACCGCCTGCGCGCGCGATCGCAGCGGCGAAAAGCAGGAAGAAATCAGCGGAAAAGCAGAATAAAAAAGAGCGATGAAACACAGCGTTTCATCGCTCTTTTTCTGGTGCGCCTGCAGGAACTCGAATCCTGGGCCCTCTGATTAAAAGTCAGATGCTCTACCAACTGAGCTACAGGCACAAACAAACTGCCTCGTGACAGCTTATCTATTATAGCAGGCGCACTTTACTTTGTCAAGAGATATTCTGCCGTTTCAGCGGCGTTCTTTGATCTCGGCGGTCACATTGGCCACAAACTCGTCCAGCGGCAGCGTCACGGTGTCGCCCTTGCGGTCGCGCACGCTGACGGTGCCCGCATCGCTCTCCTTGGCGCCCAGCACCAGCATATACGGTACGCGGTCGACCTGCTGGGCCTGGCGGATCTTGTAGCCGATCTTCTCGTTGGACTCGTCCAGCACGGCGCGCACGCCCGCGGCGCGCAGCGCCTCGTAGACTTTCTGCGAATAGTCCATCGTCTTTTCGGACACCGGCAGCACCTTGACCTGCACCGGCGCGAGCCAGGTGGGGAACTTGCCCGCATAGTGCTCGGTCAAAATGCCGATGAAGCGCTCGATGGAGCCGAAGCAGACGCGGTGGATCATGATCGGGCGTTCTTTTTCGCCCGCCTCGTTGACGTATTCGAGCTGGAAGTTCAACGGCATCTGGAAGTCGAGCTGGATCGTGCCGCACTGCCAGGTGCGGCCCAGGCTGTCGCGCAGGTGGAAGTCGATCTTGGGGCCGTAGAACGCGCCGTCGCCCTCGTTGATGGTGTAGGGCATGTTCAGCTTTTCCAGCGCCTGCTTCAGGCCGTTGGTCGCGTCCTCCCAGTCGGCGTCGGAACCCATCGAATCCTCCGGGCGGGTGGACAGCTCGACAAAATATTCAAACCCGAACTTCTCGTACACGCCGTTGATCAGGTGCACGACGTTGGCGATCTCCTCGCTGATCTGGTCGCGGCGCATGAAGATGTGCGCATCGTCCTGGGTGAAGCAGCGCACGCGGAACAGCCCGTGCAGCGCGCCGCGCAGCTCGTGGCGGTGGACAAGGCCCAGCTCGCCCACGCGCAGCGGCAGCTCGCGGTAGCTGTGCGGCGTGCTCGCATAGACCAGCACGCCGCCGGGGCAGTTCATCGGCTTGATGCAGTAGTCCTCGTCGTCGATCTTGGTCGAGTACATGTTGTCTTTATAATGGTCCCAGTGGCCGGAGGTCTCCCACAGGCGGCGGTTCATGATCAGCGGGGTCGAAACCTCGACATACCCGGCCGCCATGTGCAGCTCGCGCCAATAGTCGATCAGCGTGTTTTTCAGGATCATGCCGTTGGGCAAAAAGAACGGGAAGCCGGGGCCTTCGTCCCGGAACATGAACAGGCCCATCTCCTTGCCGATCTTGCGGTGGTCGCGGCGGGCGGCCTCCTCCAGCAGTTTGAGGTGCTCGTCCAGCTCCTCCTGCGTGCGGAAGGCGATGCCGTTGATGCGGGTCAGCATCTTGTTGTTCTTGTCGTTTTTCCAGTACGCGCCGCTCTGCTGCGTGACCTTGAACGCCTTGAGCGCCTTGGTGTAGCACAGGTGGGGCCCGATGCACATGTCGACATACTCGCCCTGCTGGAAGAAGCTGAACTCGGTCTCGCCGGCCAGGTCGGCCATGTGCTCGATCTTATAGTGTTCGCCGCGCTCCTCCATCAGCTTGACAGCCTCTTCGCGCGGGAGGATGAAGGGTTTGACCGGCAGGTTTTCCTTGCAGATCTTCTTCATCTCTTTCTCGATGGCGGCCAGGTCCTCGTCGGTCAGCTTGGCATCGCCAAGGTCGACGTCATAGTAAAAGCCGTTCTCGGTCGCGGGGCCAAAGGCGAAATCCGCCTGCGGATACAGCCGCTTGATGGCCTGCGCCATCACATGCGCGGCCGTGTGGCGGATGACGTGCAGTTCCTCTTCTTTGGGGCACTCGGCCACGGTGCCGTCCTTGTAGATGATCTTCATACGTTTCCCTCCGTTTGTTCCGGGCCGGGCGGCGCGGCCGCCGGCCTGCAAAAATAAAAAGGTGAAAAAATGAAAAATGCCCCACCCCGCCTGTACAGCGGGATGAAGCATTCAGATACTCCACGGTTCCACCCGGTTTGGGCACGCCTGACGCAAACGCCGCGGCGCGCCCCGCTCGTTGGGCTGTAACGGGCCTGCCCGGCGGGGGTTCGCCCCCGCGCTCTGCGGTGGTATGGCGCAGCGCCGCGCGCCCGGGCCGCTTGCAGCACGCCGGTCTGTGCAAAGAGCACATAAAACGGCGGCGGCCTTCTCTAAAGGGACGGCGCTGTGTTTTTGTCCGCATCAACGCTTTTGCGGGATGAGTTCATGTTTACTATACCCGCCCCGCCGCCAAAAGTCAAGAGGCGGGCCGACATTTTCGCCGCAAGAACGATGCTGCCGCCGCGCCGGGCAGGCGATTTTTTTATTGGATGCAAATACGCGCATAATGTGGTATACTATATGCGAAACTGTGCGCGCTGCGCCCGAAAGCGCAGCCCGCACGCGGGAAAGAACAAACGGCAGGGAGGGAAACGCATGGGAGACAAACGCTGTACCGTCCTTCTTGTCCACTGCTATTACCGCCTGCCCGGCGGCGAGGACGCTGTTTTTGCCGCCGAGCGCCGCCTGCTAGAAGCGCACGGCCACCGCGTGATCGTGTACGAGCGCAACAACGAAACGCCGGGCCTGGCCGCCAAGCTGCTGCTGCCGTTTCGCGCGGTGTTCAGCCTGAAGACCTGCCGCGATCTGCGCGCGCTGCTGCGCCGCGAGCGTGTCGACATCGTACATGTACACAACACACTGTTTGCGGTCAGCCCTGCGGTGTTTTGGGCCGCGCGCCGCGCCGGGGTCCCGGCGGTGCAGACGCTGCACAACTTCCGCCTGTTCTGCCCGTCCGGCGTGCTTCTGCGCGGCGGGCAGGTGTGCGAGGACTGCCCGCTGCGCCGCGGCGGGTTGCTCAACGCCGTGCGCCATGCCTGTTACCGCGGCAGCCGCGCGCAGAGTGCGGTCTGCGCCTTTGTCTATGCGTTCCACCGCCTGCTGGGCACCTACCGCCATGTCAGCCTCATCGCCCTGACCGCGTTTGACCGCGACAAGCTGCTGGCCTTTAACGCCCGCCGCCCGGTGTTTGATCCGCAGCATCTTTTTCTGAAACCCAACCCGGTCGCGGCGGGGGAAGCATTGCCGCCGCTGCGGCCGCTGTCTGCGCGCAAAAACCAGGTCGTCTTTGCCGGGCGCCTGGAAGAACTCAAGGGCCTGCGCACGGCCGTTGAAGCCTGGAAGCTGCTGAAAGGCGACCCGGCGGCCCCTGTCCTCCTCCTTGTGGGGGACGGACCGCTGGAAAGCTGGGCGCGGAAAAACGCAGGCCCCAACGTGCGGCTGCTCGGGCGGCTGCCCCGCGCCGAACTGTACGCCCTGCTGGGGGAGAGCCGCGCCGCCCTGGCCCCCAGCCTTTGCTATGAGAGCTTTGCCCTTGTGCCGGCCGAAGCCCACGCGATGGGTACGCCGGTGCTGGCCAGCGACCTGGGCAATGTCGGCGCGATGGTGCGCCCCGGCGTGGACGGTTTGCGCTTTGCCCCCGGCGACGCGGCCGCGCTGGCCGCCGCTGTACGCGCACTGCCGCAGCTGGAACAAAGCGCCGACCCGGCCGCCATGCGCGCCGAAGCGCTGGAACAATACGGCGAAGAACAAAACTACCGCCAGCTGACCGAGATCTACGGCCGCGTCATGGCCGAACACGCCTGACGCGCCCTTTTCAGGAGTTTTTCATGAACCAACTGTACCGTGCTCTGCACATGCCCCCGGCCCGCCTGGCCAAAAAGCTGGCCGGTTGGAAGGAAGTCTATACCATCGCGGTGCGCCCCGTGCCCGCAGAACCCGGCCACGAGCCGCTGCCCGCGCTGGGGGCGGGGGCCTATACCCCGCTGCCCGGCACGCCCGGGCACTGGTATGCTGACCCGCTGCTCTACCGCCGCGGCGGGGAGCGCTGGCTGTTCTGCGAGGATTTTGACCTTGCCGCCAACAAGGGCAGTATCGCGGCGTTTCCGCTTGGGCCCGGCGGCCGCCCCGGCGCGCCGCAGACGGTGCTGGAGGCAGACTGCCACCTCTCGTTCCCGACCGTGTTCGACTGGAACGGCGAAACCTGGATGATCCCAGAAACCGGCGCGGACCGGACTTTGTGCCTCTACCGCTGCCGCGCTTTCCCCGGCGAATGGGAGCTTGTGCGTGCGTTCCCGGTCGGCAAAGAGCTGGCCGACACGATCGTGCTGGACGCAGCAGAGGAGAAACTCACACTGCTGTGCAGCCAGGTCCGGCCGGAAAACGGCCTGTATACGCGCTACCGGCGCTATGTCCTGTGGCCGGACCCGCAGGAGGAGGGCGGCTTTGCCCTGGAGGAAGACGAACCGTTCGGCCTGGAACACCGCTTTTATGACCTGGGCGCGCGCAACGCCGGGCCGCTGTTTTGCTGGGGCGGGCAGACCGTGCGCCCGGCGCAGGTCAGCACAAAGGTCGACTATGGCGTCTACCTGCAGTTCTGGACCCGCCGGGGGGACAAAGAGACCCCGCTGTGCGCCGCCACGCCGCAGAACGTGACCATCTCCGGGCTGGACCCGGCGGCCGTCATCGGCATCCACACCTATTGCCGGGACGAAGAACTGGAGGTCATCGACGCGCGCTATCTCACGCGGCTGAAATAAACCTGTTTGATCGGAAAGGGGGCCGTCCATGCTCACCATCGCCATCCCGCAGCTGTACTGCGGCGCTTCCGGCAAGCGCGGGGCTTACAACCGGCAGGAGGTCGGCCTGGCCCGCGCCTTTGCCGCGCTGGGCTGCCGCGCCGTGGTGCTGTACCCGGCGCCCGGGGCCGCCGCGCCCGAGACCGAATGCCCGGCCCCCGGTGTCAAGGTGCTGTACCTGCCGGCCAGAGCCTGGCGGGTCAACGCTTTTTACCAGAGCTGGCAGCCGCTGCTGGATGAACAGGTCGACGCTGTACATGTGATGGGGGACAACTCCCTCGGCGTGCCGGGGCTGTACCGCTTTTGCCGCAGGAACGGCATCTTTTTCTACAGCCAGCTCGGCGCGCTGCGCTCGCAGTCGGGCAGCGCGGCCATCCGCGCCGCCATGGACCTGCTCTGCCGCCGCAACCTGGCCATCTACCGCCGCACGCCGTCCTTTGCCAAAACGGCGGCCGTGCAGCGCGAGCTTGAAGCGCTGCAGGTGCCCTGCGCCGGGGTGCTGCCGGTCGGGCTGGACACGGCCATCATTCCCGCCATTACGGCCCCGCGCGCCGCGCTGCGCGCGCAGCTGGGGCTTGCGGAAAACGCAAAATACATTCTTTTTGTCGGGCGGCTCGACGCCTACAAGCGCCCGCTCGACGTCGCCGCCGTGCTGGCGGCGCTGCCGGCAGACTGGCAAGCTGTGGTCATCGGCCAGGGCAGTTTGGCTGACGAGCTGCACCGCGCGATGGACGCCGCCGGGCTTGCCGGGCGGTGGCGGCATATCCCGCAGCTGCCCAATGCGCAGGTACACGCATACTACCATGCCTGCGATGTCTTTCTCAACTGCAACGACCGCGAGATATTCGGCATGAGCCTGCTGGAAGCAATGTACGCGGGCTGTGTGCCGGTCGCCCGCCACGCGCCCGGCCCGGATGAGATCATCGAGGACGGCGTCAGCGGTTTTCTGGTCAGACCGGCGCAGGGCGACACGGACGCGCTGGCGGCGGCCGCCGTGCGCGCGGCCGGGGCCCCGGCAATGGCCGCGGCGGCCAAACGGCGCATCCGCACGCATTTTTTGTGGCAGAACAGCGCCGAACGGGCGCTGCGGATGTTACGGCAGAAAGGGGTGGGCACGCATGGACAATGACGCCAAATGGATGGAACTGGCGCGCAACCTTTATAAAGGCGCGCGCTTTGGCTGGAAGTACCGCGGCGTGCCGGTGCTGACGGCGCAGCAGGGCAACGACCTGGCCGCCGAACGCCTGCGCAGCGGCCAGCCGTTTCTGTTCGGCCGCTGCGGCGCGACCGAGATGCGCACCGTGGCCGAGTTTTTGCGCACAGGCGGCCGGGACTTCAGCGAGACAGTCCGCCGCGAAGTCCGCGATTTGTCCGGCGTGTTCCCGACCGACGACGATACGCTGCGCCGCTTCTGCGAATTGTACACAGCCTGCGCCCACAGCGCCGACCTGCTGGCGCTGTGGGATGTCGGGGCGGAACGGCAGGTCATCCGCGGCTGCCGGGGCACACAGTTCGCCAAACTGCGCGCGCTGGAGCCTTATTACCACCCCAACCCGTGGAGCGCGGCGCTGGCGGGCAGGCGCGTGCTGGTCGTACACCCGTTCCGGGATACGATCCTGCGCCAGTATGAAAAGCGGGAACAGATTTTCCCCGGGACCGACATCCTGCCGGAATTCGCTTCGCTGACTGTCATCCGCGCCGTGCAGGGCCTTGGCGGGCAGAACACCGGCTATGCCAGCTGGTTCGACGCCCTGGACGCCATGCAGCGCCAGATGGACGAAGCCGAGTATGACGTCGCCATCACCGGGGCGGGGGCTTACAGCCTTCCGCTGGCCGCCCACGCGCGGGACACCGGCCACATGGCCGTGCAGATGAGCGGCGCAACCCAGCTGCTGTTCGGCATCAAGGGCAAGCGCTGGGACACCCACCCCATCATCAGCAAGCTGTACAACGAAGCCTGGGTCCGCCCGGCCGAAGACGAGGGCATCGCCAACAAGGAAGCCGTCGAAGGCGGCAGCTACTGGTAGAGCTGAAAAGGAGAAGAAAATGGAGCTGACGTGGAGAAAACGCCTGTGGAAGATGGGCGATACCCTGTTCCACAAAATGACGTTCGAAGAAGCCGCTGCCTTCAATGTGCTGCGCCTGTATGCGGGCGATATTCCGGCCAAACCGCTGTATGAGAACCAGGGGTTCATCGGCCTTTCCATCAAGCAGGCGGACTGGAACACCATCAAGCACGACATCACCCGCCCGTTCCCGTTAAAGGATAACACGGTCGATTTCTTCCAGGCCGAGGACGTGCTCGAACATATCCCCTATGAAGCGCTGCCCGCCGTCTTTGCCGAGATACACCGCATCCTCAAGCCCGGCGCGCGCTTCCGCCTCTCGGTGCCGGATTACCGCTGCGATGTCTATGCGTCCCGCTGCCAGCGGGATGCGCAGGGCCGCATCGTCTTTGACCCGGACGGCGGCGGCTGGTACCGGGACGGAAAGCCCGGCGGCGGGGCGCACCTGTGGTTCCCCGTTTTCGAGAGCGTCAAGGCCCTGTGCGATGCAAGCCCGTTCGCAACGGCAGAATTTTATCACTATTACGACGAAGAGGGCCATTCCGTCACCCGCCCGATCGATTACACGTTTGGGTATATCGACCGCACGCCGGACCACGACCCGCGCGTGCAGGACCCCTACCGCGCGCTCTCGCTCGTCGTCGACCTCATCAAGTAAGGAAAACGTATGAAGATTCTCATGATCGGCAATAACCTGAGCGTACAAAGTGGCGTTCAGAGATATATTCAAAATCTGTTACTGCATATCGACCCGAAGCGTTACCAAGTGGACCTTTTCGTGGCACCTTGCCCCAAAGGCCAGGTGAGCAGCCAACCGAGTCTCGAGGCCCGGGGGGTAAACTTGATTCTTGGTAGTGATAATGATAAACAGCGTCCGTGGGAGCTTGCCGGCTATTTGAGAAATCACCACGATTATGACATTGTACATTACCACATTAACAGCAAGGTCAGTGCATTAAGTTGTATCGTCATCAAAATGTTGTGTCCACATGCGAAGCTAATCGTACATAGTCATGTGGTTTATCCGCCGCTTACATTTGGTTGGCGGGTGGCGCATCTGCTTTATCAGATGACGGCGGACTATTTCCTCGGATGCGGAGTAGAGGCAGGTAAATTTGCGTTTGGAAGTCGCATTAACCATCGGAATAATTTTTCTGTTGCCTGCAACGCGGTCAATCGAAGCGTGTTTTTTCCTGATGACCAAGCGCGTGCGAATATCCGGGCACAGTATGGCATCACGAATGATGAACGCCTATGCGGTTTTGTTGGACGTTACAACCATGAAAAAAACATATTGTTTTTGCTGGATGTTTTTTCAGAAATGTATAAACTGGATCGAAGCTGGAGGCTACTTTTAGTTGGTTGTGGTGTTGATCAAGAAAAGGTTGATAAAAAGATTGAAAAGCTAGGTCTGCAAAAATATGTGTATCAAGCTGGTTTGCAAGAAAAAGTAGCCATGTATATGAATGCTTTTGATCTGTTTGTACTGCCCAGTGAGTTTGAAGCGAGTCCAATCACATTGGTCGAGGCACAAGCGTGCGGCGTTCCATGTTTGGTTTCTTCCCGGGTGCCACGGGATGGCGCAGTAACGGATCTCGTGCATTTTCTCGCGTTGGAAGACTCAGCACAAAGGTGGGCTCAATTGGCGAATCGCCTTGCCACTGGTGAAAAGCATGCTGATCGGTGGGAAAAGCTGACGAAGTCAGGATATGAACTGCAGGAAGCCGCTGCACGGATGCAGAAGCTCTATGATAAAATGGTGAGATCATGATTTATGCAGAATTAGGGGGCGGGCTGGGCAACCAGATGTTCATCTACGCTTTTGCCCGCGCGCTGGGGCTTGCCTGCGGCGAACCGGTCACACTGCTGGACCGGCAGGACTGGAAGGACGGCGGCGCCCCGGCCCACACGGCCTGCGCGCTGGGGGCGCTGGCGCTGGACCCCGGCGTCGCGATCGTTGCGGAGCCGGGCTTTGCCAAACAACACCTGCCGTGCCAGAACGCCGCCAAGGCGCTGATGATCAAACACGAGCAGCGCCGCGGCATGATGGCGCAGGACTGGAACCGCTTTGAACGCCGTATGGCCCCGCTGCTCAACACGCTGGGGTTGCACTTTGCCACCGACGGCTACACCCCGGTGCGGCGCGGCCCGGCCAGGGATTTCCTTTGCTGGGGCTATTTCCAGAGCGAGCGGTATTTTGCCGCCGCCAAAGAGGCTATCCGCCGTGAACTGCGCGCAAAACAGCCGCCGGACGGCCCCCTCGCCGCACAGATCGCCGCGGCGCGACATCCCGTCTGCGTGCATCTGCGCCGCGGGGATTATCAGGCCCCCGAAAACGCGATCCTGCAGGTGTGCACACCGGCCTACTATGCGGCGGCCACGGCGCTGGCCGCCCGGCGCTGGCCCGGCGCACAGCTTTTCGTTTTCAGCGACGACCCTGCCTGGGCGCGGGAACACCTTGACACGGCGGGGCTGCCCGCTGTGTTCGCCCCGCGCGGCGAAGCCGCCGCCGACCTTGCGCTGATGCAGCGCTGCCAGGGCTTTATCCTCAGCAATTCGACCTACAGCTGGTGGGCGCAGTATCTGGCCGACGCGCCGGACAAGCAGGTCTGGGCGCCCGACCGCTGGTACGCGCATACCAAGCGCAGCGACCTGTACCTGCCCGGCTGGCAGCGCATCGCCGTGCAATAAGCCCGGAAAGGACCCCGAACTTTGAGAAGCAAACGTACCCTCATCAATATGGCCTACGCGCTGGGCACAAGCTTTCTGCTCATGCTGCTGGGCCTTGCCACCCGCCGCCTGCTCGTCTTCAATTTTGGCGACGAGATCACCCGCGCTTCGCAGGTGGTGGAAAAGCTGTTCACCTTTTTCTCCATCGCCGAATTCGGCGTCGGCAGCGTCATCAGCTACCGCCTGTACGAGCAGGTGGCCGCCAAAGACGAGGAAAAGATCAGCAAATACATGTCGATGTACAAGTGGGCCTACCGTGCGGTCGGCCTGCTGATCTGCACGCTGGCCGCTGTGGGGGCGGCCGCGCTGCCCTGGATTATGCCCGGGGCCGACCTGCGCGTCATCTACACGGTCTACGGGCTCAATACGCTGTCCACGCTGTCAAGTTACTTCCTTGTCACCCGGCGGCTGATGTACACCTGTACGCAGCAGGGCTATATCTGCACGCGCATCGATTTCTGCTTCAATGTGCTGACCTATCTGCTGCGCATCGCGATCTCGCTGTGGTGGCCGAACTATGTGCTCTACTTCGGCGTCACCATCCTGCTCAACACAGCGGCCAACCTTACGGTGGCCTGGCGCTTCCGCCGGGACTTCCCCTATGTGCGGGACACAAAAGTCACGCTGGAAGATTTCCGCGCGCTCGGCATCTTCCGCGACCTGCGCTACTATCTCGTCCATCGCCTGTCCAACACGATCTACGGCTCGTCGGATACCATTGTCACATCCCGCATGGGCGGCGCGGCGCAGACCGCAAACCTTGGCAACTACACCTCGATCTCGGACAATGTGACCAATGTCAGCACGAAAATTCTGGACAGTTTTTCGGCCGCCATCGGCAACATCGTCTATGACAAAACCGCCGCGCAGGACGACCACGCGCGCCGGGTGTTCTGGGGCATGGACCTGTTCAGTTATCTGTTTGCAAGCTTTGTCGCCACGGCCTATTTCTGCCTGTTTCAGCCGTTCATGACGCTGTGGATGGGCCCCGACCGCCTGCTGCCGCTCGGCTTCCTGCTCATGTTCTGCCTGAACGAATATGTCGGCTGGAACCACCGCATGCTGGGCAGCTATCGCGCGGTGCTCGGTCATTTTGAGCTGGACCAGTGGTTCATGGTCGTCTCGGCGGCGGCCAATCTTGTGCTCAGCTTTGCGCTGTTCATCCCGTTCGGCATCGCCGGGGCGCTGGCGGCCACCGTCGTCGCCCACGCCATCATGTGGGCCGGGCGGGTCAAGGTGGTCTGCCGCCTCTATATGACCGGCGCGCTTGGGCGGTATCTGCGCGTACAGGCGGCGCATCTGCTGACGCTGGCCGCCTGCATGGGCGCGACATCCTGGGTCTGCGCGCAGCTGCCCGGCGGGGTCTTCGGCTTTGCCGGCCGCGTGGCCGTGGCGGCGCTGCTGCCAAACCTGCTGAACCTTGCCTGCTATGCCTGGACCTCCGATGCGGCGTATCTGCGCGAATATGCAGGCGGGTTGTGGCGCAAGATCAAAAATCACAGAAGGAGTTGAAACACATGAAGCGTCCCACTGTTGCCGTTCTTTATCTGTGTACCGGCGCGTATCAAGTATTTTGGAAGGATTTTTACCCCAATTTCAAGGAACTTTTTTTGCCGGAGACAGACAAAACGTTCTTTGTCTTTACGGATGCACCCACGATAGATTACGAGGGGGAGCCCGACGTGCGCCGCATCCCGCAAAAGGCCCTGCCGTGGCCTTACAGCACCATGCAGCGCTTTGAGGCGATTCTTGGGCAGGCACAGGCACTGGATAAATTCGACTATCTGTTTTTCACCAACGCCAACCTGCATTGTATGGCGCCTGTCCATGCAGCAGATCTGCTGCCGGATGCAGATAAGGGTCAGGACCTCGTGGCAGTGTGTCATCTGCCGTATTACGGGCACAATCCTATCTTTCACCCCTATGAGCGGCGGCGTAAAAGCAGGGCTGGTATACCTTACAATTGCGGGCAATATTATGTGGCGGGCGGGCTCAACGGCGGCACAGCGGGTGCTTATCTGGCCATGTGCCGCGAACTGCAGGCCCGCACGCAGGAAGACTTGAAAAATGGTGTAATCGCCTGTTGTCACGATGAAAGCCAGCTCAACCGCCTGGTCGTGGAATATTCCGAGCGGTTCCGTGTTGTGGGTCCGGAGTTCTGCGTGCCGGAAGAAAGGCCGCTCCCCCCCGGGCAGGAACGCATCCGCGTGCTGCAGAAAAAGCGCTTCATCGATGTTGATGCAGTCAAAGGGCAGGCCAAAACGCAAAACTTTTTCCAGCGCAAGTGGGAAGCTTTTAATTTGAATTGGATGCCGTATGTCTGGTACGCCAGAGACAAACTGCTGCGCTGCCGGGCGGACCCGTCGGGTCGTCTGTGAGGACGGAGGGAGGTGCCGGATATGGAGAGCGTACAACCGCTTTTTTCTGTAATCACTCCCGTGTATAATGTTTGCGAGTATCTGTTGACTGCGGTGCAAAGCGTGGTGGAGCAGCCCGGCCCAAAGGATTGGGAATGCCTGCTGATCGACGATGGTTCTACCGACGGAAGCGCTGCCCTCTGTGATGCACTCGCCGGGATGTTACCCGGCGTTAAGGCTATACATCAGCCGAACCAAGGCGTCAGCGCAGCTCGGAACACTGGGCTGCGAGCAGCCCGGGGAAGGTGGGTCCTGTTTTTAGACGGGGACGACTGCTTGGCACCGGATCTGCTGCCGCAGCTGCGGCAAACAATAGAAAGCCGGCCAGAGTGCGACTGGTTGGCCGGGCGATTTCTGATCAGGGGCACAGATGGAACGCTGCGTGAACACACCGGTCTACAGCGGCAAACAGGCGTGTTGCCCGCCGATGCAGGGGTGGTCCCGCGGCTGCAGGCGCTGTATGCAGCGGGCCACTGGTCGGTGTGGAAGTTTTGCATCCGGCATGACTTGATCGAAAAGACGGGCGCACAGTTTTGGCCACAGGTGCGCTGGGGAGAAGAATTCGGTTTCGACCTGCAGCTGATGACAGGATGTCGAGAACTGTGCCTGCTGGATATAGTCTTTCTCCATTACCGGGAAGGTCGTCCGGGCAGCCTGCTCAACGACGAGAAAGGGCTGGCGGATCATTTCCTTTCACTGCAAGCCACTTGGCAGCATCTGGAGGAGATGGCGAAAAGCAAGCGGATATCTCACCAGGACTTGCCTGCGTTGCGCGATATGGTCGCCGATATGTTCTGGCCCCAGGCCCGTACGGCGGCGGTGCGCGATGCGGCGGTGCGCCGCGCCTGCCTGCCCGGTCTGCGCGCGCTGCGCCCGCTCTACCCTTACGGAACGGAAGTGCGCACGCGCAGCAGCTGGCGCCTGTTCCAGCTGCTGCTGCGCGCGCTCGGCCCGCGCCCGGCCCTGTGGTTGGCCAGCCGGCAGCGGTGAGACAACAGAGAAAGATAAACAAAAAGAAGGGACCCCGTGAAAGGGGTCCCTTTTCAAATGACATGTTTCATATCTGTGGCAGACAAGATCACTCGGTCTTGGTCTTGAGAAAATCCTGGATCACATTGGCGATGTTCTCCGCCGTCAGGCCAAAGTCCTTGAGGACCTCGCGCGCGGTGCCGGAATGGCCGAAGCTGTCCGGCACGCCGAGGCGGCGCACCGGCACCGGGCACTTCTCGGCCAGCACGCTGCACACGGCGTCGCCCAGGCCGCCGATGACGCTGTGCTCCTCGACCGTGATGATCTTCTTGCACTCCTTGGCGGCGCGCAGCACCAGCTCCTCGTCCAGCGGTTTGATGCAGGGCATGTTGATGACCCGCACGCTCAAGCTGCCCTGCTGCTTTTTCAGCTGCAGCGCGGCCTTCAGCGCTTCGCTGGTCATCAGGCCGGTCGAGATGACCGCAATGTCAAAGCCTTCGGCCAGCGTCTCGCCCTTGCCGATGGTCAGCGTGTACTTTTCGGGGTCGTGGAACACCGGGGTGGCCAGGCGCGAGAACCGTATGTAGACAGGGCCCTCGTGCTCATACGCGGCGCGCACGCAGGCGCGGGCCTCGACGTCGTCGGCCGGGCACATGACGACCATGCCGGGGATGGAACGCATCAGGGCGAAATCCTCGCAGCACTGGTGGGAGGCGCCGTCCTCGCCGACCGAAAGCCCGCCGTGGGTGGCGGCGATCTTGACGTTCAGATGCGGGTAGCCGATCGAGTTGCGCACCTGCTCCCACGCGCGGCCGGAAGCAAACATCGCAAAGCTCGAAACGAACGGCACATAGCCGAAGGTGCTCATACCGGCGGCCACGCCCATCATGTTGGACTCGGCGATGCCGCAGTCAAAAAAGCGTTTCGGGTAAGCCTTCTGGAACAGGCAGGTTTTGGTGGAAGCCGAAAGGTCGGCGTCGAACACCACCACCTCGTCATGCCCGGCGTCGGCCAGCGCCACCAGCGCCTTGCCGTAACTGTCGCGGGTGGCGATCTTCATTACTTCAGCCATTGCGCGTACTCCTTCTCCAGCTGGTCATAGTCGCTCTGCAGTTCCTGCATCGCCTGCTGGTATTGTTCATCGTTGGGGGCCTTGCCGTGCCACTCGGGGTCGTTTTCCATAAAGCTCACGCCCATGCCCTTGGTGGTGTGCAGCAGCATGCAGGTGGGCTTGCCGCTGCCGTGCGCACGGTCGAACAGCAAAAACGCCTGCTCCAGGTCATTGAAAGAGTTGCCGTTGCAGATGATGGTGTTGAAGCCGAAGGCGTCCATCTTCTGGTCCAGCGGCTCGGAGTTCATCACCTTGGCCGTCGGGCCGTCGATCTGCAGCCCGTTGACATCAATCATGATGCACAGGTTGTCCAGCTTGTAGTGGGAGGCAAACATGAACGCTTCCCAGCACTCGCCTTCCTCGATCTCGCCGTCGCCCAGGATGGTGTAGACGTTGATGTCCTTCGCTTCCTGGCGGGCGGCCAGCGCCATGCCGCAGGCGGCGGAAACGCCCTGGCCCAGGCTGCCGGTGCTCATATCCACACCGGGCACCTTGTTCATGTTGGGGTGCCCCTCCAGGTAGCTGCCGTCACGGCGCAGCGTGGCCAGGTCTTCCACGGGGAAGAAGCCGCGCTCCGCCAGCGTGGCGTACAGGCCCGGCGCCGCATGGCCCTTGGACAGCACAAAACGGTCCCGCTCGGGGTCCTGGGGGTTCTCCGGGTCGATCTGCATTTCCTTGAAATACAGATAGGTCAGCGCATCCACAGCCGACAGACTGCCGCCGGGATGTCCGCTCTTGGCGGCATGAGTCGCTTCGATCACGCCCATACGCACGCGGGTCGCAGTCATTTTGAGCTGCAACAGTTCTTGCTTTGTCATAAATCGCGCTCCTCCAACAGGTAACTTCCCGGCCACACCGGGGCGAGGGCCGGCCGTGTGCCGCTGTGCTTTCTGCGCGCTGCGGCAGCGCCAAAAGCGTAAAAACGGACAGCAGCCCTCTTTTATCAACTAAGTATAGCACAAACCGGGCGGTCTTGAAAGCCCCCAGCGCATAAAAACAACAATTTTTTGCCCGTTTTTTCAAAAAGAATGTTCCTTTTTGTGCCCGTATCCGCCTTTTGCGGCGTAATTTTTTCTTTACAGGGGCGTTCAAATGCCTTACAATAAATACAGATCGAGCCAGCGGGTCATGGCTGGCAGGTACTACGGGCGGCACGGGCGGGACCCCGGCGCGGCCCAAAGGAAAAGCGAGGGTACGACTGTGTTCAAAATCGTGAAAAGACGGGAACTGAACCCCACGGTGACAGAGCTTGTCATCGAAGCGCCGCTCATTGCCAAAAAGGCGCAGGCGGGGCAGTTCATCATCATCCGCGCCAAGGCGGACAGCGAGCGAATCCCCCTGACCATCGCCGGGTATGACCGGGAAGGCGGGACCGTCGCCATCATTTTCCAGGTCGTTGGCGCCGGCACCATGGAACTCAACACCCTGCGGGAGGGCGAATGCGTCCACGACTTTGTCGGCCCGCTGGGCAAGGCCACCGAGATCGAAGGCCTCAAGAACGTCTGCGTGGTCGGCGGCGGCGTCGGCTGCGCCATCGCGCTGCCGGTCGCCCAGGCGCTGCACGCCCAGGGCACCAAAGTCACCGGCATCGTCGGCTTCCGCGACAAAGACCTCGTCATTCTCGAGGACGAATTCCGCGCCTGCTGCGACGAGCTCATCGTCATGACCGACGACGGTTCCTACGGCCGCAAGGGCGTCGTCACCGTCCCGCTGGAAGAAAAACTCAGCGCCGGCGAGACCTTTGACGAAGTCATCACGATCGGCCCGCTCATCATGATGAAGTTCGTCGTCAAGACCACCAAACCCCACAACGTCAAGACGGTCGTCTCCATGAACCCCATCATGGTGGACGGCACCGGCATGTGCGGCGGCTGCCGCCTGACCGTCGGCGGGCAGACCAAGTTCGCCTGCGTGGACGGCCCGGACTTCGACGGCTTCGAGGTCGATTTTGACGAGGCGATGCACCGCGGCACCATGTACAGGGACTTTGAGGCCCACGCCCGGGACAAAGCCTGCAACCTGTTCAAGAAGGAGGTCGAGTAAGATGCCCAACATGGACCCGAAAAAGTGCCCCATGCCCAGCCAGGACCCCAACGTCCGCAATAAAAACTTCAAGGAGGTCGCCCTGGGCTACACCGCCGAAATGGCCGTGAACGAAGCCCAGCGCTGCCTGCAGTGCAAAAACCACCCCTGCCGCTCCGGCTGCCCGGTCGACATTGATATCCCCGGCTTTATCGCCGAAGTCGCCAAGGGCGATTTTGAGGCCGCTTACCAGGTCATCGCCGCCTCCAGCGCGCTGCCCGCCGTCTGCGGCCGTGTCTGCCCGCAGGAAAACCAGTGCGAAGGCAAGTGCATCCGCGGCATCAAGGGCGAGCCTGTCGGCATCGGCCGCCTCGAGCGCTTTGTTGCCGACTGGCACCGCGAACACACCGACACCCCGCCTGCAAAACCTGCGCCCAATGGCCACAAGGTCGCGGTCATCGGCGCCGGTCCCTCCGGCCTGACCGCTGCGGGCGACCTGGCCAAGATGGGCTACAAGGTCACGGTTTATGAGGCCCTGCATGTGGCGGGCGGCGTGCTGATGTACGGCATCCCCGAATTCCGTCTGCCCAAGGACATCGTGCAGAAAGAAGTCGACGGCCTCAAGGAGCTTGGCGTCGACATCGAATGCAACATGGTCATCGGCAAGGTGCTGACCATCGACGAGCTGCTCGGCGAATACGGCTTCGAGGCCGTCTACATCGCCTCCGGCGCGGGCCTGCCGCGCTTTATGGGCATCCCGGGCGAAAGCCTCAAGGGCGTTTACTCGGCCAACGAGTACCTGACCCGCGTCAACCTGATGAAAGCCTACCAGGAAGGCAGCCAGACCCCCATCATGAAATCCCGCGCCGTGGCCGTTGTCGGCGGCGGCAACGTCGCTATGGACGCCGCCCGCTGCGCCAAGCGCCTCGGGGCCGAGAACGTCTACATCGTCTACCGCCGCGGCATGGCCGAACTGCCTGCCCGCAAGGAGGAAGTCGAACACGCCGAGGAGGAGGGCATCATCTTCAAGACCCTCACCAACCCGGTCGAGGTCCTGGGCGACGAGGACGGCTGGGTCCGCGGCATGACCTGCGTCGAGATGGAGCTCGGCGAACCGGACGCTTCCGGCCGCCGCCGCCCCATCGTCAAGGAGGGCAGCGAGTTTGAGCTCGATGTCGACACCATGATCATGGCGCTGGGCACCAGCCCTAACCCGCTCATCCGTTCCACCACCCCCGGCCTGGATGCCGATAAACACGGCTGCATCATTACCAACGGACCCGACGGCCTGACCAGCCGCCCGTTCGTCTATGCCGGCGGCGACGCCGTCACCGGTGCGGCCACCGTTATCCTCGCGATGGGCGCCGGCAAGGAGGCCGCCAAGGCCATCGACAAAGCCATCCGCGAAAAGAACGAAGGCTGATAGTACATTCCCCGGCCCGGACGCTGCCCTGCGCCCGGGCCTTTTTTGTTTGCCAAAAACAATGTTGCTTGGGCAACGCTTTGGCGGACGCCTGCCGGGCATACTATCCGGCGGAAAGGAGGGCTGCCCATGAAGATCGTGTTTTACGGCGCCCGCGACTATGACCATCTCTACTTTGACCTGCTGGCCGCCGACTCGGCCTACGGCTGCACCATCCGTTTCCTGGCCGCCAACCTGGACGCCGACACCGCCCCGCTGGCCAGGGGCGGGGACGCTGTCTGCGCCTTTGTCAACAGCGATTGCTCGGCCCCGGTGCTTGAAGCGCTGTCCCGGGCCGGTATCCGCCTGCTGCTCATGCGCTGCGCCGGGTACAACAATGTCGACCTGCCCGCCGCCGCGCGGCTGGGCATCACGGTCCTGCGCGTGCCGGGCTACCGCCCCGAGGCGGTGGCCGAGCACGCCATGGCGCTGGCGCAGGCGGCCAACCGCCGCATCTGCAAGGCGTATATCAAGGTGCGCAACAACAACTTTGCGCTCGACGGCCTTCTGGGCCACAACCTGTACGGAGCCTGCGCGGGCATCGTCGGCACGGGGCGCATCGGCGCGGCCATGGCGCGCATCTGCCACGGGTACGGCATGACCGTGCTGGCCTGCGACCAGTACGAAAACCCGGCGCTGGCCGGGCTTGTGCGCTATGTCCCGCTGGAAGAGCTGCTGCGCGCGGCCGACCTCGTCAGCCTGCACTGCCCGCTGACCGCCGAAACGCGCCACCTCATCAACGCAAAGACCATCGCCCAGATGCGCGACCATGCGATCCTCGTCAACACGAGCCGCGGCGCGCTCATCGACACGGCCGCGCTCATCGACGCGCTGCGCCGCCGCAAATTCGCGGGCGTCGGCCTTGACGTTTACGAGGACGAGGACGGTCAGGTGTTTGAGGATTTCTCCAACGATGTGCTGCAAAACGAGGTCGTGCCGGTGCTGCTCAGCTTTCCCAATGTCGTCGTCACGAGCCACCAGGCGTTTTTCACCCGCACCGCGCTGCAGAGCATCGCCATCACCACCATGGAAAACGCCCGCGCCTTCGCCCGCGGCGAACCCCTTGCAAACGAAGTCAAAGCATGAAAAACCGCGCAGGCCGTCATGGTTGGCCTGCGCGGTATTTTTTGTTTGTTGGTTACAGGGAAACGTCTGGGCCGTTCCGCCGAACGCGCGGTAAAACCCCGGCCTGCACACGCCCTCGGATTGCAGGGGACGATGCTCGGCATCGTCCCGCGAACCAAGATCAAATAGAGAACATCCTGTCTGTCTCTCGTACTCCCCGGCCGGATGTAGGGGAGGGGCATGCCCCTCCCGCCAAACCTGCAGGCCGCCGCACGGCAAACCTTCGGACGGTGCCGCTCTGCGGTCCCAACCCGCCTATCCAACCGGCGGGGCGGTCGGCTTTTTCACCCGGTACCAGTCCTCCTCCGCCACAATATACGCCTCGCCGCCGCGGTCGTCGTACCGGAAGGCGTGCTTGCCGTCCACATAAAACTCATAACACACATTTCCGTCCACGTCTTCGGGCTGCGCGCTTTTTTCCAATTCGAGCGCATAGAACCACTGGATGACCGGCACGACCTCCTGATTTTCCGGGTCGTATACGTCCGGCCCGAACATGAACTCGGTTTCTTCGCCCCAGGAGGTTACCCGTTTTACTTTGATCTGCGTGGTGGGTTCGGGGAAGGCGAAAACCTCCGAACTTTCGACCGCCTCCCCGCCCCCGGCCAGCAATAACAGTAAGGCAAATACAAGGCAGGCAAACGACCTTTTCATGTGCTGCGTCCCCCTTACTTTCTGAACTGTAAAACAAAACGTTCAAAGCAGACCCGCCGCCTGTGCCAGTTCCGGCACGGCCTCTACTTCGATGGCGGGTACATAACAGTTGCGGTACTCGTGCAGGCCGGCGGCCTCCTGCTCAAACGGCCCGGCGTCCACGGTGAAACACCAGAACGGGATATAGTAGGTCGTGCCGCGCGCGACCTCGTACACCAGCCGCACCGCCACGATGTCGGCATTCGAAACATCCGCCCCGCTGCCTAGGTACTCCCCGGCGCGCAGCTTTTTCTCCGCCTCGGCGCGGGGAATCACCGGGCACTCGGCCAGCGCCTCGCTGTGGGCAAAGTCGAACCAGTTGAACATCGCCAGCTCGCCCGCCTCGTCCAGATAGAGCCTTACCCGCGTCCAGTCTCCGGTTTCCACCGGATAGCCGCCGGTCTCGCCGCCTGCGGCGTCGTAAAAGGCAAACGCCCAGGACAGCGCCGCGCCGTCATAGTTGCGCCCTTCGGCATACACCACCGCCTGCGGCTGCACCCCGGCCAGCGCGGCCAGACCCGGCCAGCGGGCGCTTGCATCCCCGGCGGCCTGCTCGGCCTCGGCGCGGGTTGCGTATTCGCGCAGGGTCTGGGCAAAGTGCCCGGGCGTCTGCCCGTGTACCCAGCCGTCGTTGGTCACCCGCAGCTCCAGCCCGTCCGGCGCGCCGTCAAACGGCTCCACTGCCAGCGTCAGCGTGGCCGCCATCGCCCAGCCGATGGGGCTGTTCGGCGTGCCGCCGCGTTCCAGCTCGCTGCCATAGGACAGTTCGGCCGCGTCGGCCAGGCTTTCGTCCAGACCCAGCGCCGCCAGCGCCTCGCGCAGCTGGCCGCGCATCCGCTCCTCGTCCACGCCGCCGTCCACCATGGCGCTGCGGTATACGGGCAGCGTTTTGGGCAGCAGCGCGTCCCGCTCTACGCAGGCGTCTGAGTAAATGTCCGGCAGCACCAGCTCCTGCACCTCAAAAGCAAAGTACACATCGCCGCCGCCTGTCTCACCCGGCAGCACCAGCGCAGCCAGTGCATCGGGGTCCGGCACGGCCAGCCTGTTCGTCTTTGCGTCCTCCGCGGCGCCTTCCACTGCGCCCTCCGGCGCAGTCCCGGCGGTCAGGCCAAAGTCCGGGTACAAAAGGCTCCCCATGCCAATGCCCGCCGCCAGGCACAGGCAGGCGGCCAGCGGTGCAGCCAGCCGCGCCCGGGGCCGGGGCGCGCGTCGTTCCGGGCGGTCGGCAGCCTCGATCAGTTCGTCGTCCACCAGCCCGATGGCATCAAACAGGTTCCGCGCTGTCATACAGTCACCCCCTCGCGTTCCAGCGCCTGGCGCAGCCGGGCTCGTGTGCGGTGCAGCGTCACCCGCACCCGCCCGGTTGGCATCCCATAGCGCACGGCGATCTCCCCAATGGCGTCGCCGTACCAGTACCGCCGCAGGAACATGCTCCGCGCCGGTTCCGGCTGTGCGCGCAGGAATGCGCTGATCTGTCTTGCCAGTTCGGCGGCCTCCACTTCCTGCTCTACCCGGTCGGGCGCGGGCAGGCATTCGGCCAGCTCGTCCAGCAAAAGCGCCGCCTGCCCGCCGCCGCGCTTTTGCGCCGCGGCCTGGTCCAGCCGGTCCAGCGCCAGGTTGCGGGTGATACGCCCCAGGTAGGGGGCCAGCCGTGCCGGGCGGTTCTCCGGCATGCTGTCCCAGGCGGCCAGCCAGGTGTCGTTCTCCACTTCCTCGGCGTCGGGCAGGCTGGCCAGCAGGTTCATGGCGATTTTACGGCAGTATGCGCCGAATTTGGCAGCCGTCTCGGTCAGCGCGCGCTCGTCCCGCGCCCAATACAGCGCCACGATGGCGTGGTCGTCCATCCGCCGCACCTCCTTTGTCTTCCTTTACCTATATAGACGGTATTTGTCCGCCCGCGTTACAGAAAAACGGGAAAAACAGAAAAAGGCAGGGCTGCGCCCCGCCTTGCTCGATTCGATATCACAGCATATGCTTTTTGTGCAGCACCCACGCCGCGGCAAAGCAGATCGCCAAAATCAGCCCGCACACGATGCCGAACCCGAACGAACTGTCCGCAAACGGCATGCTGTCCAGGTTGACGTTCATGCCGTATAGCCCCGAGATCACGGTCGGCACCGCCATGATCAGCGTGACCGAAGTCAGCCATTTCATCGTGTTGTTCAGGCGGTTGTCCAGCACGGCGCTGAACAGCTCGCGCGTGCCCTTGATGTCGTCGCGGTAGATACCGGTCATCTCGATGGCCTGGCGGATCTCGACGATCACGTCGTCCAGCAGTTCCATGTCGTCAGGGTACTGCTCCAGCCGCTTGTAGCGGGTCAGCCGGTCCAGCACGGTGCCGTTGGCGCGCAGACTGGTGGCAAAGTAGACCAGCGTGGACTCCAGCGCGTGGAGTTCGATCAGGTCGCTGTCCTGCGTGCTGCTGCCGGCCAGGTTTTTCTCGATCTCCTGCCGCCGCCGGTCTACCAGCCGCAGCTCCAGCTGGTACATGGTCGCGGCGCGGTACAGGATCTGGTAGACAAAGCGCATCTTCTTTTTGGTGCTGAAATCCCGCATGCGCATGGCGGTGAAATCCGCCAGCACCGGCGTATCCACGGCGCAGACCGTCGTTACCGTCGTCTGCGTCAGCAGGATGCCCAGCGGGATCGTGGTGTATACGCCCTCGCCCTTGTCGGGCACCGGCACGGGAATGTCCACGATGATGACGGTATAACCGTCCTCCAGCGATACGCGCGCCGACTCTTCCGGGTCGAGCGCCGCCTGCAGGTCGGCCGGTTCAATGTCAAGCGTCCCGGCCACCTGGCGGATCTCTTCGGGCGTCGGCTGCGTCAGGCAGACCCAGGACCCGTCCTCGATTGCGTCGGCATGCGTCAGCTGCTTGTCCGCCGTCAGGTAGATCTTCATCATAGAACTTTCCCACCACCTTGTTGATACAATAATAAGTATAAAGCCTTTGGAGCAAAAGCGCAAGGAAAAAGCGTGTAAAGCTACAGGCGGGCGTTCCGGTGGATAGATGCGAGCGCATCCAACTATATATAGCGTACCGCAAAATTTCCGCAAAAAACCGAAAAAAGGTGTTGACAAAAGGGATGGGAGGTGTTAATATAATCAAGCTGTCCCGCGAGGCAGCGCCGCCGGAAGGCGGCGG
>ERZ1643251.531-NODE-531-length-53724-cov-85.412007_pt1 | contig 53724 bp, 75 predicted proteins | sample MGYA00579261_ERZ1643251 | MGnify/ENA primary metagenome ERZ1643251 (study PRJEB29033, sample SAMEA4952267) | chicken gut metagenome | biome: Broiler Chicken; feature: Gastrointestinal Tract; material: Caecum | place: Ireland | collected 2018 | study: Broiler...
CTCCACCAATCCAGAGCAAAACGAACACAGTTACCTTGGTACGGAAAGGAGCCGTATTCGTTTTGTCATGTCGGATGCTCGGGTATTTCGACTAAGCAAAAAATCCCTCGCGGAGGAATCCGCGGGGGATTTTTGCTATTACAGGCTCTAAAACCTGCATTTTCCGTAATAAAATTACCGTATTCGTAATAATATAACATTATCCTGATTTTTATACCGAACTCCGGTAAAATCTTACGCAAAAGGAGCATGGCTTATGATCAGGATTTTACTATCAGCCCGCCTCGGCGAAAGGCGGCTGACACAGGCTGACCTTGCCCGCATGACTGGTATTCGGGCGGCAACGATCAACGAATACTACAATGAACTCACGAGCAAAATCAGCCTTGACCACTTCGATTTGATCTGCGAGGCCCTTGACTGCGACCTGTCCGACCTTTTGGTCTTGGAACCAAACGAGGAACCAAGATTGGAAACCCACGTCAGTGTGCCGCCGCGGCCCAGATCGAAATGAGCCACATTCCCCTGCCCGGATGCTTTATGCGTCCGGGCTTTTTTGTTTGTCCGCGGTTTCATCATTGGACAGATAGATAAGTTGCCCATCTGGAAATACAAAAGCAACTTTGCAGCCACAAAATTCTGCAATTTTCAAAAGCTCTTCGGCCGTCCAGTTATTCCTGACTATTTTGTTGCTCATACTCTGCGGCTTAATTCCAAAGAACCCCGCCAAGTCCGACAACTTGCTTCCTCTCATGGACAGCAACGCCTTGATTTGGTCCGATACTCGCATAGCGGTTTCCTCCTCTCTTGTATATAGAATACTCGATTCAGGGTAAGTTGTCAATCAAAAAAATTTGAAATCTACTCAATTACCTCTTGACATATACTCAAAAACGAGTATAATATTACTTGTAAAGAGTCACCCACCCACCAGAGACAAGGAGAAGTCGATATGAGTACCAGCATCCAGAACCAGAACTTCGGCGTCGAAATTGAGCTGACCGGCATCACCCGCGCCACCGCAGCCGCTACCATCGCGGAATACTTCGGCAAGACCTCCCGCCACATCGGCACCTCCTACGACACCTACGGCGCTCGCGACCGCAAGGGCCGCACCTGGAAGGCCATGCGCGACGGCAGCATCCGCTGTGAAAAGAAGCGTGGTGATGAAATCGTCCCGGCCGATCAGCGGTATTCCTGCGAGGTCGTCACCCCCATCCTTCAGTACGAGGACATCGAGGACCTGCAGAACGTTGTCCGTGCGCTGGTCAAGAAAGGGGCTATGGCAAACACCTCCTGCGGCATCCATGTCCATGTGGATGGCGCCAACCACACCCCGGAAAGCCTCTCTCGCCTGTTGAACTTTGCCATTGGGCGGCAGGACCTGTTCTACGAGGCTCTTCAGATCGGCGACCGGGCAAACCGCTGGTGCCACAAAATCAGCCCGGAGCTGTTCAAGGCAATGAAACAGACCGGCCGGCAGAGCCGGGACGCTGCCGAGCACATCTGGTACAGCCCCCGGAACGACGGTTACGAGGGCGGCATCAGCCACAGCCACTACAACACCACCCGCTACCACGGCATCAATCTTCACGCCTTCTTTACCAAAGGCACCGTGGAGTTCCGGCTTTTCAACGGCACCACCCACGCCGGGAAGATCAAGGCCTACATCCAGTTCTGCCTGGCCATGAGCGCCTGGGCCATCAACTGCGACCACGACGATCTCCACTTCAAGCGGATCACCAACTACACCCAGGAACAGAAAGCCGCCCTGATGAAGCGGGTACTCATCAACCGGCTGGGGATGCGCGGGCCGGAGTTCAAGACCGCCCGCCTGCACCTGACCAGCACCTTTGCCGCCGAAACCGCCCAGGCCGCCTAAAATGACATCGCTGCTGACCTACCGGCAAGACGGGGAGAAAGGACCGACCATGGAAAGCAAATTGTATCTCGCCTATGGTTCCAACCTGAACCTGCGCCAGATGGCCCACCGCTGCCCCGGCGCCGAGCTGCTGGGCTACACCTACCTGGAGAATACCCGCCTAATCTACCGCGGGTCCCTGTCAGGGTACTACCTGAGCATTGAGGACGCCGCCGGGTGCCGCGTCCCCTGCGGGGTGTTCAGGATCACGCCCCGGGACGAGCGCAGCCTGGACCGCTATGAGGGATACCCGAACTTCTACGGCAAAGTTACATACAAAAGCCTGCCCCTGTATGCGATGGATGGGACACAGCGCCCCGGCTCCATCGATGCGATGGCCTACCAGCTCCCTTGCAGCTCTCCCGCCGGGCTGCCTATCCCCTACTACATCCGTATCTGCCGCGAGGGCTACCTGGACTTTGGTTTTGACCCCGCCTATCTGGATCAGGCCCTTGCAGCCACAAAGGAGGAAATGTGCAAATGAGCATCGCTGAACTTGCCGACACGATCCGCCGGGAGCAGGCCGAGGGCTGTACGATCTGCCCCCGCTGCGGGAGCAGCATGAAGCCGCGGCTGCACACCAACGCCATGAGCCGTCAACTGCCGGGGGTGTACGTCTGCGACGCCTGCGGCATGGACGAGGCTCTGCGGGCGGTTGTCCACTGTCCCCTGCCGCCGGAGGAATGGAGCGCGGCCCGCCTGCTGGCCGGAAAATAAGAAACGCCCCATCCAGAAGGCACGGCCTTCGTGGATGGGGCAAACAGGCAAGATCATTCTCCGTCTTTTTTGTCGGGGACGTATTCCAGCAAGTCCCCGGGTTGACAATCCAGTGCTTCGCAAATGGCATCCAGTACATTTAAGGGGATATGTTTGACCGCATTGTTGTTCATCGCCGACAGCGTCGGCTGGCGAATCTCGGTCTTCTCTACAAGGTCTTTCTGCATCATTCCCTTTTCAGCAAGTAGAGCTTTCAACTTGATTTTTATCATATCGCAACACCTTCCTTGTCAACATCATACCACATCGCCCCTGAATTTGCAACGATTTTCGTAAAATAATTTACGAAATATGTTGTTTTCATCTTGACACACTACGAAATTCGTAGTATAATATACTTGTAAGGCAGAGATGCACAGCTCTTACGAAAGGAAGTGAGGTACATGGATATGACAAACGCCCAGCTCGATGCGTTCCTCGAAACGCTGGCCAAGCTCGTTGAGAGCAAGGCCACGACGGTAGAGGAAGCCGCCGAGCTGATCCGGCAGGCCAAAACCCAGCCGGATGACAAATAAAAACGGGTAGCGGCCCTCGCAAAAGTCCCGCTACCCAAACACCCAAAAAGGCGAGCCGGGAGCCTTACCCCGGCCACCTTGATTTTATCATGAGTAAGGCGACAAATCAAGGAGGATTTCACATGAACGCAACCAAAAAGGATTTTATCTCTCTTCAGCTGGCTTCCGATCGGCGTAAGACTGATGCCCTCAAGAAGAAAATTCAGGAGAACATCGAAAGCATTCAGCGCACCGCTGCCGAGATGACGCCTGATCATTGCTATGATGCTACTTTCATCGAGAGCTACGCCAAACGCATCCAGGATTACTGCAATCAGTTGCGGGATCTGGATGAGCGCATCGAGATGCTGAACTATATGAACGGACTGGAAGGCTGAGGGGGTGCGCAACATGATGATGTCCGAGTTTATCGAGCTCACCGGCTTTGAGCCGACCGCCGAGGAATACGAAGAAATCGAGGACGCCTACTATCACTTCGATGGCAGCAAGGACGATTTCTGCAAGAACTGGCTGGCCGACGGCGGCATCCTCAAAGCCGCCCAGGCCCGGGCCGAGAAGATCAACCAGCTCCGCAGTGAACTGCTGGAGCTGGACCACGCCAACCGAATGGAAACCGATGACTACGAGTACCGGATCAAGCAGCTGGAGGCCCAGCTCGACCGCGAACTGGAATGGCAACTCTGCCCTGATGCCGGAACCCACATGAGCCAGCGTGCGTATGAGGACCTCGCCGGGTCCGGCACCGCTATAAGCGACGAGGACGCCAAGGCGTTCATCGCTGATGAATGCGGGTTTGACCCGGAAAAGGTCGTTATCCTCCATGAAGTCAGTACCTACGAAGTCAACAAATACCACCAGCTGCGGCCCGCGGCCCGGTTTACCCGCCAGCCCGTCTACAATGCGACCGACTGGAATTACATCCGCTTTGACTGCGCCGGGTTTATGTGGGAGTATCTCAACGGTGAATTGAAGGGCTACACCTGCTGATGAAAGGAGCTACAGCGCCATGTGAGCCGGGATACGCCCCAGCACCGCCCTTGCAGGCGTTGCAACTCACCTCCAACATCAAGGCAATATCGTAACTACCCCAAGCGCAGCACTGCCGCGCAAGGCCGTCTTTGACGGCGGCCCATACAACGCAAAAAGCCCCCGCCCTGCCAGGGTCCAACTGGCAAGGCGGGGGCGTTGTTATGCCGGCCGCGTGAAGGAGGGGCACGCGGCGGCTGGGGATGGCTTAGTTTTCGATGGTCAGGAGGCCGCCGAGCTTCTGTGCCCGGACTTCGGCCTCAATCTTAGTGGTCAGGTAGCTGTTGACGTCGCCATAGGTCCGCTCGATGTAGTCCTGGGCCGACTGGCTCAGACTGGCAAGGCAGGCCGCCAGCGCCATGGACAGCGCCTGCTTCTGGGCGGCTGCGTCAAAGTTGCCAGCAGCCTTGAGCCCATCCACATAGGTCTGGCTCACCATCGCCACAGCGTCGGCCGCAGCGGAGGCAATCTCCTTGACGATCTTGTTGTCGGCATTGGTGGCCGCGAACTTGTCCAGAGCCTTGGCGGCAAAACCACCAACGACGAGGACGGCGGCGGTCAGGGCGGAAAGAATCAGTTCAGTCATAGGTAATACTCCTCTCTTATGTTCTCTTGTTTTTCTTCATCAGGTGTAAGGTGTCGTCGGCCTCAATCGCCTCTTTGGTCCAACTGTTGTTTTTCCAGTAGGCCCAAAGAGATGCAGCCGCCGTAAGACCGGTTGCGATCCAGACCTCAGCTTCGCCAAGGTCAAACGGAAGCGGAGTATGACCGGTCATGACGAGGTCCTGATTCACCAGGGTGAGAATCAGGCAGATCAGGCGGGCAATGGTTCCCGCCGAGGGTTTCTTGTTGTTCAAAAGGCATCACCTCGATTCCGATGAAGCAGGTACATACGACGACACAAACTGCCTGGGCGGCACGTTTTCCATCTCGATGACGGTCAGCCTTTCCATGGCCGGGATGATCTCGGTGTGGACGTAGCCGTCCCCGCCCCGGGCCTCGTAGCTCTCGACCAGGCCGAAGAAGGCGTCGTATTCAATCCGGGTCAGAGACTTGGACGGGTTCTTTACCGAATCGGTATAGTACCTATATGCGTTTACGATTTCGTTTTTGAGCTCGGAGAGCTTTTCTTTCTTCTGGATGCCCTCGGTCGCCTCCATGCGGGCGTCAAGTTTATCCAGCCGGTTGTTGATCGACTCGATCTGATTGTTTAGTCTTTCCTGGATTTCTCGACTCTGCTCACGATACTTAGGATACTCATTGATCGCATTCAGAGCTTCACGGAGCTGCTCAGAGCGTTCTTTTTCGCGCTCGTCTTTTTCTTGCTTGCTGGCGTACCGCTTGTCAAGGTACTTTTTCAACTCCGAAAAAGACCTCCACAAAAATACCAGGGCGCCGGCCGCAATGATAAGCTGCGACAAAGTCACACTGCCGAACAGCGACTCAAACTGCTCCACTCCTGTCATGTGCCCTCCTTCCCGCCCGGCGGCATCAGCCGCGCAGACAGGTCAGGCCAGCCCGGCGGATGATACCAGGATAGTCCTTGTAGACATGGTTTTTGTCCACGTTACCGCTGATGCCGGGCAGGCTGCCCTTGCTGGTATACTGCCACATCCCGTGTTTGCGGGAGGGCCGCTTGCCGGTGTAGTCGGCGATCCAGAGGTCATAGGCGGCCAGGGCGTCCATGTCCAGCTCGGTGTTGCTGTAGTAGGTGTAGGTATACACCATAGCATACAGGCCCCAGCTCTCGATGGTATCGGCCGCATAGGCTACCAGCTCGGACAGGGCGGCGGCAGAGAGCGGCTTGAGCTTGTTGTCCTCAACGTCCACCGCGATGGGCAGCTCAAAGCTCTTGCCGGTCAGAGCCTCGTGCAGTTTTGCCAGCTCGGCGTCTGCGGTGGCCTTGGTCTGGGCGTAGGTGTAGTAGTACACACCAACCGGGATACCCAGCCGCTTGCACTCGGCATAGTTGCGCTCAAACTGCGGGTCAATGTAGATGCCGCCGAAGCTCTTGTTGGTGGAGACGGTCTTGAGCATCGCCCCGCCGATCTTCCCCACCAGTTGCTCCCAGTCGATAGTGCCCTGATAGCGGCTCACGTCGATGATATCTTTGTAACTCATTTGTCCCTCACTTTTGCACCGACGAGTCTTGCAATCGACTGCAAATCCTCCACCGGCGCATTATAAAAATCATGGTTCCACAACCAAAAATCATCGTGGTCAGCGCGCCGGTACCTCTGACATACCAGCGCGCTCCACACTTTATCCCATCGGGCCTGATAAGACCCGTCACGTTTCGCAAGGCGGGTCTTGATCGCGTCCACCAGGCCGCCGCGTTCAAGCCCCCGCCCGTCATCGTCGATGGAAAAATAGTCATAGGCGTTCTGGCTGGTCACCGTACAGAGACGGGCGTTCTTGTAAAAAAGAAAGCCGCCTCTGGATTCCAGAAGCGACCCGTAGGGGATATTCACTTTGCCGGAAAGCCCCTTGAACCGGGCGCGTTTCCTGGTGATATACTTATGACTTTCCATCTGTTACGCCTCCTTCTTGGGCAGCAGGCCGATCAGCTCGGTGTACTCTTCCTCGGTCAACTTGTTGGTCGCGAAGAAGATGTCGATCTTGCTCTCCAGACCTTCGACCTGGTTGCGCTCAATCATCCGCTTGATGGTGCGATACAGCATTCGTTTCACCTCCTTTCCGTTACAGCAGCTCGTCGTCCGTGATGCCCAGCTCAAGCAGGGTCAGGCGGTATTCCTGGTCCACGTTCATCGCATCGGCATCGCGGATGGCGGTATTGGCAGCCGCCTGCAGCTCGCCGGCATCGACAGGCTCAAGCATGACGGTGTTTTCCACACCGGTCATGGCCTGCTTGCCCAGCAGGTTGTAGACGGTCCCGGCAAAACAAATGCCCTGAACCATTTTGGGCTCAGAGCAGAGAACAAAGCAGCCGTTGGCTGCCTGCATGATATAGACGGGCGCCTCGGTCATGCCGAGGTCGGCGCCGTCACTTACGCTCGTGATTTTGTACATACGATCCTCCCATCAAAAAGGGCATAGCAAAGCCGCCGCAGGCGCAAAATGCGCCCGTGGTCATTGTAGTTGCGGTAATAGGCCAACTGGCTGGTCATGTACTGGGCCACTTCCTCCAGGGTGCGTTTCCCGGCCATCCATTCCCGCCGAAACAGTTTGAGCTTGCGCCGGGCCCGCTTGACGCCGTCCCGGCAGCCGTTGACGATCACCCGGCCGGTCTCAGTCAGGGTGAACTTGGCCTTGCAAAAGCGGAAGGGCTTGGTCAGCGGGGTCAGCTTGCACTTTTTCCGGTTCACCGGGATACCCAGGCTCTCAAACTTGCGGACGATGGCGTTGCCGATCCGGCGCAGCTTGTCCAGGTCCGGGCAAACGATGAAGTAATCGTCGGCATAGTGGCCGGCGCAGTGCACGCCCAGCTGGCACTTGATCCAGTTGTCGATGGCCGACGGCATGGACATCATCTCCTGCTGGCTGGGCTCCACGCCCAGCGGCATCCCCCGGCCGGGGGCCGTGCTGGGCGCAGTGTCGATCACCGTGTCCGCAATGGCCTGCAGCACAGGGTCCAGGATCAACTCCCGATGGCGCTGGTAAAGCAGCTCTCGCCGTGCATTCGGAAAGAACTTCTTCAGGTCGATGGAGATGATCCCGCCGGCCCGGCCATAGCGCCGGAAGTGCCAGTGCAGCATCTCCCGCAGCCGGTGAAACGCAAAATGCAGCCCCATCCCCTCACGGCTGGCGTAGTTGTCGTAGATCAGGCCGGGGGTGTAGAGAGGCACCAGCACCTCCTTGCTGACCGCCTTTTGCAGCTGCCGGTCGGTGATGTGGGGTGCGTCGATGGGGCGCACCTTTCCCCGCTCGTGCAGGATAAAGTGCGTGCACTTCTTGGGCCGCCACTTCCCGGCCAGCAAATCACGCCGCCGGCGGGCCGTTCCCGAAAACAGATGCGCCTCAAAGTTTTGGGTGCTCTGCTTCCAGCGGACGTTGTTGCAGCACTTTTTGCCCCACCGATACAGTTTTCGATAGGAGAAAACTGCCTCAGCGGGGCCCAGTGCGTCGCACCGCGCCTGCTTGCGGGCCAGCCGGGCCGCCTTGCGTCTTTGGTATCGCGCCTCATGGCGCTCAGTGGATGTCATACAATATTCGCCCTCCGTACAGATATGCGAGGATACGCTGTGACCTAACCTGCATAGTCCTGGCACATGAAACACAGGCCAGCGATGCACCTGTGCCATGCAAGAAGCGTCCGTGTAGGGACATCAGAGGGCAATTTTAGGGATTCTCACCCAAGGGAGCATCTCTCCTTTTGCATGGGTCGTCTATCGCCCGAAGGCTACACCATGTGACCCAGCTGTGCAAAATCCGGCGCAGACCGCCCCCGAATTGTTGGCATTGTTATTGTTGGCGGTCCCGTCCGTGTTGAAGATTACGAAGTTATTGTTGTTGTTGTTGTAATTAGGAGAGCGGGACCACGCCCACACCACGGACGGAAATTTTCAGAGATACACCTATTTTGAGAGTGCGTTGGTCGCGCCCTTGAGCAGCTCGTTTTCCCGGTCGATCAGCTCACCCAGCCGCTGGGCACGTTTGTCCAGCTTCTGGGTGGCTTCCGACGCGGGCAGCGTGTCGCCCTTCGAGTTGGTAAAGCACCCCTGCGGATTTTTGGATAAGATTTCGTACACATCGCCCAGCCTTCGGTCCAGCGCCATCAGGGACGCCCTCGCCTTCAGCAGATACGCTTCCCGCAGCTGCTTGCGCTGGTCGCTCGATGGATAGATGGAGTTTGCCTTTTCAGCGTTGTCCTGGACCTCGCCCGCCAGTCTGGCGATCGGCTCGGCCATCAGCCGGGAATACCGGGCCGACAGCTTGGTCAGAAAATCTATGGTTTCGATATAGATTTCGTGGGCGACGTTGATGAACTCCGCCTTGCTCAGAGAGCGTTTTTTCTTCAATACAGACATAATCACCCTTTGGGCTGCTTCTCCACCTGAATGGGGCCTTCTGTTTTCTCGACCTCTTCCAGATGTTTCAGCAGCACATATTCGATGTAGTTTGTAATGGACCGGTGGTCACGGGTGGCCAGGATCCCGATCTTGTCAAAGACTTCATCGGACAGCCGCAGCGTGAAGACCCGTTTGTTGGACGACATTCTTCAAACCTCCAATCATCTGCATATGATTATTGTATGGTTTCTGCCGGCTTTTGTATGCAGTCTTATGACAGCTAAGTGATAGCAGTTTCGGCCTTTTTTCAAAAATCGCGTCGGGCGCTTCGCGCCAAAAGGGACCGAGCCGTCGGCCTCCCGTTGTCACCCGCTTGCGCGGGTGAGATGCACAGGATACCCCCGGGGGGATTAGGCAGCAAAGCCGGCGCAGACCGCCCCCGAAATGACGGCACGGTTAAGGTAGGCGGTCCCGCCCGTGTGGAAGACTACGAAGGTAATGTGGGAGTGGCGGAAGTAATCAGGAGAGCGGGACCACGCCCACACCACGGACCCGGTGGATCCGTGGTTATAGAACAACTTGGCGTTGCCTGCCTTGAAATAGTCATACTGCTGCTGGCTGTTCTGCTCATACTGGTTCGCATACGTCCGACGGCCATATGCCTCAAACTCGGCCAAGAGGAACATATAATCCTGCGTCGCCGTCACCGCGCCGCTGCTGTTGCCGCTATTTCCTGTGTTGTCCGTGTACTTGGTCACGGATTTCATCACGGCTCGCAGGTCAGCCGGAAGAGCCGCCAGCAGGCTGTTGGCCGGGGGAGAATCAGGGGTGCCCGTATTCCCCAGGATAGTACGCCGCATATAGCTCTGATTCCAGCCTCCATTGTTCGAGTCACTGCTGTTCATGTGGAAGCGCGTCGAGCTCCCATAGTTGTTGTACTGGCTGTCGCACAGGCCGATCAGCTTCCCGCCGATCTTGCCCAGGGCAAAATGGATGCGATGGGTGCCCTCCTTGCCGGAATTATGGTTGAACCCCAGGATGAACGCATCCACCGTGAGATTGTTCAGGGTCAGGATACCAACCGTCCCATTCAGGGCAACAGGCTTGGTGTCGCCTACACTCCACCAGTTGGCGCCTTCATCGGCGTCACTGACGCGCCGGATCATCTCCCACGAGTTATCGGCCAGGACCTCCTGGATGTAGGCCAGCTCGCAGGTGTAGTCCTGGTAGCCGCTGCACTCGACCTCTGCCGAGGCGTCCAGGTCGTCCTTGCTGGCCGTCACCGTCCAAGTGCCGGTACTGGGCAGGTAGATCATGTCCGAACCGGTGCCGGTCAGGCTGATGCTGACATCGCCCTTGGCAACGGTGATTGCCGACCCCGCGTCAATGGTGACGGTCAGCCGGCAGAACTTAACGGTGGCCGTGTAGCTGCCGCCATTGTCGGTGACGTTGACCGCCTGGCTGTTGGAGCTGGCATTGCCGTAGCTGCTGCTGACAAGCGCCTGCACGACGTAGTTGCCCGGCAGTTTGATCTCCAGTGCAGCCTGGCCGTTGCCGGCGGCCTGGCCGGTCACCACCGTCTCGCCGCAGGTGGCGGTGACGGTCGCCCCGGCCACCGCCGTTGCGGTCAGGGTGGCGCTAAAATAGGCCATCTCCACCGTGTAGAGTTGGCCCACCTGCTCCACCTCCACCGTCTGGGTGGCGGTCTGGCCGTCCTTTTCGGCCTTGACCTGCCAGGTGCCCAACATGGGCAGGTTGGTGGTAAAGGTGCCCTCCCCGTCCGTCTGGCCGGTGATCTCCTCATCGCCGCAGGTGATGGTCAGCTGCGACCCGGCGTCGATGGTCACCGTCAGCCGGGGCAGAGTCAGCCCGGCCACAAAGTCCAGCGCCTCCTGCACATTGCCCGCGTCGATCTTGCTCGTGCTGTTGTCGTAGGTTACGTTGGCGGCCGTGGTGGGCGTATCCGCCCCACCACCACCGCCACCAGTGCTAAAAGAACCCCATGCCATTTTTAGGTCGCCTCCGTTTCCTCCGCCGGGATATAGCCGGCAGAAATATGATATTGTGCAGTGATCGCAGCCGACGGCACGTTGGCCGCCCGCAGCCGCAAGACCCCTGCCAGGCTCTCCGTAGCCGTAAAGCGTGCCGCATCGGCCACGGCCTTACTGGCCGGTACCACAGTCACAGCCACCTCGTCATTTTCCGTCAGGTTGCTGATCGGGATGTCCAGGTAGTGCGTATAGCCCGTCACAGTGCTGTCCGTCTGCCAGCCCGTTGCGGGGATGATAATGTCGATGTACTCCGGCTTGTCGGCCTTGACCTTATCCACCTCTTCGAGCAGATTGGATACAGTCTGCGCCAGCTCAGCGATGTGCCCGACCGAGTATGTTTTGACCCGTTGAAGTACAGTTTTGATCTGCGATGTAAGGGTCAGTCCCATCCATCAATCACCTCCATTTTTCAGGACAGGCTTCCCAACCCACCCGCCCGCCTGTCCTTTTTGGCTCTATCAGGCGGTGGGGAAAACCTCGTTGAGCATCTCCGTCACCTCATCGTCAGTGGCGATGACCATGCCGTCCAGCTTCTGCTTATCGGCGCCGCTCATCAGGCCGGAGGCGCCGCCGGCAGTCACGTCGCTGTAGGTGGTGTCCTGTGCGGGGATGCCAAGATTGGTAATGTCGCTCTTGGCAACGGGAGTGGCGTCGGTAACATGGCCCTCGGCGTCCACAGCGACCTTATACAGACCGCTCTGTTTCGCGGTATGTGCCGGGTGGGTGTAGACGGTTACATCAGTGCCGTTCACCTTCAGGTGACCGTTAGTATCGCCGGCGGTAATCGCGGCGTAGATGGCGCTCTGGGCGGCAGACAGCTTACCCTCGATGGCGGCCACCACGGTGGCGTAATCATCCTCCTCGCCGCCAATACCGGCCGCGATGGCCTGCAGCTTGGTGATGGCGGTGTTCATAGCACTGGCATCATCCGGGTGATCCTGAATCCAGTTGGCAATCTCCTGAAGGGTGTTCAGGCTGTCCTTGGCATCGTCGGGAATCAGCTGTGCGGCCAGCTCCTCATTGGCGATGGTACGGGCGCTCTTTCCGGCATCAGAGCCAACCAGGGTGCCGATGTTGGTGACCACGGTCTGCAGCGCGGTATCCAGGTCAGTCTGGGAAACCTGCGCCTTATAGGCCAGAGCGGCCAGACCCTTGATGGCCACGTCGGTGCCATTCACGGCCAGGGTGCCGTTGGCGCCGCCGGTGGCAATCAGGATGTCCACCGCCTTCCGGGCAATGGCCAGGGCCACGCCGTTGACCTTGACGCTCTCCAGGACGTTGACGTTCTTCGAGTTTTCGGCCGCAAAGCGCTCGGCAATGTCCTTCAGATGGCCGAGATTCGTGAGTTTGGTTTCAGTGTAAGCCATAGTTCATATCCTCCTATGTTTCAGGTGCTTGGTCAGCCCTCGGCATCATTCGTGCCGAAGACTTCATTGAGCATTTCTGCGACTTCCGCATCGGACGCTACCCTGGCGTCCACGATGGATCCCACGTCGCCTTCGAGGTTGCCGGTGCCCAGCGCCTCAAGGTCGCCGGCGGCGTTCTTGATCTGGTAGATGGTGGCGGTGCCGTCCACCACAACAGAGATCACCTGCCCGACGTAGGCGGTGGGGTTGCTCTGGGCGTAAGTCTGTGCCTCACTCATGGAGTAAAAGACGGAGCTGTCGTCCAGCGGGAAGGCGTCCTGACGCTTCATGCCGAGGGGGAATTCCATCTTTGCAAAGCTCTTATCGGAACCATTGACTGCCATGATCTATTCCTCCTTTCCTCAGCCCAGCGTGACCTTGAGCACAGCGGGGTTCTCGTAGGGAACTGCCGGCTCAAAGCACCAGACGTTGTAGTTGATGGCGGTGTAGCCCTCTGCACCCTCCACCGGCACCGTACTCTTGCTGAAAGTGGCGGTAACGTCGGCGTTCATTGCCGTTTCGTTTACGACCTGGGTGACGCCGGTCTTGGTGGCATCGCAGGCGATCACCACACGCTGGGCGCCAGCCGGGACGTTGATGGTCAGGGTGCCGGCCGCATATGCCTTGCCGGTAGGGGTCAAGGCACGGATGGCCGCGCTGTCCAGGGCAGGTTTGGTCGTGGACGCCCCGTAGAACACGTTGCGGAACGGGGTGTAGGCGCTGGTCTCCTTGGTCTTGCTGCCGGCGGTGATGCTGACGGCGGGGCTGGAATCATCGCCGAGGTTATCGTCGGCGGTGACGCCCGCGCCGTGGGTGACAGTCAGCTTGTACTTCAGGCTGTTGACAACGCCCTCGCCGCCCTTATCACCGATGATGAAGCCGGCGCCGCCGTTGTTGTCGGAGCCGGCAGTCAGGGACGCGGCATCCTGGCTTGCCACCTGCTCCGTGCCCTGGTCGGTGATCCGCTCCACCTTCCAGTTACTGGCCTCAACGCCGGTCTCGGGCCCGTACTGGTAAGAGCCGGGGTTAAGGGTGACGGCGGTGTAGTTGGCGTTTGCCAGCGAGGTGCCGGCCTCCACCGCCTTGGCCCCGGTCAGCGCAAACCCGCTGATGCTGGGCTGGGCGGTGATGGTGGGCTGGAGGCGCTTGCTCAGGATTTCAGTCAGCACGTCAGCCACGCTCTTGCCCTTAGACTCCAGAGTGGAGGTCTCGTTGGCGCTCTTGGTGAGATTCCCGAACTGGGTGTAGTTGCCAGCAAGGGTGATGTTATCGCGCATCATAACCTTGTCCGCGTCCACGGCCCCGGTCATGGCTACCCAGTCGGTTCCGGTGTACCGGTAGGCCGACTGTTCGTAGGTCACCCCGCTGACAATGGTAGTAACAACAAAGACGTCCCCGGCTTTGGGGGACGTCTCGCTGTGCTCGGTAAAGTACGCCTCGATGACGGTGCTGTCGGCGGCCTCCAGGTCGGTCTTGGTGCCCTCGTAGAGAGCGCCGCCGCCCACGCCGGCCAGAGCTTCGGCCAGCGCCTCCTCGGTGACGTAATCGTCCAGATTGACGGTGGTATCGTCCAGCAGCTCCATGGCGCCGTCGATTTTGGCGTAGATGTCGTAGTGGTTGGTGCCGGTGTTCTTCACCAGATACAGCACATTTTCCTGTGCTGCATCCGGCTCCGGCACGGCATTCACCTTTTTGTACTGGGCGTGGCCAGATTTGGAGATGGCGGCCAGCCACTCCGTCTTGGCCCGCGTCAGGGAGTTTTTCAGGACGCCCAGATTTACGCCGTGGTCAGCATTATAAGCCATTCTGCTTAATCCTCCTGTTCTTGTATTACGGTTCGGGCGGGAACACATCATCCAGCATCTCCTCCGCCTCGTCAGGAGACGCCATATCACTGCCACCTCCCCCCTGGCCCTGCTCCAGCAGGATGATAAAAGCGGAGATGTCGGACTCGGGAATCTTTTTGGAGAAAAACCGCACAGCGCCCTCCAAAGTCTCACACCCGGAGACGACCTCCGCCTTATTGGCTACGCCGCAGCTGCCGAGCTTGGGGCCGCCAAAGGGGATCAGGTCGGCCGTCACGCCCTCGGCTGCGACGTCGCAGGTATAGTTGTGATCGGCCGAGGGTCCCTCGGCCTCAGTCCAGCCCGACGCCGGGATGGTGATGTCCAAATAGCCGTAGTAGCTACCGGCGGGCAGGGCCGCCAGGGCCTTGTCCACCTGGTCCTCCACCGCCTGCTCCATCGTGTCTTTGGTGACGATGGAGCCACCTTCGGCCATTTTGGCAACCTCTTTGGAAACGGCCGCCGCAATGATGGTGGAGTGGGCGTTGGGGTCCTTGTCGTGGTCGGCGATGGCTTCATCGACCGACCCGCCCGAACTGCCCCCGTTGACCTGGACCCAAACATATTGTCCATCCGGCAGGATTTTGGTGCAGATATAGACGTAGTTTGTCTCTGTGTCGATGTAGTGCTGTCCGACAGCGCCCACCGTTTCAGTTGTAGGCGCACCGGAGCCGGACAGCGGCTCTGCCGCCTCTTTCAGCTTTTCCAGTTCTTCGGCCAGTTTCTCCAGATCCTCGGCGGTAGCGGGACCAGAAGCCCCTCCGTTGATGATCACCTGGGCAGCATTGCTGACCTCAATGTAAAAGTCCACGGTGATGGTGCTGGGCAGGTAGCCGTTGTAAGCGTCGAAATAGTCGCCCTTACCCTCTTGGGCAGTTGCAACGGCGTACAGGATCTCACCCTTATCGGGATCCTGTGCCATAACGCCAAGGGCAGTAATACGATATCCTGCGTCATCCAGGTCCTTGTTGGTAATCACAGAGCGCAGGAAAACTGTTTTTTCGTTGACTACTTCTTTTTTGGAGATAGGGAACGAGTGGCGCAGATTGAGCGGTTGTTCCAGCGCCGCAAGGTTTTCGACCTCGCTGTAATCGCTGTCATCCGTTACGACGCGGGTAATGTCGATATCCTGCACCTGGCCGGCCGTTACTTTGGCAATCAGTGCGATGCCGGCCTCAGTGATGATAGACGAGTTATAGGTCGCCATGGGTAGCCTCCTTCGTGGCAATAATGCTGTGGGATGCATGGGCCAAACCGGCGCCGCTATGCAGCGCAGAGCGGACGTCCGACGCGGCGGTCGTACTGTTCAGAATAGGCACTTCCTTCTCGGTGTGAATGCCCGATGCAGCATATTGGCTGCCCTCCACATTCGCCTCGGAAATTCTGCCGCCATTCAAGACAGAGATCTGCTTCTCGGTATGGACACCGGACGCTGCGTACTGTTTCCCTGCAACACTGGCCTCCGAGATACCGCCGCCGTTCAGGATGGTCCTGTGCGGCATGGCCTGCAGCCCGGCTGCCGCGTACTGCGTGCCGGCAAGCTCGGACGCCTGCTGCCGGGCATTCAAAATCGAAATATGCCGCCGCGCCACAACTCCCACGCCGGCATACAGATTACCGGTAGGGATGGTCTTGTGGTACTCAATGCCCTCCAGGTGAGAGCGCAGGTTTTTCCAGTAGTTGACCTTATCCAGCACCCGACGGTGCTTCGCGTCGCCAATGTCGGCGTCGGAGGCGTCGATGTAGAGTCGGAAGCAGTAGGGCGTGCCGCCATACTCAAACCACTCTTCGGCGCGTGCGCCCGGGTAGATGGCCGACAGCGCCAGTTCCAGCGCGGCCCGGGTGCCCAGCATCCGGTGTATCCGCCAGTTGTCCTTCAGCACCTGGCGCTTGACATCGAGGCTGTAGTTGGGGTCCCACCAGTCCACCTTGAAGTCATAGGCCAGAATATCCAGCAGTTCCTCGTCCAGCTCATCGATGCGCTGATAGATGCGCAGCAGGTCGATCTCGTCCCACTGGGCAGCAAGCACGGTGGCGATGGAGTCTGCCAGCGCCAGCATATTGGCGTCTTGCCTCAGCACATGGGGCAAAGCCAGCAGCAGGTTTTCCTTGGTTGGCCCGTACTTATTCATCCTCATAGCCCCCGTTCACGATGTTGATGCTGGCGACGGCCCCGACTTGGGGAATGGTCAGCTCCATTTCATCGAGGCCATAGGTGCGGCCCAGTTCCAGCTTGCCGTCCCGCAGAACGGTAAAGGCGGGCTCCCGCAGGACAAGTCGCTTGATCCCTGCCGCCATCAGCATCTGGTAGAGCTTGGATGGGTTGATGTCACGCCCCAGCCTGCCGCACTGCCAGGCCACAAAGCCGTCTACCGCAGACTGGACGGCGGACTGAATATCGGCCGCCGAAAGGGTGGTATCGTTCGGGACGTAGTAGGTCAGGTCGATGTTGTAGTTTACCTGCTCGGGGTCGCACACCGATACATAGTCGGTGAGAGGACGGACCTCTTCTGCGTTGCAGGCATCGTAGATAGCCCGTTTGACTTCCGCGGTGGCTGGCGTGCCGTCCTGCATCAGCGCATAGATGTTGACAACGCCCGGGGAGGGAGAATTGGGCACAACGTCCTCAATCTCGGTAGACACCCGTTTGGCGTGATAGATGTACCCGCCCAGCGGCCCCGCCGTGCTGTAGCTGTCCTGGCTGGCCCGCATCAGCTCGTAGAATTCCTCGTCGGTGGCGTCGTCGGACCCGCCATCTGAAACCGTGAGATTTTCGCAGTGGAGATAGTAGTCAAACACATCTACCAGACGGTTGATCTGCCCAGGGGCATAGCCGTTGCCGGCCGTGCCCACCGTCTGGCAGACGGCCGTCACATCGACGTAGCTGTCGCCGGGGCGGACATAGACGTTTTCTTCCGTCTCCCAGTACAGCGTCCGGGCTGCGTCGGTGACGCGGGTGCCGGCCGGCACCAGGATGGCGCTGGACTGCGGCTCGCTGATGGTCATCCGCATGGTGGTGCGGGATGGCGTCGCCCGGGGCCTTTCCTGTACCGGGTACAGCTCGGCGAGGCCATCCAAGTTCTCCCCTTCTGCACGGCTGGGGATATTCTGATTGCCGATGTAGTTCGCCTTGACCCGCTCCTGCACGATGATTGCCGCCACCCAATCGATGAACAGCCGGTCCGGGTCGGCCGGATGGACGGTGCGCCCTGTGATTTGCTCGTACCCTTCGATCAGGAGGCTCAGCAATTTGTCGGTGGCAGTGCTGACAAACTGGTATTCCGGGTTACGACTCACGTATGCTCACCTCCACGATGGGGATGACCCTGGCCGGGTCGTCGGGGTCGGCCTCAAAAGAGATCGACACGAATTTGGCGCGCGGCTCATCCCGCTCGATGGCCTCCTTGATGTCGGACACCATCATAGTCGGGACGACGTTGGCAGGCTTGTCCAGCCAGTTCATCTTCAGCCCAAGCCAGCGCTGCAGCGGCACATTGCCGACTCGGGTGCGCAGGATGATCCCGATATTTTGCAGCACGGAGGTCACCGTGTCCGTCTCGTTCAGGGTCAAGGCCGCATCAGGCGATGCTCTCACTGTATAGGTCATGGTCATCGCTCCTTATGATTCGAGATATTCTTGCAGCGTTACGCTGCAGGTAACGCTGTTCCAGCCAGAGGACTGCGAAAAGTGCTCCGCCTTTACCTTGTAGTCGGTGATGACCCAGCGGTAATCGCCGTAGACCGTTGTGCCCAGCACCAGAGAGATTGCCGTACCGCTGCGGACATACTCGCGCAGGACATTTAGCTGGGCGGCCGGGTCTGCGCCGAGGTAGGCCGACATGATGATGTCGAACGTGATGCTCTCCGGGTCGATGCCGGTAAACTCGGTCAGGGCCGTAGTGGCGTGGCGCTCATGGGTGGCATAGCGGGCGGATACAGTCTGGGCAAAGTTGTTGAAGGTGAGGATATACCGCGAGGACGTCTCAAAGACAATATCCCCCAGAGTTCCCACAATCATGAGCTGATCGCCCCCAGTACAATGCCGTCGGCGTTGAACGCGGGCAGGTAGAGGCAAACCACGGTATCGTTGACGTTGGGCAGCCAGGGCTTGATGATCAGCTTGTGCTTATGCGGCACCTGGCAGGTTTCAGTTTCCGTCTCCTGGGGCGCAGGGTCATAGTCAGGTATATGAGGATGGGTATCCAGCACATAGAGCCAGCCGGAGGTGATGCCCAAATCTTTGTAGATCACCCGGGCCATCCTCTTTTCCTTGTCTACGGCCGAAACCGTGCCGATCCGCACGATCTGTACGATTTGTTCGAGCTCGTTCATCAGTATCCCTCCAATATCCTGCGGCCTACCAGAGTGGCCTTGTAGCCGCTGCCGCCCACCGCGTGTTTTGCCTGGGTGCAGAGATACCGGCCATCAAACATCCCAAAGCCGGATACCTCCATCACCTCACCGGCCAGATACAGCGGGTTGCCCGGCACGGTAAAGCTCACCTGCCGGGAGAACTTGTTGTGCAGGCGCAGGTGCTTGGCGGCCAGAGTTTTGGCCTCATCGGCATCGGCAACCTGGGCATAGACTTCCAGCTGCTGGTTGGTCTTGCTCTTTTCGTCATAGTCATCCACCTTGGCGATCCCCTCAATGGAAGTGCCGTCCGGCAGGACATAGCTGACCCGGCAGCTCTGATACTCAGTATCTGTCTGCTGGGTACTCAGTTTCCAGTCCAGGATGTTGCTCTGGTTGATGAAGATCACCGGTTCTTTCGCCTCATAGGCGGCTTGGTCGTAGATGACAAGCGTCCCATCGGTGGCCTTGAGGTTCAGCCCGGCGTCCTGGCAGAGTTTGAGCAGGAACTTGATGTCGGTCGTGCGGGTCTGCTCCACCCTCTTGTAATAGGGATCCTTCTCCGCGTCGAACATCGAGGTCATCCCGTGCTTGGACGCGATCTCCGACAAGATGCCGGAGAGGTGATAGGCTTCCCACGCCTTGGAAGTCTTGGTCTGCCGGATTTGGGACGAATACGGCAGGCTGGTTGCCTTGATGGTGACTGTGTTCGGCGGGCCGCTGGCGCTCACGCTGTCCAGCTCAAACTCGCCGCAGTCAAGGCTCTGGTCCTTCCCGTCAGACGCCCAGTTCTCGGCCGTGATGGTGCCGCGTATCTTCAGGTTGTCCCCCGCCGCCGTTTCGACAGCGGCCGTCAGCCAGCTGTTCAGCCAGGTCTTGTCTCTGTCCTGAAGCTGGAGCTGCAGGTCGTCACCCTCGGCGTCGTCGTTGTCGATGTAGGTCACAGACAGCAGGTAGGGCACAATGTCGGAGGTAATGTCGGTCCCGTCAAAGATACACTGGAACCGGGTGCGCCGGGCCTGATTCACGTCGCTCATGATTTCACCTTCTTCCAGGGCGGCAGGCTGGCGGAGACCGGCACCTCGATCTCAGGCAAGGCCAGCACGATACCTGCCGGAAAAATAAAATAGTCCAGATACTGCCGGTTCGCCCACATGAGGCGGTCGGCATAATCGCTGGTCCCGTAGACACGGTAGGAAATAGCGTCCCACATATCCCCCTGTACGGTCGTATAGGTCTTGTTCATCAGAACGCCCTCCGCTGGCTGTCAAACTGCGCTTCCCGCACCACATCCAGGATCAGGACGCGCAGGTTTTCATTCTGGCGCTGGAATGCGGCGTCCATGTCCTCCCGGCTCTGCGTTCCGGTGAAGGAATAGCTGGGCGACAGGGAGATCTGGAACGTCTGGGCCGTGCTTGTTGGGATCGCCTCCACCGCGCTCCGGCCGGCAGACAGCACTTCCTGCGTGTGCGCAGCGGTCAGGACGCTCTCCCCGCCCCTGAAGGCCACTAGCTCGGGGCCGTACTCGCCCACCAGATGTACGCCGGCTTCGGCGTCCATCGTGCCCGCCGCATACCCGCGACGGGACGTTTTGTTGCCCTGCAGCGCCGACGTCGCCACATTCCCCAGGTCGGCATAGGCCGCCGCCACCTGGCCGCGCATCGAACTGGCTCCGCTGATATATCCCTGGATCGTTGCAATGCCGCTCTGCCGCGCTTCCTCGCTCAGGTCCATCGCCGCAATATCCTCCACAAGGGAGGCTTGCAGCTCGTCCATCTGGTTGGAGAAGCCGGTGGTCAGGTCGGCCAGGCTGTCCGAAGTGTCCTGCTGCGCCTGTTGCAACTGGGCGTAGCTCTCCACCATCTGCTGCAGGTCCTCGTCGCTGGCGTTGACCATGCCGGCGATGGCGTTCACACTGCTGGCGCTGCCGTCGGCAAAGGTGGCCAGCAGTTCGCTTAAGCCCTCAATGTCGGCGGCCCGGTCGTTCAGGGATGCCAGATTCTCGTTGTACTGGTTCCAGTAGTCGATCTGGCTTTGCAGGGCGCTGTTGATGCTGCCGATGCTGGTCTCCGACACAGCGGCGGCCTCATCCCACAGGCTGTACCGCCCTTCGATGCTGCCGAGCGCCGCTTCATAGGCCTCGTTGTACGAGTCGGCCAGTTCCTGCACCGTGCTGTTCACGGTAGACAGAGCGGTGTTGATCTGCTCGGCCCCCTCCCCCGCTGTGTCGCCGGCGCCGGACGCACTTTCGGTCAGTCGGTCATAGGCCGCCGAAGCCTCATCCAGTGCGGTCTGGGCCTCTTCCAGCGCACCGCTGCCCTCATCCAGCGCGGCCTGATACAGTTCTTCGGCGTCCTGCGCCTGCCCCAGTTCGTCGCGGTACTCGACGTACTGGTTCTGCAGGTCCAGCAATCCGGTCGAAACCATATCCAGTCCGGTGTTGATGGAGTTCAGGTTATCCACGCTGCCATAGGTGGCCTTGAACTGCTCGTCGGTCATCCCCAGCGTTTTGAGGATGGACTGATAGGCAGTATCCATTCCCTTGGCCGCCGTTTCCGCCTGGATCTGCGCTTTGGTCAGCTCCATCTCGTTGGCGGCGGCTTCCTCCATGACGGCGTTGTACTGCTCCATGACGCCGGACATGTAGTCCTGATAGGCCTGGGCCTTCGCCTGTTCCTCCCAGGCTTGCGCATTGGCCCGCAGGGCGGCGGTGCCGCCCTCGATGCTGTCGGTCTGGGTGTCGATCAGGTCTGACAGCTCCGGCACGGCATTGGACAGGAGCAGCAGGGTGTTGTGGTACTGCCGCTGCGCCTCGTCGGTTTCCAGGCCGGCGGCTTCCAATTCCTCCAGCTTGGCGATGTAGGAATCTGCCACCTGCGCCGTGGCAAGGGTGGACTGTGTGGTGGCGTCGAACTCAGCCTGCACCTCACCGATAGCCTCAGTGGTGCCGTGGGCCGTCTCGGTCAGCTCGCCCACCGAGATGTTGGCCTCGTCGTAGGCACTTGCCAATGCTACGGCCGCACCGGCCAACGCCCCGACCGCCGCCACACCCAGGGCGATCGGCCCCAGAGCCACAGACGTTGCAGCCGAAAATGCGGCGGATGCAGCCGTTGCTATTTTCTGGACAGTGACGAATGCAGTAACGCCCGCCGTGGCCGTGCCGACCACGCCGACGAAGGTGGTAACACCCTTGACGATCTCGGGGTTCTCCTCCACGAAATCAGCGGCCTGCACCAGCAGATCGGTGCCGACGCCGTAGGCTTCCCGCAGGGCGGGAGTATACAGCTCGCCGTAGACCACCGCCAGGTTGTTGGCCGCATTGGCCATCATGGCCTGCTGGCTCTCGGTGGTGGCATAGCGCTTGTTGGCCTCGTTGGTCAGCGCAATGTTCTCCTGCCAGGCCGTGTTGGCCGTACTGACAGCATTGCCCATCATATCCGCCGCAAGGCCAAGGCTTTGCAGCATATTGGACTGGTTGACCCCGGTCAAGCCGAGGTCGGTCAAGGTCAGGACAGCGCTTTCGCCCTGTTCGTTCAGCCGGCCCAGACCGGCGATGAAGGAAGTCAATGCAGAGATGGCGTCGTTTTCCCATGCGTCGGCAAATTTCTCCGCCGTCATGCCGCTGATCTCCGCGTATTTTTCCAGCTTCTCGCCGCCGTTGGCAACGGCCTGTTCGATGCCGCTCAGGGTCTGGGTCATAGCCGTGCCGCCGGCCTCGGCCTCAATGCCGACCGACGACATAGCTGCCGCCAGCGCCAAGATTTGAGGCTCGCTCAGTCCTGCTAACGTACCGGCGGAAGCCAGCCGCGTTGCCATGCGGGTGATGTCGGCCTCGGTCGTGGCAAAGTTATTGCCCAAATCGACGATGACCGATCCCAGCCGGTTGTAGTCGCTGGCGGAGGTGCCCGCGATGTTGGCGAACTTGGCAAGGGCTGTGGCAGCCTCGTCGGCCGTCAGGTTGGTGGCCTCGCCCATGTTGATCATGGTCTGGGTGAAGCTGGTAATATCCCCGGTGGCGATACCCAGCTGGCCCGCGGCCTCGGCAACCGCCGCAATCTCGGTGGTGGTGGCGGGCATCTCGGTGGCCATCTCCATGATCTCGTCGGAGATGGCCGCGAGCTGCTCGTCGGTGCCGTTCACCGTCTTGTAGACGCCGGTAATGACGCTCTCATACTCGACGGCGGCGTCCGTCGCATCCTTGAACGCACCGGCGATTTGGGAGAGAGCTTCCCCGATACCGGCCGCGACGATCACATCGTTGAGGTTGATCATCGCGCTGGACGCCTTCTCACCGAAGGACTGCGCCGCCTCGGTGGCCTCGACTTGCTCTTGCCGCAGTGCGCCGATCTGTGATTGTAACCTCTCGCTCTCTTGCTGGAGATTATTAGTATCCACGCCAGCTTCAGACAGAGCGTTGCCTAGCTTATCCAGCGCAGCTGTTTCCTCGTTCAGCTTTGCAGTTGTTTTTTCGATTTGAGCAGCCTTGGATACCAACCGATTTTCCAGAGTGGAAGAAAAGCCCTCGGTCTCCTGGATCTCCCGTTGGATGTTGTCATACTGGGTTTGCAGCAGAGCCAGCCGCTTGCGGGTGTTTTCGGCTGCGGCCTCCTGTTTCTGATAAGCGCTAATGTCGGACTGGGCGCTTTTTAGTTCTTGGATCTCTTTCTGGGTCGCCTGAATGGCGGCCTGAGCAGACTTGAAGGACCCACTAAAACCGCTGCCCATCTGTGCATTGAGCGCAAACAGAAGTTCATATTCTTTGCGGTTTGCCATAGGGCCTCCTATTTCTGGTTAGCTTCAGCAGCCAATTCATTGTTTGCCTGAATCCAATGAAGTAGCTGAGGAACGGTAAGGGACAGCCAGTAGCCAACCGGCGTATTGTTGTTTCGCGCCAGCATCAGGCATTGCCTACGCAGCCATCGGCCACCATCGCCCGTTACAGCTCCGTTTTCAGTAAAAAAGAGCGGGCCTTGCTCCTGATTCGGCTGAAATCTGCAATGGGGGTTGCCATGAGCAGATCAGAACCGATTTTTTCGCAGCAGGCACGAGCGGCCATACGTGCCAAAAAATTACCGGACAGGGTAGGGGTGACCACAATCCGACCCAGCGCCTGGCACTCCTCTTCGATGGCAAGATAGTCATTGCCGGTCAGCTTGCCGAAATCAAAGGTCAGCTCCTCATAGGTCTTGCCTTCATAGGTGAAGGGCTTTGCAAACTTGTGGATATATACGTCAGCACCCTGCTGCGCTTCGGCTTCCGCCTCATCCCATTCTTTCTTGTCGATCATGTTTTGCTCCTTTACTGTTTACCCATGGCCTTGCGAGCCGCCGCCAGGTAGTCAACACCGTCCACATAGTAGATCATGTTGGTCGGATCGATCTCACGGTACAGAACACCGTCGATGTAGGTCGCCCAGTAACGTACTGCGAACTCGGTACTGCCGTTGACCGGCGACGCCGGCGCGATCGTACCGCCCGTCTCGGTCTTAGGGATGACGGTCATAACGTGCTTTACGTTACGGGTGACGAGGGTGCCGTTAACATTGTCCTCGTCCTGCACAGGAGCACGCAAGTCGATGTAATGCAACCGCGGCTCGCTAAGACGAATGGTGTGGCCTTTGTGTGTGCGCCAGTTCAAGGTGGTGCTCATTGCGTCAATGTGCCCGATGATGATGGCCTCGATGTTGCCAGCAATACCCGCGCCGGAGATTGCCTGCGTAATAGCGCTCAGGTTGGGCAGGGTCACTTGCACCAGGCCACCGTACTCGATGGCGTCCTCATACAACGCAAAGTTGATGGTTGCCAGATCTGTCCGCATAGATTACTCCCCCTTTCTTTATGCTGCCGACTGGAACAGGGTGGACAGGTAGTCCACGTCGTACTCCAGCATGAAGTCGAACTCCTGTGCGGGACTGGGCGGGGTGATGTAGATGTGGAATCTCACGATACCAGCCAGCAGGTCGGTCTGCGGGTTTTCGTCCTCGTTGAACTCGATCCGCGCCCCCAGCAGATACTGAGAGCCCACCAGTCCATTCAGCCAAATCTTGATGGTGTTCATCACGTTGCCGATCAGCCGCAGAATCATGGGCTTGTCCAGCTTGGACCAGGTGGTGCGGATGACGGTGTTGCCAACCCAGCCGAACATTCTGGACACCGGAATGAAATAATCCTTGGCATCGTTGTTGGCAGGATAGCAGGCCGTATAGTTGCCCCATGCGACCCAGCCACTGGACATGAAGTTCAGTGCTGTGCAGATGCCGTTGCTATTCAGAATGTTGGCCTGTTCCCAGGTCAGGTTAACCTCGGTGCCATCTTCCAAGCAGAGGGAATCCATCTGCAGGTTCTTGTTGGACGGAGACTCATAGGGGATACCATCATTGCCGGTATCCACTTCGGCCATCAGGCCGGAAAGCTGAGTGGAGAGATGATACATCCGCTCGCCCAGTTTGATACAGGGCCAGCAGCCAATCTCAGCTTTGTCCACAAAGTTGTTCTGGGTCTTGGCCGCCACCGCTTCGGTGTAGCGACGGTTTGTGGTGGTGTCGATATCAATGAGGGTTTTACCATCGAACAGCCCATTGATTTTGGGGGCCTTGGCCGCCATAACGGCAGCGACCTCGGTGTCGCCGGACCAGCCCGGCGCGATCAGCAGATCGGGGACAACGCCCAGCTCGGTCATGCACAGATCCACAGAGTCCACGGCCATGGCAACGTCGGCGGCCTCGATGCCGCTTACGTCTACCTTGTGGTAGGCGATGTTCAGGGTTTCCGCATCATAGGAGGTGCTGTCGCTCAGCAGCTCCACGATACAGACATTATCGCTGCTGTTGTAACGGACCGCGTAGTCCTCACCCTCCGCAAGGGCAGTCGGGGTTTCGGGGTCCTCACCGGGAACCTGCACCACAATGGACGACGCGATGGCATCCAGCGGCAGAGCCACCTGGTGGTCGTCCACAGGGTAGTCCTGCGCAGCGACTTCGGCATCCATCTCGGCCGGGTCCAGCATGTTGTAAAGGATCAGCGGCTGGGAGGCATACAGCTTGAAGTGCGAATACATCACCTCACACAGAGAGTAGGTCTTCCAGTCGTCACTGTAACCAAGCTGTTCCACCGCCTCGTCCCAACTGGTACAGAGAACCGGGATGCCAGTTTTACCAGGAGCCGAAGCAGACTGGACCGGAGCTGTGCCAACTGCAAAAGGAACGCCGGAATCCGCAACAATAGGCGTCCCTACACTGGTGGCCTGCTGCGATACAAATACGCCATGATCGGCCATAGCTTACCTCACTTTCTTCTTTGCGCTCGCCTTGGCCAGCATCACGCTTTTTACCAGCTTAATGTAGGCATCGTTGAGCAGGGTACCCGGCGTTGCAATCTTGACCCTGTCTTCCACCAGCCGGGAGCCGGGAATAATCAGGTCTTTGATGCCGGGAAATTTTTCGATGCTGCCTGCCAGCTCCTGGCAGACCTCATGTTTACTGCCGCGAAAGACCCGGGCAGTCTGGATCACGCCCGGAATATTCGGGCCAAGATACATACAAAATTCTTTCTTTGCTTCAGGGATCATATCGAACCTCTCTTTGAATGCCGGGCAGGCGCCAGGTGCTCACCATTTCGCCGGAGAAATAGGGGGCCGTATCGTCTGGGTAGCACATGGTTTCCAAGCCTGCCTTTGTGTCGAGTGCGAACTGGCCGCCGATGACGACCTGCTGCAGCAGAGCGATGCGCAGCCGTTCCATTAGAGCCAGAAGCATCAGGCCGCCCTCTTCCTCATCGCCGCAGTAGACACAAAAAATAGACCGCACAACCGTCTGGCTGGTGGTCTTTCGCATATCCTCCTGCTTGTCTGTGCCAGTAACAATCTGGTGGATGATGTAAGGGGCTTTCTTTTTGACTTGCCGACTGTCGGGCAGCCGCATCTGGTGGATTTCCGGCGCGCGGAATTGCTGCTGGCCATCATCTTCTTTTTGCAGGCTGACCGGCAGGATCATGTCCTTCGTCACCTCCTGGGAGAACTTGGTCAGAGCCTTCAAGAACTGAACTTTATCCACGTCACCGCCTCCATCCATTCAGCAGGGCATCGATCTCATGCTCAATGCGCTTTTGGTAGGTGTCAGCCATTTTTTCTTCCACTTCATCCATGACGTCCTCGTTGGAGTACATCATCTGGGGAGTGGCCGGGCCATACAGCTCCTTAACCGGGAAGCGGCCTGCACCGGTCCGCTCATAGATGCCAGTATGTGCCCCCATCTGCGCTTTGAAAGCGTGATCGAGGGCAGTCGCGGCGCTCCCTCGCTTGACCTGCGTAACGACCTGACCGCTGCTGTTCACGCTTGTGTTAAACCGCATCAACGGGATCACATATCCAGCAAAAGCGAATGCGACCGAGACAGACCCGTCCGCACTGCGCTCGAAGTGGTTGATGGTGCGTGTCTCACTCAGGTAGGTACTCTGGTTGATGGCGTACTCTGCGAGGATAGGTTTCTTTGCCTCGGTCCGTCCTGCGGCCGCAGCTCTGGACAATGCACTGCCAACTGCCTTTTGCCAACCACCGGTGATGCCAGCCAACAGTTTTTGCACACGGTCAAGATCAGCTTCTGCCACATCAACAACGATGCCAGCGTAAACCGCATGTTTGCTCTTTTCGTTGGTGATGTCGCTCATTCGTCGATCGCCTCCAACTCCACGCGCAGCATATTCATCTCGCAGGTGGAAGATGCAACATAGAATTGATGAAAAAACTCGCCGCCTTCCTCATCATTGATGGCAATACGCATTCCCTGTTCGGGCTGTTTACCGCCCAGGTCAGACAGGGCGCAGTGGAGAACCGATGTCACCAGGTACAGCCCCTGCACGTGGTCGGACTGCAGCTGACGCCGGTCTTGTTCCTTCAGACCGGTCAGCACGATGGGGATGTCCTCGTAGGTTTCTCCATCGTACCGGATAGTACGCGGCTCGGCGAACTCACCTGTGTTGAGGAACACATTGTGGACATCGGCCGCGACCATCTCTTTGAGGCCGCTCATACGACCGGCGCCTCCGCGCCGATTTCGGGCGGGGCCTCGCCGTCGCCAGGCTTGGGCGGGTCGATGTCCACCTTGGCCAGTTCGTCGGCTACATCGGCCTTGCTCTTGCAGCCGGATACATCCAGGCCCAGGTCCCCGGCCAGAGACTCCATGTCGGCGCGGGTCATCTTCATCAGGCTCTCCACGGTGAAATGCCCATCCACGATGTCAAGCACCTCGCCATCTTCAAAGGCAAGGTCCTCCAGGGGGTTGCCGACCGTGCGCATGGTAACACCGGGACCGAGGCCGGCAGAGGCCGCAGGGGCCGTTGCAACGTCCTCGGCGAGCGTCTGCGCGACAGGCAGCGCGATGCCGAGGGCAATCAGACGCTTTGCCTCCCCTTCGGGGACGTCGCAGGTTTCCCCTGCCGAAACGGGCTGCGGGTGGACTGCGCCGGCAGGGCGGTGGCCATAGGTCCCGCTGATGATCTTGATTTTCATAACGCAGCTCCTTTCTCAGCCCACGACATTCGCCGCGTAGATATACGGACAGTAGTTATGGGGCGCAGCCAGCGGGCGGCAGGCCAGGCGCAGCTTGCGCTTGTCGTTGGGCTGGTCCAGGATGAACTTGGGGACGCGGGCCGCCGCATAGGTGGCCGGTTCGATGGAGCCGTGGTCGATCTGGGTGATCTGGCCATACATCAGGTGGCCGCAGCCGGGTGCCGTGACCATCGCCGAGGTGGCCGGGAAATACCGCTGCGTCACGTCGCTGTCATCGACATAGGTTTCATCGACCGAAATCAGATTCAGCTTATAGCCGCCGAAGTTCAGGATGCCCATGAACGCCACGCCGTCGTAGGCGGACAGTTCCTGCTCGATCTGGCCGATGATGATGCCGCCGTTCTTGTCCAGCAGCCGCTGGACCTTCTCACTTTCCAGCAACGCATCCGCCACATCCACGCCCAGCACCAGGTCGGCGGCGCGCAGGCCGCGGCTGGAAAGCAGGCGGGCCATATTCCGCACGTCTCCGAAAAAGTCGCCGTTCTCGGCATTCCACTTGTCGGCGACGGTGTAGGTGTGGTCGCTGGCGGCGTCGAAGAACTTGACGTACAGGGTCTCCCCTTCGGTCTTGTCGTCGATGTAGGTCTGCATGGTGCAGGCGTTGTTGATCATGGTCTGGGCGCACATCCACTCTTCACGGCGAATGATGCGCCTGTCCATGTCGGTCAGGTCGTCCTGCTGGAGCCGGGCCGCCCGCTCGGCCGGGGTGCTGTTGGCGTAGATTGCCTCGCCATAGCCGCGCTTGTTCAGGTCATCCAGAGTCAGCAGCCGGGACGGTGCGATGAATGCGGGCTGGTATTCATGGATCGCATACCCGCGGCGGTCCATCGGAATGTCCCCTGCCCGGGCAGAAACAAAGGCCGCCATTTTCCGGTCGCCCTTGCGGTACTCGGTCAGCACCTTATCGCTGCGGAAGATGTCATTCGCGCCCGTAGGAAAATAGCGGTCTTTGAAAAAGGTCTGCTGCGGGACGATCTCTTCCGTGATCGCCAGCAACATATAGGTATCGAAAAAATTCAGTACAGCAGGCATAGGAACCTCCTCAGTTTGCGGGAGCGGCGGCCTTAAAGACAATGCCCCGCATCCGCAGCGCATCCTTGTCGCTCTCCGTGATGGTGTATTCGTCCGCGACCGCGACCTTCTCCGGGTCAAAGCAGCCGGCCGTGTAGACGGCCACCGGCTCGTCGTTCTCGGTCCCGACCTCAATGTCATCGCACAGGATGCAGTCAGGGGTCAGGGTCTCGTTGGAGCCGGCCGCCGTCCCCAGAGCCACCAGTTTGCCGTCCCCGGCGGTGCCGGAGGACTTTGCCAGGATGGTGCCGCGCTTCAGCGTGACGGCCTCGTCGGCCGCCTTGCGGATCACGCCGCCCTGCACCTGCTGAGCAGGCTCCAGACCGGTGAACAGCCCGTCATAATTCATCTCGCCGATTTTTTTGCTCAGGTCAATCATGGTTGTCAGTCCTCCTTCTTGCCCAGCAGGCCCTTGACAGTCGCCCGGGCCTCAGCCATACGGGCTTCGGGTGTCTTGCTTCCCTGCTCACCTTTACCTTCGGGGGCGGGCGCGGCCGGTACATTACCGGTGCCCGACGCCTTGGCGTCAGCGTCCAGGTCAGCCAGGAATTTGCTGCCCTGCTTGGCCGCTTTTTTGGCCTCGGCCAGCAGAAGCTCTGCCGCCGTGCAGGGATGTTCACCGTATTTGGCATCCTGCACAGCCGCCGGGTCAAGCAGGCTGGACACCTCGTCGATGTCCTGCATCCGCTGGCGCTCTGCCTGGATCGCGGCATTGACCGCCCCGGAATGGTCGGCGGAGGCGGCGGCAGCCGCTTCCGCCTGGGCGATCTCGCTCGGATATTTCGCCCTGAGTTCTTCCAAAGTCATAGAGTTACCTCCTGTGTTGGCGCCGGCAGGTGCCGGCGGGGTTGTATGTGTCTTGACCGGAGCGGGTGCCCCGGGCGCAACCGAAGGAATGTTGTCCGGCACGGCCATGCCGGGGGCCAGGTGCATCGGGCGGCCGTTCACCAGCAGGCTCCGACGGTCGGCGCTGGCCGCGATGTTCAGCGGTTCTGCGTCCTCGATCACCTCATCCGCAAAGCCCTTCTCGACCGCCTCGCGGCCTGTCATGTAGGTGGTATCGGACATCATGTGGATCAGCACGGTTTCGGACAAGCCGGTCTTGCGGTGGTAAATTTCTGCCTGCATTTTGTCCCAGGCGTCGTTTTTGCTTGCCAGTTCCCGCAGCTCGTCGGCATTGTAGCCGCCCCACAAAGAGGTCCAGCACTTGTGGATCATCACGAGGCTGGACGGGTTGACCCGCACCGTATCGCAGGCGCACATGATAAGAGACCCTCCGCTCATGGCCACGCCGTCCACCACGCAGGTCAGCTTCATGCCGCCCCTTGCCAGCTCACGCAGGCGGTTGTGGATGGTGTTTGACACCCCGGCGTCGCCGCCGTAGCTGTTCATGCGGATGGTCAGGCTTTTGCAGCCTGCGATTTGTTCCAGGTCGGCCAGAAAATCAGACAGCAGGATGAACTGCCCCTCCACCGGCTTCCCCGTCCAAAAATCGACTGGCTGGCTCTCGTAAATGTCGCCGTACATGGTCAGCTCTGCGCTTTCGCCGTCCATGCTGGCAAGGGTATATACGCTTTTCTGGATATCCACGGCCGCCGGGCGGCCTGTGTTTTTGCTCATATTCACACCTCACTCATTGCTGCCCTGGCCGGAATCAGGGTCATCCGGGTCAGCGGGGTCGGCCTGGACGACCGTGATCTGCTTTCCGCCAGCGGCGGCCAGGGCCGCATTCTCCTGGGCAAGCTGCTCGACGTTTTCCTCCCAATCGCCGCCGCTCGTCTCCCGTGTGACCTGCTCGTGGGTCTTGATGGCGTGGTCGATCAGCAGCAGGTTGGCCTCAGCTTCCTTTTTGGGGTCCAAACTGCCCTGCACCGGCCCGATCCATCGTGCGCCGCACCAGGCCGCGCGGACGAGCGGGTCAGAGAAAAAGCCCGGGGCGTTGATGCGCCCTCGGGCCACCGCTTCGGCCAGCCAGCTTTCGTAGACCGGCTGACAGAACCGGTCCACAAACCACTTCCGGCGCATCTTGAACGCCTCCCAGGCCTCCAGCAGCGCCCCGCGCGAAGCTGAGTAGCTGGAATTAAACTCTTTGATGAGCACATCATAGGGCAGTTCCAGGGCTGCGCCGATCTGACGGCAGATTGCCTTGACGAATTCGTCAAAGCTAGCCGTCGGGATGTTGGGGTTGCCGAACTTGACGTCCTCGTTTTCGGCCAGGTGCAGCGTGGTGGCCGGCCCCATTTCGTACTCGTTCTCGCTCCCCGAGAGGTCGTTTTCGATGGGGTTGGCAGATGGGATGCCTGCGATGTCGCCCGCTCCCACCTCGTTGATGGGGATCTCGGCCGGGTTGGTCTTGGTGGTGATCCACGCCGTAAAGAAAGACTGGACGAGGGCGGCCATAAGCGTGCTCTCCGTGTACCGGCGCAGCTGAAGCAGCGGCTCGATGACCGGAGCCAGATACGGTACACCCCGGTACTGGTCGGGCCGCTCGCTGTCCATGACCTGCAAAATGTTGGGCAAGCCAGTCTTTTCGCCGTAGGCAATCACGCGGGTCCATTTCTGTATCTGGGCGGTGACCTGCCGCGGATAAACGTTGCTGACGTAATAGGCCACCACCCGGCCGTCGCCGTCCACCTCCACGCCGTCGTAGACCATGTTGCCCGCCCCGTCCTCGCCGTTAGGGACCTTCCCTTCGGTGTAGCCGCCCATCGTCATGCTGCTGCCGTATTTGGACGGCGTGCAGATGCGGTCGGCCTCGACGATGTGCAGACGCAGGGAATACGGATTGAGGGGCGTTGGCTTTACCCTCTTGATCAGCACAAACACATCGCCCGACATGAGCCAGGATTTCAAGGCGAGCTGCTGCAGCCCCTCGAAATTGTTCATCCCGATGGCGTCGCAGTGCTCGTGCTTGGACGCCCAAAGCCGGAACTCGGCCTCGGTCTTGCGCTGCCACGCCTTGGCTGCTTCGGGTGTAAGGCCAAGTATCTCCCGGTTGACGGCCGGTTTCAGGCTCAAACCCACCCCCACGACCTTGGTGCGATTGGTGTTGATGGCCGACGTCGCCGCCGGCGACGCCATGTAGAGCATCCTTGCCCGCTGGCGGAGGGTGGCGTTGTTGTAGTTGATGTCCTCGTTGGGCGACCCGCTGTTCGGGATAAAGCCCTTGGTCGCCCGCCGGGTCAGGCTGGCCCCGGCCTCGCTGTACCCTTTGGCCTTGGGCCGCACCGTGTCGGGCAGATACAGCCCCGTTTTTTTATCGCGATACATCTTGCTCACCTACCAGTCGCGCGGCACAATGCCAAACGCTTTCCGCGGGCGGCGGCCTTTCAGCTGCGCTTCCAGCTCGTCCACCTCATCCTCCATCTGCTCGATGGCGTTTTTCAGGTCAGGCAGGTCGAAGCGGGTGAGCTGCCGGTCGTCGATGGTGTAGCTCTTGACCCCGCCGTCCAGCAGGGCCAGATACGCCTTGCGCAGTTTGGAGAGCGCTTTCTGGCGAAACTCCAGCCGCGCTCTCAATTCCACTTTGTCCATACTCATCACCAATCGTCATAGAATCTGTTTGCCCCCCGTCGCCTCTTTGTTGCCGTCCGGGGCGCAGGCGCCGCAGGGGTTGCAACAGGCTGCGGGACGGCTTTTCCGCTGGCAAGTTTCAGGCTGCGGTCGATGGCATCCAGATTGACCGGGAGGACCTTAAACGCTGCCAGCGCGTAGTTCCGGCAGTCAAGCGGCTCGTTCCGCTCGTGGCCGGGTATCTTCTTCCACGCCCACGGGTGGCGCTTGTTGGGGTCGTAGACTTTTGTTTCGGAAAGCAGGCCCTTGAAATAGGCGCTGCCGTAGTCATCCCGCCGGGGAAAGTGGCAGTATTTGGGGCCGGGCGTCTGTACTTTGAGGTTGTCCATGATGATCTCCTTGCCAGAATCGACGCCCAGCTGATACTGCCAGCAGGTGCCGACCTGGACCTTACCCACGATAATCTTTTGCTTTTTGGGCGGGGCGGTATAAGGCCTGTCCTCGCCGTCGAAGCCCTTGATGCAGAACACCTTTTTGCCCAACCGGGCGCGGCACTGCATCCGTACATCCTGGGTGAAATGGCCGCCTTCGTCCACAAAGGACATGGAAACCCGCAGGCCAATGTTGTTCGCAAAACGGAACGTCCGGTCAAAGACCAGCTCGTCCAGCTTGGCCCAGGTCTCCGGGTCATCCGGGCGGCCCATGACGAGGCCCTTTTCGATGCCCCAGGTCTCCCCGAAATGCCCGTGGCCGACGACCTCGTATTCCATGCGGTCGTCCTGGGTATCGACACCGGCAGTGAGCACCAGCACGCCGTCGGGCAGCTCCACCGGGGAGCCGTCCGGCCGCGTGCCGTAATCCTCCCGGCGGCCCATCAGGGTATCCTCGTCCTCGATGTCGCCGCGGTCTTCCCACAACTCGCCGAAGCAGGTGTTGTAGACCACCTGCATCTTCCGGGTGCTGCCGATGGCGGCCAGATACTTGCGGATGATGCTCTCCCAGGTCGCCCAGCTGGACACAAAGGCGTTCAGCCAGAAGCTGCGGCAGCCGCTGGCATAGGCGGCTGGATTCTCAGCTTCCCACCGAGCGGGCTGACGCTTCATCTCGTACTCGGTCGAGATGCACCCGCACTCTGGGCAAATATAGGAAATGCTGTTGACCTGGTAGGTTTTCTTTCCGGCAATGATCTGTTCCTCGTACTCGTAGCGGATATCCTGAAAACGGATCTCATGATACCCGCCGCAGTGAGGGCACTGGCTCTTCCAGCGCTCCATCGTCCCCTCGGCGTAGGACGCCTCGATGGCGCTGGCGCCCTTGATGGTCGGGGTCGAGACCTCGACGGCTTTCGCGTTGTAGAAGGTGGTCTGCCGGGCCATGGCCAGCGCCCAGGGGTCGCCCTCTGTGCCGGCGCTCGTTGCCCAGCGGTCCCGCTCGTCGCCCAGCACATACCGGATGGGCTTGGATGCCAGCGCGTGGGCCTCGGTGGAACCGCACATGGTGAGGATGCCGCCGGGATAGCTCTTTTGCAGGATGGTGTTGCCGCTGTCGCGGCTCTTGGGGTCCGCCACCTTTTTGCTCAGGGTCGGGCAGTCCCGGATCATCGGAGCAATACGGAGCTTGGAATACTCCTTGGCGTCGATGGTCGTGGGATGGATGAACAGGATGCTGCCGGGGTCCTGGTCGATGATGTACCCAATGATGTTGTTCAACAGCTCCGACTTGCCGACCTGGGACGCCGCCACCATCACGATGCGGCGCACCCGCGGGTCGGTAAAGGCGTCCATCGGCTCCCGCAGGTAGGGGGTGCGCTCTGTCCGCCAGGGGCCCGGCTCGGCGCTGGCCTCCCGGGACAGGCGGCGGTACTTCTCGGCCCATTCCGTCACCGTCAGGTCATCCGGCGGGGCCATGGCGGCGACAGAATCACGGATGGCGCGGTTGAGCCGGGCGGCGGCAGTCTTACTCGTCATCGGGCGGGTCAGCACTGCCTTCCCAGTCCTGGCGCTGCCGGACGCGCTCTGCATACTTTTCCGGGTCATACTCATACCCGGCCAGCTCCTGCATCACAAGGTGTACTTCCCGGCGTATCCGGTCGCTCGTCTCTGCCGGCGTGGTCAGGGCTGCCACATCCACCGCCAGACGGCCGGGCATGGCGTTGAGGGCACTGCGCACTGCATAGATAAGGTCATCTGTCATAGCCTTTACGTCCTCACTGCGGTGCATCTTGCCTTCCAGCTCCTGCACTTCGAGCTTCATTTTCTTGGCCCGCCCTGCTCGGAACTGCAACTCGGCGGCCCTCTTAGCTTTTTCATATTTCACCTCGTCATCCTCGGGCATCCGTGCGGATAAAAAACGCAAGTAAGCCTGCACCGATTCTGCCAGCGGATAGGCGTTTTTTGCCACTGTATGGAGCACACCTTCCTCTGCAAGCTGACGGATTCTGCGGGAAGTCAGGCCCAAAATCACGGCCAGTTCCGCGATGGTCACGGTGGTCTGGTCAGTGATTTTTTCCTTTCTCTGTTCAGCCATCGGACCACCTCCCAAAAGAGAACTGAAATCAGGGATTTTTCAACCGGTAACTAGCTGCGATTCGGGATCGGCGAACCCGCGACCCCATCCAGCCCCTTCTGACAGTACCTTTTCCCGACCAAAAAGGCCGCCCGGCGTTCGGCCGGACGGCTGTCTTCAGGTCCATCATACCTTGCGGTACAGGGTAGCGCGGCTGTATCCGCTCACGCCCCTGGTCATCATCTCCAAAAAATCCTCCCGCGTGAAGTCGCTCAGGCGGAAAACTTCCTCCGGCTTCATGCCAAGCTGTTTGCCGATCTCCTGGATGCTCTTGCCCTCATCGATCAGCCGCTTGACAATGGCCTTCATGGGTTCCAGCAGATGGGTGCCGCGGGCGCGGTTGTGGGTGATGGTACCATACACATCGGCGCTGCCATCCCCATGATGGTCCACGATGACCACAGGCACCTTGCCGCCCAGCCTGGTGAGCAACGGTTCCCGGCCGGCCACTGTCCAGCGATGATAGCCGTCGATGATGGTGTAATCAGGGCGGACCACGATGGGCAGCGTCCATCCGTTGGTCAGGATGGATTGGGTCAGCAGCTTCAGGTTATCCTCACTGACCTTGTTGGGGTTGTAATCGTTTGCCCGCAGCCTGTCGCGCTCCACCCATCGGAGGGAGGCCAGCGGGGCGAACAGATCCATCTCGCTCATGCCTCATCCACCTCCTTTCGCCGGGCAATATCTGCGCGGTTATAGTTGGCGTAGTCGGTATAGACGGTGGTGAACAAGGCCCGCAGACTGCGCAGCTTGGGGTCGCCTGCCACCAGGGCATCGTGCATGGTGCGCATACTCTTGGGGGTCATCATATTGGCCGACTTGATGAAGAAGCGCCGGTACTGCATCGCCACCCGGTAGGTGCCGGGGTTGGTGAAATACTTTTCCGGGTGCTTCAGCAGCATTTCGGTCAGGATGGCCTTGTAATCCTTCTGGACTTCACCTTCCATCTGTCTGCGCTTGCGGGTAGAGCGGTGGAACATCTCGCTGTCCCAATACAGTAAGGTCAGGTAGGCGTTCGGCTCCCGGCGCTCGATCCGCTCCCAGAGGGTGGGGTCAACCTCGGCCACCTGCCGCAGCCCGGCGATGGATTCCGACGCGAAATAGTTGCTCAGCCGCAGACGCGGCTTTGGCGTCCCGACCCGGTACAGATCCATGTAGGCTTCCGGGAAATCCAGGTCGTGCTCCTTGATGTAGAACCAGACATCATTGTCCTTCCAGTCATAGATGGGAGCGATGATGTTTCGCTTGCTCAGGCCGTGTTCTTTTGTCTCCATCCGGGCGATGTATTGCAGCCGCTGGACCGATTCACTGGCCCGCACGCCGGTCATCTGGATGCCGTCGCGGGTGATCTTGGTCAGGAAGTCCTGATAGGTCATCTGGCCGACATATTCCAGATAAGGGCAGGAGCGTATCGCCCAGGGCGGAGGGGTCCGCACCCAGCAATCCTCTTTGCCCGGCTCCCAGGTGATCCAGCTCTCCGAGTTCTGGAGCTGGCGCAGGACAGAGATCTGTTTAAGCGGCAGGCAATACCAGCGGAACTGCGCCCCCACGCTGAGGAAACGTTTCCGCCAGCGCAGGGTCATAGCCTCCATGCTGGGGTAGAGCGCTTCCTCGTCGATGAATACGACCGTCAGCAAGCTGGCATCAATGCGCCCCTGCATGATCTGGTCATAGACCAGGTGGCTCATGCACAGGCTGTCCTTGCCGGCTGAAAAGCTCATGTAGACCGGGACGCCGTTGGAGAACACGTTGCGGATGCGCAGCCGCGCGGCCTGCACCACATCCATGCTTCCTTCTTTTCTACGTATGCTCATCTGCCCACCTCACAGCCAAATTCTTTCGCCGCAGCGGGGGCAGATGATGAATCTTCGTTGCAACCGTTCTGCTGGGGCGTCCTGGACGTTCTCGGCGGAGGCGGGTGTTACCTCGGCCCCGGCGGAAAAGCCGCCGGGAGAGGCGTCTCCTTGGCCGTCCTGGGGTACAGGGGCGTTTTGCGGCACAGGGCGTACTTCCTCGGCCCCCTGCTCGAAGGCTGCTTCGTTTTCGCGATAGCGCTCCCCTGCCCGCTCCATGCCTGCCCGGTCTTCGTCGCTGACGATGCCGTATCCGGTCAGCATCTCGTCCACGTTCCCGGCGTCCGCGATGAGGCTGTTGAGGAGGTCATCGTCATAGCCGGGGATGTCGAAATCCCCGTCCAGCTCTGCGATGATCTCATCAAAGACGCTCATGTTGTCCACACCCAGGGAATAGATGCGGTTGTCGGCCAGCATGAGCTTTTTCTTTTCCTTCTCGGTCAGGCCGGCTTTGACCATGCAGGAGCCGCTCTCCCGACCCATTGCCAGCAGGGCGTCGTACAGGCCGTTTCCGATCAGGATGACCCCATCCTCGTCAATGACCATCGGCTTGGTCTGCCCGTATTTGGAGATGCTGCGGCAGTATTCTTTGATCTGCTTCTGGCTGTGCATCCGCACATTCTGGGCGGGATGCTTCAGCTCAGAAAGACGCTTTTCAACGATCTCCATCATGTCTTATCCACCTCCTTTCTGGAGGCGATAATGGCGACTGCGCCGCTCGACAGCACGGTCGTCAGACTGCCTATCGTTTTGAGCGCAGGGATGTCCATGAGGTTGCCGCAGGCAAAGATGGGCAGCCCGACACACAAGGCGGTCAGGACACCAGCGTACACCCCGTCAGCCGAGAGCCGCTTGCCCAGCAGCGTCATCACCGTAGGCAGAAGCGTGGAAGCGCGCAGGGTGCCATAGAACAGGAACAGGTGGGTCACGGTCAGGCCCGGAATATTGGCGATCAGGATACTTGCCAGCAGCAGGGCCAGCATGACGCGCCGGGAAGCGCGGATGTTCTCGGCCCCCTCCCCGGTCATCCAGTCCGTGGTGAGGGACGCCGCAGCGCACAGGTTGCTGTCCACCGTGGAGAGCAGGCCGGAGATAACCATAAACAGGAAGGGCACCAGCACCCAATCGGGCAGCATCGACATGGCAAACTCAAAGTTCACCATGCCGGGGTCTGCCGCCTGGAAGCCGGAGCCTGCGGCCAAAAAGCCCACCGTGCCCATAGCGATGGGGACAAGGGCAAACAGCAGGGCCGCAGCGAAGAACGACCGGCCGATGCGGTCCTCCCGAATGGAGAAGGCCCGCTGCCAAAAGCACTGGTCTCCAAACGGCCCAGAGATAAGGCCGACCGCCGTCGGGAGGCCGAAGCTCAGCAGCACCTCGACGCCGGAGGCTGATACCAAAGAGCCGTACTCCCCAGTGACCGAGCCGAGACCCGCGATGACCGTATCCACGCCGCCGGTCAGCTGCAAGCTCATGGCCACCAGCAGTGCGCCGCCCAGAAGGATGATGCCGAGCTGGACGACATCGGTAGCCACCGACGCCTTGATACCGGAGAAGCGGGAGTAGGAGTAAGCGATGGCCGCCAGGGCAAGCGTCATGCTCCAGAAAGGCAAGCCTGTGAGCAGGGCCAGCGTCTTGCTGCCGGCCAGGAGCTGCACGGACGTTGAGAGGACGGCCAGCGCGCCCAGCTGGAAGGAATAGATGCCTTTGATTCCAGCGCCCGCCCCCTGGAACAGCGGCGACTGTTCCAGGAGCCGGGCAGTGAACCCCGCGCAAAGGAGCAACGCGGGCCGTGCGTGAATATGCACCTCCTTCAAACAAAAATGGCGGCCATCTTTCGACGGTCGCCTCGGCTATGTAGGATTTTACGAGTGTATGATAGCACATCGGGGGTGGGGTGCACAAGGGTTCAGAGCGGTTCACAGCGATGCACAGCGATTCAACTTTTCGATTCCCCGGATTCTCCCGCCTCGAAAAAGCGCCGCACGGCCGACTTGACGCCGCTGCCGGTGTTCCGGCCGCCCAGCACAAGGGCGACTTCGATCCACGTTAACCCGCGGATATACCGGAGCGACAGGATGATCTTGAGGTGATCGTCCTGCACTCCGGCTATAAATTGGCGCACCGCCTGCGCCTGCTCATCCACTTCGGCCTGCAGCCCGGCCACGCGGCCCTCCATGTAGGCTATCTCTGTGGCCAGGTCGCCCACCTTGTCTTTTACGCCTGGTGCGTGGGGCATGCCGGTAAGAGCCTGTGTGCCCGGTCCGACGGACCGCCTGAGGTTTTGCAGAATATCCTCGCACTCCATCAGCGTCCGCCGCCGTTCCAAGTGTTTTTCCAGTTCTTGCCGTGTCATGCCCCGTCCTCCGTTCTATAAAATCGCCGCTGGGCCTTGAAGCAGACGGCGCAAGCTCCCATCGTGCAGCCGGGAGAAAAGAGCAGCTGCACACCTGCCGTGGTGCGAAATATCAAGTTCAATCTATAGGCTCATCCTGAAACAGCTCATGCGTTCCATCCTGCAAAGCCGCTTCCTCGTCGGACATCTGGTAGCCAAACGTTTCCAGCGTGTCATAGACGAAATCCAGAATCCTGTTTTCTTCGTGCACAAGAACCGACCTGCGATTTTCTGTATCCCAACGGCTCCCCCAGTACTCCAGGCGGTCGCTGTCGATCGATGCGTACAACGTCGCAAGGAGGGTATATTCCGGGCAGCGCTCCATCTCGGCCTCATAGGCTTCCATCGGGAAAGGTTCGTTTTCCGGGTCGGCCTGGATTTCCAGCAATCCCGCAAGCAGGCCCTGGTCCAGGTCCGCATCCCCGTCCTCCGCCATAAAGCAGACTTGCCCGGCCAACCGCAGAACGTCGTGAATATGGGCTTTTGCCTGGCTGTTCGATATTACGGCGATAAACTCCCGGCGGAGGTTGAAGGCCCGCAGACTGGCAGCGGCCAAATCGGCCCGGCGTCTCTCATATGCCTCGCGTTCCCTTTCCCGGCGCTCTGCTGCGGCGTCTTCACTCTGCGAGTCGGATTTATCCTTGTAGATGTCCACCTGCTCCCGGCCGATGCAATAGTAATACCGCACCGTGTCCGCGTCGGCCGGGCGCTCTACCACCGAATCCTTCTTCCAGTTCCACAGACCGTAGTTTCGCACATATGTGTATTTCTGCCAGTCAGCCCTTTCAATCTGCGTGGCCCACTGACTCACGTCGGCCACGCGGTCGGCGATGAACTTCCGATTTTTCTCGGTCTGAATCGCGACCGCCAGCTTATTTCTGAAATTGTTAGTGCCGATCGCGTCAAGCACCTCATTTTTCAGGGCTGTGTCTTCGATTTTGTCCAGCTCCATGTAATCCATGAGGTTTGCGCCGCGCTCGACCGAAGCCTTTAATTTTTCCTGATCGAGAGCCAGCAGCTTGACCCGACGGCGGACGGTGGATTGCGAGAAGCCGGACTTACGGGCAATGTCCTCCACCGTGTCCCCCATGTCCATCATCATCTGGAATCCCTGCGCCTGCTCGTAAAGGGTGAGGTCGGCCCGCTGGATGTTCTCCATCAGCATGGTGCGCACCTGGTCCCGCAGGCTCATGTCGGCGACGATACAGGGCAGTTCCTTCAGCCCGGCCTGCTTGGCAGCCGCCAGCCGGCGGTGTCCGATGACGACAGTATAGCCCTTCTGCCAGGTTTCTCCCGTGATTTCCCCGGTCACCATACGGGGCACGACAGTCAAGTTTTGGAGAATGCCATTCACCTTGATGCTGTCGGCCAGCTCGGTCAGGTCGCCCAGGTCCTTGCGCGGGTTTTCCGGGTGCGGATAAAGCTCCCTTATCTCAATCCATACAACTTCATTACTCACGATTTGCTCCTTTCAGAACAGCGTCAGCTGTCCGTTTTTGTTCTCGTTAAAAGACGGCTTTGCCGGCTCCGGCGGCGGGGCCGCCTTTTTCTGTGCTTGCTGTGCAGGCTGCGGGCCGGAAGCGCCTTCTTTGGGGGCGCACATCAGGTCCACCTGTGCCCACAGCCTCCGCCAGTGCCAAACGTCCCGAAAATACATGGGTGTGTACCAGACATTGCCCTCATCCCGCGGGATCAGCCCCCGCCGGTCATAGGCGGTTGACGGGTGGGCCAGGGTATCGCCAATCACGACATACCCGGCGCATCCCAGCAGGCTGAGCTGTATGTAGCACATCAGTCCGACGATATAGTCGATGTCCTGCGCAACGTACAGCACACTTTGCTGGTAGTTGACCTTTTGCCGCAGGCACTCGTTGGCAAATGCCACCAGCAGTGCCCCTGCGCCGCAAGCTGGGTCAGCAACAGATACCCAGCCCTGCGCCTCGACCTGGGCCGCAATATCTCCGATTGTGAGTTCTGACATCGCCCGACATACATTGTAGGGAGTGAAAAACTGCCCGTTGTGCTCATTGCCAAGGCCCAATGTCATAAAAATCTCGCCGAGCAGGTCCTGGTCTGGATTTTCATCCAGCGCCGCAACGGCCATTCCCAGCATTTCGCTCATGACCTGCATCTCCGCCTTGGTGTACTTCTTTTGCAGGGTCAGATACTCTTTCTCCCGCACCTCGCAGTGCGCTTTATCCACCGTGTTGGATATAGCGCAGGCTGACATGGTGATCCAGTCCGCCCAAATCTGCCATCTGCTGTGCCGTCCGCAAAGAGATTCAAACGACTTTACGACTATTTTCTGTGCTTCTCCCCGAACAAGTCTTGTGATTGATGCCATAGCCCCTACCCTTTCTCACCAGGCTCCGGCGCGCAATCCGCGGTACCGGAACAGCCTTATAGCGATCCTCCAAAACTTTCAGCTTAACTTCTGCGTATCTATACATCTGCAACAGCAGCGAGGCAATGACCCAGCTGCCGACAACAGCCAGACCGTACAGCCACCAGGGGCCGAGGGCCTCGGCGATGCCGCCCAGCAGAAAAACCGGCAGCAGTCCAAAACCCAAAATCCCGGTCTGAAGCGCCAGGACCCAAGCCCGGCGGAACAGCAGTTCCCAACCCTGTTTCATCATTGTTCTCCTTCCAAATTACGGATGATTGGTTGCGTTGCGGCGTCCTCAATGCTGATCTCGTCCATGCAGCTGTGCATTTCTGCCACCACGTTCCAAACTGTTGCCAGCCCAAATCCCAAGCGGCGCATGGCGATGGCTGTGTAGCCCATGCAAGCGGCAGCGTTCCACAGTTCGGCGGGCCTTTTTCTTTCGCGGATTTTCATTCGTTTCTCTCCCCTTTCACCGGCACCCAGCAGGCGCGGATCAGTCCCAGGTCGCAAGCCCGGACGCCAGAAAAATCCTCCGCCCCGGGGGCGGCTCGTACTACCAGTACTGTACCGACCAGAAGCTGACCCATCAGCGGGCCAATGTATCCGCCCACGGCCTGCTGCAGGGCTTTCAGGGTATTGTCGATGTCGACCATTTCCGGCTCACGGCCGGGCATAATCTTGATAATTTTCATTGGTTTTCTCCTTCAGGGCCTCCAGCAGCCCCATCACATCGTATCGCCAGCTGACTTTGAGCTGCCGTCCTGCGACCTCCACGCCGTGGGTCTTGCACCATGCTTCTAGGATGGATTTTCGGCCACCGGCCCGGGCATCGTCCAGCAGCCTCAGGACCTTGCCCGCGGCACAGGCATAGGTGTGACCAGTCGCTCGGAAATTGATGACCACCGACGCATCTATGCCGGGGCACCGGGCGACCCGGGCCATTTCCAACAGGTGCTTCTCTTTTTTATAGAGCCTTTTTTCGGGGTCAAATTCGCCGAACAGGGAAACAAGGCTGGCGCTGGGCGTTTCCACCGTTTTAAGCTCGAACAGGTGCAGGCAGGGATAAGCGTAGACCAGGCAGTCGCAGATGTTGTCGGCCGCAAAGCGGATACCCTCCTGCGCGCCCCCGTAGTATGTAGCAGGCGAATCCCGGAACCGGTAGTACCAGACGTTTTCCGCTTTGGCGATGCTCTCCCGCCAGTCTGCTTCAAAGCGTTTTCCTGCGTTCATCCGTTCGCTCCTCTCTTTCCGTTTGACCCTCTGCATGGCCTCCCCGGCTGTAGGGTCTGGATAGTGTTCTACGGTATAGAACACGGCAGCTCACTCCTCCGGGTCAAGTGTATTCATCCAGCGTAGTCTGGGCCACATCGGCCGGCCGGAGGGCGTAGCTCTTGGCCTGTGCGTTGTACTCCAGCGAGTAGTCGCCGCCCAGCTCGCCCTTGACCGTCTGCTTCTGGGGAACGGAACCTGTCACCTCATGTACAAACAGCGGCTCGCTGTAGGGCACTCCCAAGTCGTTGACCCGGCTGTACAGGGTGATCTTGATTTTGGCCGTCACCGTGGCCTCGGTCTCCCCCGCCTTCTGCATCTTGGCAAGGGTGTCCGTGAGGACGTTCGAGAAGTCGGTCTTGAAATCGTGCAGGGTGTCCGCTTCCAGAGAAAGCACCAGACCATTGAAAAGTCGTTCCATAAAAATGCTCCTTCCTACTGTTTCAGCTTGCGCGGCCCTATGGCAAGGGCGCTCTTCTGGCGCATGGCCGCTCTGTATGCTCTGGCAAAGCCGTGATAGTCCAGCGCCTCGCCGTCGAGGATAATCAGCTCGTCCGGCCCGCCCATTGCATCTACGGCGTTCCGTATCAGGCCCGGGGGCAGCGCCTCATACCAGGCCCGCACCCGCGCGGCATCGATGCGCTCTGTCCGGCGGCTGCGCCGGAGCGAGCGGCGCAGGCCGGCCCATGCTCCATTGATGCAGCCGCTTATCTTGGTTTCGATGGCCTCGGCCTGCTGGCGGAACTCGGCGATGGTCGGCGGGAACTTGCTGGTCTTGCACAGCAGTACGACGGCCTGCTGGCCTGTCCAGAAATCAATGTCCCTGGTGCAGGTAGTCCACAGTTCAATGGTCGGCCCCAGCTTGGTGATGCCGCCCTTGAACATTTCCGCCTGCGGCCATGCCAGCAGCATGACCGAAAACAGCTCCGTCATCTCTTTGTTTGTCATTGACCTTCGCCTCCAAACATATCGTGGAGGGTCCGCAGGTCGTCCATCGTCCCCGCGGATGCGGCAGGGGCGGCGGCACTGCGCCGCCCTGTCCCCCACTGATCCCGGTGGCACCGGCGAATGACCAGATTCCAGTCCTTCCACTTGTTCTTGTTTCCGTTGCCCTGGGCGCTCTCATCCACGTAGGAGATGCAGCGGGCCAACTCTGCCTCGCCCAAATCGGCCAGGAGCCGGGCATATTCCTCATCGGTCAATTTGACCCAGCCGTATGGGCCGTATTTGTGACGCTCCTTCTTTTTGGATGCCGGCGCAGATTCTCCGGCCGGTTCCAGTGCGGTTTCCACTGGGGCGGCGCACTCAAACGGCACCGTCACGGACGGTCTGGCGTTGTACAGCTCCGCCACAAAGGCCCGGAACCGTTCATTCTTGATGCCCTGTATTTCGCCCAGGAGCGGGCGGTTGAGCTTGTCCGACGCCGACCAGTTATAGCGCGACCAGTGGCGGATCAGCAGCTCTTTGGTTTTTGCGCTGTACCGCACCACCCCATGGACCTCATCCAGCCGTTGCAACACCCGTGCCACGGTATCCCGGTCGTACCCCGTCTCGTCGGAGATCTGCTTGATGCTGACCTCGTAGCAGCCGCACAGGTTGGTATGTGGATTGGTCAGGCAGTAGAGATACAGATACTTATCCTCCGGCAGAAAATCGTCCACGATTTTGCTGTCCGTCCAGAAACTCGTGCTGACGAGCCGTCCTTTGGCCATCTGCATCACCTCCTCACTGTCGGCCTTTTCAAAACGGCAGGTCATCTTCCTCAGTTGCATCGAGCTGACGTTCCAGTTCTTCGTCACGGGTACGGGCAGCGTACTCGTCCATCGAAGCCTGCACCGGTTGAGGGGCCGGAGCGTCGAATGGCGTTTCCTCGTCCGTCTCGGTCATCATGGGAGGCTCCTGGGGGGAGGCAGACAGCATCGCATCGATGGCCTGCTGCATCCAGCGCAGGATCACCAGACCTCCCGGCTTCACGTCTTTGGCCGTGATGCTGTGGTAGATAACGCCGTTCTTGCCGGGACGGTCCTCAATTTCGCGGCCCTCGGCCTCGATGTAGTCGCCTTTCTGGTACATATCCTCCATTTCTGGATGCTCGCCCCAGATTTTCACGTCCACATAGTAGTTCTCCCACCGGCCGTCCTTTTTCTCGCTGGCTGCCTCAACGTTGAGGATGAACACCGGCTTGTTGCCCAGCATTTTATGCTCGCCGGGCTTGGTCAGCGTGCCGGACACCTTCACGCCCTGAGGAATTTTTACTCTGACGATCACTGCGCATCACCGCCCGCCGCGAAGGGGTCTCCCTCGCTGTCCACTGCGCCGGTATCGTCGCTGGCATCGGCGGTCACGATCTCCACCGCGGGCTTGGAGGGCGCCTTGCGGCCATGCCGGGGCAGGCTGCGGGGTGCATCATCGTCCAGCTCGCGGGCTGTGCCCTCTGCGTCTACCTCCACACCGATTTCCGACTCGTCGTAGGTCAGCCCGTAAGTGCTGGGGAACGCCTCCCGCAGCGCATGGACGAGCGCCACCTTGCGGATCATGGTAACAGGCTTTGCCGCCCAGAGGCTCTTGCCGGTGTTGTATTCGGAAAACTTCACCTCGTCATAGGACGGGCGGGTGCGATCCTTGCGGTAGACTCGGGCCCAGCCGCCCAGCAGTTCCTCGCCCTCATAGACGATAGAGCCTTCCCGGTACTCGACCCCCGACTCGTTCAGCACAATGACACCCGCTTCAAAGCCATCGTAGGCGGGGTGACGCTCGGCCATCTGCAGGTAGCAGTTTTTGCCCAGGACGATGGTACAGGGCGTGTCGTCGTTCTTGTTGTCGTAGTGGATGAGGTAGGCCTCTTTGGTGAAGGGGTTGAGGTGGTAGGCCCGGCAGGTCTCCAAAAAGATTTTGCACTCGGCGTCGGTCGCTTTCTCGCAGATGAAATGCCGGACCTCTTCAAAGGACACCGAGAAGTGGTCTCCGCCGGCGGTTTCGATTTCAACCGGCTTGCCGGGAGCGGCCGGGGCCAGAGCGGAGGTGCCAGCCGTCTCAAACTGCGGGGCGCGGGATGCGGGGCGGGTTGCGGTTCCGGCCGCAGGGGCGGCCTGATTTCCAGTTCTGAATGCCATAATGTAATCCTCCTATCACTTGATGCTGCCAAAGCGGAAGCCCCGCTCTGCAGCAGACTGCTTGAACCAATCAATATCATCCTGGGTGAACTCGACCCAGAAGCGGTAACGGCGGCGCTCTGGCTCGGACGGGGGCTGGGCGAAGGTCTGGAGCAGGTTTGTATCCAGGCGGCCTTCGGGCGTCACAAATGCACCTGCCCGGGCGGCCTGTGCAGCCTCGGCGCAGATCTCGCGTTCCTCCTGGCTCGGCGGCAAAATGACCGGGGCGGCGGCCCGTGCAGCCTCCGCGTTCCGCCGGGCGGCTTCGGCAGCCTGCTGCCGGACGCGGCTATCTTTCCGGCGCTGGTACTCGTTCAAGGCGGCGTTGAGCGAGAGGTCCCGCAGATATTCAGTCGTGCAGGCTTCCGCATCTTCGCCGCAGGTAGTGCGGATGATCCGCAGCTCTTCCCGGCGCGTCTCCACCGCCTTGCGCAGCTCCCGGCCGGCAGCCGCAAGGCTGACGGTTTTGTTCAGCCAACGGTCCTCCATCAGGCTGGCAAACGGGATGAGCAGGGCCAGGTCCTCCCCTGCCGCGTCACGGTAAATCAGCTCAAGCGCCTGCCGCTTTTCCTCTTTTTCCGCCATCTCGACCGCCTTGACCTGCCTGTCAATGGCTGCGGAGCACTCTTTGATCTGGCCGCGGATGCGGTCAATTCTGTCCATTTCCGGCTGAATCACATTCATGTAGTGGTCTTTCACCGCCTTCTGGGCGGTTGCAAGGTCCTTTGCCCAGTTGTTCAGCAGGGCGCGGTCTTTTTTCGCTCCCTTGATTTCGTCACTGGTATAGACCCGACCGGTGTAATCCGCCAGCAAACTGTCCACATTCTGCTGAATTTCGTCCAGGTTCAGCCTGGGCTTGGGAATGTCAGGTACTTCGACGCGAACAGTAACCAATTCGTTCATGATTTCTCCTTTCAGCCCGGGAAGCACTCGTCGCACTGCCAGGCGTTCACCTTGTGCAGGCAAACGTCGCAGCCAACGATCGTGTCTCCCGCCTTGTAAATTTCATCGCACTCCGCGCCGCACAGCGGGCAGTGCGGGTATTCTGGCTCCTGTCCGTCCGGGTATCCGGTCATTTCCAGGTTGCGAATCATCGGATGGTCGGGCAGGTTATAGCTCTCAGGCCCCATCGGCATCTCCTTCCACGTAACGCAGCACCAGCGCGGTGAGCAATTCCTGGAAAGTCTGGTAGCCGTCGGCCTGCATCCGCTGTTGCAACGCCGCAAACAGCGCGTCTTCGAGCCGGGCGGCGATGCGGCAGGTCAGCCGGTGCTTGCCATGTCTGGACCGCTTTCTGGCTTCCAACACATCGGGAGCAAAGCGGCTGTACAGGGCGGTCAGGGCGTCCGGCCGGAGCAGTACGCCGTATTCTTCGCCGTGCTCGCACTTGCTCTGCATGGTCTTGTCGTACTTTGGATACAGCTCCTGCACGACGGCCACCATCTCGCGGGCCGGCAGACCCCGCCCCACGCGCAGTTCCATCAGCTCGTTCCGGGTTGACTTCTCGCCGCCGGGCTGGTACACTGTGAGTAGCATTTCTTTTGCTGAGGCCGTTCCCGTGGCACCGGGGGCGGCCTCTTTCTTTTTGCCTGGCATAGTCAGCTCCTTTTTCTCTTGCCGGCCGCTTCGCGCTCGGCCAGGTATGCGGCCTTCTCCCGGTCCAGCATTTCCCGCCCGCCGGGCGTGGCCAGTATATTGCGCATCAGCCGCAGGGTGCAGCGGGCAAGGTCGTCCCGGGCGTAATCGGGGATTCTGCTTGTGTCGATGTACACGCCGCCGCGGCCTGCGCCGTCATGGGTCATTGCATTCACCTCGCATTCAGAGCTTGTGTTCGTGGTATTTTTTCCTTATACTTGAAGTACCGGCTGTTGCCGCAGCCGAGACTCAAGGAAAGGAGAGAAACTTTATGCGAATCAGTATGGATTGCATCCGGGATATCCTGTTGTGTGTTGAGGAGAACACCGGATTGCGACAGCGCTGCTTTTTTGTAAGCTATGCATACTTTGAAGTGCAAGAAATCCTCGGCGGCAAACCTGTCGCTCCTATGCAGTATCAACTCGATTTGGAAAGTCGCTATGATAATGACGAATTGATCTATCATTTGAAATACTGCATGGAAGCCGGGATGATCGTTTCAGCTGGAAACATTCCGGCTTACCAAAACTGGATTGCCGACTTAACACCAAAAGGTCATGACTTCATAGCGAACATCAGGAGCAACAGTGTTTGGGAAAAAGTTAAAAAAGCATGTATTCAAATAGGCATATCCAGTATTGATGTCATACCGGAAGTCGCAAAATCATACGCGTTACAAACCGCCGCTCAGTTTCTAGGTCTATCATAGCGGTCACTCTATAAAGCACGTTTGAGCCTTTGCTCAGGCGTGCTTTATATGTTGAGCCCTTCCACAATGAACAGCGCAATCGGATAATCGGGGTCATATTCAAACCGGACCCGCACTCTTTTGGTTTTGTCCATGTGCGGCACCAAAACATCCATTTTTGCCAGCCGGTCAAACACGTTTTCTTCCTTGTTTTTCCAATAGTAAACACCTCGGCAGGTATCAGATGCCCAGTCTGCCGGATAGCCAAAATGCTTCAATGCTTCTTCTTTTTCTGCTGTCCAGCTGTTGGTGTGCCATCCTTCCAGGTCTTTCGTGGGTTCGCCATTTTCAGCGTCCAGCTCACGCTCAAAATAAACCCTTTCTCCCGCCGGGTCGTACCTCATAACGATCCGGCACTTCTTGTTTTGGGCCAGTATGCTTGCCAGGCCTTCCAGGACGACCTCGGTTTCCTCGTAGATCTCGACGCCGGTAACTTCCTTGCGTGCCGCGTGGTAGGCCCTCGCCCATGCCATCATCAGGCGCACAACCTTGTCAAACGCCATACGCGGAATGAACATGGATTCACGCCCCGGTTCGTACATCAAGCACATTACAGATTCACTCCTTTCTCAACCTTTCAGCGCCGGCCCAGCGTCCAATAAAGAGCGTCCTCAATATAAGGGCGACGCTCTCCCATCGTCGGGATGTGATACCCTTTGTGGGCCATATAGAACACCAGAGCCGTTTCCATCACATCAGTCATAAACCATATCCCGCCGCAGATAATTGCCGCCGCGGCCAAAGCGGCCTCGAAAACAATTCTCACTTGCTTACTCCTTCCCGTTTCTGGCGATAATTGCATCTAGCGCCGCATTAAACTCGCTTTCAGCCTTCTTGGGCGAATAGTGCCCATTCAGCACTTGTGAAACATATTTGGGGTTCTTCCCCATTTCCTCGGCAAGTTGTTTGGACGTAACGCCGGCATTATGCATTCGGCCAACAAGCAGACCTGTCCATTGTGCAGGCATACAAATTCTAACCTCCTTCATATAAAATACTTGACTTTGGTTAGATTTTCGAGTAAGATAAAGGTGCAAACAATAGCTATTCCCTACATCCGCCAATTCTAACTTCGCGGAGTTTTTCTAACCAAATTCAGCTTGTAGTTGTACTATACCTGAATTTGGTTAGAAAGTCAACCCGTTTTCTGAATTTAGTTAGTTTTTGGCACATTGCACAAAGAAAGAGGTCATCTTTTATGTTCTATGACGTCTACTCTACACTGTGCCGAAGAAAAGGCGTTAGCCGCAGCCAAGCGGCCAAGGACATGGGGTTGAGTAATTCAATCGTCACCAAATGGAAAAAAACAGGTGCCACCCCCTCGGGTGACACTCTATCCAAAGCGTCCGCTTACTTTGATGTTTCCCTAGACGTCCTTCTTGGCAAAGAAAAAATCCCCGTTCTTGTGAACGGGGAAACAGATGCCCAACAAAAGGCAGAAATCCCTCCTGGTTTTGAGCCATTACCCAAAATGAAAAAAGTTCCCTTAATTGGAGACATCGCTTGCGGCGAGCCAATTACTGCCGAGCAAAACATTGTGGATTACGTGGATGTTCCCGAGGAAGTCCACTGCGATTTTGCCCTGCGTTGCCATGGGGACAGCATGATCGAAGCCGGTATCCGGGACAGTGACCTTGTATATATTCGTACCCAACCCGAAGTTGAGGACGGCGAAATTGCTGCTGTGCGAATCGGAGATGAGGCCACCCTCAAACGAGTGTACTATGACGGCGAGAGCTTGACCTTGCAGCCCTGCAATTCTGCTTACCGGGCAAGGACTTACAGAGGCCAGGAATTGGAGAACATTCGCATTGAGGGCAAAGCCGTCGGCTATTTCCACTGGTTTTAATTTGAAGGAGGCAATTTTATGAATTGGGACGTTAAATCGGTTATTATGACCACTTCTAACAGTGTTGAAGGCCGACAAATCAAAGAGTATATAGGAGTTGTTCAAAGCGCCGACTTAATTGTGTTTCCGGGCGGAACTAAAATGATTCAAAATGCTTGGAATAATGGAGTTCACAACGCGGTGATGGTAATGAGAAAGCAGGCTGAAGATATGAAAGCCGATGCCGTTATTTCCATGGATTTTGCTGTATACAATGGCTATATCTGCGCAACAGGAACTGCTGTTAAATTGGATTGAAAGTCCGTGTGATATGGTATCTATACCGTATCCATACCATATTAGCCAGCGTCTGTACAAGGGTGATATGGTACCGATACTCGCGCACGTGCGCGCGCGCATACCCGCGCGCGACGCGCTAATTCTACTCTCTATATACTATACCTACTAACTGTTACTATACTGGTTAGGTTATAGAGTAACGTAGAGGTATATACTAAACAGGAGGTTTTCTGCAATGAAGTTGAAAACAAGAGTCTTTTCCTGCCTGCTGGCACTGACCCTGGGCCTGTCGGGCCTGTGTGCCCCGGCCTCGGCGGCCAAGTACAGCAACCTGACCTTCACCGATAAGGCCGGCAACCAGGTCACCTACCTGGACCAGCAGTACCAGGACATCGCCGAGCTGCCCATCGGGACGCAGATCATCCTGACCGGCATGCCCGACTACAACGCCGCCTACAGCGACGGCACCTACAACTACGTCGGCTTCAACACCGACAAGGGCACCTGGTACATCCGTCTGGGCAGCTACAGCGTCGATGCTCTGAAGGAGATCGTGCCCGACGACGGCTCCATCACCGAGTTCACCGCCTGCGGCACCTATGTCGGCCTGCTGGCCGCCAACAACCTGCCGGTGGTTGACATCGCCGCCGGGCAGGCGCTGGTGTTCAACGAGCAGGCCGGCGGCGACGCCGTACACACGCTGGCGGACGACCTGCCCTATTACCAGAAACAGATCGACGACGCCCGGGCCGCCCAGGCTGCCGCCGAAGCAGCTGCGGCCGCGCAGGCCGCCAAAGAGGCAGAATTCACCAGCCGAGGGTTGCCCTATGTGGAATATACCCCCACCGGCCGGACGGTCTGGATCCCTACCCACGGCGGCACCAAGTACCACAGCCATTCCGGCTGCAGCAACATGATCAACCCGCAGAAGGTTGACTTGGGCTATGCCGAGGCCCGCGGCTTCGGCGCCTGCAAACGGTGCTATTGATAGATAACTGCACCCAGCGCGAAAGGAGATGATCCCGATGCCCAAGAAAGCCCCCGTCAAACCAAAAAACGGGGCAAAAATCAAATCCGGCGTCGGCGTCATCTACGCACGGTACAGCTCCCACAACCAGAAAGACGCCAGCATCGAGCAGCAGGTGGCCGAGTGCATGGAATACGCCAGGGAGATCGGCCTGCCCATCATCGATACCTATGCCGACCGGGCCGTCAGCGGCAAGACCGACCGGCGGCCAAGTTGGCAACGGCTGATGAAGGACGCCGAGAAGGGGCAGTTCCAGTATGTGCTGTCCTGGAAGTCAAACCGGATCGGCCGGAATATGCTGCAAGCCCTGATGAACGAAGCCAGGCTGAACGAGCTGGGCGTCTGTGTCCTCTACACCGAGGAAGATTTTGATGATTCCGCCGCCGGGCGCTTTGCACTCAGGAGCATGATGAACGTCAACCAGTTCTACAGCGAGAACATGGCCGAGGACATCACCCGGGGCCTGATGGATAATGCCCGCCAGTGCAAGAGCAACGGCAGCCTGCCCTTTGGCCTGAAACGCGGCGTGGACGGCCGCATCGTCGTGGACGAGGCCGAAGCTGAAATCGTCCGGGAGATCTATCGCCGGGTCTCGGACTATGAACCCTTCGCGGATATACTGGATGACCTGAACGCCCGCGGCATCAAAACCAAAAAAGGCGCCCGTTGGAACAAAGGCAGCTTCACTACCATTTTGCACAACGAGCGCTACAGGGGAATCTATATTTACGGGGATGTTCGCATCGAAGGGGGCGTCCCCCGCATCATCAGCGACCCGCTCTTTTTCAAGGTCCAGGAGGTGTGCAAGATGAAAAAGAACCCGCAACACACCGGCCGCCGCCGCGCCGGGGGCGCCGACTACCTGCTGACCGGCAAGCTGAAGTGCGGCCACTGCGGACGTTACATGGTCGGGATGTCCGGCACCAGCCGTTCCGGGGAACTGCATTACTACTACGTCTGCCAAGGCCATAAGGAAAAAACCTGCGCCAAAAAGAACGTCCGCCGGGACGTGATCGAACGTGCGGTTGCACAGGCCATCATGATGTACTGCCTGACCGACGAGACCATCGAGTGGATCGCCGACCAGAGCGTCGCCTACTGGGAGCGGTACGACCAGGACTTGCAGATCGAGGCGATGGAAAGCGAGCTGGCCGAAAGCAAGCGGGCTGCCAAGAACATCCTCAAGGCCATTGAGGCCGGCATCATCACCGAGACGACCCGCTCCCGCCTGCTGGAACTGGAAGCGCAGCAGTCCGAGCTGAACGCCAAGATACAGGCCGCCAAGGCTGATGAGGTCAAAGTGGACCGTGACGATCTGGTCGCCACTCTGCGGGCGCTGCGAAAAGGCGACGTCGAGGACAAGCAGTTCCAGGCCGATTTGTTCCGCCTTTTCCTGATATGCGCTTACGTCTACGATGACGACCGGCTGAAAATCGTGTTCAGCTTCACCGGCGACCACAACACCGTGGAAATTCCTCTGGAAGCCGGACAAAACGACGATATACCCGAAAACCTTGAAGGTGCCGAGTGTTCGACCAAATCCCTGATTGCTCCACCA
>ERZ1643251.532-NODE-532-length-53723-cov-5.577644_pt1 | contig 53723 bp, 48 predicted proteins | sample MGYA00579261_ERZ1643251 | MGnify/ENA primary metagenome ERZ1643251 (study PRJEB29033, sample SAMEA4952267) | chicken gut metagenome | biome: Broiler Chicken; feature: Gastrointestinal Tract; material: Caecum | place: Ireland | collected 2018 | study: Broiler...
AATTTAGCTGAAATGCAGCAGCTGATGGCTGAACGCTCCGACCCGCTGAAGCTGAAATCCTATCATCAGATCATTCTGGTAAAAAATCTCACCGGAATGAAGAATCTGTATAAGATTATATCGCAGAGTTATCTTAATTATTATCACCGCGTGCCGAGGACGCCGAAAACTCTGATTGAGGAGCACCGTGACGGGCTTATTATCGGTTCGGCCTGCGAAGCGGGTGAATTGTATCAGGCGATTCTTTCGAATAAAACCGAAAATGAAATCGAAGAAATCGCAAATTTCTACGATTATCTCGAAATACAGCCGTTGTGCAATAACCAATTCATGCTCGATAAGGGAATTGTATCCAGTCGGGATGAGCTGATCGAGATCAACAAAAAGATATATCAGCTCGGTAAAAAGTTAGGGAAGCCGGTGGTCGCGACCTGCGACGCGCATTTTCTCGACGAGGAGGACGAAATTGTCCGCAAAATCCTGCTCGCCGGTCAAAAATACGCCGACGCCGACCGCGACGTAAAGCTCTATTTCCGTACAACTGACGAGATGCTGCACGAATTCGATTATCTCGGCGAAGATGGCGCGCGCGAGGTCGTAATCACAAACACTAATCTGATCGCCGACATGATCGAGGAGGTGCGCCCGATTCCGAAAGGAACGTATACGCCGAATCTCGAGGGCTCGGAGGAGGAGCTGCAACGCCGCTGCTGGACGCGCGCGAAGGAGCTGTACGGTGACCCGCCGCCCGAAATTGTATCGTCAAGGCTAGAAAAGGAACTGACATCGATAATCAAGCATGGCTTTGCAGTGCTGTATATGATTGCGCAGAAGCTGGTGCAATACAGTGAGGAGCAGGGATATCTGGTCGGCTCGCGCGGCTCGGTAGGTTCGTCGTTTGTCGCGTCGATGTCGGGAATATCAGAGGTCAACCCGCTGCCGCCACACTACTATTGTCCAAAATGCAAATACTCCGAGTTCATCACCGACGGTTCGGTCGGCTCGGGCTTCGATTTGCCGGACAAGGACTGTCCGGTCTGCGGTACTCGGCTGAACGCCGACGGGCATGACATACCGTTCGAGACCTTCCTCGGCTTTTACGGCGACAAATCGCCGGATATCGACCTGAATTTTTCGGGCGAGGTGCAGGGAAAAGTACATAAATACACCGAGACGCTGTTCGGCTCGGAAAATGTGTTCCGAGCCGGCACGCTCGGCACGCTCGCTGACAAGACCGCGTACGGTTACATTGTCAAATACCTCGAAGAACGCAAAAAGCGGCTGAACAAAGCCGAAATAGACCGTTTGGTCGATGCCAGTGTCGGCGTAAAGCGCACGACCGGTCAGCATCCGGGCGGCATCATCGTTGTGCCGCGCGAATATGAAGTCTATGATTTTACGCCTGTACAGCATCCGGCTGACGACCCGCATTCGAATATAATAACCACTCACTTCGCGTTTACATATCTGCACGACACGATATTAAAGCTCGATGAGCTCGGACACGATATTCCGACAAAATACAAGTGGCTCGAAAAATATACCAATACATCTGTCATGGACGTCAAAATGAACGACAAAGCGGTGTATGGATTGTTCGAATCGACGAAGCCGCTTGGCATTACGCCGGACGATATTGGCTGTCCGCTCGGAACACTCGGTTTGCCCGAAATGGGTACGCGTTTCATACAAAGTGTACTGGTCGACGCGAAGCCGAGAAATTTCGCCGATCTTTTACAGATTTCGGGTCTGACGCACGGTACCGATGTGTGGCTCGGGAACGCGCAGGATCTGATTAAAAATGGTATTTGCGACATTTCACAGGTTATCGGTACGCGTGATGGTATTATGCTGGTATTGATACAACAGTACCATCTCGAAAACGCGATCGCGTTCAAAATTATGGAGGATGTACGAAAAGGCAAGGGGCTAAAACCGGAATATGAACAGACAATGATCGAACATGGCGTTCCGGATTGGTATATTACCTCCTGCAAAAAGATAAAATATATGTTCCCGAAGGCGCACGCCGCGGCATATGTCATGTCGGCGATACGACTTGGTTGGTACAAAATTTACTATCCGCTTGAGTTTTACGCCGCGTTTCTGTCGGTGGCGCCGGGCGGATTCGACGCTGAAATCGCGTCAAAGGGCATTCCCGGCATCAACGCGATGATTGAGGACGTGCGCAAAAAGGGCAATGAAGCGACGCAGAAGGAAAAGGAAATGGCCGATACCTTCCTGTTGGTTCGCGAAATGCTCGCGCGAGGTTATAAGTTCCTGCCGGTGAACCTTTTGAAATCTGAGGCGTTTGCGTTCAAGCCGGAGGACGGTAAGGTTCGGATGCCATTCAGCGCGCTCGGCGGTCTTGGAGACAAAGCAGCGGAAAAAATCGTTTCAGTCCGAGAGAATGACGAGTTTCTGTCAATTGAAGATCTTTCGATGAAAGCCGGACTGTCAAAAGCTGTCATTGAAATTTTGCGCAACGCCGGAGCGCTTGAGGGAATGTCCGAGACGAACCAGCTCTCGTTCTTCTAAGAGCGATAAACACCCGAATTTTTCAGGCAATGATAATAAATGTTGTTACAATAGCCAATTGACATTAGCGTGATAATGTGATATCATATTACCATACTAAAGTATTTCATACGAACAGGAAATGACAATGAATAAACTTAATAAAACGATTCCCGAAGGAACACGCGATTTGATATTCGCCGAAGCGGAGCTATACGACAGCATCTCGTCGACTTTCGCGAAAATATATTCAGCTTCCGGATTTAAGAAAATTGATACGCCCGCGGTTGAGAACTACGATTTGATAGAATCGGTCAACCGTTCGATCAGCCAGGAAAGCCTCTACAAGCTGAACGACAACACCGGACACCTGCTTGTAATACGTCCGGACAACACAACGCCGATCGCACGCGTCGTAGCGACCAAATTGAGATCTGCCGAGCTGCCGCTGAAAATATACTACAATCAAAGTATATATCGAATCAACGGCGACTATTCAGGTAAACGCAATGAAATCCTGCAAAGCGGAATTGAATTGGTCGGCGCTACGGGTTTGAAAGCTGATCTTTTGTGCATTGTGACGGCACTTGACGCCCTGCGCAGCCAGAAATTAAAGTGCAAGCTCGAAATCGGTCATGTCGGATATTTCAACGCTTTGTTGAATGAACTGAAAATTGACGAGGAAGAAGCTGAAACGGTGCGCAGCTTTGTAGAGGCGAAGAATTTCGTATCGTTGAATATGTTCGATAAAAATCTTCAGATCGAAAAAATACGTCGTCTGCCGCTGCTATTCGGAGGCGAGGAGGTATTCGACGAGGCCTACCGGCTTGCGGAAAACAATGAAAAGGCGATTGAAGCGCTTGAGTATGTGAAGAAATTATATCGTATGCTGGTATTTGCCGGATATGGCGATTATATCATGGTGGATATGGGCATAGTGCACAAGTTCGATTACTATACCGGAACGGTATATCGTGGATATGTGGAAAATGCCGGGGAGCCGGTTTTGAAAGGCGGAAGATACGATCGCCTGTTATCAGCCTTCGATTATGACGTCCCAGCGACCGGCTTCGCTATCAATGTATGTGCGGTCGCCGACGCGTTGATTTCGAAATCCAGATTGCCCGCGACGTGTCATTCAGACTTCATAATATATTATGATGACGCAACTTTCGACGCGGCAATTAAGCTCAAAAATGAGTATCAAAAAGACGGCAATATCTGCGAGCTTTCTGCCTTCGACACGCTTGAAGAAACGAATAAATATGCAAAAATCATGAATATCAGCAAGGTTATAGACTTGACACGTAGCTCGGAGGAGACAAAATGATTCGAATTGCACTGACAAAAGGAAGAATAGAAGAAAAAGCGGTTGATTTATTGAAAAAATCCGGATATGGCTGCTCTGAGCTTGAGGAAAAGGGCAGAAAGCTGGTCTTCAAAATAAAAAACGCGGATATAGAAGTGGTGCTTGCTAAGGCTGCGGATGTAATCACATACATTGAACATGGAGTCTGTGACATTGGAATCGTAGGAGAGGATACAATAATGGAGCACGGACATTGGTTCCATGAAATCCTCGATTTGAAATTTGGCAAATGCAAATTCGCGCTTGCGGGTATCAAAGGCAAGAATTTCTATGAAGGCTACACGCACAAGGTTATCGCGTCAAAATATCCAAATGTGACCAAAAAATTCTTTAATCAAAAGGGAATTGATGTCGAAATAGTCAAAATCGAAGGCTCGGTCGAGCTTGCACCGATTTTGAAATTGGCTGACGCGATTGTGGATATAGTCGAGACCGGATCGACTTTGCGAGAAAACGGACTTGAAGTTTATGAAGATGTAGCCGAAATATCCACGCGGTTGATTGTAAACACTGCGGCAATCAAGTTGAAAAAGCTCGAAATCGACGAATTGGTCGCTCGGATATCAAGCAGCATTGATAACAATTGACATAAGAATTGTGAGGTTTTGAAATGACACTATATGCAAAAAAAGATGTCGCCAATTTGCTTCAGATTTTGACTGAAAGAGCAGAGAATATTTCGCCTGAAATCATGACAACCGTCTCTGAAGTTATATCCGAAGTGAGAAAAAACGGCGATGAAGCGCTGTATAAATATACAGAAAAATTCGATAAAATAAAACTCAATTCTCTGTATGTAGATGAAGCTGAAAAGGCTCGATTATGTGCGCTTGTGCCGGATGAATTGAAAGAGATAATCGACGAAGCCGCCGAAAATATATATGCATTTCACAAAAAGCAATTGCAGAATTCGTGGATGACGAATTCGGATGGTAAGGTCATGGGACAGCTGGTTCGACCGCTCGATTCGGTGGGGCTGTATGTGCCGGGCGGCACCGCGGCTTATCCGTCGAGTGTTTTGATGAACGCTATACCGGCTAAGGTCGCAGGTGTGCGAAAGATCAAAATTGTCACGCCCCCGAAAGCCGAGGGCATCAATCCCGCGGTTGTATACGCGGCTAAAAAAGCTGGTATTGACGAGATTATTTCGGTCGGTGGAGCTCAGGCTGTTGCCGCGCTCGCATATGGCACAAAGTCGATCGAAAGGGTAGACAAAATTGTTGGTCCGGGTAATATATTTGTCGCAATGGCTAAAAAGCTCGTTTTTGGCGCGGTAGATATAGACATGATAGCTGGTCCGAGCGAGGTTCTGGTTATAGCTGATGAGCGTGCCAACGCCAAATATGTCGCAGCGGATTTGATGAGTCAAGCTGAACATGACCCGATGGCAGCCGCGATTCTGATTACCACATCATCCGAGCTTGCAAACGCGGTTATAAGTAAGATTGAAACACAGATAAAAGAGCTTCCTAGACACGATATTATTGACAAATCGCTCGAGAAATATGGCTCGATTGTTATTGTAGACAGCCTTGATGAGGCAGTCGAATTGTCTAATAAAATCGCGCCTGAGCATCTCGAATTGTCGGTTGAAAATCCCTTTGAATTATTGTCAAAGGTGAATAACGCAGGTTCAATATTCCTCGGAGACAACGCTCCCGAACCGCTCGGCGACTATTTTGCCGGACCGAATCACGTGCTTCCGACCAATGGAACAGCGAGATTTTCATCGGCACTTGGAGTCGACAGCTTTATAAAGAAGTCAAGTTATTTATATTACAACCGTGAGCAGCTTAAGAAAATCAGCGATAAAGTCATTGGTTTTGCCAGAGCGGAAGGGCTTGACGCACACGCAAATTCTATAATTCAGAGATTCAAAAAGTAAAATAATGACTATAGAAGAAAGTGTAAAAATGCAGAATAAATATATTACAGAAAAAATAGAGAAGCTCGATGAGTATCTGCCAAACACAGCCGAATATAACATTCGGCTTGACGCAAACGAGAGTCCTTTTATTCCGAGCGACAAGATATTGAATGAGTTCAAAAGTGCTATTGACAAAATCGAATTCAACCGTTATCCTGATCCATACGCAACCGAGCTGATTGAAAAATTCGCCAAGATATACAACGTTTTACCTGACAATGTAGTTGCGGGGAACGGTTCGGATGAATTGATCAGCCTCATTTGTAATGGATTTTGTGAAGCTGGTATGATTGCGGCAGTTGCGATTCCGGATTTTTCGATGTATGAATTTTATAGTGATCTTGCTGGTGCAAGGGTCGAAAGATACAGAAAAAATGACGCTCTCGACTTAAACATGGACGAATTCGGCAAATTTATAAAAGAAAATAAAGCAAATATAGCAATAATTTCAAATCCATGCAACCCAACCGGAAAGATTGTCTCTCGTGCTGAATTGATTAAATTCATTGAGAGCACAGAAGCACTTGTGATTGTAGACGAAGCTTATATGGAATTCGCGGACAAAAGTGAAAGCGTCATTGATCTCGCTCAAAAATATGACAATCTCATTGTGTTGAAAACTTTATCAAAGGCATTCGGATCAGCTGCATTGAGGCTGGGATTCGCGATTTCAAATCTTGAGCTTATAAAAGCTATCAAGAAAATCAAGAGCCCATATAACGTCAATACAATTTCGCAGGTGCTTGGAAAAATCATACTTGAAAATCAAGATGAGATTACATCAAACGTCAAACAAATACGTGAAAATGTAAAGTATCTGTATGATAAATTATCTAGTATTGCTTCTGATATTTTTGAATCGATATATCAACCCAAGACAAATTTTGTCCTTATGAAAATGTCTGATTCAAAATTTGGAGTCGAAATATTCGAATACTTAAAGGTAAAGAAAATTGCTATCAGATGTATGTCGGGTGGTAAATACCTTCGCATATCCGCAGGTAAAAAAGATGAGATTGATGCTGTGATTGGAGAAATTGAGTATTATTTGCATGGATAAATCATATATTTTTGAAGCGGAAAGAAATACACTTGAAACACAAATAAAAATGACAATTGACGCGTCAGAGAATCACGGATTGGGCTTTAAGGGGACAACCGGAATAGGATTTTTCGACCATATGCTCAACAGCTTTGCGATTCACAGTGGATTAAAAATCGACGCTGATATAAAAGGCGATATATGTGTAGATTGTCACCATACGATTGAGGATACGGGAATAGTACTTGGATCAATATTGAGTGATATTGTTAAAGTTAAATCGCCGGTCGTACGTTATGGAACCGCGTTTATCCCTATGGATGAAGCCCTTGCACGATGTGTGATTGATTTATCTGGACGTCCCTATTTGGTAATGAATTATACACCGAAGGCTCCTATGATTGGAGAATATGATACGCAAATGACCGTTGAGTTTTTCAGAGCGGTTGCTTACAACCTAAAAGCGACGGTGCATATTGAATTACTATATGGACAAAACGAACATCACGCGGTTGAAGCGATATTCAAGTCATTTGCGCACGCATTAAAGGACGCGTGGCAATCAAAAAAAGGCGAATTGTTATCGGCTAAAGGTGTTTTGTGATTTGAGGTATAATAATGAAAATCGGAATTATTGACTATGGAATGGGTAATCTGCGGAGCGTGAAAAACGCCTTTGACTTTCTGAATTGTGATAATATTATCACATCAAACAAAGTTGAATTATCCAAATGCGACGCTTTGATTTTACCTGGCGTGGGCGCGTTTCCGGACGCGATGAAGTGCCTGAAGGACGACCGGATTGATGATTTTATCCGCGATGAAGCCGCGAAGAAACCGTTGCTCGGTATATGTCTTGGAATGCAGCTTTTATTTGACAGAAGCTATGAATTCAAAATTTGCGATGGACTTGGACTGATTCATGGCGAGATAGTGAAAATCGAAGCAAATGGATTGAAGATTCCGCATATGGGCTGGAATGAATTGAAAATACAGCGTGAATCCAGGCTGTTAACCGGTATTAACGATACATCACAGGTATATTTTGTACATTCATTTATGGCAAAAGCCGAAAACAGACAGGATATTATTTGCACAACCGATTACGGAGTTGAGATTCCCGCGATTGTCGGACGAAATAATATATACGGCTGTCAGTTCCATCCCGAAAAGAGCAGTGACATTGGACTGCGAATACTACAAAATTTCAGGAGCATAGTTTATGATTATACTTCCGGCAATTGACATTCTGGATCAGAAGTGCGTAAGACTTACAAAGGGTGACTACAACACCGCGAAAAAAGTCGCGCAGGACCCAATAGAAACAGCAAAAGAATTTGAATCGGCAGGCGCGGAATTTATACATATGGTCGACCTGAATGGAGCGCGTGACGGTAGGATTGTTAACAACGAAATATATGAAAAGGTCGTTAAAAGTGTTAATATTCCGATCGAGGTTGGCGGTGGAATCAGAAATATCGAAACAGTCGATTATTACATATCAAAAGGCATAAATCGAGTGATAATCGGATCCGCCGCATTGACTGATCCGGAGTTTGTCAAAGCTGCGGTGGACAAATATGGAGACAGGATTGCGGTCGGAATTGATGCCGAGAATGGCATGGTGAAAACGTCTGGCTGGCTCGAAAACTCAAATGTAAATTACATTGATTTAGCCTTGAAAATGCAGGATGTAGGCGTAAAATACTTGATATTTACCGACATCTCCAAAGACGGAACCTTATCTGGTCCGAACTTTGCTCAATTAAAAGAATTGTCCGATTCGGTTAGCATAAATATCATTGCAAGCGGCGGTATACATGACATCAATGATATAATCATGTTAAAAAGCATGAATTTGTATGGGGCGATATGCGGAAAATCCATATACAGCGGTAGTATTGACTTGCGAGAAGCAATTAGAATCTCGAAATAAAATATAAAGAAAGGTAATGAGATTATGCTTTCCAAACGTATCATTCCCTGCCTTGACGTCAAGGATGGACGGGTCGTCAAAGGCGTGAATTTTATAGATCTGCGAGACGCGGGCGATCCGGTTGAGAGCGCAAAATACTATAATGAACAGGGCGCGGATGAGCTCGTTTTTCTTGATATTACCGCATCGAGCGATTGCAGAAAAACGATTACTGATGTGGTTGAACGCACCGCGTGCGAGGTGTTTATGCCGCTGACCGTTGGCGGAGGCATACGTACGGTTGAGGATTTTCGCGAAATACTGCTCTCGGGCGCTGACAAGGTAGCGGTCAATTCCGCGGCGGTGCTAAACAGAAACATTATCGCGGAAGCTGCTGACAAATTCGGAAGCCAGTGCGTAGTACTTGCAATCGACGCCAAACGCAAGCCTGATGGTAGCTTTACCGTCTATATCAACGGTGGCAGAAAGGACATGGGGCTTGACGCCGTCGAGTGGGCAAAAGAGGGTGAAAGACTTGGCGCGGGTGAAATACTACTGACTTCAATGGATTGCGACGGAACGAAAAACGGATTTGATATTGAGCTGACAAGAAAGATAACCAAAGCGGTAAATATACCGGTAATCGCTTCAGGCGGAGGCGGACAGCTTGAGCATTTCTATGATGTATTCGAGCAGACGAATTGCGACGCCGCGCTTGCGGCAAGCCTGTTCCACTTCCGCGAACTGACAATAAATCAGGTCAAGGAATATCTGCATGAGCGTGGAATTCCGGTGCGAATGAATGTTTAGAATATTGCATAAATATACGTGAGGCGTGAATATAATGGAATACAATGGCATTGAGCTCAAAGAGTTTTTTAAAAAATCAGAGCTGATCCCCGTAATTATTCAAGATGTCCAAAACAATGAAATATTAATGCTCGCTTATATGAATGAGGAGTCGTTGTCCCTTACATTAAAGACAGGTTATACTTGGTTTTGGAGCAGATCGCGTCAGGAATTGTGGAATAAAGGCGCGCATTCGGGACACACTCAGAAAGTCGTGAATATTTTATACGACTGTGATGAGGACACGCTGCTTGTTAAGGTAGTGCAGAATGGTGCTGCCTGCCACACGGGCAATCGAAGCTGCTTCTATCGGGAACTTTATAATGGTAGTAATAAGGAGAATGAAAATGAATGACAATATTTTACGCGAATTATACGCGGTGATTTCTGACAGAAAGGAGAACCCCGAGGAGGGCTCATATACCTGTTATCTCTTCTCGCAGGGAATTGACAAAATACTCAAAAAAGTCGGCGAGGAATCGGCAGAAACCATCATAGCCGCAAAAAATCAAAATAATGTCGACTTAAAAAATGAAGTTTGCGACTTGATATACCATTTGCTCGTTATGATGAAAGAACGTGATCTACCGCTTGAGGATGTATTCGAGGAGCTCGAAGTGAGATCTCACAAGATAGGCAACCTCAAAACAATGAAGAAGGTAGACCGCAATACTTAAAATAACGATTCTTTTTGCTGTCACGAGTCCAACTTATCGAAAAAATCGACACAGCGATCGCGAATGCGGCGCAGTGTCGTCAGGCTGACGTCCATCTCTGAAGCTGTTTCGGTCATACTGCAACCGATGATATAATGAAGCCGTAAAAACAACCGGCATTGTATGTATTCGCTTGTGTCTGGAAACAGCGTAAGCAGGTGTTCGGTTTTTGCGAGCTCAGCTTTCAGAGCTTCGATTTCGGATTGAAGTGTTTTCTTCCAATCGGGATCGAATACATCACGGGCGGTGACACCCGAATTGATGTCCGAGTTTATTTTGCGGTATTCAGTTTCTTTTGCGGATAATGCGCGAAGCTGCCATCTGTAATTATCAAATCGGCTTAAATATTTCGAATAATTATACATAAAATTCTATTATATTTCCTCCGAATCAATCGTGTTTTCGCACGGCGAGTTATATTAACATATTAGTATTATACCATTGTTTTTTATTGAAGTCAATAATGAGCAATAATTATGATTTACAGAATTTATAAAAAAATTGACACAAAAGATATTGCAAAATTTAAATAATATGGTATAATATAATATAGTGAATTTATATATGATTCGGAGGATATCATATTATGAAGAAGGATAAGACCGAAAAGCAGAATAAAAAAATATATATAAACCGCGAGCTATCCTGGCTAAAATTCAATTTGCGGGTATTAATGCAGGCAAGCTCACCTGAAGTCCCGTTGCTTGAAAGGCTGAGATTCTGCGCGATATATACGAGCAATCTTGATGAATTTTTCATGGTCCGCGCCGGAAGTCTGCATGATCGCTCGCTTTTATCGCCGCAGCCGATTGACGATAAGACTGGTATGAACGCGGCTGAACAGTTGAAAGAGCTGTACCTCACCGTGCATATGCAGTATCCGATTCGCGACAGGATATTTCATAAGCTGTCTTGCGATATGGCAGAGAAAAAAATTATATATCCTAAGTGGAGCAAGCTGGATAAGAATGAGAAAAACAAGGTCGAAAATTTCTTTGACACCGAAATTGTGCCGGTGCTGCGCCCATATATGCTGGACGCGGGACACCCATTTCCTCACCTTGAGAATAAGCAGCTTCACATATTGCTCTGCTTGAAGATACGTGCGGGCGAAAAGCGCGGCGAGCGGTTGGTGTACGCGATAATTCCGGTGCCGCATGAGGTACCGCCATATTGGTCAGATTTTGAACCGAACTCGGAGCATGACGAAACCGACTTCAAGTATATTCCTACCGAACAGATCATTCTGCACTTCGCGGCAAAATTGTATCCGAAATACACGATAAAAGCTAAGCTTTTATTCAAGGTAACACGAAACGCTGACCTTGAGTTTGACAGCGAGGAATTTGATGAGGTTGGAGACAATCAGGAATATCCTAAATACATCAAAAACCTGCTGAAAAAGCGCGAACGTCTATCTCCGGTGCGGCTTGAATATCATTACAGAGATAAGCCGGAGACAGCTAAGCTCGTGGAATATTTACAAAAGCGGTTGGCGCTTCAAAAATTCGAAACATACTGCGTACATTCACCGTTGTCGTATGAATACGCAAGTGACCTTATCAAGGACGCGTCTCAGCTTGTAAATGATAGTGTATACACACCAATTCCGCAGCTGCGCGCATATGAGGGTTCGTCGGTGCTCAATGGGATGGAATCGCAGGATATACTGTTGAATTATCCATATCATTCGATACTCACCTATATAAATTTTCTGCGCGAGGCGGTGTATGATGATTCGGTCGAGTCGATCAAAATCACACTCTATCGATTGAGCAGATATTCTGAAATAATCTCCCTGCTAAAATACGCGGCTGAGCGCAAAAAGAGTGTGGTCGCCGTAGTTGAGCTGAAAGCAAGGTTCGATGAGGAGAACAATATTCACTGGGCAAAGGCGCTCGAGGATTCTGGCTGTAAAGTATACTACGGCTTCGGCAATCTGAAGGTCCACTCAAAGGTCACGCTGGTCACAAGAAAACGCGAGGATAAATGCGAGCGATTTGTCCATATCGCGACCGGCAATTACAACGAGCAGACGTCGAAGCAATATACCGATCTCGGCATATTAACAAGTAACAATGAAATCTGTGACGATGTAGAAAAGCTGTTTTACGGCATCGAGCAGGGAATACTGTATGACGATTATAAACGTCTGCTTGTCTCGCCGACTTGCTTGAAGCAGCGCATACTCGAAGAAATCAAGCGGGAGACCGAACGTGGCGACGAGGGCTGTATCTGCATGAAAATGAACAGTCTTACCGACAAAGACGTCATAGATTCGCTGATTTGCGCGTCGAGAGCGGGCGTAAAAATATTGCTGATCATCCGCGGTATCTGCTGTCTGCGCGCCGGAATTGAAGGCTTGACCGACAATATACGAGTTATCAGCATAGTCGGACGTTACCTTGAGCATTCGAGAATATACGCGTTTGGTCGCGGCGAACCTCGAGTTTATATCGGTTCAGCCGACATGATGACCCGAAATACGACCCGCAGAATTGAGGTCATGACACCGGTGCTTGATCCGAGGCTGATTGAGAAGCTGCGCGATATAATCGAGCTTGAACTGCGAGACAATGTAAAAGCCTGCGAAATGCAGCCGGACGGCAGCTACAAAAAAATAGAATCGCAGGGAGAAGCCTGCGATTCGCAAATCGAAATGTATAAGCTGTACAAGTAACCTCTAAAAATACGATATGAAGGAAAAGATGAATCGATACCATTGGCATCGCTTCACTTTTCCCTCGGATTTTATATATTTTTAGAAGTAACCATAAGTAATTTTGCCATATAAGCCGACGCGATTTTTGCAAAAAAGCTATAATAGCTGGCGCAGCGCCTCGAAAATTTTCTTTTCCTCCCGCGACACCTTGACCTGCGTCAGACCGAGCAGCTCGGCGGTCTGCTGCTGCGACAGATCGCGAAAATAGCGCAGAATCACGATCTGCCGCTGCAAGGGCTTGAGTCCGGCGATCGCTTCTTTCAGCGCGAGCCGGTCGGTCAGGGTTTCAATTTCGTCGTCGCCGGACGGCAAAAGGTCCTCGAGCCTTGAGCCGTCGTCGCCGACCTCGTCGTTCAACGAATGACAAGGCGACCCAGAGCCGAGCGCGAATATCAGCTCCTCGCGCGACAAGCCGCCGAGCTCTGATAATTCGTCAAGCGTCGGCTCGTGTCCGTGCTCCTTTATATACTGCTCGCGAATCCGCAGTATCTCGGCGTTCTGTCGTTTGGTTGTACGGCTGATTTTGATGAGTCCGTCGTCGCGCAGAAAGCGCTTGATTTCGCCGATGATCAACGGCACCGCGTAGGTCGAGAAGGTCGTGCCAAAGCTCGCGTCGAAGCTGTTTATCGCCTTGATCATACCGATCGTGCCGATTTGCAGAAGATCCTCGTAGTCGCAGCCGTGGTTGTCTCTGCTGCCGTCTATGCGGTCGCGGAAGCGGTTGGCGATGCTCCGGACCAATCCCATATTATTTCGGATCAGCTCGCTTCGCGCCTCCTCGTCCCCTTCGGACGCGCGGCGCAGCAGCTCGTTATTTCGAGCGTAATCACTTGTCTGCAATCCGATTCCCCCCGAATTTGATATGTAGCTTATTCGTCCGGCAGACCTAACTTGAGCTTAAGCGTCACAGTCGTTCCGCGACCTACCTTTGACGTCACACGAATTGAATCCATCAGGCTTTCCATAATCGCGAAGCCCATACCGCTGCGCTCGCCGGTCGTGTCGGTCGTATATAATGGCTCGCGTGCCGCCGCGACGTCAGGAATGCCTATTCCCTTGTCACTTATAGTGATTGTGACGAAGTTGTCGTCATATAGCCGCAGTGACATTTTGACCTGATTATTGAGCCCTCCGTCCGGATAGGCGTGGACTATGCAGTTAGTCACCGCCTCAGAGACCGCGCATTTGACGTCGGCGAGCTGGGTTACTGTGGGGGATGCCTGCGCGATGAAGCCGGCTGCGATTATGCGGGCGAAATGCTCATTTTCGGAGATCGCCGAAAAGCTACAGGCGAATTCATTTACAATTTGTCTTTTCATTTCTATTACCATGACTTTGCGCCGGCAAAGTCATCCTTTCCTATTTGAGTATTTCGACTTAACGTAAAGTCAAAAACACAATTACTTTTCTCGTGGTTTATTTTTTTCAGCATTGGATTTTATAATCGGTATCAGCCGCGACGTGCCGGCGAGCTCGAGAATTTTCGCTACTGAATCGTTAGGGTTGACTACACAGAATTCGCCTCCAAGCTCGCGCGTCAGCGTGAAGCGGCCGAGTATCAGTCCGAGTCCGGATGAGTCCATGAACGTGACCTCCGAGACGTCGAGCGAGACGCGCTGTGGTCGGTAAAGGTAGATTTTTTCGTCGATTTTGCCGCGCAGAGCACGCGCGTTGTGGTGATCAATTTCACCCGATACGGCTATTTCCAATGTGCCGTTATTTAGGTTACAGCTTACCGCATTATTTTCAGTTATTCCGCGGTTCAAAAGTATCACTCCTTGCGTAGATTGTATTGGTAACGCTGTAAATATTTTACACCATATTATGCGTAAAACGTGTCGAATTAAGACCGAATGCAAAAAAAAACTATAAATCACTATAGATATAATGTTATAGAGAGGATGAACTAATCATGATTGAGTCGAAGCTGCTTCGCCCTGAAATAGTCATGGAGAACGAGTTGCTCGATAAAAAAGAGCTGCGCGAGGATTTAGCCAAGACGTTTAGAATTGCCAAGGAGCTGAAAATACCGACGGTGATTCTCTTCGAAGGCTGGGGAGCGTCGGGAAAAGGCTATATGATAAATAAACTGATTTCCGAGCTCGATCCGCGCGGCTTCAAGGTATTCAGCATCAAGGACGCGACCGAGGAGGAGCGTCGTTACCCGATGCTGCGCCGCTTCTGGGAGAAGCTGCCGAGCAATGGTAAGGTCTCGATTTTCGACCGCAGCTGGTACCGCGAGGTGTCGATTTCGCGCGTCGAGGAGGAGATTCCGAAAAAGACGATCGATTTGTATTTTAATGACATCCTCGAATTCGAACGTCAGCTTTCGGACGACGGCTGCGTAATAATCAAATTCTTTCTGCAGATCTCGAAAAAGGAGCAGGGAGCGCGTTTCGAGAAGCTGGAGGAGACCGACGCCACGAGCTGGCGGGTCACAAAAGACGACCATCGCCGCCATAAAATGTACAAGGAATACTACAAAGCCTTTTCCGAGATGATCGAACGGACCGACAGCGACTTCGCGCCGTGGCGGGTGCTCGACGCTTCGGATATGAAGCTGACGGCGAACGCGGTCTGCAAGATAGTCAACGACGTCGTCAAGGCGGCTATCGAGCAGAGAAAGGCGCAGAATGACGACGCTGAATGGAACAAGAAGGACGACGGCATTGACTACGCGCTCGCGTCCGAGACGCATCAGTGTCCGATTCTGCCGAGCGTTCGGCGCGACGCGGCTATCGAGCCGGTCAAGATCAAAAAGCTCGACGAATACGACCTGACGCTCGACGTCGGCGAGGACGAATACAAGACTCGATTAAAGCAGCTTCAGAACGAGCTGTTCGAGCTGCATAATAAGCTGTACAGCAAGAAGGTACCGCTCGTAATTGTGTTCGAGGGCTGGGACGCGGCAGGCAAGGGCGGCGCGATCAAGCGTCTGACAAGCGGACTCGACCCGCGCGGCTATGAGGTCGTGCCGGTCAGCGCGCCGACTCCGACCGAGCTGTCCTATCAGTATCTGCGCCGCTTCTGGATGACGCTGCCGAAAACCGGTCACATCGGTATCTACGACCGCAGCTGGTACGGACGCGTCATGGTAGAGCGGCTCGAGGGCTTCGCGAAGCAGCGTGAATGGACGCGGGCTTACGATGAGATGAACAAATTCGAGCGCACTCTTGTGCGCTCGGGGGCGATTGTGGTCAAATTCTGGCTGCACATCGACGACGACGAGCAGCTGCGCCGCTTCACCGAGCGCATGAACGACCCCGACAAGCAGTGGAAAATCACCGACGAGGACTGGCGAAATCGCGACAAGAATCTCGCCTACCACATCGCGGTCGACCAGATGCTCGAGTTGACGAACACCGAATACGCGCCGTGGTATGTGATCGAGGCGAACAGCAAGAAATACGCGCGACTCGCGGTGCTGTCCGCGGTGATCAAGGAGATAAAATCTCGGATGGATTGACAATGATCGGAGCTTTATTGCGTCTAAAACTCGCGGTTTGTGTGATTTATACAAGATTTTAATACAAATAAACGGCATGACTCGGTGGTTATGCCGTTTTTGTATATAGGATTTCGGACTGTATGGATTTAGCAAATATAACGTATATTTACAGGCCGCGGCGAGGGCGCGAGGGCGTTATATGAGAAGTACGGGTTCATTGGCGGCGAGCTGGTTTATGAAATGAATTATCCGAATCAGAAATATGTGCTGTATCCTGACAGCTCGGAGCAAAAGGCGCGGCAAATAGCGGTCAATCGGATGACAAGTGAAATCAGCTCAATGCTTTCGGAGTGTGAGCCGTCGATTTATTTATACGGTTCGTCGGTAATGGACGATTTTCGGCTGGGGTGGAGCGATATTGACATATTGGTGCTGACTAAAACGCAAATATCCGAGCAGATAGCCGAAAGCTTGGTCGGGCTGAGACAGACTATGAATGTATTAGAGCCGAACAATCAATACTACCGCCTATTCGAGGGCGGGATGCTTACGCTTCGGGCGTTTTTGACAGGCGAACCCGACAGAGTGGTGTATTGGGGAACGAGCGGCGAGCGGGTCACAGACAAATACAATTTCGACAGCCTCTGCCTCGCCGAACTGCTTGAATATGGTCAGCTGCTGCACGGCGAAGACATACGCGGCGAATTGAAGCCGCCGTCGTTTGATTTGCTTTATGACGACATTTACCGGCACTATGAAGCCATCAGAGAATACGCGCAAAAGCCGAGCCGCAGCATATATTCGTTCGGCTGGATGCTCGACATCGCGCGCTGTATATATACATTGCGCACGAAGAAGATGATTTCAAAGTCTGAAGCGGGCGCGTGGGCTCTGGAAAACAAGCTGTGTAAAAAGCCGGAGGCGCTGATATTTGCTTTGATGGTACGAAGCGATCCGACGATGTATAAAAACATTCCGCAAACACTAAACTACGCGCAAACGCTCACCGAACCGATACAACGCTTCGCAGACGTGCTGGAGAGAGAATTAAAACTGGCGAAATCAAAGCGGACAAGGTAGTCCGCTCAAGCCTGCCGGAAATATCGCCCGCAGTATCATTACATGACGTTCAAAGAAACGCCGATTATTACCGAATATCGTCTGATATCGCAAAAGGTATGCTTAGTCTGCCATATTATTAAGCGGCTTTATTAAATAATTAATAACCGCTTCACATTTTCGCCGGTCGTATCGTTGAATGCTCCATTGGCTAAAACGCCGAAAGTGAGTTTATCTCTTGACGAAAACGATAAAATGAGTTATAATTATTATATAATTTAACCAAATGTATATTGGCGCATTCGAAAGGAAATTCGGCAAAAATGTTTATCGATAAATTCGGAAATCATTGGTACAAGGGAAATTTGCACACACACACGACGCTCTCGGACGGAAAGCTGTCTCCGGACGACACAAAGCGGTTCTACCGCTCGCAGGGCTACGACTTCCTCGCGCTGACCGACCACTGGATATACGGCGAGGGCAGCGAGTCGGATGAATCGGGGCTGCTGATTTTGTCGGGAACCGAATACAATTTTAATGACGAGGACACGGTCAGGGGCGTTTTTCACATAGTCGGAGTCGGTATGACCGACGACCCTATGAAGAAGATCGGACGCGAGTCGACCACGCAGGAGACGATAGACGAGATACTGGCCTGCGGCGGAGCGGCTATACTGGCGCATCCGGCGTGGTCGCTCAACACCTGTGAAATGCTGATGGATTTCGAGCATATTACAGCGCTTGAAATATTCAATTCGGTATCGGACCTGCCGCGCAACTGCCGGCCTTATTCGGGAATTGTAGTCGACCAGCTCGCGTCGCGCGGAATTTATCACAAGCTTGTCGCGACCGACGATACGCATTTCTACCTCGGCGAGGAAGCGCGTTCATACATATATGTGAACCTATATGACAAGCCGTTCAATCGCGAGAATCTTGTCGCCGCGATAATCGCGGGCGAGTATATCGCGACGCAGGGACCGATATTCACGACCCGCGTCGACGGCGGCGAATATGTAGTCGAGTGCGGGGCAGACAGTAATGTCGTCGGAGTGGTCTTTTTCACGAACCGTCCGTGGGAGAATCAGCGCTCGGTGATGTCAGATGGCACAAAGCCGTTGACCGAGGCGCGTTTTCCGATACATAAAAACGACCGCTTTGTGCGCGCCGAGCTTTATACGCAGGATAGAAAAACCGGCTGGTCGCAGATAACTCCGCTCAAAGCGGAGAATTGAATGGTTCCGGTCATACCTGAAAGGTAGACCTGTCAGCGCGGCATATCAGACTCGGTACGGCGGCGAGGACACATACTGTCCCGCGCGACATTAAGTTGATTCAGCTCCGCTTGATGTCGTATAATACGTTCAGCATGAACCAGAGCTGTGCGAACCAGCGGGTGACATTCCATATGCCTATGCCGCGCAGACGCTCATCCGACGCGAGCGCCAGCTTCGCCGAGACGCTCCGCGCGTCCTCAAACCAGACTTCGTGCCGCGTTGTGCCGTCGGCGTAGTTGAAATAGGGCGTCGCCGCGAGCTCGTCATATTCGATGTCGGCGCCGTAATCATTCGCGAGCCTGACCGCCTCGCTGTTCGAAAGCGACCTCGCCGCCTCGCCCTCGACCCAAGGCAGCGTCCAGTTGTAGCCGTAGTTCGGCATACCCATTACCAGCTTTTCGCGCGGGATCACGCCGGCGGCGTAGTCGACCACCTTTTTGACCTGATCGATCGGCGCGACCGCGCGCGGCTCGGAATAGGTGTAGCCCCATTCGTAGGTCATCAGAAACGCCATATCGGCCGCACGCCCGAGCGCGGGATAGTCGATAGCCTCATATAATAAGCCGACTTGATCGCTCGACTGCTTCGGCGCGAGCGATACGCTCAATTCGCGTCCGATTTCGCGCAGCTCATCACCGAGCCGCTCAATGAAATCGGTATAGCTTTCGCGGTCCTCGGGCGGGATGTATTCGAAATCCGAGTTCACTGCCGCGTAGTCTTTTTCCTCGCAGGTCTCGACAAGATTCGATATCAGCTTATCAGACGCGACAGGGTCGTTTAACAGCCGGCTCACCGTTTCGGTTGAAAATCTGCCGTCCTCTCCGAGACTCGTCAATACGAGCATCGGCTTCGCGCCGTATTCGAGCGCGAGCTGTATCAGCTCGTTGTCGTCCGGAACTATCAGCGAGCCGTCGGCTCTGATTCCGTAGCTGAATATCGCGAGATAAGTGAGGTAGGGCAGCGTGCGGCGCATTACGTCTTGTTCGACAAATGTATATACATAACCGGTAGTTTCGAGCGCGCCGAGCTTCGCGTCGGCATATTCGATGACGAGCGTTTGCCCGGGGTAGATGTCCGATTTGCCGTTAAGATTGGGATTGTTTCGCCAGAGCTGGTTCACTGTGACACCCTGCCCGGCGGCGATTGACCAGAGCGAGTCGCCCTCGCGGACTGTATAGATGCGTCTGCGGTAGGCGATCATTATCGCCTGACCGGGCGACAGGCGGTCGGAGGAAAGGTCGTTGTCGATTATCAGCCGTCCGGCGGGAATGCCGAACGTGCGCGAAATCGAGTAGAGCGTGTCGCCCGGCTTGACCGTGTATATTATCATATCGCAAAATCCTTTCTATGGCTTACTGTAGTTAAATATGCTGTACCTAAGTATATTGTAGCGCAGTATAATCCTATGCGCGATGGTCGCGCTTGATTCGGTTTTCAATATAACACCGAGGCAATTTCGCGGCTTTGCGGATAAAATTCATATATATCGCGTTAATTCTAACAATTCATTATAAATAAATTCACTGTGTATACACATTAATGGTATAAAATTTATCTTATGTATAAGCTCAATTATCGGGTCGCGCTCGCTCCGATGGCGGGTGTGACCGACCACGCGTTCCGTTCGGTATCGCGCCGACTCGGAGCTGAATTTGTATATACCGAAATGCTGTCGGCTAAGGCTTTGAAATACGAGGACAAAAAAACCGCATATCTCGCCGAGCTGTTCGACGACGACAAGCCGATAGCGGCGCAGATTTTCGGCAGCGAGCCGGATGCTATGGCATACGCCGCCGCGAAGCTCGCTGACGGCAGCTACAAATATTGCCGGGGAAATTTTACTCCCGATACAATTGATATAAACATGGGCTGTCCCGCGCCTAAGATTTCGGGCAGCGGCGACGGCTCGGCGCTGCTCCGCACGCCCGAGCTTGCCGAGCGGATCGTGCGGCAATGCGCTCTGCGCTGTCCGATACCGGTGACTGTGAAGATGCGCATCGGCTGGGACGAGGATTCAATCTGCGGCGTCGAGTTTGCCCGCCGCATGGAGGCGGCGGGCGCGGCGGCAATCACCGTACACGGTCGAACCCGCGCCGGACGCTTTTGCGCGCCGATAAACTTCGACGAGCTTTCGCGTATCAAGCGCGCAATTTCCGTGCCGATGATCGCGAACGGGGAGATTTTCAACGCCGACGACGCGATGCGTATGTTTGAGCGCACCGGATGCGACGCTGTCATGGTCGGGCGGGGAGCGCTCGGCAATCCGTGGATTTTCAGCGAAATCAAGGCGCGGCTCGAGGGGTGCGAATACACCCCGCCTACGCCGCGCGAGCGGATTGACACGGCGCTTGGCGAGCTTCGGATGTGCGTCTTTGAGAAAGGTGAATATATCGGAGTTCGCGAGTCGAGAAAGCGGTTAGCGTGGTATCTGAAAGGTCTGCGCGGAGCGGCGGCCGCGAGGGATGAGATAAACCGCGCCGAATCGGTTGACAGCATAGCCGATATTTTAAACCGCCTTGCGGAATCCGCGACCGAGTGAAATTGTAACAACAAGAATGCTCAAGCCCGCTGCTTGCAGCGGCCCTGCGCGGGCAGAAACTACAGGCGCGCACAAGTGAAATCGCGTAACCTAAAAAAACAAAAGCCAAGCGGCTTTTTAAAGAAGCGGCGTCCCTTTTGCGGGTTTTGGCCGGGCTGGACGCCGCCGAATTCATATTTATTCGAATTAACGCTGCAAATGTAAAATATCACGCAAAAAGGAGGTGGGGGAGATCATAAAGTCGAATTTAAATGATGAGGAGGCATTGATCTCTGCCGCCTCAAACGGCGATGGCGCCGCGTTCGGACAGATTGTCACGAAATATCAGGCGCTGGTTTATAATACAATCATGCTCAAGGTGCGAAGCAGTGAGGACGCGATGGACCTGTCGCAGGAGGTGTTCATCAAGCTGTGGAAGGCGTTGCCGAATTGGCGCGGAGAGTGCAGGTTTTCGACCTGGCTCTACCGTATCTGCGTCAACACAAGCGTTGATTTCCTGCGGCGAATGCCTGAAATTCCGCCCGAATCTCTGTCGGGCGTGCCCGATGAGGACGGCGACCATCCACTTGAGGTCGCGGACGAGACTATCTCCGCGTCGCCCGAACGACTCGCTGAACAGAAAGAAACCACTGCCCTTGTCCGAGGCGCGATCGCGCGGCTGTCGGACGAACAGCGCGAGGTGATAATACTTCGCGATATCGAGGGCTATACATACGACGAAATCGCCGATATGCTGTCGCTTGAAATCGGTACGGTAAAGTCGCGGCTTAACCGCGCGCGGACCAACCTGCGCTCACTCCTGACCAATAGTGAAAAAATCGCGGGAAATTCCATTAAGCAGGGAACAAAATGAAACTCAATTGCGTCAAATAATATATAGGAAACCTCTTAAATTACGATATAAAGGAAAAGACAAATCGATACCATTGGTCACGGTTTACTTTTCCCCAAGGATTATTATGTATTCTTTGAGTTTCCCTAAACAGAATATCAATAAAAAGCAAATCGAGGGATTTATATGAGCAGCGTCCTAAAAAACAAAAAAAGAAATATATCCTGCGGTGAAGCTCGTGAGCTGATGTTCGATTATCTTGACGGTGAATTGCCGGCGCGCGAGAGGGAGCGGATGAGCCGCCACCTCGACGAGTGCGCCGAATGCAGGCGCGAATTCGAGGAGCGGAGAAAGCTGCTTGATACGATAAGACATATTGAGCTTGACGCGCCGAGTGAATTGTACCCGAATGTGATGCGGCTCGTCGATTTAACTCCGCAGGACAAGAAGTCGCGTTTCTCATCTCGCCGTAAGTTCATACCAATTGGCACGATTACCGCCGCCTGCGCGGTGTTCGCGTTTGTGCTCTTGAACCAGAATGTGATCAACAATTTTAAAAACGCGGATTCGGCGGTGTATGATATCGAGGGCGCGAAATACTTCTCGGTCATGGAGGAGGAGGACGCACTTATGAAGTCAATGCCGACCGACGGCGTTGATGGCGTAGCTCCCGAGACATATTTACAGGAAAACGGAACGGCTGCCGAAGATGAGATCGTTCCAGAAATAACCGGAGACGCTAATGAAGCCGCGCCCGCTGAGCAAGCTGAGGAAGCCGAGGACGCCGGGAGCGCAAATCTCACGATAGATTCCACGACTACATTGTCCGCGAAATTGGAGTGCGGCACGCTCACCATGTATTCAGGCTACGAGGAGATCACGCGCGCGTATGAAGTGTTAGCGACCGACCTCACCTCCCACGGTCAAGCGGTACTGTTCTGCAGTCAGGACGCGCTTTGGGGAGTGCTGCCGACCGACGCTGTGACCGATTACAGCTGTGTCGCCGAGGATATCGCCGACGAGTATGGCGCGGTTATATATAAAATGGTATACGACAATAAGCAAACTGCTGCGGAGGAATATACACAATATCTGACCCTGCTTGAGGCGAACGACTGCTTCTATGAGTCGTATGTGCCCGAGAGCGCGGATTTTGTCGAATGCTATTATGTGCTTGTTGAGACCGGAGATAATGAAGAATGAATAAATTGCTCACCGGCGGCGCGGTCGCTTGCGCCGCCGTCCTTTTATGCGCGGCTGTGTCAAATGAGCCGATAAAACGCGAATATACGGTGAGGACTGACAAGGTAAGCGGCGTTGTCCGCATTGCGCAGATTTCGGACCTGCACGACTGTATGTTCGGCGAGGGGCAGTCAAAGCTGATATCAATGCTCATATCGGCGCGCCCCGACGTCATAGTCCTGACCGGCGACATAATCGAGGACACGCAGGACTTAAAGAACGGCAAGCCGGACGTAATATTGCACAAAAACCACCCCGCGCGGATTGTTATCGAAGCCGCGGCAAAGCTCGCGCCGGTGTATATGGTGCTCGGCAACCATGAGGCGAATATCGCCTGCCGTGAACGGCTGCTGCATGAGCTGACCTCGCTTGGCGTCCGGCTGGTCGGCGGCGAAAAGGAATATCTGCTAGTCAAGGGCGGGGAAATATTGATCTGCGGCGCGGACGACCCGCGCTTCGGCGGGATCAACGCGAGAGTCAGCGCGACCATGTCTGACAAAGACAAGCCGGAATCGGCAGGAATCGGCACGGAGCGGTCGAGCTCTCACATTCCCGCGGATGACGTCGGATATATTCATGTAAAGCCGTGTGACGCCGACAGCGAGGGCTTCATCAAGGGCGTGTCCCGTCACATCGACGAGGACTGCAACAAGGACACCGCCGAAATCAACTCGTGGCGCGGTCAGCTGATACGCAGATACAGCGCCGTCGAGCGGTCGCGGGCATACACGCTGCTCCTGTCGCACCGCCCCGAGGAATACCCGCTCTACCGCGGACTCGGCTTTGACGCGGCGATGTCAGGTCACGCTCACGGCGGTCAGTGGCGGCTGCCGCCGCTCATCAACGGCGTATACGCGCCGCATCAGGGGATATTCCCGAGTCACGCGGGTGGGATATACCGTTACGACGACGATCGATTTGTCCATATCGTGTCGAGAGGGCTGTCGACCAAGCGATGCGTGCGCATATGCAATCGCCCCGAGCTCTGCGTTTTGCGGCTGCTGCCGCGGGGGCGGGCGTAGGTGCGAGCTTCATGACGGTATGATAATTATATAGTCGAGGATTCAGAAAAATGGACAATAAAAATACGTCTATGCTCGACGGCACAATCTGGAAAAGCATAGTCAGCTTCGCATTGCCGCTGCTGCTCGGCAACCTGTTTCAGCAGCTATACAACACGGTCGACTCGCTGATAGTCGGCAACTGGCTCGGTTCAAGCTCGCTCGCGGCGGTCAGCTCGTCGGGCAGTCTCATATTCATGTTAATCGGATTCATACAGGGTATTTCGTCAGGCGCGGGAGTCATAGTCGCCCGGCTTTTCGGCGCGAAGGATACAAAGAATCTGAACCTCGCGGTGCATACCACAGTCGCGTTCGGTCTCGCCGCCGGACTGGTTATGACTTTTGTCGGCGTCGTGTTCACGCCGCAGATACTCGAATTAATGGACACGCCGGAAAACGTGCTCGGCGAATCAATCGAATATTTGCAGATATACTTCATGGGCTCGCTCGGGTTTATCATGTACAATATATTTGTCGGCATATTGCAGGCGGTCGGCGACAGCAAGCACCCGCTTTACTATCTCATGGTGTCGTCGGTGGTCAACCTTGTGCTCGACCTTGTATTCATCGCGGTATTCAATTCGGGAGTCGGCGGCGCGGCGATCGCCACGGTGATTTCGCAGTTCGCGAGCGCGCTGCTCTGCCTGCGCCGGCTGATATTAACTAACGAGCCATACAAGCTGTATATAAGCAAAATACGCTTCCACGGCAGGCTGCTCTGGCAGATAATCAAGGTCGGTCTGCCGTCCGGAGTGCAGAATTCGATCATCGCGTTCGCGAATGTCGTCGTACAATCGAATATCAATTCTTTCGGCGATGTCGCGATGGCCGGCTGCGGAGCGTATTCGAAAATCGAGGGCTTCGGCTTTCTGCCGATTACCAGCTTTACAATGGCGCTGACTACCTTTGTCGGACAGAATCTCGGCGCGAAGCAGTATGACCGCACGAGAAATGGCGCGCGCTTCGGTATACTTGTGACGATCATCTGCGCCGAGCTTATCGGCATTATCGTGTTTATTTTTGCGCCGATTCTGATCGCGGCGTTCGACCGCAACCCCGAGGTCATCAGGATCGGAATCGAAAAGGCGCGCACCTCCGCGCTCTTCTACTTCCTGCTCGCGTACTCGCACGCGGTATCGGCGGTGCTGCGCGGCTCGGGCAAGGCGGTAGTGCCTATGGCGGTCATGATGATATTCTGGTGCGTGGTACGAGTAGCGTTCCTGACTATAACCGTGCCGTTAACTCACAGTATACAGATGCTCTATTGGGTTTACCCGCTCACATGGTTCTTAAGCTCGGTGACATTTTTGTTCTATTACAAAAAGGCGGACTGGATGCACTCGTATAAGGGCATTGAAAACAGCTGACAGACCGAATATATAATTAACCTTGTTTCATATAGTCGGTAACGTGTTGTTTGTAACAAATAACACTTGACAAATTAACGTTTTAGCGGTATAATTTTAATAGCTGTGTATTCATCGGAACGCGGCTCTGCCGCCGCTCCGAACAACATTATGTAATCTTATTTTCAGGGGGATATACAAATGACTGAAACTCGTAAAGCCGAGCTTATGCGGATCGCGTATGAAATCCGCAAAGGCGCTGTCACGGCTGTATACAGCGCGTCGAGCGGCCATCCCGGCGGATCGCTGTCGATTGCCGAAATTCTTACTTACCTTTTCTTCGAGGAGATGAACATCGACCCGAAGAACCCCGATAAGCCCGACCGCGACCGCTTCGTCTTGTCCAAGGGTCACGCCGCGCCTGGTCTTTACTCGGCGCTCGCACACCGCGGATATTTCCCGGTCGAGGACTTGAAGACTTTCCGTCAGGTCGACAGCGTATTACAAGGACATCCCGACATGAAGCACATCCCGGGCGTCGATATGACCACCGGCTCGCTCGGACTCGGCATCTCCGCCTCCTGCGGCATGGCTCTCGCGGCTAAATACAAGAAAGAGGACTGGAGAGTCTACACGATCATCGGCGACGGCGAATCCGAGGAGGGTCAGGTCTGGGAGGCGGCTATGTTCGCCGCGCACTACAAGCTCGACAATCTGACGGTGTTCGTCGACTGGAACGGACTGCAAATCGACGGTCCGATCGCCGACGTCATGGACCCGACCCCATTTGACGAAAAGTTCCGCGCGTTCGGCTGGAATGTGATCTCGATCGACGCTCACGACCTCGATTCTATCGAGAGCGCGGTCAAGCTCGCCAAGGCGACCAAGGGTAAGCCCACCGCTATCATCGCGAAGTCGATCAAGGGCAAGGGCGTATCGTACATGGAGAATGACGTAAGCTGGCACGGCGCGGCTCCGAAAGCCGACCAGTACGAAGTCGCTATGAAGGACCTTGACGCCGCTATCGCCGCGATAAAATAATCGGGCTGTTGATTTAACGAAAGGATTGGACATAAAAATGGCAGATAAAATTGCTACCCGTGAAGCCTACGGCGCGGCGCTCGCCGAGTTCGGCGACAAATACGACAAGCTGGTCGTGCTCGACGCCGACCTTGCCGCCGCCACCAAAACCGGTACGTTTAAGAAGAAATTCCCCGACCGCTTCTTTGACTGCGGTATAGCCGAGGGCAATATGGTCACTGTTGCCGCCGGACTTGCCACCGCGGGACTCATTCCGTTCGCGAGCTCGTTTGCGATGTTCGCAGCCGGACGCGCGTTCGAGCAGGTGCGCAACGCGATCGGCTACCCGCATCTCAACGTCAAGATAGGCGCGACGCACGCCGGCATTTCGGTCGGCGAGGACGGCGCTACCCACCAATGCCTCGAAGACTTCGCTACGATGCGCTCCATTCCGGGCATGGTCGTAATGCAGCCGGCAGACGCCGTTGAGGCGCGCGCTATGGTCGAGGCGGCTATAAATTATGTCGGACCCTGCTATATGCGCTTCGGACGCTACGCCGTACCGACGCTGTTTGACAAGGACACCTATAAGTTTGAAATCGGCAAGGGAGTCGTCATGGCTGACGGCAAGGACATAACGATTATCGCGACCGGACTTATGGTTGAGCAGGCTCTGCTCGCGCGCGAGCAGCTGGCGGCAGAGAATATCTCCGCTCGTGTTGTTAATATACACACGATAAAGCCGCTCGACAGCGATCTGATTCTGAGCTGCGCCGCCGAGACCGGAGCTATTGTGACCGCCGAGGAGCACAACTATATCGGCGGACTCGGTTCGGCTGTCTGCGAATGCGTATCCGGCGCGAAGCCGGTGCCGGTCGTCAGAGTCGGCGTCGAGGACCAGTTCGGTCGCTCGGGCAAGGTTCCGCCGCTGATGGAGCTGTACGGACTGACCGCGGCGAATATCGTCGCAAAGGCGAAAGCCGCAATCGCGATGAAGTGATATTGAGCCTTTGAAACAATTACGCAAGTAGCTGCAAGCGGTCGCAAATTGCCGATGCAGTTACATATACACACGAACCCCCCCGCCGATTCGGCGGGGGGTTCGTACTGTGCTTAATTTTGATTGCCTATATCAAAGTCCCGACTGTACCGAATAGTTCGGAGCTTCCTTGGTAATGCTGATGTCGTGCGGGTGCGACTCGCGCAGTCCGGCGTTCGTTATGCGGATAAACTGACCGTTCGCTTGCAGGTCGGCGACAGTGTGTGCGCCGCAGTAGCCCATACCCGAGCGCAGACCGCCGATCAACTGGAATACTGTCTCAGACAGCGGTCCCTTGTAGGGCACGCGTCCCTCGACTCCCTCGGGAACGAGCTTGCGCGAGTTCTCCTGGAAGTATCTGTCCTTCGAGCCCTGCTCCATCGCGGCGAGCGAGCCCATGCCGCGGTATACCTTGAAGGAACGTCCCTGATAGATTTCGGTCGTTCCGGGCGACTCCTCGCAGCCGGCAAACAGCGAGCCTATCATGATGACCGAAGCTCCGGCGGCTATGGCTTTGACGATGTCGCCGCTGTATTTGATACCGCCGTCGGCAATTACCGGTACGCCGTATTCGGCAGCGGCGCAGGCGGCGTCGTATATAGCCGTGATCTGCGGCACGCCGATACCAGCAACGACACGAGTCGTACAAATCGAGCCCGGTCCGATACCGACCTTGACCGCGTCGGCACCGGCTTTGATGAGGTCGCGCGCGGCATCCGCGGTCGCGATGTTGCCGGCGATGATCTGTGCCTGCGGGAACGCTGATTTAACCTTGTCGACGCAGTTCATTATGTTCTTAGAGTGACCGTGCGCCGAGTCGAGGACGAGGAAGTCGGCTCCGACTGAAAGCAGTGCGCGCGATCTGTCGAGCACGTCGGCGGTAACGCCGATCGCCGCGCCGCACAGCAGCCGTCCGTTCTTATCCTTGGTCGAACGCGGGTACTTTGTAGCCTTTTCAATGTCCTTTATGGTTATAAGTCCGCGCAGCACAAACTTGTCGTCGACTATCGGGAGCTTTTCGATCTTGTGCTTGCGCAGTATCTCCTGCGCCTCTGCAAGCGTAGTTCCGACCGGAGCGGTAACAAGGTTATCGCGAGTCATGACCTCTCGGATTTTCATCTGATGATTATCGAGGAAGCGCATATCGCGGTTTGTAATGATGCCGACAAGGTGTCTGTCGCCGTCGCAGATCGGCACGCCCGAAATCTTATACTTGGCCATGAGCTCGTCCGCTTCATACACATAGTTGTCGGGCGACAGGTAGAACGGATTCACGATGACACCGTTCTCGCTTCGCTTGACACGTTCAACCTCGTCGACCTGTTTGTCGATTGCCATATTCTTATGAATAACTCCGACGCCGCCTTCGCGTGCGATAGCGATCGCGAGACGCGACTCGGTAACGGTATCCATAGCCGCGCTCATCATAGGAATGTTCAGCTTAATTGACTTGGTAAGCTGGGTTTCGAGGCTGACCATATTCGGGGTGACGTCGCTTTTTGCCGGTATCAGCAATACGTCGTCAAAGGTCAGACCTTCCTTGACAAATTTTTCGGCGGGATTGCAGTTCACCATAGATTATTTCTCCTTTACTACGATTATTCTGGTACAGTAACTATATACTATCTATTATACCCGATATAATCAAAATTGTCAAGGTTGGAAATATAAGAATCTTCACATCATCGCAATTCACATTATTAGCGATTACGACGATTACCAAAAGTGCTAAATAATATTCAAATTCGCTCGATTTCACACTTCATCTTGCGAAATATCAAAAGGTGTGGTATACTGTTAATGTAACCTCGTTACTCAAACTGAAAATGCCGGTCAAATAAGGTCGGTTTAACAGTACAATACTAATCTCGATATTTGAAATCTGAAAGGATGTACAAAATGAAATTTGGCTGCTGTATAGGGCTTGACCCGAGACGCCTTGAAATACTGAATAAATACGGCTACACCTGCTACGAAACCGGATTTGCCGGCACCGCGTCGTCGCCGGACGAGAAGATTTTCGCGATGCGCGATAAGGCAAATGAGCTCGGCATGGTCTGCGCGTCGCACAACGGAATGTTCCCGGGCGACTACAAGCTGCTCGGCGGCAAGGACGAATACGCGAAAATTAGTGAATTTCTCGACATGGCGTTCGCAAAGGTGAAACCGCTCGCCTCTCCCGTAGTCGTGCTTGGCAGCGGCGCCGCGCGCAAAATTCCCGACGATATGTCGCTTGAGGAAGCCAAGGAACGCTTTATCGCGCTGCTTTCTGACGTGGTAGCTCCAATGGCAAGGAAGTATAACGTCACAATCGCAATCGAGGAGCTGCGCCGCGAGGAGTGCAATTTCATCAACAACTGCCGCGAGGCTATGGAGATAATCCGTGCGGTCGACAAGCCGGAGATCGCGCTGCTCATCGACTACTACCACTCAATGCTCGGTGGAGACAAGCTGACCGAGCTTTCCTCTTACGGCAGCGCGATCAAGCACGTACATATCGCCAGCCCGAAAAACGCGCGCAAATTCCCGAATATCGACGATATCGGCGATTGCCGCAGCTTCTTCGCCGCGCTCAAGACCGCCGGCTACGACGGCGCGATCTCGCTCGAGGGCAGCGATGGAGGCAACTTTGAGTCGTCGCTCGCTGAGGCTATCTCGGTGATGAAGGAAGCTCTGGTTAGTTGTTAGTTTATTAGTTGTTAGTTATTAGATATTAGTTATTAGTTATTGGTTGAGATTAAAGAAAGGCGGCTGTCCGAAGCTCGGACAGCCGCGTTTAATTTGCTTTCTTGTTTTTCTGCTCCTTGACAACCTTGAGCGTCGTGAATTCGTCGCGCTCCTTTTCCTCGAGGTATCCGGTGATGTAATGAATCGATTCCTCAAGATTCGGAATCACGATGTTCTTCAGCGCGTTCGCGCGCTTTTGCGACTGCTTGATCGCGCGTGCGAGCCGGTACACGCTGTTTTCGACCGCGGCCACCTTGACCGCGAGCTGCTTTACCTTGACGAATCTGATGTAGGTTTCGTCAAGCAGGGGATTGGTCGAGGTGAAGCCGTAGCCCGGCATACGGATCTCGTCGGTCAGCTTGACGTCGGGAATCTCGATGCCCATTACTGAGCGGTAGCGTATCAGCACGTCGTCGGCTTCGTCGCGCGACATCGCGATGCGAAACACGTCGTTCTGACCGAGCGTCATATTCGCCTTTTGCAGCGACTCATATGCCTCGGCAAAGGTCGTCTCGATCTGTCCCTGTATCTCGTTGACGTCGTCGATCAGCTTCATCATTTCGCGCATCATAATGTTGCGCTTGCGGTCAAGCAGGTCGTAGCCGAGCCGCGCGAGACCGAGAGATTTTTTCATCGCCATCAGATTGCTTTTTGTCGGTGCCGCCGTGGACATTTATATGACCATCCTTTCTTGTCGACGTTTTGCGGCGGTTTGCGGGCAAATCGCGGTCAGTGACCGCGAAGCCGCAAAACTCGCTGAACTTGCTGAATTGGAAGCGGAGCTTCCAATTCATGTATAACTACATATGGTAGGAGTTTTGCGGCGGTTTGCGGGCAAATCGCGGTCTATGACCGCGAAGCCGTAAAACTCGCAGAACTTGCTGAATTGGAAGCGAAGCTTCCAATTCATGTATAACTACATATGGTAGGAGTTTTGCGGCGGTTTGCGAAGCAAATCGCGGTCCAGTGACCGCGAAGTCGCAAAACTCGCTGATTTGAAAGCTTGCTTTCAAATCATTCAGGCTTCATCCGGTTTGTAGTATTTGTCGAGCATTTCATCCGGCACACGTTCGAGCTCCTCGCGCGGCAGCATCGAAAGCAGCTTCCAGCCAAGGTCGAGCGTCTGGTCGATCGTGCGGTTTTCGCCTCTGTCCTGAGTCAGGAACTCGCCCTCAAAGCGTTTGCCGAACTCGAAGTAGAGCTTGTCGATCGGCGATAGGTCTTCCTCGCCGATGACGCTTGCCAGCGCGCGCGCGTCCTGCACCTTCGCGTAGGACGCGTAGAGCTGGTTCGCGAGGGTAGGGTGGTCGGCGCGCGTGAAGTCGCCGCCGATACCGTCCTTCATCAGTCGCGACAGCGAGAGCTGCACCGAGACTGACGGATACACGCCTTTCTGTTCAAGCTCGCGGTCGAGAACAATCTGTCCCTCGGTGATGTATCCGGTCAGGTCGGGAACCGGGTGAGTGACGTCGTCGTTCGGCATTGTCAGAATCGGCAGCTGTGTGACCGAACCGTTTCTGCCCTTGATTCGTCCGGCGCGCTCGTAAAGCGACGCGAAGTCCGAATAGAGATAGCCCGGATATCCCTTACGACCGGGGATCTCGCCTTTTGCTGACGCAACCTCACGCAGCGCCTCGGCATACGACGTCATGTCGGTCATGATTACAAGTATGTCCATTCCGTATTCGAACGCGAAGTGCTCGGCGCAGGTCAGCGCGCAGCGTGGAGTCAGTATGCGTTCGACGATAGGGTCGTTCGCGAGGTTCAGGAACATGATGACTCGCGAGAGTACGCCGGTCTCCTCAAACGAGCGGCGGAAGTAGTCGGCGACGTCGTTCTTTACGCCCATCGCCGCGAAAACTATACCATAATTGCCGCCTGAAATGTTCGCCTGACGGACAATCTGCACCGCAAGCTCGTTGTGCGACATACCCGAGCCGCTGAATATCGGCAGCTTCTGTCCTTTGATAAGCGTACACAGACCGTCTATGGACGAAATTCCGGTGCGTATATAGTCGCGCGGATAGGCTCGCGAAACCGGATTTATCGCCATTCCGTTGACGTCGATTCGCTTTTCGGGGCAGATGTCGCCGAGTCCGTCAATCGGGCGTCCGGCGCCGTCGAACACGCGGCCGAGCATATCGCGCGCGACCGGCAGCTCGAGCGGGTGTCCGGTCAGGCGAGTGCGTGTGTTCGTAAGCGAGATGCTCTCGGTGCCCTCGAACACCTGTATTACCGCCTTGTCGCCCTCGAGCTTGATTATGCGTCCGAGTCTGCGGTCGTTTTCCCCGACTGTGATTTCAACTAATTCCTCGTAGCAGGCGTCGGTGACTCCGTCGAGTACTATCAGAGGACCGTTCGCGTCACGCAGTCCGATATATTCTATATTCATTCTGGTCCCCCGTTACATATCGTATTTTTTCTCAATTTCTGAGAGCAGTGAGCTGAGTTTCTGGCGCAGCTCGTCGAATTTTTCAGGCTGGTCGTTCGGTATATCGTATTTCATTCTCGATAGCAAATCGTATATGCCCTTTTCTTTGAGCTGCGACACGGGTATCTGCTTTGCGACCAATACTCTCGCGCGGTCGTGTAGCTCGAATATCAGCTTCATCATCAGATATTGCTTGTTAATCGGTACATAGCAGTCGGTCTCGTGCATAGCGTTCTGCTGCAAAAAGCCGACGCGGATCGCCTTCGCGGTTTCGAGTACCAGCTTCTGCTCCTCGGCAAGCAGGTCGGCTCCTATCAGCTTGACTATGTCCATCAGCTGATTTTCCTCCTGCAAGAGGTTCGAGCAGCGGGTGCGCAGCGCGGGAAAGTCGGGCGCGACGTGCTTTTTGAACCATTCGTCAAGCTCGAGCGTGTATTCGCTGTAGCTTGTCATCCAGTTCACCGCCGGATAATGGCGAGCGTAGGCGAGCGATTTCTCGAGCGCCCAGAAGCAGCGGATGAAACGCTTCGTGTTCTGCGTGACCGGCTCGGAGAAGTCGTTGCCCTGCGGAGATACCGCGCCGATTATTGAAACCGACGCTTTGTCGCCCGACAGAGTCTCGCAAAAGCTTGCGCGTTCATAGAAGGACGACAGTCTTGACGGCAGGTAGGCAGGATAGCCCTCCTCGGCCGGCATCTCCTCGAGTCGACCGGATATCTCGCGCAGAGCCTCCGCCCAGCGCGACGTCGAGTCGGCCATCAGCGCGACGTTGTAGCCCATGTCGCGGTAATATTCGGCGAATGTGACGCCGGTGTAAATCGACGCCTCGCGCGCCGCGACCGGCATATTCGACGTATTCGCGATCATTATCGTGCGCTCGAGCATACTTCTTCCGGTGCGCGGGTCGTGCAGCTCGGAGAATTCTTCGAGCACCTGCGTCATCTCGTTGCCGCGCTCGCCGCAGCCGACGTATACGATTATATCCGCGTCGCTCCACTTCGCGAGCTGGTGCTGAAGCATCGTCTTACCGGTGCCGAATCCGCCCGGGATCGCGGCGGCTCCGCCCTTTGCTATCGGAAACAGGAAGTCAATGACGCGCTGACCGGTTATGAGCGGCTCGGTGATCGGCAGTCTCTTAGCTACCGGACGTCCGCGGCGTATCGGCCACTTCTGCAGCATTGTGATCTCGACCGTCTCTCCCTCGTCGGTGCGATAAGTGACGAGCGGCTCGGTGACGTTGTAGCTGCCTTGCGGGCGCGCGGAAACTATCGTACCAAAAGCGCCCGGAGGCGCGATTATACGGTGACGTATCGCCGATGTCTCGTCGCATTCAGCCAAAATTTTGCCCGGCGCAATCTTATCGCCCTCGTGAACCAGTATATCGACCTGCCATTTTTTCTCGGTATCGACTGCCGGAACGTCGATACCCGGGGCAATGTAGTGTCCGCTGACCGCTTCGAGCCGTTTCAGCGGTCTGCCAATGCCGTCGTACATTCCGGTGAGCAGTCCGGGCGCAAGCGTAGCCGACATCGGCATTCCGGTGGAGTAGACCGGCTCGCCGGGACGGACGCCGGTCGTGTTTTCGTAGCACTGTAGCGTTGTAAAATCGCTCGATACGCTGATAACCTCGCCGATAAGCCGGCTCTTGCCGATATAGACAGTTTCCATCATACCGAGGTCGGTTTTGCCGGCAATCGTAACGACCGGTCCGTTGATGCCATATATTGTTAAATCGTTCAATTGTCGTCATCCTTTCCCTCAATGTCCGACGTGTCGGCGGATACCGGACCGAGCAGTCCGGTGAAAAATTCTTTCTGGTGCGCTAAATTCTCGTCAAATGTCGCGTTTATCGAGATGCCGCGCGCGGCAGAATAGAAGAGCACGCCGCCGAGCTTTATACTTTTGTCCGGCATGACGCTGTATACCGGCGCGGCTTCGGTCGTGCCCATTTCGAGCTTTTCGTCAAGCAGGTTGTCGAGCCCCTCGAGCACGTCATATTTATACATTAAGTCGCGCGGGGACATATACAGTGTAAACGACGCGCTCTGACGGCGCAGCACGTTCTGACAGAGCTTCACAAGGTAGTCCTTGTAGCCGTCAGAGGCTACAAACTCGGTTATCTTTTCGCGAGCCTTGTCGAATACGCGGTGCATAAGCTCCTCGCGGTACAACAGCAGCTCGCGCCGCGTTTCCATGATCTCGCGGGAGAGTATCTGACTGTTTTCGCGTCGTATCGACTTTAGCTCGGTTTGAATATGTTCATATGCCGCCTGTAGGATTTTATGTTCACCCTCAGTGAGACGACGGGCTTCCTCTGAATCCACCTCGGCATTGATTTTTGCGGCTGTCGCCTCAGCCTCGCCGAGCGATTCCTCAGCGAAACGGCGCAGCTTTTCTTCGTCTCTGATTGACATTGATATATTAATTGCTCTCGCTGTGCGAGCGCTTCCTCTCTCCCTTTTCGGGCATATAGTAAATTCTGACTTGTATAGTTAAGTTGACTATAGTAAAATACGTCGTGTGACCGTCGCATTTTCTTTGTCGGCATAATTATAAACAGTATATTATCAGTCGACCTTAAGACCGATCGACGTCGATATAAAGCTGCTCATCGACGAATTGCGCGTCGAGCCGTGACGGTCGGGTATTTCGAGAAACAGCGGTTCGCCGAGCGAATTCATCTTTTGGCTGATGTAACTGTCGGCAAGGCGGCGCAGCTTCTCAGTAATCATTATTATACCTATAGACTTGTCCTCGAGCGCGCGCTCGACGGCGGCGACAACTTCCTCCTCGGTGTGAACCACGACGCCATTAACGCCGCACAGCTTCATCCCGGTGAAGGTATCGTTGTTATCGCTGATTACAAACATTTTCATGGTCAGAATTTAGCGAGGATCTGAATCGAGATCAGCATTCCGTAAAGCGCGACGCCCTCTGCGAGCGCGACGAATATCAGCGCTTTACCGAAGGTCTTGGGGTTCTCGCTGATGGCGCCGATTGCGGCCGAGGCTGACGACGCTACCGCTATACCCGCGCCGACGCAGGATAGACCGGTCGCGAGCGCGGCGCCCATAAGTCCTATGCCGAAGCCGGTCGTGTAAGGGCTGTCTGATTCAGCCGCGTCCTCTACAGTTGTTTCTGCCGATTCGGGCGCGGGAGCTTCGGCTGCCGAAACGCGTATCGCGCCCGACGAAAACGCGACTATGCAGACAAGAAAGCAGCTGACTATGTTGACCGCGAGCGCGGCTTTTCGGGAGGAGGGCTTGCGGATTATGCCAAGCGCACAGAGCGCGAGAGGGGTGAGTGCCGCGAAGAAGAGCAGTGTAAATATAATAAGTTCCATGATTTTGACCATGCCTTTCTGTTGATTCATGATATCGGAGCTCAATTTGTCTCCGTTTACAGGTTATGATATAGTCGTATGACCTGCGGTTAATGCCGTGAGTCAGTCCTTAGTGACCTCGCCTGCCGGCTCAAACGGGCGTCCGTCGCCCTCGTAGAAGCGTCCGAACAGCTCGTAGAATTCGAGACGCAGCACCTGTATGCATACTATCATGCCTTCGAAGCCGATTACAAACAGGTTGCCTATAACCAGTATCACCGGATTGTAGCCGCTGCCGGTCTCGGCGAGCAGGAACACGACGCTCATCATGCCGACGTGCGACAGAGCGAACGCTCCGATACGTATGAACGAGATTGTGTTGGTTAAAAATGACAATACAACCTCAAAAAGCTCGAAGAAGTTTTCGAGTATGAAGTCGAGCTTGCTCTCGGGAATGACGTCCCCTCTGCCCTCGACTAACTTAGTGAGCGGTTCGCGCAGGAATATAATCAGCAGCGCGATTACTATAAGCGCGATGAGCAGACCGGACGGTATCGAAAATTTGACAAAATTGAGCATAACGAGCACGAGTATTACCGCGCCGATATACATCACGAGTCCGGGCAGACCGTTCTGCGAGAAAAAGATTTTTTCAACGTTCTTCTGACGTATTCCGTTGATAATATTGACAATGATGACCGCGACTATCATGAACATACCGATACCGACCGCGGCGAAGAGTACGGTGTTGATATTTTCGTTCGGGTTAAAGCCGTGGATTATGTCCTCGATACCGAATATCGAGCCGTAGAAGCAGCCGAAGATCATCGACGACACGCCGACGGTCATAAGCACCTTGCCGAGCGACAGCTTCTTTAAAAACCACATCAGCGCACCGACCAGAATTATGACCGCGCCCTGACCGATATCTCCGAACATCATGCCGAAAAAGAGGAAGTAGGTGAGCGCCACAATCGGCGTCGGGTCGATTTCGTTGTAGGACGGCAGACCGTACATTTTTACGAAATCCTCGTAACCGCCGAGAAACGCGGGATTTTTCAGCTTGGTCGGCGGCATGAGCTGCCCGACGCGCGCTGATTCGAGCGTACAGGATACGCTCGGTACAGCTTCGAGCTTGCTTTTGAACTCCTCGGCGCGTTTCTGCGGTATCCAGCCGGCAAGCATAAAGCCGTTCTGTGTATGGATTACCTTTTTGCGCAGCTCGAACACGCGGTCGAGCTTTGCTAACACCTCTCGGGTCTCGCACAGCTTTTCGGTCGCCTTCTGTCGGAAGGTCGTAAGATCGTCCTCAAGAACCGCGAGCCGCTTTGACGAATTCTGAACCTCAGCCTCGAGCTGTACAATCGCCTCGGCGGGCGTGCCGTGAGCGCGCTCGGAGATATGCACCCGTTCGAAATGCAGCGACTCGAACAGCGAGTCTATTCGTTTGGATTTTGACTTAGGAGTGAAGTAGAGTCCCCAGACCTCGCGCTTTTCGATTGACGACGCGTAAAAGAACATATCGCCGATATCATCGGTATAGGTTGACAGATTGTCGTAGCTTTCGCGCGGCATATGACCGAAGCGGAAGCGGAAAAATTCGCAGGCGAATATGCGGTCGAGGTCGGCGTTTGTCTGCCTTATGTGATAGAGCTGACCGAGTATGCGCTCGTCCTCGTGCAGGGTCGCCGCGAGACGATTCTTCTCATCAAGAATTATGTCAAGCTCGGATTTGAGCGCGTCGAGCAGCTCGCCGGCATTCTCGAGAAAGCTATGGTACTCGTCTCCGGAGGTCGGAATCGCGCATTCATGCTCGGGTTTGCCGGTCTTGATTCCGGCGAGTGACGCGAGCGAATCCAACCGCGAAATTACCGGGGCGTAGGGGTTGGTTTCACTCTGAATCACCGAACCTTGGTGCGTGTCTGACCTTGAAGCAAGCAGCTCGCCCGCGTCATCCATATGGAACTCGGGTTCGGAGATACACGAAAGCAGGGTTTGCGCGTAGTCCTCCGAATCGCCGCTGACACTTATGAGTTTTAATTTTACTACTGCCATTATGTGACGTTTCCTTTTGTTAGCATACGGCACACATACGTTGTGCCGACCGGCGGACGCCGGATCTGGTTTTGCGGGCAGAATCTTAAATGATTATGCTCGCTTCGATTTTTTCTTCCGGTACTCCGTAGCGCAGAGCTTCAAGTGTATATATGATATTATCGTTCTCGAAGCGTATCAGCGACAGATAACCGAACACGATGTCAAACGAGGGCTTAGAGCTTGTCGCCATGCCGCGCGACATACGATAGAGAAAGGCTGACCCGTAATTGCCGGTGGCATTCTGTTCATAGAATAGTCCGACCGGCTTCCTATACAGCTCCGCGAAGCGGTCGAGCGTCTCGTCGAGCGTAAGCTCATCCGAGCAGATTGAGACGATCTCCGACTCGCCGAAGCGGCCGAATATCGGTATCAGCAGCGGCAGAATCGCGGTGAAGTCGAGCTTGACCCGGTCGACGCCCTCGTTCAGGGTCTTGAAGCGGCGTATCCGAAGTATCACAGACAAATTCAGCAGGTCGATTCGCGCCGATATCGCCGCGCGTATGCGTTTCTTCTGATCCTTGTCGAAGTGATCGGTATAGCTGGTCATCAGCTTTTTGTAGTAGCTCTGATTGATCTCGGCTTCAATTTGGGAAAAGCGGCTCTTATTGTCCGAGAGCAGGGGGTAGAGCAGCTCGTAATATTCGGTTCCGCGCAGAGCCTCGAGTATCTCGGCTTTGGAATCGGTTCGGAATATACGCGCGAAGTCTATCGTCGTGTGGCTGCGGATGAACGGCGGTATGCTGTAGAACTCCATCGAGTCGTCGTATTCGGTCGCGCGGATCGCGTCGAGCAGGTACCTTATCTCGAGCTCCTCCAAAAGGTGCCCGATGAACCTGCGCTCCGGACCTGACGTAAAGGTATACAGCTTGATATACACGTCGACCAGCCGCCCCTCGAGCAGCTGTTCGAGCCGCGCGCGGTGGATATTCGCCGGTTCGATATCTGAAAGCAGGTCGGAGTATGAAGTCTCTTCTTTAAGATATGCGACCGCTCCGGCGAACGTCTTTTGCGACGCGAGCGCCGAATACTCCTCGCGGGTGAGCAGCTTTCCGATAAGGCAGCGGCATTTTGCGCTTACCGCGTCATATGCGAACAATCCTGCCATATCAGCTCTGCTCCGCTTCGATTACGTTTTTAAAAATCAAAGCCGTCCAGTTGTCGAATTCCCGGTCAGCCGCGTCAGAAAGCAGCTTCATCTGCCGTTTGTGCGTAGTTCGAACCGCGTCAAGCTCGTCCTCGAGCCGCTTTTTTTCCTCGCTGCGTATAATTTCGATACGCTTTTCTGCCTCGGCGCTGTATTTGTTTCTCATCTCGCCGAGGCGAGACTCGATTTCCGAATCGAGCGAGTCTCGTCGGTCGGTGGCTTTTTTGACGATTTCCTTAGCCTTCGTCTCAAGCTCGAGCACACGACCGAGCACTTGTTCCATATTCATGTCTTCCAAAAGATGATCATCCCCTTTGCTTTGTGGTGATTTGATATTTGGTTTTCTTGATATTATTTGTGCACGGAAAAGTCAGGAGTGAGGAGTGAGGAGTGAGGAGTTGTGGTACATAAAATTCCCGTTGGGAATTTTATGTATTTATTTTATAATTGCTGCCGCGCGGGATTTTTCGCTGTGCGTCGGTATATCAAGCATACGTCGGTAATTTAAGCATATGTAAATACCTTAAGCATACGTCAGCACTTCGGGTATACATCAGTTCTTCAAGCTGTGAATCGGCGCGGGTATCCTGCCACCTCGCGCGATGAACATTGCGGGCGAGCTTTCGTTCAGGCGTATGACCGGAGCGTATCCGAGCAGTCCGCCGAAATTGACAATATCACCGACCTTTTTGCCCCATGCGGGAATGACGCGCACCGCGGTAGTTTTGGTATTCGCGACTCCGATAGAGATTTCGTCGGCTATTATCGCGCTGATAACCGCTTCGGTCGTGTCGCCCGGGATGACTATCATATCAAGTCCGACCGAGCAGACCGCGGTCATTGCCTCGAGCTTTTCTATTGTCAGCGTACCGCACTTGACCGCGTCAATCATGCCGGCGTCCTCGGAAACCGGAATGAACGCGCCCGAGAGCCCGCCTACATGGCTCGACGCCATAACGCCGCCTTTCTTGACCGCGTCGTTGAGTAATGCGAGCGCGGCGGTCGTGCCATGCGCGCCGCATTTTTCAAGCCCCATGTTCTCGAGGATGTGCGCGACCGAGTCGCCGATAGCCGGCGTCGGCGCGAGCGACAGGTCGACGATTCCGAACGGTACGCCGAGCCGCTTTGAAGCCTCAAGGGCGACGAGCTGACCGACTCGGGTGATTTTGAACGCCGTCTTTTTGACAATATCGGCGAGCGTGCTGAAATCACATTCGCCGGCTCGCTTTATCGCGTTCGCGACGACGCCCGGTCCGGATACGCCGACGCTTACGACGGCTTCGCCCTCTCCGGCGCCATGGAACGCGCCCGCCATGAACGGATTGTCCTCCGGCACATTCGCGAACACGACGAACTTCGCGCAGCCTATCGAGCCGCGGTCGCGCGTCAGATACGCGGTGCGCTTGATTATCTCGCCCATTTTTGCGACGGCGTCCATGTTTATTCCGGCTTTGGTCGTCGCGACATTGACCGACGAGCAGACAAACTCGGTCTCATTGAGCGCGTCGGGGATAGACGCAATCAACGCTTCGTCCTTTTTTGTCATGCCCTTGTGGACGAGCGCGCCATAACCGCCGATGAAGTTGATGCCGAGCGTCTTTGCTGCGCGGTCGAGCGCCATCGCGGCTTTGATGCAGCCGTCGGGAGACGACGCTCCGCCGATAAGTGAAATCGGCGTGACGGCGACCCGTTTGTTGATTATCGGAATGCCGTATTCTTTTTCGATTCCCTCGCCGACCTCGACGAGGTGCTCGGCGTATTTTGTGATTTTGTCGTATATGCGTTCGCAGAGCTTATCCTCGTCGTCGGACGCGCAGTCGAGAAGCGATATGCCCATTGTGATTGTACGGATATCGAGGTTTTCCTCGCGTATCATGCTGATTGTTTCAAGTATGTCTGCGGTGTTGAGCATGGTATGTTATGATCCTTTCCTGCCGCAACGGTCAGATTGTGTGCATTGCTTGAAAGATGTCGTCGTGCATGGTCTGGATTACGAGTCCCGACTGCTTGCCGAGCTTATCCATCTTGTCGACGAAATCGGTGAAGCTGATGTAGAGCTTGTCGATGTCGACAAGCATTATCATCGCGAAGTAATCGCGCAGAACGCTCTGCGAGATGTCGACTATATTTGCTCCGCACTCGGCGCAGGCTGTCGAGACCTTAGCGATGATTCCCATTGTGTCTTTTCCGGTTACGGTTATTACTGCCTTCATATCGATTATCCTTTATTCTATGTATTTGAGCCGTTATCAAGCTCCATATGTTATTGTTGATTATCTTTTTGTGTAAGATATATATCTTATAAGACATATATCTTACGACATATATACAGTTATGATTGCACCGCCTAAAAACTAAATTTCCACGATATAATATTCTACACCTTTTCCCACGCAATATCAAGAGAATTAATTTGAAAAAATATGTATATTTTTTGAAATTTAATTGATTTTCGCTCGGAAATATGCTATAATTATAAGGAATCTCTAAAAATATGATATGAAGTAAAATGTAAATCGATATCACGGGAATAGATTTACTATTTTCACAGAATTTATTATGTATTACGAGATTTGTTATATAAAATCACCGGTCGGATAAAATTATACCGGCTGAAGGGAAGGTAAACGCAATTATATGAACGATTATAAAAATCATCACGATTATGTGGTTAGACCTAATCCAAGTATGAAAATCAAGCTCATTGGATTTCTGCTTATGTTTTTCTATACCGCGCTGACATTTTTATATATATTTATATTTTGGATAAAGCTCGGACAGTGGCAGCCGCTGATTCTGCTGCCGTTTATCATTATCGCGCTGATTAATTTGACCTGGAAGTATGTGCGGGTCGAATATGAATTCTCGGCGGAGGTCGGCGTCTTGACAATATCCGAAATATACGACGGACGTTCGAGACGACAGAAGCTCGCGCTTGAGGTCTCCGAAATCGAAGAAGCCGGACGCTGCGAAAAAAACGAGCGCGAGCGGCTCAATCAGCGCGGGTTTGAAAAAATACGCGATTTTTCACAGTCGCTTGACAGCGCCGGCGCGTGGTACGCGGTCTGGCGCGACAAGAACAATGTTCGTCAAGCGGTGATATTCGAGTCTGACGACGAGCTTTTGCGCCTGCTGCGGCTCTGGAATCCGTCGGTCTTTTCAGCACGCTGACGAATAAAATCAACTCTCCCGCAATATCTATGTAGTATAAAGGTGTGTTTTTCCGATGTCATATCGACGAAATATGCGAATCGGGATATTTTCGTGTGACTTTTGTCATGAATGAACGCGGGGGATCAAATGATGTCGAGAATATTATTACTGTTGACCGCGCTTGCCTGCTTGTTTTTAGTTTCCTGTCAGGATAGCGCGGACATCGACCTGCTTGCATATCAGAAGCTCGGGCTTAACGCGAACGTGCTGTATACAATTGACGACGAGAGCTATCGGGTCAAGCTGACGCTCGCGCCGCCCGAATATGACGACGACGGGCGTATGCTCGCGCGCGACGCCGAGTTGATTCTTGACGACGGGATCATTTCGGGCGTTTCATTCGAGCTCGAGGACGGGGAAGCGTATGTGGCGAGCGGAGTGTTGCGGATACCGCTCGAGGACGAGGCGATGATTTCCGGTTTCTACGATATGCTGTCGGTGTTCTGCATTTCAGGCGACAGCTTTTACGAGTCGGAGGAGAGCGAGTACAACGGATACGAATGTATCCATGCCGTATACTGCGACAGCGGCGCGGGGGAGTCGGACGACCGGCAGGTCGATTTGTATTTAGACAAGGTCAATTATCTGCCGCTCGCTATAAAAGCGCAGCTCGGAGGGCGCAGCATTACAGCCGAAATTATCGAAATTACGACAGACAAGTGACCAAATTGTAAAATCTCAACACTTGATTCGATATGTGATTGATTATTCACAGCAAATGATGTATAATAAAGATACATTGATTTTATATGGAGGATGTTCACACCATTATGGATAAAAAACTTGAAAAGCTGACAAATTTTGCCGGCGTCATGGGACCGGTACTGACAATAGTCATGGACGGAGTCGGAATCGCGCCCGCCAGCGCTGCGAACGCGGTCGCCTGCGCGAACACACCGACTCTCGATATGCTCGCGGCGAAATACCCGCACGTAAAGCTCAAGGCTCACGGCACCGCGGTCGGACTGCCGTCTGACGACGACATGGGCAACTCCGAGGTCGGACACAACGCGCTCGGCGCCGGACAGGTGTTCGCACAGGGCGCGAAGCTGGTTACGCAGTCGATCGAATCGGGCAAGATGTTCGCGTCTGACACATGGAAGGAGCTCATTTCGAATGTCAAGGCGAACAACTCGACGCTCCACTTCATCGGTCTGTTCTCGGACGGCAATGTTCACTCGCACATCGATCATCTGAAAGCGATGATCATTGAAGCGAAGAAGGAGGGCGTATCGCGCGTCCGCATTCACATACTGATCGACGGTCGTGACGTCGGTGAGACCTCCGCGCTCGACTATATCAATCCGTTCGAGGAATTCCTCGCCGGACTGCGCGACGGCAGCTTTGACATCAAGATAGCGTCGGGCGGCGGACGTATGCAGATCACGATGGACCGCTACGAAGCAAACTGGAGCATGGTCGAGCTCGGCTGGAAGACGCACGTGCTCGGCGAGGGCAGACAGTTCGCGTCGGCTGCCGAGGCGGTCGAGACCTACAGAAATGAGCTGCACGTAATCGACCAGGATCTTCCGCCTTTCGTCATTGCCGAGGACGGCAAGCCGGTCGGCACGATTAACGACGGCGACAGCGTCATCTTCTACAACTTCCGCGGCGACCGCTCGATTGAGATCTCGCGCGCGTTTGACGATCCCAATCTTGACAAGTTCGACCGCGTTCGCTACCCGAAGGTAGTGTTCGCCGGAATGCTCGAGTATGACGGCGACACGCACATTCCGAAGAAGTACCTCGTATCGCCGCCTGAAATCACCGAGACGATGGGCGAATACCTCGCTAACACCGGAGTCACGCAGCTCGCGATTTCCGAGACGCAGAAGTTCGGTCATGTCACCTACTTCTGGAACGGCAACAAGTCGGGCAAGTTCAATGAGGAGCTCGAGACCTACATCGAGATTCCGTCTGACGTAATACCGTTCGAGCAGCGCCCCTGGATGAAGTGCGCCGAGATCACCGACAAGCTCATCGAGTGCCTCGAGTCGGGCAAATACAAGTATCTGCGCGTCAACTTCCCGAACGGCGACATGGTCGGTCACACCGGTAACTTCCTCGCGACCCAGATCAGTGTCGAAGCGCTCGACCTCCAGCTCGCGCGCATTCTTGAGGTGGTCGACCGCCTGCACGGAGTCGCGCTGATTACGGCTGACCACGGCAACGCCGACGAGATGTACGAACTCGACAAGAAGACCCACGAGCCGAAGAAGAACAAGGACGGCAGCTACAAGGCCAAGACCAGCCACACGCTGAATCCGGTCCCCTGCTTTATCTACGACAACTTCTACGCCGACAAGTATACGATGAAAGCCGACGAGGGCAAGTTCGGGCTGTCGAACGTAGCAGCGACGATGGTAAATCTCATGGGCTACAAGGCTCCCGACAAGTGGGACGACTCGCTTATCGAGATTAAGTGATCAACCCGCAATCTGAAGCCTGGGCGGTCAGCGCCCGGGCTTCAGATGAAGATTATTTGTAATTCATAGAAATGGATGGTGAAATAAATGATGAAATCGCGAATGACGGATAACTTCAAAAAGTTATTATGCGTAATTCTGACGTCACTTATCATCATTGGAATGTCACCAATTGGAGTTTTCGCTGATTATTACCTTGAACAAAATATTTCTTTTACAGATCTGATGCCACCTTCGGATGGTTCAGTGATAGAATCCGATGCAAACCATTTTTTTTATTATCGTTTGTCAAACAAAGAGCTTTATATACGCTTAAAACGCAATATTGCTGTAGAGGATGATAATATAATTGCGACAATAACTGCAAGTAAAGAAGGAAAATTCCCCTCCGATGTAGTTGCAATCAATTGTGACATCATGGTTTATTCAATACTTTTTTCTGTAGTAGAAGGCGAATCCAGTACCTTGAGAATAATAAACGACGGCGGCAGCGACAGTGATACATTGAAGATCTACGATACTCTACAATATGGCGGTTCTAGTAAATACAAACCTGGATCTACCCCAAAGGTTATTGTTGAGACCAATGTTGAAGCTGCTGAATTTGTAATGCCATACAATGATCATTCAGAATTGATAATCGAAAAAACCGGCAACTTCACGGTTAATAGCAGTGTTTCGGTCGACACTGTAACGGTTGAAGAGGGCGGAGCTTTGTCGATCAACGGGGATTTGAATCTCACCGAATCGCTTGAGATCAAGGAAGGCGGCACTCTCAAAACTACGGGAGCGATAAAGGTTGTCAGCACTGAAGATATAGCTCCCGAGGAAATGATCAAGCTTCCGGACAACTATCTCCCCGATGGATATTCTGTGCAGAAGGTCGAGGACAGCAGTGGAAAGTATTACTACGCGATTGTGAAAGACGGAGAAAAGTTGACAGTTGATGAAAACGGCAATTTGAGCGGCGTATCTTCAAACATACCAATCGTCCCTCCTGCCGAACCTGAACCTGAGGAAAAGACCGACTACATGATGGTGACTGTGCTGATGTATATGCTGCAGAACAGCCATACAATCAGCTTTGAGACAAACGGCGGAAGTGAGCTTATACCGCAGATGAAGCTCGTCGGCACCGAGATCGAAGCATCGGATTATGTGGTCGAGCGCGAGGGTTACACCTTTGCCGGCTGGTACTTCGACGAGGAGCTGACCGAAGTGGCGGATGTGTTCAGCTAATCTCTGACGTGACGCTCTGGGCGGCATGGGAAGCCGATGAAGCCGAAGCTGACGACGATGTCGAAGCTGAGCCGGCTGAATAATATAATAACCGGATATCCGAGAGGGTATCCGGTTATACTTATATCGCGCAGTCTGCCACTTCAGGCTTTAGCGGTGTTTTTCACATAGTCGACGATAGCGTCGGCTTCGTCGGGAGTCGACGCGCCGGTTATGTATATGACGCCGCGCGCCGACAGGCTCTCGCAGAGCGGCTTCAGCTGCTCCTTGCCGACGATCAACACAAGCCCCTTTCCGGCAGCCTGTATGCGCTTTAATACGGGTATGAACTCGGTGACCGGCGGCTGACCCGCGACCTGCGTCCACTGAATCATGTTGATTTCGGGTATCGACAGCAGCACGTCGAGGTGGCGTATCTGCTCGATTCCGTCGAAGTGGTAGACGGCGTGTTCGAGGAATCGTGCGGTCGTAACAAGCTCCGAGCGGATGAACTCATCGTAAATCCCGGGCGAAATCATGACCGACAGGTCGCATTGCAGCTGCAGGTGATTGCCGTGCGAGTAGGTGTTCATCCAGCCATGCGCCGCGCCATCCTGCCAACCTCGCTTTGTCGCGGCGAAGAAACGCTCGGACGAGCGTTTCAATATGTCTACGAGCTTCGCGGCGGCGGCTTTGACCGGCTCGGGATCGTCGATGAAGTCGCAGAGCAGACGCTCGTTGCCGTAGAGCTGCGCGAGCGCGTCGTAGCTGCCGCAGTTGTCGGTCGCGCCGACGAGGTAGTCGCCGCGGCACTCGGAGACGAGATATTCGATCACCTCAAGCTCGCGCCGGAACACCTTGTTCGTGTCCGGGTCGAAGCTGAAATCGAAGCTCGTGAGGTCGTCGACGCAGGGATGAACCCAGATCGTGCTTGGCGCGTATTCGACGCTCGACTCGGGCGCGACATATTTCGCGTGTCCGCCCGTGCCGAAGTAGGGAAACACGCAGGGATACGCGTCGCCGGCAAAGTAGGTCGACTCGATCGCGGCACGGCTGCGCGCGAGCAGCCATTCGCCGTCGTTGTACCACTCATACAGCCCCTGCTGGTCGCTCGGCTGCGGCTTGACCTTGTGCGCGGCGTATCGCTCAGCCGTGTTGCCGAGCGGAGCAGTGACCTTGACGCAGCAGCGGTCGAGCAGTTCATTTTGCCAGAGCAGCTCGAGCCGCTTTTTTGTGGTCTCCCAGTTGTCCTGCCAATGGTTCATGATGACACCTCCGGATTAGTGAGGAGTGAAGGAGTGGCGGTAGAAATTCGCCGGAGGCGAATTTACAATTGAATCTGTCAATCTTGATTATTGAATAAATCCATAGTAGCCTCAATTGCGGCGTTTACCGCGTCCTTGTTAGAGGCGATTATCGACGCGATATTATCGTTGCCGACGTCAAGCGCACGGCGAATGGAGTCCTGAATCGAAGTGGTCCAGCCATATGCGTCGCCAATGTCAAAGAAACGCGTAGAACGAATAATATCGAGCATTTCGATGGATTCCTCATTGCGCAGACCTTTTTGCTCGATTGTAACACCATAGAAGATCGGAAGAATGTCGGTGTAGCTTTCATATGTCAGTGCGTCCATTATTATTCCGGCTGTGGCTTGGTCGGAATTTGTTATGGGCAGACACATAACGGGAGCGGCTTTGGATATTACCGAATGGTAGCTGTCCTGTGCTTCGTCAAGTTTCGGTACCGGAACTATGCCGAAGGTATCGTCGAAATCGCGGTATTTCTGTGCTGCTTTAAGCTCTGCGCCTAAAAAGAGCGCGCGCCGGTTCTTGAAAATCATTTCGTAGTGGTCATTCCCAGAATTGTTGCGCGATACAAATTCACCCGCGGCTGAAGCAAAATCCGCGTACTTTGAAACAAGGGTATAAAAGCGGTCGGTTTCGAGTGCAAACTCGGGGTAGCCGTCGCTGCTGTTGGCTATGTAACGCTCGCCGGAACCTATTATCATCGCGTGCGGGAAAGCATACGAGGTGGCAAAACCGTATACAGCGTTGCCGTCTACATTAAAGTCAAAGCTGTCGTCGCCATTCAGATTAGCTCCGGCTTTGGCATATTCACGGAGCGCGTCGAGCGTCCACTTGCCCTCGCGCACGAGGTCGTACGGACGGTCGAGTCCGAGGTCAGCCAGCATCGTCTCATTGAAGAACACACACCATGCCGACTCAATTCCGAACAGCGTAAAATCGGTGAGCGCGAAATATAGCGAATCGCCGTTTATCACAGACTCCTTTATGACCGATTGCTCCCACCATTCCTTGTCAAGCTGGAATTCAGGGATATCATACAAATCACAGTATAGCCCTTCGGTGACAAGTGAGCCGTTATAAGTTGACGCGTTGAAAACTATATCGTATACGTCGTCTCCCGACATGACAGCCGAGCGGATTTTCGCGGCGCATTCCTCGAGCGGCTCCTCGACAATATCGAACTTAAAGTTCCAGCGTTCCTCAAGACCGCGGTTTCGATTATATACCGCGTCGTCAAGAGTGTCGCCGGTCTGCTCCTCATGGTCGACGTAGGTATAAAAACCCCATGTAGTTGTAGGATTCAATATAGTAAAACTATCGCCGTTAAGGTTAAGTTCGGGATATTCGTATTCAGCCTGAACAGCCTCGGATGTAGTTGCTTCGGTTGTGCTTATAGTATCGCTCTCTGTTTCCTGACACGCGAAAAGAGATGTCAGCAGCGAAATGAGAATCAGGGAAGATATGACTCGCTTCATTATAAACGCCTCCTTGAATATTCAATTGTACTAAAATCGACTATTTGTCCTCGCCATATACGCAGTTCTTCGCGCCGCAGGCTTTGATCACCGTTTCAAATAATCTCCGCTCGTATTCGTATGACGAGAACATATCGGCTTCGCCGCGCACCTGCGCCGCGAAATGGCGCATCATCGCGTCGTATCGGTCGAACACGTCGGTCGCGAGCTTTTCGGACGAGTCGCTCCAGTGCGCGGTTTTCTCATTGAGCAGCGTCAGCTTCGCTTCGGTGCGTATGCCGCTGGGCGCGGAAATCTCCCACGGGCGGATCTCCATTGTGCCCTTTGTGCCGGTGACTACGAGCTGACGGCGGTCGAAGCCGTTGAGCTCGCTTGAACAGGTCTTGACAAACGAAACTCCGGTCTTGTATTTTAGCAGCGCGAAGCCGTAGTCCTCGGACGCGACGCCCTCGTTGCCGGTCGACGCCGACAGCGGCAGGATCTCGTCCGGAAATCCCATGAACTGGCAGACCATGTCGACGAGGTGGCAGCCGATGTAATAGAGCGCGCCGCCCTTGTATTTGCCGAGCCATTCGCGCTTTGCCTTGTCGTGGCGCACGCTCATCTGAGCCTCTACCGCGAAGATGTCGCCGAGCGCGTCCGCTTTCGCGAGCTCGAGCGTCTTTTGCGCGATAGGGATGAAGCGGTACATATAGCCGCGACTGAGCGGCAGTTTCTTTTGTTCCATTGTATCGACAAAGCGAATCCAGTCGGACAATGACGCGCTGCCCGGCTTGTCGACGTGTACCGGAAGTCCGCGGTCGGCGAACAGCTGCGCGTATTTGACTTCATGCTCCTTGCCGGCTTCGATCACGACCGCCTCGAGGTCGGGCATAGCGAGCAGCTCCTCGACGGTATACACCTTCGCGTCGGCGTATATTTTGTCGCGGTTAGCGGCGATCGGCTCCGCGAGTCCGACCAGCTCGAAGCAGTCGCTGTTTTTCTTAAGGCTATTGTATATCACGCTCGCGTGGTCGTGACCTGTGCCGATTTGGGCTACCTTTACGGGTTTCATGCGATTATCATTCCTCTCGTATGTATTGTGTCAGCTCCAGTTGAACTGCGTTATCGGGAAGGACGGCGTATTTGTCAGCCGCTTGTATACCTCGGGAGCGTCCTCGGGGCGGCAGGTATCCTCGACCATGCTGCCAAGGTCGATTCTGCCGCGCTCGGACAGCGCAATCAGTGCCAACGCGTCGTCGCGCTGAGTCCACCAGCCATTCGACGACTCATGCTGCGGACGCGCGTTCGTGTGCGCGCCGATCAGCGTGATGCCCGGTCCGTGTACTTTGCGGTAGTAGTCGATAGTGAAATCCGAATGACGCGTGCAGCCGAGCAGCGCGACTCTGCCGAAGCGCGCCATGCAGTCGAGCACATTGTCGAGTGCCTTGCCGTTGCCGGTGACCTCAATCGCGGCTTTGACGCCGCCGCGGGTCAGCGATTTCACGGTTGCGGCGAAATCGGGAGCGAACGGGTCGAGCGCGTAGTCCGCGCCGAACTTCAACGCCTTTTCGCGGCAGGTCGGGTTCGGATCGGCGGCGATTATCGGTACAGCTCCGGCGGCGCGCAGCAGCTGCACCGCGATCAGTCCGAGCACGCCCTGTCCCATGACAATAGCCGACTCGCCGATCTCGACGCGGCATTTGCGTATAGCGGCGAGCGGGAAGGTCGCGATATGTATGAGCGCGCCCGCTTCGAAGCTGATGCTGTCAGGCAGCGGGTAGACATTGTTTTCATTGACCGTGACGGTACGGCAGTGAGTGGTCCACGACATAGCGACGCGGTCGCCGGGCTTGACCGACTTCACATTAGCGCCGACCGCGTCGACGATACCCGACGTGCTGTAGCCGCCATAGCGCGGGAAGCGCACTGTCTGATCGGTTGACGCGTAGCTGATATTCGGGTCGCCCGAGACGTTCGCGCGCTCGGTGCCGCTCGATATCGACGAAATTGCGACACGCACTCTGACGTCATTCTCGCCGACCTCCGGCATAGGGCAGTCGAGAAGCTCGGCGACTCCGGGAGCGGTAAATACGATTCTTTGGTTAATCATAGCTTGATATTCACCTCCAAGGTTTGTTACAATTCATTATAACTCATTGACAGACAAAGTGCAATATGTTATACTGTAAATATAGGGAACAATTCTGCAAAATGAAGTAAGGGAAGTCAGTTTTGACTTCACGCGGAAAGGAACAATGATATGACACAGGTTAAACTCGGACGATGCGGGATAATATCGCCTAAAAATGCGTTCGGCGCGCTGCCGATACAGAGAGTGGACGATGAGACCGCGGTTAGACTGTTGCGCAAGGCTTACGCAAACGGCTTCACGTTTTTCGACACTGCCCGCGCCTATTCGGACAGCGAGCACAAAATCGGGCTCGCCATGTCGCAAAGCTACAAAATCGACGGCTACGACTATATCCCGCGCGAAAAAATCACTATCGCGACCAAGTCTGGCGCGACAACTCCAGATGGTCTCTGCCGCGACCTTGAGCGCAGTCTAAACGAGCTCGGCTGCGGCTACATCGACATCTACCAGCTTCACAACCCGTCGTTCTGTCCGAAGCCGGGCGACGGCACGGGCATATACGAAGCTCTGCTCGAATTCAAAGCCGAGGGCAAAATCAAACATATCGGTATCACGAATCATCGTCTGAACGTCGCGCGCGAGGCGGTTACCTCTGGTTTATACGAAACCCTGCAGTTCCCGTTCTGCTATCTCGCGAGCGACGCCGACATCGAGCTTGTCAAGCTCTGCCGCGACAATGACGTCGGATTCATCGCGATGAAAGCTCTGTCCGGCGGACTCATCACGCGCTCGGACGCGGCGTACGCGTTCATGCTGCGCTACGACAATGTTCTGCCGATTTGGGGTATTCAGCGCGAGAGCGAGCTTGACGAGTTTATCTCATATTTTGATAACGAGCCGGCGTCGGACGAGCTGGACGCGCTGATAGAGCATGACCGCGGCGAGCTTTCGGGCAGCTTTTGCCGCGGCTGCGGATATTGTATGCCCTGTCCCGCCGGAATCGAGATATTCAACTGCGCCCGTATGTCGCAGCTGATACGCCGCAGTCCGTCGGCGAACTGGCTGACCGAGGAGAAGCAGAAGATGATGGAGAACATCACAAACTGCAAGAATTGCGGTCACTGCAAGTCGAAATGTCCGTACGGACTCGACACGCCGACATTGCTGCGGCAGAATTTAGACGACTACCGGAAGATAGTTTCGGGTGAGATAAAGATTTAATTTACCGGCGCGGGAATATTTCTATATGTATAATATAATGATAATAGACGACGACGTCTATATCGGCGATATGCTCGAGGAGACGCTCGGGCGCGAGGGCTATTCGGTGACGCGAGCTTATTCGGGCAGCGAGGCTAAGCTGCTGCTCGAATGTGCGAAGCCCGACCTGATTTTACTCGACCTCATGCTGCCCGGAATGTCGGGCGAAGAGCTGCTCGGTGAGATTTCCGGAATTCCGGTAATCGTAGTCAGCGCGAAGAACGACGTCTCCGACCGTGTGCGGCTGCTATATGACGGCGCGGTCGACTATGTGACCAAGCCGTTTGACATCAGTGAGCTGCTCGCGCGGATAGAGGTACAGCACCGTCGACCGAATGAAAACGCGTCGCGTATTACCGTCGGTCGGCTGACGCTCGACGTCGAGTCGCACACTGTGTCGACCGACAGCGCGAGCGAGCATCTGACCCGAACCGAATTTGCGATTCTGCGCCTCTTGATGCAGAATCCGAATCAGGTCATAACCAAGTCGAAGCTGCTCGACCGGATCAGCGTCGACACTCCCGACTGCGTCGAGAGCTCGCTCAAGGTTCACATCAGCAATCTGCGGCGCAAGCTGCGGAATCTGACCGGACAGAACTGCATTGACGCGGTCTGGGGGATTGGGTTTAAATTTGCGGAAAACGCTTGACGCATTCAAACCGGACGCGCGAGCCATGCCACATCGGTTTAGTGTTGATCGCGTGATGGATTTAAAAATCGATTATGGGATTAGCTATATTTATAAAAAAGCTGTAGACATGAAAGGAAAGAATAGATTATGGGAAGCAGGACGCCGATAACTTCAATATTAGATAAAGATGAAAGCCGGTTGTTTTTTGACGTAATATTCGGTCTGTTTGAATTTGTCAGCAAAAAATACAATATTGCAGCGGAGATATGGAAAGACAATCCAGGCAAAGGCTACGATGTTAACAAGCTTAAACAAATCGCAAACGAGGTCTGGAGTCACACCGATTTAATAGACGAATATATTGCATCAGCTAAGCTACCCTGTCCGCAACGTGAAATTGCGACCGGTTTCAAGTCCTGCTGCCAAGGCAAATACTTTATTGAACGACACTTGAAGCAGGGGAGTGTGTTTA
>ERZ1643251.533-NODE-533-length-53646-cov-25.389916_pt1 | contig 53646 bp, 61 predicted proteins | sample MGYA00579261_ERZ1643251 | MGnify/ENA primary metagenome ERZ1643251 (study PRJEB29033, sample SAMEA4952267) | chicken gut metagenome | biome: Broiler Chicken; feature: Gastrointestinal Tract; material: Caecum | place: Ireland | collected 2018 | study: Broiler...
CGTTTTGAAAATTGTGGAGCACGACGTGCTTTTTTAAGTCCGTATTTCTTACGTTCTTTAACTCTAGCATCTCTTGTTAAGAATCCGTTAGCTTTTAGAATCTTACGATAAGAATCTTCTCTTGTTTGATCTGTGTTTGCATCAAATTTTAGTAAAGCTCTTGCTATACCTAAACGGATTGCTCCTGCTTGGCCTGAATAGCCTCCGCCATTTACCGTAACATCAATATCAAAGCGATTTGTGTTATCAGTAACAGTTAATGGTTGTTTTAAATCCATAACTAGGATTGCATTTGGGAAATATTCATTTACATCAACACCGTTAACAGTAATATTTCCAGTTCCACCAGTAATTCTTACTTGAGCAGCACTTCTTTTACGACGACCTGTTGCGGTCCATACTTGTTTAGCCATTTAAATCCTCCTAATCAATATTTAAAGCTGTAGGTTTTTGTGCTTCATGTTTGTGCTCGCTACCTGCATAAACAAATAGCTTTTTACCCATGCTTCTTCCTAAAGAATTGTGAGGAAGCATACCTTTAACAGCTCTTTCTACCATTTCTTCTGGATATTTTTCAACCATTACTTTAGCAGATCTTTCTCTTAATCCTCCTGGATAACCAGAGTGATTGTAATACATCTTGTCATTTAACTTATTACCAGTTAAATTAACTTTTGATGCATTAATGATGATTACGTAATCTCCACAGTCTACTGAAGGTGTATAAGTTGGTTTGTGTTTTCCTCTTAAAATAGTAGCTGCTTTAGTAGCAACTCTACCTAGAGTTTTGCCTTCAGCATCAATGACATACCATTTACGTTCAACGTTTTCTTTTTTTTGCATGAATGTCTTCATATTTTATATCCCTTTCATTTAGTCTTCATTGCTTCCGCTTTCCCAGGGCATGGCAAATCCAACAAACAAAATGTACCAGTTAAAATTATATGTAAAAACTATGCATTTGTCAAATAAAAAGTGATAATTTTTTTAATTTTATCATGATTTTACTATTTCTTCATAGATTATCTTATTTAAATATAAACCATTTGGTATAGCTGTTTTAAATTGCTTTTTTATTTTTGGATGTTCTAAAGCTTCTTTAATTTCTTCTAATGTTGCTTTATCATTTGATACATCTAGCATAGCTCCTACTAAATTTCTTACCATATATCTGTAAAAACTCTTTCCTATAAATTTTATTTCTAAGATATTATTTTTTTCCATAAATTCTATATCATATATAATACATTCGTAATTATCTCTTTCTCCTGATGTGAAGTTTTTAAAGTTATGGACTCCTATAAATAGTTTGGCGCACTCTTTCATTTTTCCTATATTTAATTCATAATTTGGTTCAAACATGTAATCATATAATAATGGATTAAAATCCCCTAAATTAATCTTATAAATATATTCTTTTTTTGCTACATTAAATCTTGGATGAAAATCATCATTTACTGTTTCGACATTTGTAATATAGATATATGGGGAAAGTAAGCTATTTAGGGCTATTTTTAAGTGTTCACAATCAATATTGATATCTAAATTAAATGATGCTTTCTGATCATATGCATGAACGCCTCTATCTGTTCTTCCTGCTCCTTTTATTTCGATTTGTTCTTTGGCTATTACACTTAGAGCATCTTCTATTTTCTTTTGAACACAATCATAACCATTTAACCTTTGAAAGCCAAAAAACTTTGAACCATCATAGGATACACTAATTAAATACTTCATTCATGATTCTCCTTTAACCGATATATTGCTTTTAATAGATCACTTGGGTCCTTATAGCTTTCTATTTCTATTCCTTTTTCTCTTACTAGCTCAATAAACTTTATTATTTCTGGTTTATTTAAATTATCAATAAAATCTAAATATTTATCTTTGGGTATGGTGTTAATAACTTTATATTTATCCACAATAATTAATTCTTTAGCTATATTCCAAATACTAGTTAAATCATTGGTAAATATGATAATTGTTTTATGAAAGTCATTCACTAATCTCTTCCATAACCTTTCAAAATATTTCTTTTCTTGATAATTTAATTCTTTTTCTAAATAATTTAATACAATATAATCTTTGTTTTCTATTAAAGCTTTAGCTAAATTTATCTTTTTTAATTCACTGATAGAACATTCACTAGATGTCTTGTTTAAATAGCTATCATTTAACATTACCATTTTTAAAGATGAACTATCCTTAGAACTATTTAAGTATTCTTTAGCTGTTCCACTATATTTATATGAAGTAATAATACTGTAATTATTGTTGTTTGTGGTAAGATTTATATTCCCCATTAAACCATATATATATCCTTTTTCTTTGGTCTCAAAAATATTTGCTACTTCCATAATTCACCTACTAATTCTTTATTATTAAAATATACCTTATCTATTACTTTATATAATTTTAATCCATTAGATAGTTCTACAATAAATGGTAAGTTAAAGCCTAATTTCTTTAATATCTTTTCTTCTTGTAATACCAATTCTTTTTTACCTTCCATAATTATTGTATTATCTTGTAATACAACTAAATAATCTAATAATAATGTTTCTTCTATTTCTGTTGTATAATTGATTATTCTTTTGTTATTTGCTTTTAAATATTTAATTAATTTTTCTTTAAATGTTTTATCTAAATAGGTTAATACATTAAAAAATACATAAATATTACTATTACTTTTTAATGTAGATAATATTTTTAGTTTTAATTCATCAAATTCAGATAAATCTTGTTTATTTTTTAATTCAGTTTCATTAAATAACTCAAGTATATCATTAGATATATCATAAGAAATACTTCCTATTTCTTTTGTTATTACATTACAATTATGATTAATAAAATAGATAGCATCATCTGTAAATTTAAAAGTTGATGTATAAAGAATAGTTGTGTCTATATCATAAATTACTTTATCATTTACATTAAATAATTCTTTCATGTGAATTCACCGCTTATATAATAACAGAAAATAAAGAGTTTTTAAAGAAAAAACTGTGTTTTTATTTACACAGTTTCATTATTCTGTAATTACATATGGGTCTGTTTGAGTTCCTGAACCTCTTAATACTTCTACATCACTACGTAGGTTTATGACAGGTCGAACACCAATTGGATTATTATTCCCTCCATAGCCGAAGTCTCCATTAATCCAACCATTAGGATCTATATAAAATAAGGCGCTTCTATTGTAGTTATAATCTGATGGAGATAGTGTAACATACTCTGCATTTGTAAAAAGATAATAATCTGTATTATTTATTCCGTAAACTCCGCCAGCGTATGACACTTCATCCGCTGTGATTAACCCAATTGGATAATCTAATGCGTTATTCCCTTGTTTGCTATTTTTCTTTGTATATAAATCATTTTGGTTTGTACATTTAAAATTGGGTTCTTTAAGGCTTATTAATCTTCCGTAAGCTCCATAAGCGGTAATGCTTGTTCCATATCCATCTCCACTTACATATGAACGGTCTCCACAAAAGCCACTATCTTGACTAATATATTTCTCATATTTTAATAAATTATTTTCATACCACGTATCTAATACCGTCTTTATTGTACTGTCATTTATATTGGCATGTGTCTGTTCATAGGTATCACTTCCTGGTGTTCCATACATATATCCTACATATACATTATCATTATTATTTTCATTAAATATACTTGTTCCGATTTGTGTGGATTCTCCTGTTGTTGTGGGACCACTTGAACTATCACCACTATAGATTAATCTAACACTTCCGTCTCCATTAATTCGGATGATTCTCCAATAGAATCCGGCAAAGGATACCCAATTATCGGTTGGCGCTCCTGCAAAATAATAAGTTGCTCCATCGTCATCATAGGCTTTATATATTTTTCCTGAAGTTGTTTCTTTTAACGTTGTACTAAAATCTGTTCTTCTATCTATATTTGTCATATTTGCCATAATGGTATTACATGCAACAGCCCCTATTTTACATATTCTTTCATCAAAATATAAGTAACATTTACTATTTTTCTTTAATCCTGAAAATACATGTTCACCATTTTCATTAGTATATAGGATTGCTCCATCATCTTTATTTACATTATCTACTGTACAATAACTTTCTGTTTCATTAATTATATATTCACTACCTGGCATTTCTTCTATTTCTATATATTCTCCTGTATCATCTTCTTGATACATTGCCATGATTTTAAAGTCATATGGCGTATAGTTAATAGTACCATTAATTAATGGAACACTATCTGTTACTCTATATTTTGCACTAGTAAAGTTTAATATTATTGCACTGATAATTAATACACCTATTGTTCCTATCGCAATATTTCTTTTTACATGACTTCTTTTTAATACCTCAAATTCCATAACTCCTACCTCCTATGAAGCTCTACTTCATTTACAAAATATATTTTGTATTGTTATATATACTTTACAAAACAATTTTTGTGAAGTCAATACAAAATATTTATTGTATGCAAAAATATGTATAGAGGTGTGATAATGGATATAAATCGTCTAAAAGAAATTAGAAAGGATCGGGATCTTACCCAAACTATAGTCGCTGAATATTTAGGAATGAAGCAACAACAATATAGTGAATATGAAATTGGTAAAAGACTTATTCCTATAGAAACTTTAGATAAATTAGCTGATTTCTATAATACTTCCATTGATTATTTAGTTGGTAGAACGGATGAGAGAAAGCCTTATAAGAAAAGTATTTTAAAATAAAAGATGTTAGTAATTTGGTGGTTACTAACATCTTTTTATAGTATCAATGTACAAATTTTAAGACTTTTAATGTACATTTTTTAAGGTTTTTGATGTACAAATTTTAAAATTTAAAAAACTAGTTTTTTTTACTAGTTCTCTTCTTTGTTTAATCCATATTTACGATTAAATTTTTCAATGTTTCCAGTTTTCTTTACTTTTCCTTGTGCACCTGTATAGAATGGATGACATTCACTGCAAACTTCAACTTGGATGTTTTCTTTTGTTGAATGAGTTTTAAATGAAGCTCCACAAGCACAAGTAACTGTTGCTTCTTTCATTTCTGGATGTATTCCTTTTTTCATAATAACCTCCCGCCATATCAAAATTTTTGACATAGTAAATTCATTTGTCTTAAGTATTATATCATATTTTAGAAACTTTACAACATTTTTTTGATTTCTTTGTAAATCGCTTCATGTCCTAAATAATTTATATAATAGCTATCTTTTGTTAAATAAAAATCTTTGTTCATTAGTATTTTATTAATATCTACAAATAAAAAGTTGTTTTTTAAAGCTATATCTCTAATGCTTGCATTTAATTTTTCAATAGTTAATAAATCATTTTTACCCCAACTATATAAACTTATTACAATTACTTTATTTTGATTTAACATGCTAATCATACTAAGTAATTCTTCTAAGTCATGTAAATATTCATTTTTGGTTTTACTTGTTATATTGGTATTTGCTAATTCATCCATACCTATAGCTATGGTTAGAATGTTCGCTTGATTGATCGCTTGTTTTATTTCTATTTTTTCATTTTTTATGGTTAAAGATTTATTTTCTTTTATTTCATATATTAATTCTTTTATGGTTTTACCAGCATTAGAAAATTCATGGATATAGTTTTTAAGTTCATGTTTTTCTTCATAATATTCTTTTAAGTAATCATTAAAGCTTATTCCCTCTATATCATATGGTGTCATCCCAAGAGAGATGCCATCTCCAAGAGATACTATGGTTATTTCGCTGTTTTGGGTGAAAAAATAAATTATAATGGATAATATTCCTCCTAGTAATGCGATTAATATTATCTTTTTTTTCATCTTACCACCTCAAAAAAAATATAGTACACTATACTATATTTCTTTGATTTCAATTTTAGCACCAACGCTTCTTAGCTTTTTATCAATATTTTCATATCCTCTTAATATATGTTCAACATCATTTATGATTGTTGTTCCCTCTGCAGTTAAACCTGCTAGAACAAGGGCTGCTCCTCCACGAAGGTCTGTTGCTACAACTTCACATCCATGTAACTTACTTGGACCAATTACCATAGAACTCATTCCTTTTACGGTTATATTTGCTCCCATCTTATTTAATGATGGCACATGACCCATTCTGTTTTCCCAAATTGTTTCTTCAAATAAACTAGTTCCCTTAGCTTGTGTTAATAATACACTCATTGGTTGACCAATATCGGTTGGAAATCCTGGGTAAACTAAAGTTTTGATGTTAGTCGGTTTTAAGTTGTCTACTTTGCTAATTACAATATTATCTTCATTGATTGTAATATCAGAAGCCATATCTTTTAATTTAGATGTCAATGCCTCTAAATGTTTTGGAATAATATTTTTAATACATAGATCTTTTCCTACTAATGCGCCTAAAATAATATATGTCCCTGCTTCAATTCTGTCTGGTAAAACAGTAATATCGCCACCATGAAGTTTTTCTACTCCTATAATTGTTATTTCATCTGTTCCTGCACCTGTGATATTTGCTCCCATACTAATTAGGAAATCAGCAATATTTTCTATTTCTGCTTCTTTGGCAGCATTGTGAATGATAGTTTTACCTTCTGCTAGGACACTAGCAAACATTAAGTTGATGGTAGCTCCTACACTTTGAAAACGCAAATAGATATCTGTTCCTATTAGCTTGTCTGCCTTTAAGATATATTTGTTTCCTTCTGTAGTTACTTCTGCTCCTAAAGCTTTAAATCCATCTATATGAATGTCTATTGGTCTTGCTCCAATATTGCATCCTCCAGGAATATATATTTCGACATATTTTTCACGGCCTAATAATGCGCCCATAAAATAATAGGATGCTCTAAGTTTTTTTGAGTGCTCTTCGTCAATTAAAGTATTTTTTAGATTTGATGTATCTATTTTTAATTCATGTCCCTCTAAAGTAACTTCACAATTTAATATTTCTAATATGTCTATAAGTGCATCACGATCTGATATGTTTGGCACATTTTTTAATGTTGATTTCCCACTTGCTAAAATAGCAGCGGGAATTAATGCTACAGCACTATTTTTTGCGCCGCCTATGGGAATTTCTCCTGTTAAAATATTATTTCCTTCAATTATCATTTGTTTCATTTTAACACACCCTTACTTTAAGAAACCTTTAAAAGAATTCTTATACTATTTTTTATGAATTTTATTTTTTTTGGTGCATATTAAAAGTTTTTTTAATACTCCCCCATAATTACTATATCTAGTAATTGCTTTTTTGTCAAATACTTTTATATTTTAAATGTCTAATTTGAATAAAAAATGTAAATATACTCTTAATTATAGTGGTGATTATTGTGAAAAAGATTATTTTAATATTATTTTTTATCAGTATGGCTTTTATTTGTTTTCATCAAGATGAAGAGATTTTGATTCCAGGGGAAGCAATTAGATTTCGAGTAATTGCTAATAGTAATACTGTAACTGATCAAAAAGAGAAGATGATGATTAAAGAACAAGTGGAAAAAGAAGTTTATGAGCTTATAAAAGATGCTAGTAATGCTTCAGATGTAAGAAATATTATTAAAAGCAATATGGATACTATTGAAAGTATTGTAACTGAATATCAAGTTCCTTATCAAATAGATTACGGAAATAATTATTTTCCTGCGAAAAGCTATAAAGGGGTTGTTTATCCTGCAGGTAATTATGAATCTTTGGTTATTACTTTGGGTAATGGGGCTGGAAATAATTTCTGGTGTGTACTTTTTCCACCTTTATGTTTACTTGAAAATTCTAGTGAAGATATTAGCGATATTGATTATCAGCTTTATGTAAAAAAATTGCTTCAAGGGTTCTAAATACTAAACTTCCTAATAAGATTTGTTAGGAGGTTTTTTGTTTTGCAAGAACTTTTTAGTATACTGATTATTGGAATTGCTCTTTCTATGGATACTTTTTCTTTGTCTTTAGGAGTGGGTATGTTTGATATTTCAAATAAGAAAGCTCTTAAACTTGCTTTAATAGTTGGATTAATGCATTTTATTATGCCGCATTTAGGAATGATACTTGGGGAGCAGTTGATAAGATTCTTTGAAATAAAATATGATATTTTACTTGGTTTTATCCTTATTATTATTGCTTTACAAATGATTATAGATATTATTCGTCATGAAGAAGACAAATTTAATTTATCTTTAATTGGGATGTTTGTCTTTGCTTTTGGTGTAAGTTTAGATAGTTTTTCTTTAGGAATTGGATTAAAAGCCATAACGGATAATATCTATTTAGCTATGAGTGTGTTTGCTATATGTAGTGCGCTTTTTACTTATTTTGGTGTTATTATTGGGAGATTTGCTAACAAATTACTTGGGATTTATGCCAATATTATCGGCGCTATTATTTTATTTGTTTTGGGGCTCTTTCATTTACTATAAAAATACCTCTTACTTTTTCAATAGTAATAGCTAGAATAATGCTAGAAATAGATACAATTATATAGAATAATAAATGATTATTGACTATTATATTTTCTAGATTTATTAGATCACTTATAAATCTAACTATTACGATGATTAATGGATGAAATATATAAATTTCTGTTGCTATATTTCTTAATCTTTTATTTTTACCTTTGCAATGATTGATTAAATAATTAAATAAGAAATATATTAGGGGAATTAAAAATATATACATACTGTCATGTCTTTGAAAATTTAAATTATGCAATAAAAATCCTTCTAAAGTCATTCCTATAAATAAACTAATTATATATATTAAAGTATATTTATACTCTTTTTTCTTTATTTTAATTAGATAACCTAAATATATAAATATAGGAACATAGAATATACCATTTCTAGTGTAATCAAATATTTTAAATAACCCATTATATAAATAATTGGTAAAGTTATTCATTTCTACTAATCCATAGTAGCTATCGCCAAACAATCCGATTATATAAAGTAAAGAAATAATAATTATACTTTTGCTTCCTAATTTTTTGATTAAAAAATATGTTATCCATAATCCTAATATTAAAGCAGGAAAATACCATAAATGATAAAAAGTTCCATTAATCAATATGTCTTTTAAAAACGTTACTACATTCATGTTTTCATAGCTATGGGCATAGATATTGATAGGTAAATATATAATTATACATAATATATAGATTTTTAATATTTTTTTCGAATAACTTTTTAAAATATTTATATCTTTTAGTCCTTTATCTAAAAGAAAGTAACCTGTTATCATTAAAAAAAGAGGAACAGCAATACGACATAAAATTCTTGTAAAGAAAAAATCAAATTCACTACTTATTTGGTCAAATGGAGAAATATGAATAGCAATAATTAGAAAAGATGCGATTAATCTTACTATATCTAAATTTATTTTTTTCATTTACTTCCTCCTTTGATAATTTTATTATAGCATAGAAAAAGACTGTCGAAAATATTTAACAGTCTACTTTGTATCAATTCGGTTAAATAATATTTTGGGTTCATTTAATTTTAAATTATCTTCTAAAATACCAAAATAATCAATTGAATCATAGGTTGTTTCTTTTGTATTTAGTTGTTCTAAAATCTTGTTTGCTGTTTCTGGAATAAACGGACTTAGAAGAATAGCACATACACGAATTGATTCTAATAAATTGTATAATACAGTTGCTAATCTACTCTTTTTCTCTTCATCTTTAGCTAAAGTCCATGGAGTTGTTTCATCTATATATTTGTTGCAACTACGTAATACTTCCATAATTTCTTCTATTGCTTCATTTACTTTTAAACCATTCATTTTTTCTTCAACAATACCTTTTAGGGAAGTAACTTTCTTAATTAACTCTCGATCTATTTCTTCATTTATTCCTAGATTTCTTACATATCCATCAAAATATTTATGAGACATTGATATGGTTCTGTTTACTAAATTTCCTAGAGTATTGGCTAAATCACTATTGGTTCTTCCAATTAAAGCTTCTTCTGAAAAGTTGCCATCACTACCAAATGGTACTTCTCTTAGTGCATAATATCTTACTGCATCTACACCATAAGCATTGATATATTCTCTTGGATCTTTGTAATTTCCTAAACTTTTAGATATTTTTCCCCCATCAATTTTTAACCATCCATGGCCAAAAACTTGTTTAGGTAGAGGTAGATTTAATGCCATTAACATGCATGGCCAAATAATCACATGAAATCTAACAATCTCTTTTCCAACTAGATGTAGGTCAGCAGGCCAATATTTATTCATTAGTTCATCACTCTCTGGATATCCTAGTGAAGTAATATAATTAGATAAAGCATCAATCCATACATATACGACATGATCAGGATCAAAGTCTACAGGAATTCCCCATTTAAAACTAGTTCTTGATACACATAAATCTTCTAATCCAGGTTTAATAAAATTATTTAACATTTCATTTTTACGAGATATTGGTAAAATAAAATCGGGATGCTCTTCATAGTATTTAACTAATCTATCTTGATATTTAGATAACTTGAAGAAATAAGCTTCTTCACTAACAAGTTTTACTTCTCTTCCACAATCAGGACATTTTCCATCAACTAGCTGTGATTCAGTCCAGAATGATTCACAAGGAATACAATATAATCCTTCATATGTTCCTTTATAAATATCCCCTTGTTCATATAACTTTTTAAATATTTTTTGGACCCTTCTAACATGGTCTTCATCAGTTGTCCTAATAAAATAATCATAAGAAATATTTAAAGATGTCCATAAATCCTTAGCATCTTCAATAATTTTATCCACATATTCTTTTGGCGTTACGCCTGCTTCTTTGGCTTTCTTCTCTATTTTTTCTCCATGTTCATCGGTTCCTGTTTGATAATATACATCATATCCCGTTAATCTTTTGTATCTTGCAAGCGAATCAGCGATAATTGTTGTGTAACAATGTCCAATATGAAAATTTGCACTTGGATAATAAATTGGTGTTGTAATATAATATTTTTCTTTCATTTTCTTCCCTCCTAAAAACAAATAAAAAACCATAAACTAAGGACGAGCAAACCCCGTGGTACCACCTTAATTCATGATTTTATTCATGCACTTTACTCAGGTAACGTCTGAGTCTCCGTTTAAACTCCAGAGTCATCTTCCTTATTACTTAGTGTTTATTTCCATCAACCATAAACTTTCTTTAAGCATAAATAATAAGTACTCATTCCTTCAACATTTAAGTTAGATTCATTATAATATATGAGTCTGTTAAATGTCAAGTGATTATATATCTAATTTTTGAGAGAAGATGCTTGCTATTAATTTCCCTACAACTATTTCATCTTTTAATGGAGATTCACTATACATTATAATTAAACCTATACTATCATTTAAAGAGATAATTGGAATAAAGACAAAATTACCATTTAAGGTATACTCTCCAAATGATAAAGATGTATTTTCTCTTATTTTAATTTCTCTTGCTTCTATTATTTGTAAATATTCACTGTTTAATATATGACCTTTGATATCGCTAGATAAACCTGAATAAGCGATAATTTTTTCTCTGTCAGTTATAATTATTTTGTAATTAAAACTATTATATACCAGTTCACATAAACTACTTGCTAGATCACTACTTGCCCTCATACGATAATATTTTTTTAAGATAATACTATCATTTTCAGTAAATATTTCCATATTTTCTCCATCTCTTATTCCTAGATTTCTTCTTATTTCTTTAGGAATTACAATTCTTCCTAATTCATCAATTCTTCTTACTACTCCAGTAGACTTCAAATTTTACAACTCCAATCTAATATTAATATTAGCTTTATTAGAGAAAATATACAAAAAATGGGATTGAATTTACTTAAATATTAGAGCATTAGAAAACGACATGTCTAATTGTTTTTTTCTAGATAGACATGGACTTCTACATGTTAATTACAATATTGATAGTCGATGTCTTATTATTTAGGAGAGTTTTTATATATAAAATCACTTGTTAATTTATTCAAAATATGATATATTAAACATGTAAGTGTTATCTAGATTGGATAACGCCTGCAAATTTGGTTGAGGCGCTACATATCAGCGCTTTTTCTTATGGTCATCTTTAATAATAGAGATTAGCATAATTATTATAATGAATAAATACTGAATTTCTTCATTCATTTACATCACCTGCTTTCGTAAAAACCCCCTGAATACTCAAGTAGTTTAAACTACTTACAAAATGAAGCAGGCGCCGCCAATACTAAATAACAATTATCTATTATGAATGATTATAATTGAAAAAGCAAGAAAAACCGTTCGACAAATTTTTCATTAAATTCGACATATAAAAATCCCAAGATATTTCATTATTTCAAATACTTGGGATTATCTATTTTACCTAGAAGATAATCAGCTGAAATATTGTATTTTTTACAAAAGCAATATAAGAACTCTGTATTAATTTTATTTTGAAAATTTTCATACTTGCTAAATGTACTTCTTTCAAAATTTAATTTTTCCACTAATTCTTCTTGGGTCATTTTGTTTTCTTTTCTAAATTCTTTTAAACGAATACTTATTAATTTGTAATCTATGTTATCTTTTGATTTTTTATAATTTTTATTAGAAGTAAAACCAAAAAAATAATCAAGAGAAATACTAAAATAATTGCAAAAAGCATTTAAGTGTTTCAGAGGAAGAATTCTAAAATTGATTTCATATAATCCATATGTTTTTCTACTAATCCCCAACACTTTAGCTATCTGCTCTTGTGTAATTAAATCATAAGTTCTAATCTCTTTTAATATTGCACCATAATTCATCAGTGAACCACCAGTAAGATTTTCTCATAAAAAAATTAAAACTCCGAGAAAGGCTTACAAATATCACAAAATATATTGAATTTAATTTTAAATAGTGATATAATATATTAAAAATTGAAGATTCTTAACTATTACAATTTATTTACCTAAAAGATAGTCAGCAGAAGTATGATATTTTTTACAGATATCATATAAAATTGAAGTTGATATCATTCCTTTCCCGCTTTTATATTTACTTATATTACTATGGTGAATATTTATCTTATTTGCTAGTTGTTCTAATGTAATTAAATCATAGTTCTAATATTTTTTAGAATAGACCCATATTTCATTTAAATCACCATGAATATTCTCACATAAATAATAATTACGGTCAAAAAAAGTCTTACTATTATCACATTTTCTTGACTAATATATATTTCTAATGTATACTTAATATAGTTAAGAATCTTTAATTTTATAAGATAGGAGTAAAATTAAAGATGGAAAAGAATGAATTAGAATTTGAAACATTAAAATCTAATAAAAATAGATTATATCTTTTATGTGGTATTGTCTGTGTAGTAGTACTTCTTATTACAATAATAGTAAGTAATACATTTGCTAAATATAGAGTAAGTGATAGCATACCAATTATAAATAGTGAGATAAATTATAAAGTACCAGATTTAAATATGGTATCTTTATATGTAGCAAATGAAGACGGAAGTTATGTTGAAGCAGATACTATACCTTCAAGTGGATATATATTAAATACAGAACAAAGTTATTGTGGACAATCTAATAATGGAGAAATAGTTAAAGATGATACAGTAAGTATAATATATGAAAATGGTTCAATAAATGTAAATAATATAACTAAAAAAGGTACTAAATGTTATTTGTATTTTGATGAAGAGTTACCAGCAGCAGATCAGATATTAGCAGGAAAAGACATTCAGACAAGAGAAGATTTTAGTACACCAGTTACAGATACAACAACAGGAGTTATATATGAAACAACAGATTGGAAAGGAACTTCATATTACTTTGCAGGAGCACCAACAGATAACTGGGTAAGATTTGGAGGATTCTACTGGAGAATCGTAAGAGTAAATGGAGATGGAAGTGTAAGACTCATCTATAATGGAACAAGTACTACAGCAACAGGAACAGGAACAATGATCAATAATGGAGCAAAGCAACAATTTAATAGTAGTCATGATCGGAGTGAGTATGTAGGATTAAAATATACAGAAGGAAGTAAACATGGACAAACAACAGATAGTCCAATACTCAATACACTACAGTCATGGTATACAAGTAGTAATCTAGATGATTATGCAGATTATATCGATACAAGTGTAGGATTCTGTAGTGATCGAAACATGGCAAGTGGATATTCGTGGAGTAGCCAACCAAGTAGCACAATCAACTATGCAGCATATGGAAGATTAGATAGTAATAAAAGCCCAAGTTTGGCATGTACAACTAGTGATATCATCGCCGAACCAGTAGGACTCATTACAGCCGATGAAGTAGCATTAGCTGGAGGAGTATATGGAACAAATAATACAAGTTATTACTTATATAATAACCAATATTATTGGACAATGTCTCCGTATTACTTTAATTCTACGGGCAGTTATGCTGTCGTGTTCTATGTGTATTCGTCTGGCGGCTTCAGCAACAATCACGTGCATGGTGCGAGTGGTGTACGCCCAGTAATTAATCTTTCTGCTGATGTTACAATATCAGGTTCAGGAACAAGTACTGATCCATATTTAGTTTCATAAATTTTATCATATAAAAAGCATCAATGTTTGATTAATTGGTGCTTTTTTCGTTAGAATTATTTCCCGGGAAATAATCTTCTTTGATTAATTCTAATACTGGCACGAATGTGTATAAGAAATGTTTATCATTTGGTTTTAACATTAGAGTTATTTTTATTCTATGATTAGAATAAGCGAATTTTAAGTTGGGATTAATATTATAACTTTCTAAGAATAATTTATCTGCTTTAATATTACTAGATAATTCTTCTGGTAGTTCTATTTCTACAAATCTTTCTGTTTGAGTTACTTTGGTAATATTTAGGGATCTTGCTAATTTTTCAAACCATTCTTCGTACATGTAAATAAGCATAGTTTCATCTACTTTACCAAAACGGTCTTCTAATTCTTCTTTTACTTTTTTTAGACTTTCCATAGAATCTACTTCATTAATCATTTGGTGGATTTCAATTTTTATTTCATCATCCGTTGTATATTCATCAGAAATATGGGTACTTACATCTACTAGTGATTGTTTTTCTTCCTCAGTTTGAACTTCTTCTCCTTTTAATTTACGCATTTCTTCTTCAATCATTTGCATGTATAAATTAATTCCTACTGAATCAACAAAACCTGCTTGTTCACTTCCTAGAATATCTCCTGCTCCACGTATTGCTAAGTCTCGCATAGCTATACGATAACCACTACCTAGTTCTGTAAATTCTTTTATTGCATCTAATCTTTTAATTGCTATATCATTTAGCATTTTGCTCTTATCATAAAGTAGGTAAGCATATGCGATTTTATTAGAACGGCCTACTCTACCTCTAATTTGATATAATTGGGATAATCCAAATCTGTCAGCATTATATATAATTAATGTATTTGTATTAGGAATATCTATTCCTGTTTCAATAATTGTCGTGCATACTAATATGTCATATTTATAATCAATGAAATCTTGCATAACATCTTCTAGTTCTATTTTGTTCATTCTACCATGTGCACTAATGATTCTTGCTTCAGGAACTAATGTTTTGATATGATTAACCACATTATCTAGTTTATCAATGTTGTTATATAAAATAAATACTTGACCTTGTCTTGCTAATTCTTTATATATTGCATCTTTAATAATTAAATCATTTTCTTCTAATACGTAGGTTTGAATTGGATATCTGTTTACTGGTGGTGTATCTATAATTGATAGATCTCTTAGACCAGACATTGCCATTTTCATAGTTCTTGGAATTGGAGTTGCTGATAAAGTTAGGACATTGACATCATTTTTAAGTTTTTTGATTTTTTCTTTATGTGTTACACCAAAACGTTGCTCTTCATCTACTACAAGTAAGCCTAGTTTCTTAACATAAATATCGTCGCTTAAAAGTCTATGGGTTCCAAAAACTATATCAATAGTTCCATTTGCTAGGCCTTCTAATATTCTTTTTGTTTCTTTTGGAGTTGTAAATCGGTTTAAAAGAGCTATTTCTATTGGATAGTCTTTAAATCTATCTTGAGCATTTTTATATTGTTGGTTTGATAAAATGGTTGTCGGACATAAATATAGTACTTGCTTGTTATTTAAAACTGTTTTAAACATTGCACGGAATGCTACTTCTGTTTTGCCAAATCCGACATCTCCACATAATAATCTATCCATTGGAACTTGATTTTTTAAGTCTGTGTCAATTTCCTTTATAGCTTTCTCTTGGTCTTTAGTTGGTGTATATTCAAATGAATTAGCAAAATCTGTTTCCATATCATAAGTCTTGTACACATCACCCTTTAAAGCTTTTCTTTCAGCATAAAGTTTTAATAGCTCCTGTGATATATCTTTGATTTTCTTTTCTACTGCTCTTTTGGTTTTTGCCCAACTAGTTGAATTTAATTTATTAATCTTTGGTTTAAATCCATCTTTGCTTGTATATTTTAAGATAGTATTCATTTTTTCGACAGGTACATATACTTTATCATTATCAGCATATAAAATTTCTATATAATCTTTGGCTAACCCTCTTTTAGTTAAAGTTCTAATTCCGTTGTATACTCCTATACCATGAGCCATGTGAACAACATAATCGCCTTTATTAAGAGAATTTAAATCTTTAATTTTGGTACCGATTTTATAGGAATTGCGGTATTTTACTCTTTCTTTGTTTACTTGTTCAATATCATTTTCACTGATTACAACTGTTTTATCCACAATGAAACCTTGAGATAGGTACTTATTTTCAATTGTTATTGGAACTGTTATTAGTTCTTTAATAATCTTTATTTGGCTTTCTTTACTTAAGTAAAATATAATTTTGTATCCCTGTCTGTGCCATATTTCTGTTTGCTCTTTTAATTTCTCAAAGTTAGAATGAAAATTTGGTATTTCTTTGGTGGTTAAATTCAGTGTATTTGGTCCTTTATTGTAATTATCAATAAAATTTATATAGATATTTTCTTTAGGATTTATCTCGTCTAATGAAAACATAAATCTAGTATCTTTAGGTAAATCTTTAGCTACTCTAAATTCAAACATTTCTTCTTCTAGTTTTTCATAATTAGCTTTTATTCTTGCCTCATCTATGGTTACTATGATAGCATCTTTAGCATAATCTAATAAACTGGATTTTTTTTCTGTTTTAATTTCTCCATTTGTTACTAGTTTTATTTCATTTATTTCTTTGATTGACATTTGAGTAGATTCATCAAAATAACGGATGGATTCTATCTCATTGCCAAAAAACTCTACTCTTATTGGATGTTCTTCTAATGTTACAAATATATCTATTACAAATCCTCTTACTGCATATTCGCCAGTTGTTGTTACAATCGTATCTTTTTTATAATCTAGTTTGTCTAATATTTCTATTAGTTTTTCTCTGTTGATTTCATCTCCTTTTTTTAGGACAATATTCATTTTTTCTTGAACTTGTTGGTCTGTTAAAAATTTTAAATATCCCATTAAATTAGTAACAATTATTCCTTTTTTGTTTTTTATTGCTTCTAATGTGTCTATTCTGGTTGTTTTAAGTTCTGGTGAAATAGCTAGAGCTTGACTTGTAATAAAGTCATCCATTGGAAATAAATAGGTATCTTTTTCATAGTTTCCTATACCTGATGCAAAAGTATTCGCTTCATATAAAGTACTTAATAAAACAATGATATTTTTCTTTTTCTCTTCAAAAAGTTTAGACACGTAAAGATAGGCTAACTCATGTGTTAACCCAGTTATTACTAAATTATTATTATATTTAAAATACTTGTCTAAAAAGTTCATACTCTAGCTCTTTCTATTGTACATATTCATTGTATTATCAATTCCTTTTGTAATAAAGGAATTAATTATTTCATTAAATGTTGGATATAATTTTTCTAATATATCTTGTTCTTCTTTAGTAAATTTGCCTAAAACATAATCTTTTGTATCTATTTGTTTGTTACTTCCAATTCCTATTTTTAGTCTTGCAAAACTATTACTTCCTAATCTTTCAATTATGGATTTAATGCCATTGTGTCCACCACTACTACTATTTATTTTTAGTCGATACGATCCTACAGGTAAGTCTAAGTCATCATGGATTACTAAAATATCTTCTAAATTTATTTTGTAGAAATTTACAAATTCTATTAAAGCATTTCCAGATAAATTCATATATGTTTGAGGTTTAATTAATAATATTTTCTCTCCATTAATATTTATCTCAGTATAAAGTGCATTCCATTTGCTTTTCCATTCAGTTGTTGCAGTAAAATGATCAAGTACCATAAAACCTATATTATGACGGGTGTTTATATACTCTTTACCAGGATTTCCTAAACCTACTATTAATTTCATCATTTGTCCTCCTTAAATATATTTTGATATGTTTTAGTGTCTCTGTTTATTACTACTGACTTTATTTTAACACCTATTCTAGCGTTCTTTTTCATCTTTAATAGTACCATTATTGCTTCTTCTTTGATATTAGAATAAATAAAGACTACCTCTTTAACATGGAGATTGTTCATGTTTGCAAGACTAATTATCTCTTCTAATCTTTCAGGACGATGAACTAAATAGAAAGTTCCTTTATCTTTTAACAAATATTTTACTATGTCAAAAATATCTTTAATGGTAATAGTTAACTCATGTCTTGCTATTGCTTTTTTTGGTTCTTCATTAATTAAAGAAGTTTCTGTTACTTTAAAGAATGGTGGATTGCAGGTTATAATATTGAAATTATTTCCCGGGAAATAATTTTTTAAGTCTTTAGCATTACAATTTAGCATGTTAATGTTGGTTAGGTTATTTTCTTTGATGCTTTTTTCGGCTAAGTCATATATTTCTTTGTCTATTTCGACACCAGTTATTTTTATATCATAATTTTTACCAATTATTAAAGGTAGTGGGGCATTTCCACTACATATATCTAATAAATTTTTATCACTTTTTTCAATACTTACAAATTCAGCAAGTAATAAAGAATCAAGTGAAAATTTAAATAGTTTATTATCTTGATAAATTTTTAAACCATAATCATATAAATCATTCTTCACTTCCATCTTCATCACCAGCATGTATTTCTACTTTTTCATTATTTACTAATACTTTATATGTACGATTTAATGTATCTACATTGATTACTTGTCCCTCACCTTTTTCTGTAGTTACGGTTTCGCCTATACTAGGTAGTCCTTCACTACATCTTAAGTATTCTTCATCTTCATATGTTAGACAGCATAATAATCTTCCACATAAGCCATTAATTTTAGATGGATTTAATGCTAAGCCTTGATTTTTAGCCATATTCATCGATACAGAATCAATGTGATTTAGAAAGTTTGCACAACAAATTTTTTCACCACATATACCAACTCCACCAACTTCTCTAGCTTTATCTCTAGCTCCTATTTGCCTAAGCTCTATACGAGTACGATAAATTGCTGCTAATTTTCTGGCTAATTCTCTAAAATCAATTCTTTCATCCGCTAGAAAGTTAAATATTAGTTGCTTTCTATCAAAAGTAAAATTAGCATTGATCATTTTCATATCCAAGTTTAATTCTTTTACTAACCCACGACATTGTTTTAGTGCTAGATCAGCATCTCTTAAATTTTTTAAATGCTCTTCATAATCTTTTTTTGTAGAAATTCTAATAATACTTTTTAGTTCGTCTATGTTTTTACTATCATTTCCTAAGTAACTAACAACTTTTCCAAATTGAAGTCCTTTTTCTGTTTCAGTAATTACTGTAACATTAATTGGACAACGTATTTTACTTTTAAAATTGTAAATTTTTCCATTGTCTTTAAAATTGACTCCATATATGTAATATCTATCCATGATTACACCTCATTTCAATTACAAATTTATCTAATAATAATTCCATATTAACATTATAACTCAAATCTTGAAGAAATTTAGCAATAATATTCAATTTATGAATAATTTCTTCTTTTTTTATATCTAGTTCGTTATTATTTGATAGCTCTTTGTTGTATGGTTTATTCTTTTCTTTTAAAAATTCATTATAATATATTTCGAATATAATTTTAAACATTATTTCTACTTCTTTACGTTCTTTTAGTTTACTTAGTATAGTATCTTTATGGTTAATTATTTTGTTTTCTTTAATTCTTTTTAAGTAATCTTTAACTATTTTTAGATAGTTATCTAATTCTTCCTGAGTGATATTTAATTTATCTAGCAAGTTATCACTTTCATATGTAATTACTAAAACCTGACATCTGCTTTTAATCGTTGGAATAATAACATCTTTATTGTTTGTGATAAAAAAACCAATAATACCATCAGTTGGTTCTTCGACAAACTTTAGCATAGCATTGGCACTGCTTCCGTTTAGTTTTTCAGCATTTTTTATAATATAAGTATTAAATCGGCTATAAATTGGCTTTGTTTCAAATGATACTTTTAGTTCTTCTATTTGTGATTTTTTTATGCTTGTCCCATCAGGTTCTATTGTAATTAGACTTGGTAAATTATTCTTTGTAATTAAATTGCATAAATTACAATTATGACAAGATTCTTGATATTCTTCTGGACAATTAATGGCTTTTATTAATTTGGTTAAATCATTTATTAATTTAGAAATATTATTTGTTTCAATTAAATAAGCGTGAGCTAGTCTTCCCTCACGATATTTTTCATATATTTCTTTTAAATTATTATTTGGAAACAAAATACCACATCCTTAAATTAAGAAGTATACTGTAACTAATCCAAGTATGCCTGGAGATCCTAGTAGAGTTACTAGTACAATTGTAATTATATTAATTGGAATAAATATATTTACCCCAGATAGAATTAAATTTAAACCATATATGCTTACAAAGGCAAAGCATAATTTACTTAGAATCTTTAGAATAATTTTTTTCATATTTGATCACAGTAAATTATATGTTTATTTACTATATTTATTCAGATATTTTTTTGCGATCTTCTAATGCTTTTTCAAGAGTAACATTATCTAAATAATCTATCTCTGCTCCAATTGGAATACCATAAGATAGTCTAGATATTGTTACTTTCTTATCTTCTAAAATTTTTTTAATGTATAAAGTAGTTGCTTCTCCTTCAACTGTAGGCTTTAAAGCTAAAATTAGTTCAGGATTTTTCAATTTTTCTACTCTACTAATTAATGATGATAAATTGATGTCTTCTGGTCCGATATCGTCCATTGGAGATATAAGACCATTTAATACATGATATGTTCCATTAAAAGTACCAGTTTTTTCAAATGAAAAAATGCTTTTATAATCTTCTATGACGCAGATAACATTTTTATTGCGGTTTTCATCGCTACAAATATTACAAATTTCGCTATCTGTTAAATGGCCACATATACTACATCTAGTTAGATTTTTTTTAGCAGACTTAATCGTATCACTAAATTCTTGTATTTCATCCTCACTGAATTCTAATGTGGCTATAGCTAAACGTTCAGCACTTTTTTCACCTATTCCAGGTAATTTTTGATAATAATTAATTAACTTTTCTAAGTCTTTAGGATAATTCATTAGAATAAACCATTAAGTGATGAACCATACGCGCCCATCGTACTTTCTACTTCTTTATCAATCTTTTTTACTGCATCATTAACTGCTATTTTTATCATATCTTCTAACATTTCTTTATCATCTTGTTCAATAGTTCCTTCAAAAGTTATATTTACTTTTTCTAGTTCCTTTTTTCCATTCATTTTTACTTTAACCCATTCTGAAGTTCCTTCAAAAATTGAGTTATCAATTTCTTCTTTCTTTTTTGTTATTTCTTTTTGCATTTTTTGGGCTTGAGCCATTAAATTTTGAATATTCATAAATTCTCCTTCTTTCTTATTCTATTTCTATTTTTTCTTTATCAAATATATCATAAGCGATTTTTTCAATATTATCAATATTATTTTCTTCAACTTGTTCTATTTTTGGTTCTTCTATGTAATGATATTCATGCTTATTTTTTAAATTTGTAATATATTCTTGTTTTTCTTCATTCCATTCATTTTCTGTTAAACAAATAAATTTATATTCTGTTTTAAATTCTTTATTAAATAGTGATTCTATTTCAATTAGTTTACTATTAATTAAATTAGTTGTTCCATCAACCATATTTGTTAAGACTGCTATTTTATCGCTTGCAGTTACAACATTACAGTCAATTATTAAATTTAATATACTTTTATCATTTAATTGACCAATAAAGTTTTTCCATAATTCTTTCATATTTTGTAAATATTCTTTTTTTGCATTTACAAAGCAATTATTTACTCTTATTTTTATTAATTCTGTATAATTTTCTATTGGTGAAATTATTTCCTGGGAAATAATTTCTGTTGTTACTTCCTTATTTTTATTTGAAACAGATTCTAGTGTTTCTATTTTTTTCTCTTTGTTATTGATTATTTCCTGGGAAATATTTTTTTGCTCTATTTGTGTAGTTTCTTTTGATATTTTTGAAGTAGAATTGCTGTCTTTAAAGTATTTTAATAATGTAATTTCAATTAACAGATATGGATCAATGCTCATATTAATATAATTTGAAATGTCAGCAAGTTCAAAAGCCATTTCTTTTAAAGATTCATAAGTTAGACCCTGATAATTATAATTTTTTTTAACTTTTATTGCTTCTTCTTCTATTTTTTCTAGCATTTTCTTAATTAAAACCTTATAATCTATTGCTAATTCTTTAAATTTTTTCATCATACTATCAAAGTTATCTACATCATTTTCTAAGATCAAATTATATAAGTCACTTATTTGTTTTTTAGACACAGAACCAAAGTGTTCTATTACATCATTAATTGTGATTTTTTCGGTAGTACTAGATAATTGATCAAGAATACTTAAAGCATCACGCATTCCTCCATCAGAAATATAAGCAATTTCTTCTAAGGCATCATCATTTATTGATATATTTTCATTTGAAACTACATAATGCAATCTTTTGATAATGTCCGTTATAGAAATTTTATGAAAATCAAAACGTTGGCAACGGGATAAAATTGTAATAGGTACAGCTTCTATATTCGTAGTTGCTAAAATGAAAACAACGTGCTTTGGTGGTTCCTCTAAGGTTAATAATAGTGCATTAAAAGCACTAGTACTTAGCATGTGAACTTCATCTATAATATAAACTTTATATTTGGAATATGCGGGAGCTAGCTTTATATTATTAATTATTTCTCTTATTTCATCTACACCATTATTAGAAGCTGCATCTATTTCAATTATATCGGCATTTTCTTTAAAGTGAAGACAACTTTCACATTCATTACATGGACCGTCTTCAGCTGGATTCAAACAATTAATGGCTTTTGCAAAAACTTTGGCTGTACTTGTTTTTCCTGTTCCTCTTGGGCCAGAAAAAATATAAGCATGTGATATCTTATCATTTTTTATTGCATTTTTTAATATCGAAACCATATAATCTTGTCCAATGATGCTAGAAAAATTATCTGGTCTATACTTACGATATAATACTTTATAATCCATATTATCCACCCCTTAACATTATATCATATTCCTCTATTTTTTGTCTCTTTTCTTTTTAAAAAAATCATGCAAAATGTATTCATACATTTGTTCATATATACAATTGTTTGCTTTTATAAATTTTGTTTTATTATATTCTTTTTTATTTTCTGACTTTTCTAATAAGTAATAAACATTTTTAATTCTTGATTGTTTTATTATATTTTCACAAATACTACATGGTTTTAAAGTGACATATAGATCACAATCAAATAGTTTCCAATCTTTTAATTTTTTACTTGCTTTTTTTATAGCAATCACTTCCGCATGATTTAAAACATCATGTTTTCTTTCTCTTTTATTATATGCTTTTGCAAGTATCTTGTTGTTTTTAACAATAATTGCACTTATTGGCACTTCATTATGTTTAACAGCTCTTTCAGCTAACTTTATTAATAGTTTAAAATATTTTTCTTCCATATTATCACCCAATAAAAAAGTGCACACAAATAGGGATTGATGTGGCTGCTACTTTCCAGTCCTGACCAGGTTACAATATATTTGTTGCACATATATAATTTATCATACTTTAGGATAAAATGCAAGTATATGTTTCACGTGGAACATATACTTTTTTATAATAATTTGCTATTTAGATTTCTGTATTAGCTATTTTAATGTTTCACGTGAAACATTGTGGATAACTTCTTTATAAAAATTGCTATATTATTATGTCGAATTTATGAAATTCCAATTTATACGATTTGAACTATGAAATTGTTAAATTCATCTACGAAATTATCAATTTGACTACTGAAATTGCAATTTTGGTACTCTAAATCGATATATTCCACTTTTAGTTGACATGGCATATTATTAGTACTTTTTTTAAATATTTTACCAAATATTTTTTTAACAATGTTTCACGTGAAACATTGTTAATAACTTTTCTTGATGAAGGAAATACTCCTTATAACATTTTTTATAATTCATCTTTTTCTTTTAATACATTTTTATGTTTCACGTGGAACTTATCTTAAATATTAAATTTCTATTAACTTATTTTTATGTAAAATTCTTTTTTTGATGTTTCACGTGAAACGTTGTGAATATTTATTTATAAAATTCTATTATTTTTGTGTCGAATTTATGAAATCCCAATTTGTACGTTTTGAGCTATGAAATTGTTAAATTCATCTATAAAACTATCAATTTGAGCACTGAAATTGTAATTTTGGTACTTCAAATCGATGTATTCCACTTTTAGTTGACAAGCCTAATTTTTACTAATTACTTCATTTTTTATTTAAAATTGCTTATAGAGAGTTTCACGTGAAACATTTTCTATTTTTCCTATACTTTTTAAGTTATCCACTTTTATTTTTACATCCTTTTGATATAAAAATTTAAAACATTAAAAAACTATCAGAATTATTCTGATAGTTAGTTTGCTTTTATTCAGTTGGAGATTCTTCTAAAGTATCAATGTTTTCTTCTGCTTCTTCTTTATCTACTAAACTAATTGTAGTAACATATTGATCATCTTTTAAATGAATTAGTCTAACTCCTTGAGTTACTCTTCCTAAAGTATTTATTTGATCTAAAGTTGTTCTCATTGTTGTTCCCGTATTTGTCATTATTACAAGTTCTTTATCTTCATCAACAACTTTTACGGCGGCTATATTACCATTTTTATCAGTAATATTTAAAGCTTTTACACCTTTACTTCCTCTGCTTGTTTCTCTAAATTCACTTACTAATGTCTTTTTTCCATATCCTTTTTCAGTTACCAACAATATTTTGTCATCTTCATTTACTACTTCAGCACATACACATTTGCTTCCATCTAAATTAATACCTTTTACTCCACTTGCAGTTCTTCCCATTGCTCTTATTTTATCTTCTTTGAATTTTACCATTCGACCTGTTTCACTACCTAATAATATATAATTATCTCCGTTAGTACGTTTTACAGCAATTAATTCATCACTTTCTTTTAGATTAATACAAATTTTTCCTGACGTACGTATGTTTGCAAATTCTTCAATTGATGTTTTCTTTACTAGGCCATGTTTAGTTACAAATAGTAAGTATTTTGTATCCTCTTTGGAAGATATACCTAATATTGCACTAATTGTTTCGTCTTTTTCGATTGGAATTAAATTAATAATTGGAAGTCCTTTGGATTGACGGTTAAATTCAGGTATTTCATAACCTTTGATTCGGTATACTTTACCTTTATTGGTAAAGAACATAACATGATCATGAGAGGATATATTAATGATTTGTTCAACAAAGTCTTCATCATTAGTTGTCATACCTTTTATACCCATTCCTCCACGTCTTTGAGCTTTAAATGTATCTGATGTAGTACGTTTAATATATCCTTTATTTGTCATTGCTATAAGCACATTTTCTTCAGGTATTAATGATTCGTCTTCAATATATTCAATTGCGGTCATATCAATATCTGTACGACGTTTATCACCATATTTTTCTTTAATTTCAAGTAGTTCTTCTTTAATGATATTTAAAACCTTTTCTTCAGAAGCTAAAATGCTTCTTAATTCTTCTATTAATTTTAGTAATTCATTTAATTCTTCTTCAATTTTATCTCTTTCTAAACCTGTTAATCTTCTTAAACGCATTTCTAGGATTGCTTCTGCTTGAACATCGCTTAAATTGAAGTTGTTCATTAAACCTTGTTTTGCTTCTTCATCAGATTCTGATGCTCGAATTAGTTTAATTACAGCGTCGATATGATCTAAGGCTATTTTTAATCCTTCTAGAATATGAACACGTTTTTCAGCTTTATCTAGGTCAAATTGCGTTCTTCTGATTATTACTTCTTTTTGATAATCAATATATTTTGAAATAATATCTTTTAATCCTAAAGTTTTTGGAACACCATTATCTAGCATTAAGAAAATAATACCAAATGTTGTTTGAAATGCTGTGTGCTTATATAATTTATTTAAGATTACCCCAGCATTTGCATCTTTCTTTAATGTAATTGTAATTTTGATACCATCTTTTAAATCAGCATGATAGTCAGTAATTCCCTCTAAAACTTTATTATGAACAAGTTCTGCTACTTTATTTTTAAGTTCTAAAGTGTTTACCCCATATGGTACTTCATCAACAATAATATATTGTCTACCATTTTTCTCTTCAATATGAGCACGACTTCTAATGGTGATTGTGCCACGTCCTGTTTCATAGGCTTTCTTGATACCACTATTACCTAGAATTAGGGCTCCTGTTGGAAAATCTGGCCCTTTGATATATTGCATTAAACCTGTTACATCAATATCAGGATTATCTATATAAGCGATACAGCCATCTATTACTTCTCCAAGATTATGTGGTGGAATATTTGTTGCCATTCCAACAGCAATACCCATTGTTCCATTTACTAAAATATTAGGAAATCTTGATGGTAATACTTCTGGTTCTTTGGTTGTTTCATCGTAGTTTGGATTAAAATTAACGGTATTTTTGTTAATATCCCTAAGTAATTCCATAGAAATTTTGGAAAGTTTGGCTTCTGTGTAACGGTAAGCTGCGGCTCCATAACCCTCAATATTACCAAAGTTTCCATGACCATCTACTAGCATATAACGATAGTTAAAATCTTGAGCCATTCTTACCATTGCTTCATAAATACTAGAGTCTCCATGTGGGTGATATTTACCCATAACATCACCGACAATGGTTGCTGATTTACGATGTTGTTTATCAGGAGTTAGTCCATTTTGAAGCATATCATATAGTATTCTTCTATGTACTGGTTTTAGACCGTCTCTTAAGTCTGGTAAAGCACGAGATACAATTACACTCATGGAATACTCTAAGAATGATTTTTTAACTTCGGTTACTATGTTATTTTGTTCTAATCTATCCATATAAAACCTCCTAAATATCTAGATTCTCAGCAAACTGAGCATTATCGGCGATAAACTCACGACGAGGTTCTACTTCTTCTCCCATTAATTTAGAGAATATTTCGTCGGCGGCAATTGCATCGTCTACTGTAATCTGTCTTAAAACGCGCTTATTTATATCCATAGTTGTTTCATTTAATTCTTCCGCATCCATTTCACCAAGACCTTTCATACGAGCTATGTCATATTTTGTATTTGGTGATAATGTAGCTAGATATTCATCACGTTCAGTCTCATTTAATACGTATTTTATTGTTTTTCCGTGCTTTATGACGAATAAAGGTGGTTGAGCAGCATATACGTGTCCTGCTTCAACAATTGGCTTAAAAAAGCGGTAAAATAACGTTAAAAGCAATACTCTGATGTGAGAACCATCAACATCGGCATCGGTCATGATAATTATCTTATGATATCTTAGTTTATCTAAATTAAAGTCTTCACCTATACCTGTTCCAAAAGCTGTAATAATTGTTCTTATTTCTTCATTAGATAAAGCACGATCTAATCTTGCTTTTTCTACATTTAGAATCTTACCACGAAGAGGAAGTATTGCTTGAGTCATACTATCTCTACCTTTAATCGCTGAACCGCCTGCTGAATCTCCCTCGACTAAGAAAATTTCACTCACTGATGCATCTTTACTCTTACAATCTGCTAGTTTACCAAAGAAGTTTGTAACATCTAAGTCTCCTTTACGTCGTGTCATTTCTCTTGCTTTTTTAGCTGCAATACGTGCGCGTGATGCAGTCATACATTTTTCAATGATTAATTTTGCTACAGCAGGATTTTCCATTAAGAAACGTTCAAATCCTTCACTAAATACATCACTAGCAATTTTACGAACTTCGCTATTCCCTAACTTTGTTTTAGTTTGTCCTTCAAATTGAGGATCAGGATGCTTACAAGAGATAATCATAGCTAGGCCTTCACGACAATCATCACCAGTTAAAGAATCATCATTATCTTTCAAAAATTTGTTATTTCTAGCATAATTATTAATAATTTTTGTTAAAGCAAATTTTACACCATCTTCATGAGTTCCCCCTTCATAAGTGTTGATATTATTGGTAAAAGAATAGATACTTGAACTGTAAGAATCATTATATTGCATAGCAACTTCAATGTTAATACCATTTTCTTCGCCTTCAACATAAATAATTTCTTCATGAAGTGGTTGTTTATTTTTATTTAACATTGCTACATATTCGATAATTCCACCATTATAACAGAATGTTTCCTTTTTGCCATCGCCACGTTCGTCTATTAAAATTATACGTAAACCTTTGTTTAAAAAAGCAAGTTCTCTTAATCTATTGGCTAAAGTATCATAATTATATTCTGTTGTTTCTTTAAAAATACTTGGATCTGCTTTAAATGTTACCGTTGTTCCTGTCCTATCTTTAGCACATTCTTCCGTAACATGCATTGGTGCTACAGGATGTCCACCATTCTCAAATCTTTGATAATGAACTTCACCCTCGCGGTATACACGAACTTCTAACCAACTAGATAGGGCATTAACTACACTTGCTCCTACACCATGGAGACCTCCACTTACTTTGTATCCGCCTCCACCAAATTTACCACCTGCATGTAGGACAGTAAAGATTGTTTCAATTGTGGATAAACCAGTCTTAGCATTTATTCCTACTGGCATTCCTCTACCATCATCTCTAACAGATACTGAATTGTCTTTATGAACTACAACTTCAATATCATCACAATATCCTGCTAGAGCCTCATCTACGGCATTATCGACAATCTCCCAAACAAGATGGTGTAATCCTTTTTCACTTGTTGAACCAATATACATTCCAGGACGTTTTCTTACTGCTTCAAGACCTTCTAGAACTTGTATATCATTATCTGAATATTCATTTGGCATGTTTACTCCTCCTCTACAATACCTTCATTTACATGAAATATTTTAGCTTTTTCTAATAATTTTTTATCAACATAGTTTATTTCAGTAGTTGTAATAAACGTTTGTAAATCTTCATCAATTAAATTGATTATATTATTTATTTTTTCTTTGTCTAGTTCACTAAATAAATCATCAAGAATTAAAATTGGCTTTTTATGAATCTTATCTTCAATGTTTTTGATTTCGGCTAATTTAAAGGAAATAATGCTATTTTTTTGTTCTCCTACTGAGGAGAATTCTTTTACAATTTCTTTGTCTATTCTAAATTCTAAATCATCATGTTGAATTCCAAAGATTGTTTTTCCTAAAAATATTTCTCGGGAAATATTTTTTTCAAACATTTTTAAAATATGATCTTTATTTTTTCCTGCAAATTCACTTTTGTAGACAACTTTTAATGTTCCTTTATGAGTTATTTCATAATAAATATCACTGATATAAGAATTGATATTGTTGATAAAATCCTCTCTTATCCACATTATTTTTAAACCTATGTCTACTAGTTGTTCTGTTAGAATATTTAAAAATGACGCATCATAATTAGTTTTTTTACTTAAAGCTTTTAAATAAGCGTTTCTTTGCTTTAATATCTTATTATAATTAGTTAATAAAACAAGATATTCACTATTTATACCCGATAGCTCGATGTTAAGCATTTTTCTTCTAACACTTGGGGTATCTTTAATCATTTTTAAATCATCAGGGTTAAATAAAATTATATTTACTTTGGTAATATAATCACTAACTCTTGCTATTTTGTTATTATCAATTTTAATTCTTTTACCAGCATTACTTATTATAATTTTGTAGTTATTTAGAATTGTATCTTTAATCGATCCTTCAATTTTAGCAATATTTTTTCCTTTTTTGATGACAATATCATCATTATTTGACCGAAAAGTTTTGGTTAATCCCAACATATAGATTGCTTCTATAATATTAGTTTTTCCCATTCCATTTTTTCCATAGATTAAATTCACCTTTGGAGAAAATTTTAATTCTAATGATTCATAATTACGAAAATTTAATAATTTTAAACTACTGATTTGCATTTTTTAGCCCCTACTTTGTTGATATAAAAAAATTAGTGGTATAATCGTACTCCTATACCTGATTATATTATATCACAAAAAAAGACCTTTTTAAAGGTTTTTTGTGTGTTTTTGGCCTCTTAAGGCTGATTCTAAGCGCATGGCTCGAAAAAATTGTTTATCAAAGTTAGTATAACACAAATTTAAATTAATTTTTTGGTCATTTTTAAAGATTACTGTTACTTGATGTTGTTCATTTAAATAATATTTGGATATGTTTTCTAAGATAAACCAACTACAATTAGGATTTTTACTGGAATGAGTAGGAATTAAAATTATTCTTTTTAATTCATTGACGATTATTGGTGGTTTATAGCTTGCTCCAATTAAATATGAACTACCTTTTCTTCTTCCTTCTAAAGTAGAGCCATTTAAACAACAATTATAATCAATTATCTTCATTACCGTTTCTTTGACTTCTAGAGTTCTTCCTAACTCTAATATTTTGGTTTTTTTACCAAGTGGTAAAAGTGCAATTGTGTTTTCATTAATTATATATGGCATACCAATGCCCCCTTTCATGTAACGTTATATCACATGAAAAAGGATTTGTTTGTCGAACGGTGTAAAACCATTTGAATTAGTATGTTTTTATAGGTAAAATTAGCTGAATTAAGGATTCATCCGTTAAGGATTTAATAATTAGCGGTTTAACATCACTGTTAAGCAATAATAATATTTCTTCTTCTCCTAAAGTTTTGATCGCTTCTAACATATATTTTGAAGAAAAAGAGATTTCTAAATGATCTAAATTGTTTGTTTCTACTGCTAGTTGTTCTTCAACTTTACCAATTTCTGATGCATAAGAATTGATAAGCATTTTGGTGTTATCAAGAGTCATTTTTACAATGTTTTTATCTTTTCCTTGGGTAAGTAGCGCTGCACGATCAATTGCATCATTAAAATCTTTTTTATTTACTTTTATAATATAAGCAAATTCACTTGGAATTAGATTTGATGTGTTTGGATAGTTTCCACTTAATAAATTGGTTTGAAAATTGATATTTTTATATTTAAATAATACTTTATTATTAAATATATGCATTTCTATATCACTGTCATCTGTAATAATACGCTCTAGTTCCATGATATTTTTACCTGGAATTACAATTTCGACATCTTTTTCTACAGGTGTTGATAATTTAATGTTCTTTTTAGCTAGACGATATGAATCGGTTGCTACTGTTTCTAAAACATCTTTTGTAAATTTAAAATTTACACCTGTTAAAATTGGTCTTAATTCTTGGTTAGATATAGCAAATACTGTTTGATTAATAATGGTTTTAAATGTTTCGCCGTTAATGATAATAGGGTCTTTGTTTTCTTCTAGTTTTACATCAGGATAATCATTTATATCTAAACAATTAAGATTATATTGATTATTATCTGTGTAGATTTTGATTTTTAATCCATCAATTACTTCAAAGTTGATTAAATCACTTGGCATTTTTCTTACAATATCTAAGATATATTTACTTTGGATAATAATTCCGCCTACATTGCTTATTTGTTTAATATCTTTAGATTCTATTAATACTTTAATTGTTAGTTCAGAATCACTAGCAGTTAAATATAATCCTTCATTTTTTAATTCAAATTTTATTCCATTTAATACTGGGATTACATTTTTAGTTGAGATTGCTCTGGTTACATTACTTAGTCCTTCTAAAATTACACTTTTTTCAATTGTAAATTTCATATTTATTCCTTCTTTCTAAAAATTATTATTATTTATAATAGTGTTGATAATGTTTGTAACTTCTTTTTTTCTTTTATTTACTTCATTTTTTTACTTATTTTGCTGTTTATAACTGTTTGTTTATTCACAATGTTATCACAAGTTATTTACAATTTAGCTTTTATTTCTTTTATTGTTTGCTCTAATTCATGATTTTCAAGTAATTCTTTTTCAATTTTATCACAAGCAAATATTACTGTTGAGTGATCTCTACCTCCAAATTCTAAGCCGATTCGCGGGAAAGTTTCATCTGTTTCTATTCGACATAAATACATCGCTAATTGTCTTGGATGTGCTACTTTGTTGCTTCTTTTCTTTCCTTTTAAATCTTCTATTGTTATGTTGTAATGATCTGCGACTGCTTTTTGAATCTTTGTGATATTATTGTTAGAATAAATGTTTTTATTCACAAAGTCTTTTAATGCTTCGCATGTAAACTCTAGATCAATTGTTTTTGGAACAATCATAGCTGTATAAGCCATTAAGCGATTTACAGCTCCTTCTAGGAATCTTATATCATTTTGACAAGCGTTAGCAATGTATTCGATACTTTCTTCTTTGATTAGGTTAGCTATACTTGTATTTTCTATTTTTTTTCTGATAATTCGACATCGTAAGTCAAAATCAGGGGGATAAATATCTACAGGTAGGCCCCACATAAATCTACTTCTAAGTCGCTCTTCTAAAATTTTTAAGTCTTCAGGTGAACGGTCACTACTAATAATGATTTGTTTATTTGATTGATGTAGGTAATTAAAAGTATTGAAGAATTCTTGTTGAGTTTTTTCCGCACCAACTAAGTACTGGATATCATCAATAATTAATACATCTACATTTCGATATTTATTTTTAAAATCATTTGCGTATTCGACAGTATTTTTTGCATTGTCGGGATTCGCTATATTTGTATATTCTGTCATGAATTCATCACAGGTACAGTATAGAACTTTTCTGTTAGAATTCTGTGTAATAAAATTGCCTATAGCATGCATTAGATGTGTTTTTCCTAGTCCACTTTTACCATAAATAAAAAGTGGATTGTGAATTCTTCCTGGGGCTTCGGCAACCGCCATTGCAGCTACTTTAGCAAGTCTATTTGTATCCCCAACAACAAAGTTATCAAAATTGAGGTTTGGATTTAAATTAGTTTCTCGATTATTGTTAGTAACTTCTTCTTTACTAACAACTTCTTCTGGTGTTGCTTCTATATCGCTTTCTAAAACAAATTCAATATCATAATTTATATTTGTTATATTGGCCAGTGTTTTTTCTATTAGAGAATAATAGTTGTCGCCAAGCATTTTTTTATGAATTTCCATTGGCACTTTAAATGTTATTTTATCTTCTGTTAGATTAACTATTTCCAGATCATTGAACCAGGCATGGAAAGAGGCTGGATTGATCTCTTTATAAATGTTATCTAGAAATTCTTTTAATAATGTTTCCTTTCCCAACTAAACCTCACCCCACAGTCTGGACTCTTAACACAATAATTGTATCGCATTTTTTTTGTAATTTAAAGTCTAAAATAACAATTTTTTTTATTCACATGTTATTCACATGAATTAATCCTTATAATACCTTACTTTTTAGTATTTATCAACACTATCCACAAATTTTTTAGAAATTTTATTTTTTTATTCACATTTTAGTTTTTGTATTAAATTGTGGATAATGTGGATAACTTTTGTTTTTGATACACAAGAGGCGGTTGGTACAGGAATTTCTTCTATTTTGTTAATTGTGGATAACTCTTTGTTTATTCACATTTAATGCATTTTTTATTGTTGATAATATTTTTCATTTTATATTAAAGGTAAGTAAGGGATGTTTATAAAAAGTGGATAATCTATTAAACTTTTGACTCTTTAGGTAAATCCTTAAAAAAACTTGACTAAATACTAATAAAATATTATAATTAAACCACTGAGTTTTTAAGGAGGTGCTAATATGAAGAGTACATTTCAACCAAATAATCGTAAAAAAGCTAAAAAACATGGATTCTTTTCAAGAAAAGAATCTAATATTTTAAAGAATAGACGTAAAAAAGGTCGTAAAGTTTTATCTAAATAGCCACTTTTTGTAGTGGTATTTTTTTTCTTAGGAAGTGATTTTTTGAAAAAGTATGAAATTGTTAAGAAAAATGATGATTTTAATGATATAATTAATACAGGGAAATATTTAAAAAATCGTTTTTATAATATATATTATAAGGATGGAAATACTGATTTTCCTAAATTTGGAATTGCTGTTAGTAAAAAGATTGGTCATGCTGTAGAGCGAAATAAAATAAAAAGACAACTTAGAAGTTTAATTGATCAACATAAAAATTTATTTGCAAAACCAAATAATTATATTATAATGGTAAGAAAGGGAGTTAAAGATCTTTCTTACTCCGAAATGGAAGAACAATTTGTTCGTTTATTACAGAAAGGGTTTTTGAATGAAAAAAATTAAAATAGGGATATTAGTTTTATTGGTATTTTCTCTTACTGCTTGTGGTAATAGTAATTACATTATGAATGAAGATGGAACTCCAGTAGAATTTGAAAAAACTGGTCAGATTTTACAAAAAGATATATTATGTAGGCCAGAAGATGAAGAGTTAGATGCTTTGTATCAAGAGTATGGAGATCAAACTAAAATTAATTATGATGATTTGCCAAAATGTTCTGATTTTAGTTTATCAAGTAATGAATCTGATGGAATTTGGGAAGGTATATTTGTTAAACCTCTTGCTTTCTTAATTATGAAGTTGGGTTACTTAATTCATAGTTTTGGTTTAGCAGTTATATTGATTGGTCTTGCTATTCGTTTGATATTAATGCCTATTTCTAGAAAAACTATGAAACAATCTAGTAATATGAAGAAAGCTCAACCAGAAATAGCTAGAATTGAAAAGAAGTATGCAAATAAGAAAGATAATGAATCAATGCTTGCTAAGTCTCAAGAGATGATGCTAGTATATAAAAAATATAATATTAGTCCTTTTGGTAGTTGTTTGCTTGCTTTTATTCAACTTCCTCTATTCTTTGCTTTCTTACAAGCGATTAATAGAACTCCTGCAATATTTGAAGATACTTTCTTGGGTCTTACTTTAGGTCAAACACCGATGAAAGGACTATTTGAGTATCATCAATGGGCTTATATCATTATTATTGGACTTATTATTCTTACTACATATTTGTCATTTAAAAATTCTATGTCTACTACTCAAACAGGTAATGCAGATATGGAGAGACAAATGCAGTTTATCTTTAAATTTATGATTATTATGATTTCGGTAGCATCTTTATATTTATCTACAGCGATAGCATTATATTGGATTGCTACGAATGGATTTGTTGTTCTTCAAAATTTTGTCTTTAAAAAGATAGATGAGAAAGAAGAAAAGAAAGATCAAATTATTGTTCCTCATAAAGATAAGAAAAAGAAGAAGGAAAATAATAAAAAGAAAGGAAAGTAATCATGAATGTAGTAAAAGAAGTTGCAAAAACAAAGGATGAAGCTTTAAATTTAGTTTTGGCTAAGTTAAATGCTAATGAAGAAGAAGTAGCTTATTCTTTTAAAGAAGTAAAAGGTGGGCTTTTTAAAGGAGTAACTTATGAATGTAGTGGATTCTTAAAGACTGATATTATTACTGAAGTTCAAGAATATTTAAAAAATATTTTAAATGGTATGGGTCTTGAAGTTAATTTTGAAGTAAATACGAAAGATGGAGTTACCACTATTAAAATGTATACTTCTAATAACCCAATTGTTATTGGTAAAAATGGAGCTAATTTAGAAGCTTTAACAGTTATTGTTAGACAATTTATTAAGAATCTCACCAGTAATGGTCCAAGAATTATTCTTGATGTTGAAGATTATAAAGATAGGCAAATAAAGAAATTAGAGCGACTTGCTAAGAATCTTGCTCGTGATGTAGTTAGGACAAAAGTTGATATAGAGATGGATAATATGAATTCTTATGAAAGAAGAATTGTTCATAATGTTTTAACTGATTTTAAAGGTGTTAAAACTGAAAGTGTTGGAGAAGAACCTAATAGACATGTAGTGATTAAATACGATAAATAAGTGCAATCGCACTTTTTTTCTTTTGTCATAAAATACTTTAGAGGAGGATGTTTATGGCTAAAAAGGTTGTTATTGATCCTGGGCATGGTGGAGAAGATCCTGGTGCAAGTGCTAATGGTATAGTTGAGAAAGATTATACTTTAAAAATTAGTCAGTATATGGCTGATCGTTTATCTGAACTAGGTATTGAAAATGCTTTAACTAGAGATAGCGATGTTACTTTAGATTCTACTACTAGACCTAAGACTGCTCAAAGTTTGTTTGGTACAGGTAGTGATGTAATTCTTGTATCTAATCATATTAATGCAGGTGGAGGGGACGGAGCTGAAGTTATTTACGCTTTAAGAAATAGTGATACTTTATCTAGTAAGATAGCTAGTGAATTTATTAAATCTGGTCAGAATGTTAGAAAATATTATCAAAGAAGACTTCCTAGTAATTCTAGTAAAGATTATTATTATATGTTAAGAGAAACGCCTAATAATGAATCAATTATTGTTGAGTATGGATTTCTTGATTCTACAGGAGATGATGTAAATCAAATTAAAAATAATTGGCAGGAACTTGCTGAGGCAGTTGTAAGAGCTTTAGCTAGTTATATAGGAGTTCCTTATGTAGCTCCAGGTGGAACTACTGGTAATTATTATACAGTAAAAGCGGGAGATACTTTATATGGTATTGCTAGTAAATATGGAATAAGTGTGGATGAACTTAAGGCTCAGAATAATTTAACAAGTAATACTTTAACTATTGGTGAGGTTTTAATTATTCCAGAAATAGAAGTCCCTGAAACACCTGATGAGAATGTCTATATAGTTAAGAGTGGAGATACTTTATATAGTATTGCCAATAAGTATGGTATGACTGTAAATGAACTTAAATCATTGAATAATCTTACTAGTGATGCTTTGTCTATAGGACAAGAATTAGTAGTTAGTGAAGGTAATGCAGCTACACTTGAAGCTTATACAGTAAAAGCTGGAGATACATTATATTCTATTGCTAATAAGTATGGTTTAACTGTTAGTGAACTTAAATTATTAAATAATTTATCTAGTGATACTTTAAGTATTGGACAGGTTTTAAATGTAAGTAATAGCTCTACAACTCCATCTAATCCATCGAATACTTATACTGTTAAAAGTGGAGACTCTTTATATAGTATTGCAAGGAAATATGGGATAACTGTCGATGCTTTAAAGAGTGCAAACGGTAAGACTTCTAATTTACTTTCTATTGGTGAAGTACTTGTAATTCCTACTACTACTGGTGCAAGAACTTATACAGTTAAATCAGGAGATAGTTTATGGAAGATTGCCACAACTTATGGTGTTAGTGTAAATGCTTTAAAGCAAGCGAATGGTCTTTCTAGTGATTTGCTTTCTATTGGACAGATTTTGGTTATTCCTTAATCAATGTATTTTTGATGAATATATACTTTAAGTTAAAGGTTAGTGGTGCTATAATTAGAGTGGTTAATCTAATTACTTGGGCAAGTGTTATAGTCTCCGTATATCTTTAATGGAACTAATGCTAACGTGTTCAATGTGAATTCGAATGGCAACCTCAACAACAATTGGGTGAATAATAAAATAATGATGTCCTGTTAGGCGCTTGACAGGGCAATATCCTTTTAAACTTAGAGTTTGGTTAAGGTTGAGTTAAAAAGCATTAGGATACAAGATTAACCAATGAAAATTACCTAAATATATAGTATTGATATTTTAAATCAGACATTTAAAATTAGGACAATATTAAAATAACCTCAATTTAAGTATTGGGGTTATTTGTTTATTTATTACTGAAAAGTGATTACTTTAAATAACTTTGTTGACTTTATAAATAAAAAAATATACAATATTACTGTAATTAAGAATTGAGGGGATTAGGAAATGACAGCTATAAAGTTAGACTTTTTGATAAGTATTTTAGAAATTAAAAATTATAATCCTGAGGATTATGATGTTAAAGTAAAAGAAAAACTAAATATATTATATGATTTGCTTGATAAAATAAAACCATTATCAGACGATGAATACAAAGTATTATATTTTGATCTACCAAAAGGTGCAATTGAAGAATATGGTAATTATGAAGAATTGAAAGAAGATGGCGAAGTAGATAATTATATAGAATTTGAAAATATGTTTAATGAAGATTATCCTGATGATGTTTATTGGTATAAAATGACTTCTACGATGTATAAAAATTATCGTATGATATCAATTAATTCTAAAACTATTGTTTATGCAGATATGAATAGTGAAAATAATACTTTTGAAAATTATCAATTACAAGAATTATTAGATTTTTTAATATCTACCGTAAAAACCTGTTTTGTAAAACTTAATGAAGGAACTTATAATGATTATATAAATAATAATTATCCTTATAAAAATCGTTTTGGACTTATAAATAGGAGTAAATATTGGCAGGTATTTCCTGATGTAAAAAAAGAATTATTAAATGAAATATCTCAAGAAGAAATAGATTACTTTATAAAGTATGCTTGTGAAAATACCGATCAAAGAATTAAAAATATGACTTCTGGTATGTATTTTAAGTGTGTAGGATTAGCATATCAAACTATTGGTTATGAAATAAATGATTTAACCGATAAAGAGTTATATTTAAAATATGCTGATGGTAGAAATGAAGGTTTAAGCAAAATATCTGAGGAAAGTAGCTTTGAATTTGATCAATGGTACAATGATGATAGCAAATTTGGAGGACATCCTTGGGAAATAATAAGAGGACATTCTTTTGCTAGAGTTAATTTATATATTGATCATGATGATAATGGTTTTTATTTATCACTTGATGGAAGTAGAATCTTAAGAAAGATTGAAATAGCCAAAATATTTATAGCGTTTCATAAGAATAATATTCCAATTCAAATATATAATGTAGAAATAATAAAAAATGCTTTTAAAGGAATTGATCATTTAGGAATTGTTCCTGATACTGTTTTACCAATTGAATGTAGTGGATTTTTTCATAAATATAAACCTACTGAATTTATACATTTAAATAGTAATATGTATAAATATATTGAGTGGGAACCATTAGAAAATATAGAGTTAAAGAAGTAAGTATTTAAAAAGAAATAAGTAAAAATCCCATTTACTTTAAGTATATGGGATTATTTGCTTCTTTGATTATATTGTCTATTTGTATTTACTTTTTCTATGATCTTTTCATCTCTATCAGGATTTTGAAATAGAATATAAGGTTCAATTTTTAAGGAATTGGCTATAGCTTCTAGTTTGGGAATAGTTGGGCAATGGAGTCCTCTTTCAATGTCTGTAATATATCTAGAGCTTAAACCTGATAATTCCGCTAGCTTTTCTTGAGAATAATCATTTACATAGCGATAGTATTTAATGTTAAATATTAATAAATCTTTTAGATTATTAAAGGTTAGTTTTGTCATTGTTTGTATCTCTCCTATTATTTTGATTATATTGTCTTGTTGAGTTTATTTTTGATAATATTTCATTATCTCTTTCTACGTTTTTAAGTAAAATATACGGTTCTATATCTAGAGCTTTGGCTATATTGGCTATATTTTTGATGGTAGGCATGTGTCTACCTCTTTCAATATCAGAAATGTATGATGGTACTAAATTTGTTAATTCTGATAATTTTTCTTGAGATAAACCATTCAAATATCTGTAATATTTGATATTAAAAGATAACAGCTCTTCTAAATTATTAAAATCTATTTTTTTCATATTTACAAACTCCTAAAACTATGATACAATTTAATGCAAGAAAATCACATAAGATAATTACCTTGAGTTTTTTGGAGGAGTTATGAAAGAATTAGAATTTGAAACAATAAAATCTAATAAAAATAGATTATATCTTTTTATTGGAATTGTCTGTGTAGTAGTACTTCTTATTACGATAATAGTAAGTAATACATTAGCAAAATACAGAGTAAAAGATAGTGTGCCTATAATTAATAGTAAGATAAATTATAAAGTACCCGATTTAAATATGGTATCTTTATATGTGGCAAATGAAGATGGAACCTATGTTGAAGCAGATACGATACCTTCAAGTGGATATATATTAAATACAGAACAAAGTTATTGTGGCAGATCCAATAATGGAGAAATAGTTAAAGATGATACAGTAAGTATAATATATGAAAATGGTTCAATAAGTGTAGATAATATAACTAAAAAAGGTACTAAGTGTTATTTGTATTTTGATATAGGTCAAACTATAACTGCTGGAGAACAAATACTTGCTAATTCCACTAATCAATTAACAAGAGCAGATTTTAGTACAACGGTAGAAGATACTACAACTGGAACTATATATTATGAAGATACAAGCAACGGAAGAACATATTATTTTGCAGGAAATCCAACAGATAATTGGGTACAATTTGCAGGATTCTACTGGAGAATTATAAGAATTAATGAAGATGGAAGTATAAGATTAATTTATAGCGGTAATAGTTCTAGTGGGCCTGTATCAACAGGAGAAGGTACACAAATAGGGAAAAGTGCATTTAATAGTACAGATAATAACAACGCGTATGTAGGATATATGTATCAAAGTGGACAAGTATATGGACTCATAAATGATAGTACAATAAAAGGAGTACTTGATACTTGGTATGAAGATAATATTCAAGCCGATTATGCACAATATCTAAGTACAGAAGCAGGATTCTGTGGAGATAGATCAAACTATACTAACACATCAGGGACTACGGTCGGAGGTGGAACAGGGACGACTCAAACTTACTATGGAGCATTTATAAGGTTGCTTACAAATAGAACTCCAACCTTCGAATGTCAAAATAATAGTGATTTATACACAGTAGCAAGTAGTAGTCAAGGGAATAAAGTTTTAGATTATCCAATAGGACTCATCACCGCCGATGAAGTAGTATATGGAGGATTAGCATATAATGATACAACAATCAATAATTATCTTTATACAGAACAGAATTATTGGACAATGACTCCCTCTTTTTTTGACGGTAGTTATCCTTTCGTATTTTATGTGAGTTCGAGTGGTAATTTCAGCAGATATTTCGTAAGTGATTCATTTGGTGTCAGACCTGTTATAAATTTATCTGCTGATGTAACCATAACTGGTTCAGGAACAGTATTTGACCCTTATAAAGTTCAATAAACAGCTTGTTCTTTAGCTGTTTTTTTGATATATTTATTTTGGTGATTGTATGAAGATTAGAGGTTTTGAAGTAGTTAAAGGTTATGAAGATAAAGATATTCATATACCTGTTAGAAAAACTAAGTATTCGGCTGGTTATGATGTTGAAGCGGCTGAAGATGTAGTTATACACCCTTTTAAATTAGGATGTAAGCCTACTCTTATTCCTACGGGATTAAAAGCATATTGTTTGGAAGATGAATATTATATGCTTGTTAATCGTAGTAGTGGTCCTAAAAAGGGTTTAGTTATGTCTAATAGTATTGGTATTATTGATTCTGATTATTATGGTAATTTTGATAATGATGGACATTTTTATTTTCAATATTATAATGTTTTAGACCATGATATTACTATTCATAAGGGTGATGTTATAGGTCAGGTTATATTTCAAAAATATTTATTGTGTGATAACGATAATGCTAGTGGTGTGCGTAATGGTGGATTTGGTTCTACAGATAAAAAATAAGGTCTTTTTGACCTTTTAATACAATTCTTGGCATTGTCCACTTTGAGGTTTGTAAAAGCAATGATTTTTATATTTACCTGCTAGAGGTTGGCTATACCATGTAGATGTACAACTATTTTTTCCTGGGGCGTAAAACCATAGTGAATGGGTTGCTGGATGATAATATTCTCCTCGAAGAGTTCTTTCGGCAAGATTTTTTTCTGCTGTTGTTGCTGAACCATAAAATAGTGAAGAACTTGTTCCTACAAATTGATTAGGTTGATATATGGCTTCTTCTATACTATCTATATTTTTAAATGTGTAACAATCGGCGATTACTCTATTTACTACTACGTTTCCTACCATAAGCATTCCTAAGTCTCCCTCTGTTTGAGCTTCTGCTCTCATAATTCTTGCCAGTAGATCCAGTTCTTTTGTAGTATAATTTACTAACATAATTAAATCACCTATTTTATTATATGAAAATACTTGTCATTTGTTTTTTTTAATGTTATAATTTATTTATCTTTTTAAGAGATTTAGGGGATTAGTTAAATGGTATAATAGGAGTCTCCAAAACTTTAGTTGGGAGTTCGATTCTCTCATCCCCTGCCACTTTTTGATATATAAGCACAGAATTAATCTGTGTTTTTTTATATGTAAAATTTTTCTATATAATTGACACGTTAGTTATTATGTGATACTATTTTTTTATAATTTAATTGAGGTAAAATTTTGCAGAAAGGGTTAATTTTATGGGATTGCTTGGAGAAATATTAAAGGCATTAGGTAAAGGAGAAACTCCTCAAGAGAAAGATAAGAGAATTCAAAATAAATTATTTATGGACGAAGCTAAAGCTTATGGGCTCACTAAAGAAGAAATTGAGGAATGTAAGAAAAGTGGAATTACTCCAGAAGATGGGTTAATGATCAAAATAAATAGGAGGTAAATGTTTATGGAACAGATTTATAATAAGTTAGTAAGAGATAATATCCCAAATATAATTGAAGCTAATGGTGAAGTTCCTATTTATCGTAAACTTAGCGATGAAGAATATTGGAATTATTTGCTTCTTAAAGATACTGAGGAATTAGAAGAAGTTAGATCTGCAACTAGTATTGAAGAAAGAAAAAAAGAATTAGCAGATAAATTAGAGCTTCTTATCGCTATGGTAGAATATAATGGTTTTACTTTACAAGAAATTATAGATGAAGCAAATATGAAGAGACAAAAGAATGGTGGCTTTAAAAAAAGATTATTGTTAGAGAAAGTTATAGGAAAGTGATGCATTTATGGAAATAAAATGATTTAGTGAAATTAGCTCTATGGATTTAGAAGCAATCATTAATAAACATTATCAACATTGGTCTATGTTTAATCCTACTATGGATATGTCTACAACTAAATAGAAATTTAATAATTATGCTTTAAATGATAGTCAGTTCTTATGTTACATATAAGGGTATGAGTAAGGAATTTATTTCTAAAAAAATAAGAATTAATGCTATAAATCCAGGGGATACTGTTACTGGATTAACAGATGGTTTTAATAAATCAACTAGTCTTACAGGTGATAAAGAAGAAGGAGCTCGTATGATTGAGAATATATTTCTTAAAAGTTGGAATGGATTTCCTGCTAAACCAGAGGATATGGGTTATCCATTAGTGGTTATTGGTAGTTGTATTTGCTCTTATATATCTGGACAATTAATCTATATAGACTATGGACTTACTTCTAGTTGGACTAATGCTGCTTTACTTAATCAAAATAATAAGTCTATAGAAGAAATATCTAAAGATTCTAGCAATTAAAAAAATCTCAAATGAGATTTTTTTAACTTGCTGTTAACATGACATCAATATCTATTTCTCTGCCATTTCTTAATACTGTTAAAGTCATTTCTTCACCGACACTATGTTTATATAAATAATATCTTAAATAAGCGTTAGATGAGATATCGTTTCCATCAACTCTTATAATAATATCTCCTACTTCTAATCCAGCTTCTTTTGCAGGACTATTATTTTCAAAGTCTGTTACAATTACTCCACTTGTTACATTAGCTTCTCTTATTATGTCGTAATATTCCCGTGAGTAATAAGCATCAGTGACATCTAACATATAAATTCCTAAATAAGGTCTTTCTACTTCTTCGCCATTTATTAATTGTTCTGCATATTCAAGAGCCGTTTCTATTGGTATAGCAAATCCCATGCCTTCGATAGTAGATGATGCAAGTTTTATTGAAGTAATTCCAATTACTTCACCATTTGAGTTTGCTAAAGGTCCTCCACTATTACCATTGTTAATCGCAGCATCAGTTTGAAGAGTATTAACTACCATAGGTGTAGTTGTATTTCCACTTGTAAGCTCTACTTCAACAAGTCTATCTTTTCCAGAAACAATACCTCTAGTTACACTCCATGAATAAGCACTGTCTAGAGGGGCACCGATAGCAAATACTGTATCTCCTAGTCTTGCCTTTTCGCTGCTTCCAATTTCTGCTACAGAAATAATATAGTCTTCATCTACTGATAGAACTGCTATATCAGAATAAACATCACTTCCTACGACTTGTGCTTGAACGATACTTCCGTCTGTAAATGTTACATAAACATCATCTGCACTTTCTATAACATGATTGTTGGTAAGTAGATAGGCTGTACCATCTTCTGTTTTGTAGACGAATCCTGTTCCAGAAGAATATGCTTCTCCGTTTACGTAAGTATTGACAACTACTACGGAATCATATACCTTTTCTACTGCATCGGCAATTCCTTCATCAGTTACTGTAACATCTTTTTCTAGCTTTGTAACAGTTGTTCCAATTACATTTGGGAAGAAATAGAATATTCCATAAAGAGCGAGAGCTCCTAGTAAAAAGGTAATTATTAAAATAATACCGTTTCTTAATGTTGTGTTTTTTTTCTTTTCAACCATTTTAATCCATCCTTACTATATCTTTATAATTTTTTGGAAATCCCATATGATCTAGTACTTTATCAATGTTTATTGTATGCAATCTACCAGATAAATAATCTAATTCGTAAGAAATTTCATTTAGCATATTTACAAAATTATCAGGTCGAAGCAATCTTTTTAAAATTATGATTAAAGCAAATAAATCATTAATTCCATAAATATATTCTCCATTTGTCTTCGGGATATTCAAAAGTTGATGATATTTTGTGATAGGAATTTCCTTTTGGGTTTTGTGTTCATAACATATGTCTTCATGAGCACATAAGTTTCTATAATTGGCAACTATAGGTAGATAAGTTAGTAAACTTTCGACATCAACATTAAAGAGATTAGCTATTGTTTCTTGATCTTCAGGTTTTAATATTGTGTATAATTCTCCTACTATGCCAAATGATAGTACTTTTACAACTACCCATAAAGGTATATATCCATAGTTGCTTTGATAATGCTTTGTAGCACTATGTTCTCTACCGTTTACTATTATTTGTCTTTTTACTTTTTTAACTAGGTCTCCAACTTGTTTACTTCTTTTGGGGTCAGTTGTAAAATTACTTGGATTTAAATATTTTTTCTCTTTAAATCCATATTTTCGGGATAATTCATAAGAAAGAATACTCTTTATGTTATTTTCTAGTATTAAAATATTTTTAAATAAAATGTTTCTTAATTGTCTGTCAAAATAAAATAAAGCGTATATTTCTCGGAAGTTTGTCCCATTTATAAATGTTTTGTCCTTGTTTGATTTATAAAATAGGTATCTATATCCATTAATGAAAAAGTAATTTTCTCTTAATAGAATACTCTTTACATATTCTTCATCATCTATGATTAAATTTTTATCTCGTAATATCTTTACTTGTTCATCTAATGTTTTAAATATTTTCTCCATGAGGATCACCCTATTATAAATTATATCACAAAGAACAGCTATATTGTAAAAAAGTTACTTGTTACAAATGTTAATATTTCGTGAAAATTTGGTGAACTTTGAAAAATTGTGCTATAATGGTCTTAGAGGAGGTATTTATGCCAGCTACTTATACCCATCATTTGTTTACAAAAGATGTTTATCAATCAATAGATAGTCATATACAAAATAAAATTAATATAGATTTGTTTAATGTGTTTGGTAAAAGTTTTGACGCTTTCTTCTTTTATAGGCCGAAAATTGGCTCTTTTGCTCACAAAAATAATGCTAATTTATATTTTGCTAATATTATTTATTATTTAAGAGAGCATAAATTAACAGATCATTCAGATTTATTATCATACTTATATGGTTCGATATGTCACTATGTTTTAGATAGTACTGCTCATCCTTTTATTTATTATTATGGAGGAAAATATGATAGAAAAAATAAAAAGATGAGAAAATATAGAGGAAAGCATGATTATATAGAATTGATGATTGATGCTTTAATGTGTTATGATAGAGAATATAAGCCTATTCATCAATGTTCTATTAGTAAAAAAGCGTTTCCTAAAGTTAAATTTAGTCAGGAACTTTTTATTATTTTAGATTCTGTTTATTTAGATACTTTTCAAATTAAAAATGGAGGCAAACTATATTATAAAAGTTATAAAAGATTTAGATTTATTTTTAAACGTTTTATGAGTTCAAGATTTGGTTTTAAAAATATGTTTTATACTTTTTTTGATTGGTTACCTTTGCTTCCTGTTCAGTTACATAATTATTGTTATTATGTTAAAAAAGTAGATAAAAGTGTTCTTAATTTAGAACATAAGAAATGGTATTATCCTGTTGATAAAAGGATTAGTTATCATTATTCTTTTTATGATCTTTATGATGTTGCTGTAATAAAGGCTGTTAAATTAATTACTTTGATTGATGAGGCTTTAGATAAAGATGAAAAAACTGTTAAAAAAGCAATTAAAGAGATAGGTAATTTGGGATATGGAACTGGAGTAAATGAGAATAGAAAAGTTACGATGAAATATTTTGTTAATTAAAATATTCTATTATAGCATCTTTAATTAAGGATGCTAATTTTTGTTGATATTCTTCGGTTATTAATTTATTTTTTTCTTCTATATTAGATAAAAATCCACACTCGATTAAAACACCGGGAATAGTTATTTTATCATACATATATGTTTCTTTAGGGATTTCTTTTATTTCTCTATTTGTATTTAAATTATTATTTAAGGTTTCTTGAATTATCATAGCTAAATTTTTTTCATTATCATTTTCATAAAATACTTGGGGACCATAATAATATGTGTTGGATAAATAATTTAAATGTATAGATAAATACAGATTAGCTTTACTGTTATTAATTAGATTTATGCGATTATCAAAGTCGCTTTTTTTGCGCCATCTGGCATTAGGAATGGATAGATCATAGTCTCCATCTCTAGTTAAGATAACAGTTGCTCCAGCTTTAGCTAGTTCAATTTCTAATGCTTTACTTATTGCTAGATTGATGTTGCTTTCATAAATAGTATCTCTAATTGTTCCTGGATCTTTTCCTCCATGACCAGGATCAATTACTATAATTTTGCCACTTAATGGCATAAGAGCATTTACTTTGGTATTTATAAATAAAGCTGATAATAATAAAATAATTAATATTAATATTTTAAATTTTGTTTTCATAGTAAACTATATGTTGATAAAATAAAAAATAACCATTTTTTACTTGTTTATTTGGTTATCTTTTAATATTTCTTTTATTTCAGTTTCATTTTTCTTGTTAAAACCAATTAAAATTTTTTCATTTTTATTACTGATTATACTAATTATTTCTTTTAAGAATTGATTTGCCTTTTTACTTATGCCATCTGTAGAAATTATGTTATAAGTTTTTCCTTCATTTGTCATAACAAAAATATTTTTAGCAGTAGTTATACCGTATTGTTTTAAATTATGTTCATATACCCATAGTAAATCATTATATTTTAATAAGATTAATCCATGGTTGAAGCTTATAATATAGTTGTCTGTTAAAAATAGATGATATTTTTCATAATATTTTGTTTTATCATTATCAATATCCTTTTCTAATTGATCTATTTCTTTATCCGTTAATTTATTTAATGTCTTTTTCGTTTTTATTTTTTTTGTAATAAATAATATTAGGAAAATTAGCGATATGGTAAAAGGAATAATACTTATGATAAAGAAAGTTGAGTTTAATTTTTTTAGAGAAACATTGTTTAAATATACTTCACCAAAATAACTATTAAAGTCTTCCATTGATATTTGATCTTCTTCTTCTAATCCTTCATTATAAGCTTCTAAAGCAATACTTCTTAGTTCTTCTGGTGTACTAGTAGTTGTACCATAAATAGTTAGCGGATTTTCTTCTAATCCTTCAACGTTTAGTTTTTCATAAACATCATTGCTTAAATAAGCAATATAGAAATATCTTCCATCAAATACAATATAAAAAGCGTTATCTGCATCATTTTCATATTTGGCTATAGAATATGGTGCTTGGGTAATTTCTAAATAAGCATAAGCATTTTCTTCGTTACTTTTATTTTCAATAATATCATTTAAATATATGTATGATTCTTCATTTTGTCTATTTTCGAAAATTCCTATGGCAATAAATAATACTCCTAAAGCTAGAAATATAATAAATACATATAAATGATTATTTATTTTTTTCATTTCTTTTTTTATTTTTTCGTTTTTAATTTTTTTCATTATTTTTTCTCCTTTTTCAGATTATATATTAACATAAAAAAAGGAAGTTTACAAATTTTTAATATTTTTACATAAAATTATTTAATATTTTAAGTTATAAATTGATTTCTAATATAAAAATATGTTAAAATTATATTGGATATAATTTTGTTATATATAACATGAGATTGGAATGAAAGGAGATCTTATGTTATATATTAAAGAAAGTCGAGGCGATATTTTTAAGATTATTGGTGCTAATGTTAGATATTATCGTGGTCTTTATAATTTAAATCATCCAGATAAGCGAATAAGTCAAGCTAAAATGGCTCATATGTGTAATGTCTCAACTGGTCTTATTGGTTCCTTGGAAACTGGTAAAGTTCAAGGAATTAGTATACCAGTGCTTTGGAATATTTCTCAAATACTTGGTGTTAGCATTGATAAGTTCTTTGAAAATCGTTAGACTATAAAAAAACAGGTACTATTCATTATCAGTATCTGTTTTTCTTATAATTATTTCACCATCTTTAGTATATAAAAATTTCTCTTTAGCATATCTTTCTACATAATCAGGATCTTGAAGCTTTTGTACTTCAGCTTTTAATGCTTCTTCTGTATCTAATAATTCTTCATATGAACTTTGTAGTAAAGTTATTTCTTGCTTATTTTTCATGATTTTTAGCCAGTCAGGAAAAATATTGATACAGGTAAATCCAATTATAAAAATAAAAGATAAAACAAATATAGTTAGTCTACGACGTTCTTTTTTTGTTATTTTGCGTTTTATTTTTATCACCCCTATTTTTTATAGTATAACATTTCTTTTTAATTTTTTCAATAAAGAGGCGACATTTTACATTATTTAACATTTTTTTTGTTAAAACTATATTTGTATAAAAGCCTAATGCTATCATGATAAAAAAATAGAGATGAAATATACCATGATTGATATTATATATCACAATAATGTAAATTAAGACTACATTATACATGAATAGAATCGTAATTAGGCTTTGATAAAATCTTTTTTTTCCTTTAATTATAGAATAATTTATTTTGTATAGATAAAAAACAAGAAAGCCAAATAAGTATGATATCCCTAAGGCAAGTAGTTGTATTTGGGCTGTCATTATTTAAATAATTTGGAGATTAGGCTTTCTTCTTTGTTTTTTTCTTTATTATCTAAATAATTGAACCCATTAATTTTTCCTTTTATTTTTACGTTTCCATCGTGAGTATCTAGTTTCATTATTTCAAGATTTGAACCTTTAATTAGTATTACTCCCATATTGCTTTCAAGTAAGAATTCTTCACTATCAAAGCTTGTGATTTTTTTTATTCCTGAAAGAGATATTTCTCTTCTATCTATTAGTTTTAATTCATGTGAACCAAATTCTATAACTTCTCTATTTTCCATAAACTTTCTCCTTTTGTTTAAGTTTATGTTTTAAGTATTTGTAATATGCAAAAAAACTTGGTTTCCCAAGTTTTATTCTGCTTCGTTATATGCTTTTAATATTGCATCTTCAAACATTTTGCGTACATCTGGATTAATTGGATGAGCGATATCTCTATATCCACCAGTAGCCGTTTTTCTACTAGGCATAGCTATAAATAGCCCATTATCTCCTTCAATTATTCTGATGTCATGAACAGCAAAAGAATCATCAAGTAGCACAGATGCTATACCTTTCATTCTTGAGCCTTCTTTTTCGATCTTGCGAACGTTTACTGATGTAATTTGCATAAATATTCTTCCCTCCTAAGTTTTTCAACTTATCTATATTTTATAGCAAAATGGAATAAGTTTCAAGTGTTTTCCATATATTTTATTTTAATATCGCCAGTTATGATGTCTCTATAGGTAAAACTTTTTTCTGTTCCTCCTTCAATTATGGTAAATATATTGGGATATATACCATGAATTGTACCTTTATAATCACTTGTTTTCCCACGCATTCCATATACTTTTATTTCTATTTTTTGATTGATTCTTTTTTTTAGTTCTTCTTTAATGTTGTCTATATTCAACTTTAACCTCCTTATCTAGGGTAACCTACATACATGAGACCATTACATTTTATACCGCCTATACCATTGTGACCATATTTTGTTTTGTTAAGTAAATTTAGTAAATTTATTTCTTTACTTCTTTCTGTTAGGGCAAGAGTAGTGGCAATAATTGCTGGATCAAGTGCATGAATATTTATTCTTCCTGGACTTGATGCAAAATTAGCTCCTGCTTTAATTAATTCTTCATAATTACTTTGACATGCACCTGTAATAATTACTAGTTTTTCATGAGAAAATTCATAGTTTCTAGCAACTTTAACTGCTTTAATAAAATTGATAGAGTTTTTATAGTTTTTTAAATCTTCTATAGATCCTTTTTTACGATAATAAGCATCATGACCTGTAATTACTACTATATCAGGTTTAAATTCTTTTAAAAGTGGTAATATGGCTTCATAGATGTGGTCTTCGCTTATTTTTCTTCCTATGGCGAGAACGCCTTTTTTTTTATAAAAGTTTAAGCACTTTTCTAGATATTCTTTATCACCATCAATATGTAATATTTTAGCAGGTAAATAAAAATATTCACTTCTATCTTCGGGTATTTTTGGCGTTTTTATTTCTTCAGTTAAATCTACTGTATCTTTTTCTAAATATTTTACTAAATCTTCTTCAGTTGAATCAGCATAAAGTCTAACTTCAACTCCTTTTAAATAATAAATATCATTTTTTATGTTGGTAATTTTAAATACTGTGTCGTGATTATAACTTTTTCTAGTAACTAGATCTCCCCGTTTTAATTTCATAAGATTCACCATTAAAATATATGTTTGTTTTGTTTTTTTAGACATAAAAAAACTAAGATAGAGCATTTGCTATTTCAACAAATATTTCTATACTTAGTTCTTCAGCACGCACACTTTCATTTAAATTCCGTTTTTCTAAAATGGCTTTAATTTTAGTCCAATTGTATTCTTTAAGATTATTTTTTAATGTTTTTCGTTTCATTTTGAAAGAATCATTTATTAATTTAAAAAATAATTCTTCATTTTTAACGCTTATTTTGTTTTTAATTCGTTCAAAGTTTACAACAGCACTTTCTACTTTGGGAATAGGATTAAATGCATATTTACTTACGTTAAATAAATAATTTATATTAAAGTAATAATTTAAGTAGACGGTTAATGAACCATAAGATTTACTTCCTGGTTTAGCAGATAAACGCTCTGCAACTTCTTTTTGAATTAAGAGGGTCATACTTTTTAGCTTTTCTTGTTTTATTACTTTTTTTATAATTGGGGTTGTAATATAGTATGGTATGTTAGCAATGATATAGATATTTTCATAAGCAAATTCTTGACTATCATTGATAATATCCGCTTGTAAAAAGTCATTGAAAATAATTTTAGTTTTGTTATCTTCAAGTTTTTTTAGAATTTCTTTCATTCTTTCGTCTATTTCATAACAAATTAGAAAACTATTCTTTTCTTTTAAATATTTAGTTAATGCTCCTTTTCCTGGTCCTATTTCGATAATCAAATCATTTGTTTTTGTTGTTATGGAGTTAGCTATATTTTTTAAAATGTTTTCGTCTTGTAAAAAGTTTTGGCCTAGACTCTTTTTAGCTTTTATTTCCATGTAATCCATCCAATCTAAAGAGGATGGGTTATTTCTCCCATCCCATTCTAAGTACATCATAAGTAATCTTACTTCTGCCTACATATTTGTAAGCATATTCTTCACTTGGTGTTAAAAGGTCAATGTTATTGCCTAAAACACCTCTATCTAATACTATAGCGACAATTGGTTCTTCACTAATTCTTGAACTTTCAAAACGGATAATACTTCCACATGGTAGGTTTGATGAAGAGGCTACAATTCTAACTTCACCATAGGTTTTATCTGTGTATGTATCAGTTCCATCTCTTACATCTTGTCCTGTACAGGCAAGACGACCTGAACATAGAGGACAATTAGCTCCGTATCCAGTTAAATCTCCTGTATAACTGTCTAGAGAACCCCATAAATAGGTTTGTAAAGCTTCTTCATTGGCTTTTTTCTCTTCTTCTTGATTAATATAAATCGCCATTGTAGATAAATCTATACTTTTATTAATATTTTCATTGGTACTATATGTCTCCATCTTGGATGAAGAAGCATTTAATCCAAATAAAACTACTAAAATTATACCTGCTTTGGTTATATAATTTAAGTAAAATTTGCTTTTACTCAACATTTAATCACCTCATTGGTAAATTAATTCTATCATAAAATGCATTAAATGTCAAAAATTCGCTTAATGTTCTCATTGGTAATTTTTGATAGCTCTTCTAAACTTATATTTTTTAGTTCACATATAAACTTAGCAATTTCTAAGATTCTTTTTGGTTCATTTCTTTTTCCACGAAATGGTTCTGGAGTTAAGTATGGGCTATCTGTTTCTAGGATTATATTTTCTAGAGGAATTTCTTTTATTACTTCTTTTAATTTAGAATTTTTGAAAGTAATTACTCCATTTATCCCTAATAAATATCCCATTTTTATGTAGATTAATGCTGTTTCTTTAGAGCCTGAAAAAGAATGTATTACCCCTTTAACATGATATTTTTTTAATGTATTAATAGTATCTTCTGTTGCTTCTCTAGAATGGATAATTACTGGTAGATTGTATTTCTCAGCTATTTGGAGTTGAGCTTCTAATAATTCTATTTGCCTATTTTTGTTTTCTTTAGTGTAATGATAATCGAGTCCAATTTCACCAATAGCAATTATTTTAGGATTGGTTAAATTATTTTCTATCTCTTTTAAATCTTCTTCTTTATAAGTATCTACATTTTCGGGGTGTATACCAAGTGCCCCATATATATTTTTATATTGAGTACTAAGTTTTAATACTTCTTCATTACTTTTTTTGTCACAACCATTGTTAATCATTCGATTAATTTGGCATTCTTTAGCATTTTCTAAAATTTTTTTGATATCTTCATAATATTCCTTGTAGATATGACAATGTGTATCTGTAAACATATAATCACCGTAAATATTGTACCAAATTGCCAAGGCAAAGTCTATATCTAGTCATCAAAATCATTGCA